>Ga0182014_10007415_pt1 | contig 11502 bp, 9 predicted proteins | sample 612S2DmetaG_FD_120489 | JGI IMG/M metagenome (GOLD analysis project Ga0182014, IMG submission 120489) | Permafrost microbial communities from Stordalen Mire, Sweden - 612S2D metaG | ecosystem: Environmental > Terrestrial > Soil > Wetlands > Permafrost | place: Sweden: Stordalen | collected... | reverse complement strand
TAAGCCGCCCTACCGGCTCCGCCAATCACCTATTGTGGATCGTGGGCCATATCTGCTGGGCGCGCGGCGCCTTGCTCAAACGGATGGGTGAAGACTGGTCGAAACCATGGTTTTCGCTCTTTGGCCGCGGGGCAAAGCTCGACGAATCCGCCGCTTACCCCACCCCAGCCGAGGCAATGCTCGCATGGGATGAGTCAACTGTGCGCCTGAACGCCGCGATGGAATCCGTCTCGGAAGACCTGTTGGCAGCCCCTTCAACTCAGGGACCGCCGAGCGCCGACGGAAAAGTGAGCGGCGTTGTTAACTTCCTTGCCTACCACGAGACTTACCACGTCGGGCAGGCCTCCTACCTGCGCAGTTGGCTCGGACATCCCGGTGTAATGGGCTGATCCCGCGCAGACGCGAACGTCCATTTCGGCCAGAGACGAAAAACCACCGCTCGCTTGGCGGTGGTTTTTCGTTGAAGCTGAGCGTATTGCTACCCTGAGGAGTTCAGCCCTTGCCGATGGGCAGGCTGACAGCCTTTGCCTCCAGCAGCGCCTCGATGGTCTTCAGCGCCTCCAGCACCGTCTCTGAGACCGGCGCGTCCACCTGCACCACGGCCAGCGCCTTCACTGGCTTGGTCCCGCTGCGCTCGCGGCCCAGGGTGAAGTTGGCGATATTTACGCCGTGCTCGCCCAGCGTGGTGCCGATCCTGCCGATCACGCCCGGTACGTCCTGGTTGCGGCAGACCAGCAGATTGCCCTCGAGCGGCGTCTCGATGTCGATGCCGTCGAAGGCCAGCAGCCGCGGCTGCACGCCGTGGATCACGGTTGCGCTAGCGCTGGTGTTGCCGGCCGCCGTATGCAGCTCGATCGTCAGTACGCTGGCCGCGCCGCCGCGATGGCTCTCCTCTGTCTCCTCGTGGATGCGGATGCCGCGTTCGCCGGCCACCGCCGCCGCGTTGATGCGGTTCACATTCTCCGAGCCGCGCAGCAGCCCCTCGATGGCCGCGTTGCGCACCAGTTCCGTCTTCACCTCGGCCATCGATCCGCCGTAGGTGAGGTCAATCGCCTCGATGCCGCCCTTGCTCGTCTGCGCCAGGAACGATCCCACGCGCCCTGCCAGATCGATATAGGGCGCCAGCACCACATACTCCTCATGGCTCAGCGACGGCAGGTTGACGGCGTTTTGCACCACGCCCAGCTTCAGGTACTCGCGCACCTGGCGGGCAATCTGGATTCCCACCGCCTCCTGCGCCTCGCCCGTCGAGCCGGCGATATGCGGAGTGAGAATCACCTGGTCGAACTCGGCATAAGGCGTCTCCTTGGCCGGTTCCTTGGCAAAGACATCGAGAGCCGCCCCGGCCACATGCCCGCTCTTCAGCGCCTCCACCAGCGCCGCATCGTCGATCAGCTCGCCGCGGGCGCAGTTGATGATGCGCACGCCCTTCTTCATTGCCGCCAGAGTCTTGGCGTTGATCACTCCGGCGGTCTGTTGCGTCAGCCCCACATGCAGCGTGATGTAATCCGAACCGGCAATCAGTTCATCCAGCGTCACCAGCTTGATGCCGTTTTCGCGCGCCACCGCGGCCGACACAAACGGATCGCTGCCGATGATCTCCAGCCCAAAGCCTTTGGCCCGTCGCGCAACCTCCAGCCCGATGCGCCCCAATCCCAAAATGCCCAGCGTCTTGCCGCGCAGCTCCGAGCCTTGAAGAACCTTCTTCTCCCAGCGGCCTGCGTGCATCGTCGAATTTGCAAAGGGCAGCTTGCGCGCCAGCGCCAGCATCAGCGCGATGGTCAGCTCCGCCACGGCCACGGCGTTTGCGCCGGGCGTATTCATCACCACAATGCCCCGCCGCGTGGCCGCTTCGGCATCGATGTTATCCACTCCCACGCCCGCCCGGCCCACCACCCGCAGCTTGGGCGCATGCGCCATCAGTGCGTCGTCCACTTGCACGGCGCTGCGCACCACCAGACCGTCAGCATCCGCCAGAGCAGCCGGAAGCCCATCCGGCAACTGGTCGTGCGTCAGGACTTCCCACCCCGGCTCGGCCGCAAACACGGCCAGCGTCGCCGGAGAAACCTTCTCACCCAGAACGATCTTCATCCTCTCTCCTTTGTCCTTTAGCCCGGCTTCGTACTCGTCAAAGCGGATGCCGTGCTTCTCGCATAACAAATCCAGCATCCGCACCACGGCCGCATGAGGCTTGCCCTCGTCCCGCTCGTACTTCCAAATCGAGTTGGGATGTACGCCCAGCCGCTCGGCCATCTCGTATTGATAGAGGTCAAGCTGCTTGCGAGCAATCAGCAGCTTTTCCCCAAAACTCAGTTCGGCCATGAAAAACAGCTCCTAGCTGACAGTTATCAGTGGTCAGTGGTCAGTGAACAGTGAACAGAAAACACTTTGCAGCAGCCAGCTCATGCTGAAGGAATAACTCGATCAACTCTAAAGATGACAACTGACAACTGACCACTGATAACTGACCACTGACAACTGTTCACAGCTGAGTGCCCCAGGTCTCGATTCTGAGACCTGGGATACCACGAACCTCAACCAGCAATCGAACAAGCTAACAGCTAAAAGCTAATAGCTGAAAGCTAGCTTTTTACCGCCTCCGCATAGACTTCCTGCGCCGCCGCCACCCCCTGCCCATATGTCACAGGCAGTCCCAGAGTGTCCTTGGCAATGTGCTCCATGGCTCCCAGCAGCGCCACCGTATCCAGGTAGTCGAAGAAGCCCAGATGCGCGACGCGGAAGATCTTGCCCTGCATCTCCCCTTGGCCATTGGCCGTCACCAGCGCAAACTTTGCCTTCAGCGCCTTCACCACAGCGCTCGAGTCCATCCCCTCCGGCACTGCAACCGCCGTGGCCGCCGCCGCCGGCGCGCTCGGCGCAAACAGCTTGAAGCCCAGCGCCACCAGCCCCGCCCGCGTCGCTGCCGCGTTCACCTGCGCATTGTCAATGAGCGCGATGCGGCCCTTTTCCAGGTCTCCGCCGGCCTGCCCGGCAATGTAGTCCAGCGCCGCGCCCAGCCCGGCCACCAGCGCCACCGCCGGCGTGTACGCACTCTCGCCCTTCACCGAGTTCTTGCGCTCCTTGCGCAGGTCGAAGTAGTAACGCGGATTGGTCGACTTCTCCGCCGCCGCCCACGCCTTCTCGCTCACGCTCAGGTAGGCCAGCCCCGGCGGAATCATCACCGCCTTCTGCGACCCGCCGATCAGCACGTCGATCCCCCAGCCGTCCACGTCGAAGTGTGTCGTGCCCAGCCCGGTGATCCCGTCCACAATCAGCAGCGCATCGGTCTCCTTCACCAGCTTGGCGACCGCCTCCACATCGTGGCGCACCGCCGTCGAGGTCTCCGTGGCCTGCATGTACACGGCCTTGTGCTCCGGCTTCAGCGCCGCCCGCACAACCTCCATGTCAAAGGTCTGGCCATAAGGAACCTTCACCACGTCGGCCACAAGCCCGTAGGCCTTCGCCAGGTCAACCCAGCGCTCGCCAAACTTGCCGGCCGTCAGCACCAGCACCCGGTCGCCCGGTGAGGTCAGATTCGAGACCGAAGCCTCCATCGCTCCCGTCCCTGAAGACGACAGCAGCAGAACATCGTTCTTCGTCCCAACAAAAACCTTCAATTGGGCCAGCACCTTCAGAAAAAGGGCGCGAAACTCCGGCGTGCGGTGGTGAATATCCGCCGCCGCCATGGCAAACTGCGCCGCAGGAAGCAGCGGTGTTGGGCCGGGCGTGAACAAGCGCGTCTTGCGTATCATTGAATTCTCCTCGTCTGGTTATTCTTCAATCAGTGCTGATAAACCTGTGATTCTGAGCGACTCATTCCACAAACCATGTCATCCTAAGCAATCCAATCAGCTTAATCTGTCATCCTGAGCGGAGTTTGGCGTTTTTGTGCGCCAAACGGAGTCGAAGGACCTGCGGTCTGGGGCGATTTCCATACAGTTACGAGCTTAAGGAACCGGAAGAGGGGCAAGGTTCGATCCCAATTCCGCTTACCTTCAATCACAGAATACACAAGAATGTGGTTATTGTGAATAATTTCCTGTGGAAAACCACCAGCTCGGCGCTGGAACGCTCTGATTTCCTGTGGTCCATGCACGGATCAGGCGTGGTTTCAAGCTCCGTTCAAGCCTTGCTCACAGCCCCAACTCCAGCTGCATGCGAGGGTCGAGGCGGTCGCGCAGGGCGTCGCCCAGGAAGTTGAAGCCCAGCACCGCGCCGGCAATCGCCAATGCGGGAAAGAGCACCAGATGGGGCGAATCGAAGAGATGCAGCCGGGCGTCATTGAGCATCGAGCCCCAGCTAGGCGCCGGCGCGGGAATGCCCAAGCCAAGAAACGAGAGCGTGGCCTCGGCCAGAATCACTCCAGCCATGCCGATAGCCGCCTGAACCATGATCGGTTGCACGATATTGGGCAGGATGTGGCGGAAGAAGATACGCATCCCACTCGCGCCCAGCGCGCGGGCCGCATCCACATACTCGCGGTCGCGCACGGCCATCACCTGCGCCCGAACCAGCCGCGCATAGCCGGCCCAGCCCCCGATGGCCAACGCCAAAACCAGGTTGGTGAATCCCGGCCCCAGAAAGGCCGCAAAGGCGATGGCCAGCAGGATGCCGGGCAAGGCCAGGAATGTGTTCATGGCGAAGATGGTCAGCGCCGTATCGACCCAACCGCCCCGGTAGCCTGCGATGCCACCTATGGCTAGCCCTAGGATAAGCGAGACCGTCACCACGCTGACTGAAACGGCCAGCGAGAGCCGTGCTCCCCAAAGCAGGCGCGAGAGCGTATCGCGGCCCAATTCGTCGGTTCCAGCCCAGTGGGCGGCGGATGGGCCTTGCAGCCTGTGCAGCAGGTCGATGGCCGCCGGATTGTGGGGCGCGAGCCACGGCGCGGACAGCCCGGCAAGCATAAAACCGGCCAGTAGCAGGACTCCCGCCGCGCCCAGCGGCTGACTGCGGATGCGGAGCCCCGCCCGGCCTAACACATTCGTCACTCTGAAAGACCACGGCACATGCCAAGAATACCGCGACACCCGTGTCGATAAGGTGTTCAATTAGCTATGAGCCTCCTGCGGCGAAGTTCGATGGTGTTCCTGGCGTTGGGTGCGTCCGCACTTTGGGCGCAGGGATCATCCTATCCGGCCGCGCAAGCTCAAGGATCGCTTGCCATTCAGGCGGAGGCGTGGCAGATTGTCATGCTGGCCAATCAGGCTCGCGCTTCAGCCGGAGCGGCGCCGCTCCGCTGGGATTCGGCGCTGGCCGCGGCCGCACGCCAGCACTGTCTGCGGATGATTGCCGAAGGGGCGCTCGCACACCGCTATGCGGGTGAGCCGGATGTTGGCCAACGCGCCGCACTGGCAGGCGCGCACTTCAGCCTGATCGAAGAAAACATAGCTGTCGCCGAAACGCCCGCCTCGATTCACAACGCATGGATGCACTCCCGCGAGCACCGCGCCAACCTCCTCAACCCCGATGTGGACCGCATCGGAGTGGCAGTCGTGGCGGGCCGGCAAGGACTTTACGCCGTGGCCGACTACGAGCGCGCTGTGCCCGTCTTTACGCAGGCCCAGGTGGAGGCTGCCGTTGCAGGATTGCTGCGCCCCAGCGGCGTCGCCTTGTTGAACGACTCCGCCGATGCCCGCTCCCTTTGCGCTGACGACAGGAATCGGACGGCCGGGGCGGAGCCGGGCTTTCTGATGCTCTGGCAGGGCGCGGACCTGACCGGTCTGCCGTGGCAGTTGACGGAGAAGCTTCACTCGGGGAAGTATCGCGAGGCCGCCGTGGGCAGCTGTCCGGCCCAAAACCTTACTGGCGCATTTACGGCTTACCGTGTGGCTGTTCTGCTTTATTGACTATCGCTCGATCACTCACCCAAAAGGCAGATCTTCTTTTCAAAGCTTCAATCGGTAGCATTGGATGCGAATGCCTATTTAGCCCGATCTTCCGGAGGCAAGAGCTGACTTCCTTGGAAAAAGTTTCAGTAACATTCTCCACGAAAAAGATGTCAAATCAGACATGCGCATCTCACGATTGGGGTTGATTTTGGGTCTTGGACTTGTTGCGTCCGTGGTATTGGCGCAGTCGTCTAAGAAATCGATGGCTCAAGACAAGAGGCCGGATAATATTCCGGCTGAGGAGTGGAAAATAGTTTTGCTGGTCAACCAGGATCGCACCGCCGCCGGGTTAACGCCACTCAAGTGGGATTCCGCGCTGGCAGTGGCAGCCCGCAAGCACTGTCTGCGGATAGCCATGGATGGTGAAATCTCCCATCAATCCGAAGGCGAGCCGAACACAGAGGAACGAGCGAGTGATGCAGGGGCTCACGTTAGCCTCGTCTTGGAAAATCTGGGTACGGGTTCTGTGCTCGACGGAATCCACCAACAATGGGTTGACTCGCCAGACGACCGCGCGAACATGCTCACTCCCGATGTGGACCGGGTGGGCGTGGGAGTGGTGTCCATCGATGGTACGCTTTATGCCGTGGCCGACTTCGCCCGTTCAGCGCCAGGGCTGACTCAGGACCAGGTGGAGGCTGCAATCGCAGGATTGTTGCGGGCCCAGGGGCTCTACATCGGGCATGACCCGAGCGATGCGCGCGCGTTGTGCGCCGGCCGCAGAGTTGACACCCTCAACGTCCAGCCGAGTTATGCAACGATTTGGGAGACAGCGGACTTGACCCAGCTCCCCGCGGATCTCGCAAAGCTTCTTCGTCAGGCGCTTTATCGCAAGGCGACGGTGGGCAATTGCCCGGTCTCGGACGCCAATAAGGAATTCAGCTTTTATCGGGTGGCGGCGCTGTTTTACAAAGTCGGAGATGACGTGCATTAGGGCTCGGCTTGATTCTGCCGGGTTCAATGCGGGTTTGCATCGTCTTCCGGTTAGCCGAACGACTGGTATTTCTTCCAGAATTCCGGCCAGAGCAGGCGCGGGCTGCCGCATACAAAGATGTCGGGATGATACTGGTTTTCCTCGTTCTTTACGCCTTCGGAGTTGCCGTTGTGCCCGGCGAGTCGGCATCCTGTGAAGATCTGGTCAACGTCTTCATGCGAAACTCCAACCACAATGAGTGTTGTCGGCGGCGGAGTGGGATAGCCGCGAAGCCACGCCGAGTTGGTCAGGCTGATTGGCGGGGGCAGGTTGTAAGCTGGACCGAATATCTCGATCGCGCCCTGCTCGCCATAGTTGCCGACAATAACACCCAAGCTGGCCCGCTGTTCCGCAGGCAGGGAATCTCGGATGCCGGCAACGGTCTTGACCAACTCCGGCCAGCCGATCTCCTCACGCAAGTCGCCGTTTCTTTTCAGCGCGAAATCCCGCAACGGGCCGCTGGACTGGAGTGGCAAGATCAACGCGCAGATGTAAGCCCCGCAGACTGTGAGGCCGGTGAAGAAGATGGTCTCGACCGTCCTCCGGCCCAGCTTGGGCAGGGACGCGACCCAGCGTTCGCCCACGGTTGCGCCCATCGCCAACAGCATGGGATATGCCGCGGCCATGTAATAGCTCCGCCCCTTGGAGAAGAAAAAGAGCGCCAGCGGGATCAAGTACATCCAGGCAAGCATCCGGTAGCGGCGGTCGCGCAGAAATGCGATAAGGCCGGCCAGCCATAGCGGCGTCGCGAACAGGTTGGCGCCGATGAGGAACTGGCCGGACAGGAATCCCTCCGCGCGGCCTTCGCCTACGTCACGCACATGAATGTGCTGAAGAAAGCGGTAGGAGATGAAGTCGTGGCGCACAAGCCAGAGGAAGTTGGGCAGAAAGATCAAGAGCGCCAGGGCGATTCCGCCCCAGAACCAGCCGCTCAGCACGAATCGGCGCGCAGGGGTGAAGACCAAGCCGGCCAGAAGCCCGGCGATATAAAACACGATTGCGTACTTGGTTTGCAGCCCGAACCCAACGGCGGCTCCGATCGCGAGCCACCAGCGCGGGTTTTCCGTCCTCAGCAGGCGGATCGTGCAGTAAGCGATCAGCACCCACCACAGGTAATCGAAGGTCGTGTACTGGAACTCCGTACCTTGAAAGAGGGGCAAGGGCGAAAGCGCTACGGTAAGGGCCGCTGTGGCCTGGGCAAGCCGCTTGCCGCCGAGCTCGCGCGCCATCTGCCCGGTGACAATGATGGCCGCTGCCTGCGCGAGAACAGAGAAAAGCCGCAAGCCGACCATCGAGAGTCCGAAGAGTTCCAGGCTGATGCGCTCGCCAAATGGAGTTAGCGGCGGATACGCTACGAAACCCCAGTCGAGATGGCGGGCATCGCTCAGGAATTGAAGTTCATCACGATGAAAGCCGTAGCGGCCGTTGGTGAGCAGATGGATGAGCGTCACCGCGGCCGCGATGGCCAGCAGGAGCAGGGTTTCGCTCCGGGGGCGGGAATTCAGAGACTCTGCGTCCTTGTCCGTTTCAATCGCAGGCACAGATATCACGTCTCCTTTCGCTCATCCCTCCCGGGCATTACGCGCGCCGCGAGGCTCCGGTTCCTCAGCGCCTTTCGTGGGGCTGTAGAATCCTTACGGAGGCCATGCCGGCGGCTGTTGCCGCCTCGATTCCCAGGTCGGTGTCTTCAAATACCAGGCAGTCCTTCGCCGCCACCCCAAGCCGGGCAGCAGCCAGCAGGAACGCATCCGGCGCCGGCTTGCCGTTCGTGTAATCGTCGGAGCTGACGATGGTCTCGAATCGATCCATCAGATGTAGTGAGCCGAGAGCCTTCGTAACGGAGTTACGTCTGCCGCCGGAGACCACGGCAAAGGGAATCCGGCCATGCTCGGCCTCGATGATCTCCATCACTTCGGGGATCGCCTTGAGCTGAGGAAGCAATTTGAAGTAGAGCTCTTCCTTGTGCTCGGCAAGGGCCTCGACAGGCATGGCGAGCCCGTGCATCTCATTGAGTGTGGCTATAATCTCGCGCGTTGGCTTGCCGCCCCAGGAATAAAAAAGATCTTCGGGAAAAGGACAATTCCACTCCGAGAAGGCCGTCTTCCAAGCTATGTAGTGCAACGGCATGGAGTCGACGATGGTGCCGTCGCAGTCAAAGAGATAGGCTCGGAACGGGCCCGGGGGCAGTTTCAGTTTCATGGGAAAAGAGAACTCCTTGGGAGGCAGATTGAGATTACCGGGCCTCAGCTTCGGTTGTGGCGCAGCCGCCTTCACCGGGCTTGGTCGGCTCCATGCGCAGGGCATCATTGAAGCGGTTGAAGTAATTGAACAGGCCAATGGCGCAGAGGAGTTCCACAATCTCGCCTTCGGAGTAAAAACCGCGCAGTTCGGCAAACTGCTCGTCGCTGACCGCGTGCGCATCGCGCGTGACGGTCTCCGCCAGCCTCAGCGCTGCCTTTTCAGCGGGGGTAAAATCCTCGCGCCGGGGCCACTCGGCCAGGTTTTCAAGCTGCTCATCGCTCCATCCCAGCCTTTTGGCCAGCGCGGTGTGGCTGGCCAGGCAGTAGGGAGTTTCGTTCATCTGGCTGGTGCGCACAATGATCAGTTCTTTCAGCCTGGTTGAGAGCGTGCCCGTGTTGAGCACCGCGCCGAAGTGCGCCTGCATGGTCGAAAAAATCTCGGGCCGGTGAGCCATCACCCTGAACATATTGGGCACGTTGCCTCGCTGAGCGAAGACCTTGTCGTAAAGCGCGGCAATCTCCGGGGTCACTTTGCTGCGGTCAAGCCGGGAAATCCGCGACATCGGGCCTCCTTCCTGGCTCCTCCCATTTTATCGCCTGCCAAGGGTCTCCGCGCCCGTCGCCGCGGCTTGCACCGGGTAGCCGCATTCATCTCCTGCTGCCCGAGCCCCTCCCGAAGACAACCCGCTAGACGCCTGTGATAGAAGTCCAAATTGCTGAAAAAACATCCCTCAGGGGCTAAAGCCCTCTTCTTTTCAATGCATTGACGTACGGGCTGAAGCCCGTACCCTTCAAGGATTCAAGTGCGATTGCCCTGATGGGCAGCGGCCAAACTGCCCAATCTCAAGGGGCTTGTGCTATGCGCTGGATTTGCTTCCAGTTCATTATCGGGTCCGTTTCGATTTGCAGTTGACTTTATTGCACCGATTCTGTTCCTTGCCACGCCGCCTTCGATGGAGGTGCGGCTCTTGCCTCTGGGAACTCCCGGAAAAAGCGAGTGTCGCCAACGTCCCCAGCCGGAAGCTTCCCCACATGGTCTTAGCAGCTCCAATCGTCTCTTCTCGTATGAAATTGACCAGAATTTCAGCTCAAGTGCTTCTTAAAATCTTGGGATTGATCGACCGGCGCCGTCCCCCCGCGCCAGGCTGAGTTTCGCTTCACTCTGGCCTATGCGGCAAGCAGACAATCGGAAACAAGGCAGCCGGCCGGAGGGATGCATGTCTTTGATGCCTGCCATGCGAAGAGTGGCGCTCTGCCTCGCGGTACTCGCGGTATTGCTGTCGGCCTGTCTACCCGTCCATGCGCAGGCGGCACTACTCATGGAAGAGCCATACGGCTTCTTTGGCGCCATGAACCCCACCGGGCACGATGCCATCTACTTTGCGCGCATCTGCGCCGAAACTCCTGTCAAATTGCGCCGGTGCTCGGCGAACGAGCCAGGCTCCGTCTTCACCCGTTACCAGGGATTCGCCGGCTACGACTGGGTGGCCATGCCGCTGATTCCCTATCTTTATTCCGTCGAGGATCCATCCGCGGTACCCGTCCGTGCAGACCGAAAGACTGTAACTCGCTTGCGCGAGCAATACCACGAGGCTCATCTACTCAGCCTGGGCAGAGACCTGCCGGAGGGCGGCACGTTCCAGCGAGGGTGGAACCAGTTGGTAGGCGTGGCTTACGACCGGCGCATGGTTGCGTTCCGGTTTGCAACAACCGAAGAGCAGGACGACGAACTCATCGCGAAGATGAACAGCGGGGCGAACCACTCCCACTACAGTCTGGTCTTTTGGAACTGCGCCAATTTTTCCAGCGCCATTTTGAATTTCTATTTTCCGCACACATTCCGGCGCAGCCTGTTCCCAGACGCGGGCATCACCACCCCGATGCAGGTTACCTACGAACTGGTTCGCTACGCACGCCGACACATTGAAACTCAATTTTCGGTGCTTGCGATTCCCCAGGTTCCCGGCTACCGCAGCCACAGCAGACCAAACAAGAGCATCGCCCAATCGCTCATCGTCCGCGGCTAGTTCATTCCCGTTGCGATTATCTGTCCTGCTTGCGCCGGGGGCCTGGCCGTCGATTGGCTCGTGTGGGGGCGCTATCCTCTCCATATCGAGCATCCGCAGACTCTAACGCCCACAGATATGACTCCGCTGACGTCCCCTGCCGGGACGGTCCTCTCTCAAAGCTCGCAAAGCAGCATCTCGCTGGCGGACTAGAGCCAGTTTGAATTATAGGACGGAAGCGCCAGAAGCCGGTTCTTCTCAGGATCTAAAGCGGCCAAAAGATCAGTAGATTAAAGATCACGGTTAGAACGATGATCGATCAGCCCAATTGCCGAGGCCGCGATCGTGGAGAAAGCACAGTGACAGGCAGAACGGCTCGGCTATGAATGTTA
>Ga0182014_10007413_pt1 | contig 11505 bp, 5 predicted proteins | sample 612S2DmetaG_FD_120489 | JGI IMG/M metagenome (GOLD analysis project Ga0182014, IMG submission 120489) | Permafrost microbial communities from Stordalen Mire, Sweden - 612S2D metaG | ecosystem: Environmental > Terrestrial > Soil > Wetlands > Permafrost | place: Sweden: Stordalen | collected... | reverse complement strand
ATGCTGATGGTGAAGACGGTGAAGCCGATTTCTTCCGCGCCCTTCAGCGCCGCGGCAAAGGGCTTCATACCGTTTTCCAGGTGGCGTGAGATATTTTCCATCACCACGATCGCATCGTCGACCACAAAGCCCGTGGAAATGGTCATGGCCATGAGCGAGAGGTTGTCGAGGGTGTATCCGAACAGGTACATCACGGCAAACGTGCCGACCAGCGAGACCGGCACCGCGACCGCTGGAATGAGCGTGGCGCGTCCGTTGCGCAGGAAAACAAACACCACGAGGATGACTAGGCCGACCGAAATCATCAGCGTCCGCTCCACGTCACTCACCGAGGCGCGAATGGTGGTGGTGCGATCGAGAACGATGGTGGTATCGATGCCGAGCGGAATGGAGGCCTTGATAATCGGAAGTTCCGCGCGGACGCGGTCGACCGTCTCAATGATGTTGGCTCCGGGCTGGCGGAAGATGATGACGGTAATCGAGCGCTTCCCGTTTAAATAGCCGGCAGCCCGGATGTTCTGCACGGAGTCTGTCACCTGAGCGACATCGGACAAACGGATCGCCGCGCCGTTGCTATAACCAACGATGAGCGGTTTGTAGTCGTCCGCGTGCGAGATCTGGTCGTTGGCGAGAATGTCTGCGGTCACGTTGCCATCGGAGATTTGGCCCTTGGCCAGATCGGAGTTCTGCAGGCTCAGCACAGACTGCAAACTTGCGACCGTTAGTCCATGGCTCGCCAACTGCGTGGGATTTGCCTCCACCCGCACGGACGGTAGCGCGCCACCTCCGACCGACACCTGCCCTACGCCCTGTATCTGCGACAACTTTTGCGCGAGGACGGTGGACGCTTCGTCATAGATTTTGTCGGGCCCGTATTTGTCGGAGGTGAGGCCGAGGATCATGATTGGCGAATCCGCGGGATTGACTTTTCGGTAAGTCGGATTGCCCGGCAGGTTCGCTGGCAGGTAGGATCGCGCCGCATTGATCGCGGCCTCCACATCCCGCGCCGCGCCATCAATGTCGCGGCTGAGGTCAAACTGAATGGTGATGCCTGTGCTGCCGAGCGTGCTGGAGGAGGTCATCTCCGTCACTCCCGCGATATGGCCTAACTGCCGCTCCAGGGGAGTGGCGACAGACGACGCCATAATGTCGGCGCTGGCTCCCGGCAAGCCTGAGTTGACTGAGATGGTTGGAAAGTCGACCTCCGGCAGGGGCGCTACTGGCAGCACCTCAAACGCAATCGCCCCGGCCAGGGCAATCGCCACCGTGAGCAGCGTCGTAGCGACGGGCCGTTGAATGAAAGGTGCGGAGATATTCATGCCGGCCCTGCCAGTTCTCCGCCTCCGGTTTCCGGTTCAGTCGGTTTGTGCGCAAAGCGGTGGGCCAGATTGTCGAAGAAGATGTAGATGACGGGAGTGGTGTAGAGCGTGAGCACCTGGCTCAGCAGCAGTCCGCCCACCATGGCAATGCCCAGCGGCCGGCGCAACTCGGAGCCGAAACCAGTTCCCAGCGCCAGCGGGAGGCCTGCGAGGAGCGCCGCCATGGTGGTCATCATGATCGGGCGGAAGCGGAGCAGGCAGGCATCGTAAATCGCGTCGGTCGCGTTCTTGCCGTGCTTCCGTTCACCTTCCAGCGCGAAGTCGACCATCATGATGCCGTTCTTTTTCACGATGCCGATCAGCAGGACAATGCCGATGATCGCCACCACGCTCAAATCCTGGTGAAAGAGAAGCAGCGCGAGAAAAGCGCCGACGCCCGCCGACGGCAGCGTGGACAGAATCGTAATCGGGTGGATGAAGCTCTCGTACAAAACTCCAAGCACGATGTACACCGTGACCAGCGCCGCGAGAATGAGCAGCGGCTCATTGGATAGCGAATTTGTGAATGATGCTGCCGTGCCTTGGAACCCTGCCTGCAGACTGGCGGGCATGTGCATGTCTTTCTGCACTTTGTCGACCGACGTAATGGCGTCGCCCAGCGCGGCATTCGGTGCGAGATTGAATGACACAGTAATGGCTGGAAATTGACCCTGGTGGTTAATGGACAGCGCCTCGGTCGTATTCTCAAAGTGCGCGAAAGCACTCATTGGTACGGCACTACTGGTGGCAGAACTGGTGGTGCCTGCGGAATTTGCTCCCCGGCTCGACGTCGAAGAGGCACTCGCCGATAGCGCGTTACCCGGAGGAGCAAGAGTGTTCGCCGATGGAGTGTACAGCGCGGAGGTCGTCAGCGCATTGGACCCGGCCGCGGATGCTCCGGAAGACGCGAACGACGAAGAGGCCCCCGCCCCGGTTGCGCCCGCGGACGCATTGGATTGAATGTAGAGATGGTTCAGTTTGTTCGGGTCTTTTTGAAATTGCGGCTCACTCTCCAGCACAACGTGGTACTGATTCACCTGCGTATACATCGTGCTGATTTGCCGCTGGCCGAAGGCGTCATAGAGCGTGTTATCGATGGTCGTCGGTGCGATCCCAAATCGCGAGGCCGTAACCCGGTCGATCACCAGAGACACAGCCAGCCCTCCGGTTTGTTGATCGGTAGCGACATCCTCCAGTTCCGGCAACTGCTTCAACTGGGCGACGAAACGATTCGTCCAGTCATTGAGTTCATTGGCGTCGGGATCTTCGAGTGTGTACTGGTATTGCGTGCGGCTCACCCGGTCGTCCACGGTGATGTTCTGCACCGGTTGCATGAACAACTCGATTCCCTGAACCTGGCTTACTCTGGAATTGAGCCTGCGGATCAGGTCTGAAGCGCTGATCTTGCGCTCGTTAAGCGGCTTTAAGTTGATCGACATCCTGCCGCTGTTCGTCGTTGTATTCGTTCCATCGGCGCCGATAAACGACGAGACACTTTCCACTGCCGGGTCATTCAGAACTGCCTTGGTAAGCTCAAGTTGCTTTTCCGCCATGGCCGTGGAGCCAATCGTCTGCGGCGCCTGCGATATGCCTTGGATGACGCCCGTGTCCTGCACCGGGAAAAATCCTTTGGGAATAATGATGTAAAGGAAAACCGTGAGCAGCAGTGTGGACACCGCGACCAAGAGCGTAATCGTCTGGAATCGCAGCACAAACTTCAGCGTGCGGCCATAGAATGCGATCATCCCCTCGAAAACGCGCTCCGAGGCTCGATAGATGCGCCCCTGCTTGTCTTTCGGCTGGTGCCGCAAGATGCGCGCACTCATCATGGGTGTGAGCGTAAGCGAGACCACTGCCGAAACCACGATGGTGACGGCTAGGGTCACAGCAAATTCGCGGAACAGGCGGCCAACTACGTCCCCCATAAACAACAGCGGAATCAGCACGGCGATGAGCGACACGGTCAGCGAGAGAATGGTGAAGCCAATTTGCTCGGCGCCCTTGAGCGCCGCTTCCATGGGCGGATCGCCCGCTTCGATGTAGCGCGCGATATTCTCGATCATCACGATGGCATCGTCCACCACAAAGCCGGTGGAGATAGTAAGTGCCATCAGCGATAAGTTATCCAGGCTGTAACCCAGGATGTACATCGCCGCAAAAGTGCCGATCAGTGAAAGCGGCACAGCCACGCTCGGGATAATGGTGGCGTAGAGACTCCGCAAAAAGAGGAAGATGACCAGCACGACAAGGCCGACCGTCAACATCAATTCAAACTCAACGTCGGAAACCGACGCTTCGATGGCGGTCGTAAGGTCGGTGAGCGTGGTCACCTGAATCCCCGTAGGCAGATTGGCCTCAAGCTGCGGCAGCAGTTGCTTGATGCTCTTCACCACGCTGATGGTGTTGGCCCCGGGCTGGCGCTGCACATTCAGGATGACCGCGGGAGTCTGATTCATCCACGCTGCCTGATTATTGTTCTCCACCCCATTCACGATGTTGGCGACGTCGGTCAACATTACCGGTGCGCCGTTACGGTAGGCCACGACGACCTTCCGGTAGTCGTCACTGGTGATCAGTTGATCGTTGGCGTCGATCTGGTAGTCCTGGCGCGGCCCATCGAAGTTCCCTTTGGCGGCGTTCACGCTGGCATTGGTGAGCGCCGTGCGCAGATCCTCCAGGTTCATGCCGTAGGACGATAGCGCCGTGGGATTCGCTTGAATGCGTACGGCCGGTTTTTGGCCGCCGCTGATGGTTACAAGACCGACCCCGCCGATCTGCGAGATCTTCGGTGCCAGGCGCGTGTCCACCAGGTCCTCGACCTGAGAAAGGGGTATGGAACTTGAGGTGATGGCGAGGGTGAGCACTGGGGCATCGGCGGGATTCGTTTTACTGTAGATCGGCGGCGAGGGCAGGATGGATGGCAACAAACTCTGCGATGCGTTGATGGCAGACTGCACCTCCTCCTCGGCTATATCGATGTTCACCGCCAGGTTGAACTGCAGCACAATGACCGAAGTGCCCCCGGAACTGGTCGAGGTCATCTGGCTCAAACCCTGCAGTTGGCCGAACTGGCGCTCCAGTGGCGCCGTCACCGTCGTTGCCATCACTGTCGGGCTTGCTCCCGGATAAAACGTGAGCACCTGAATCGTCGGGTAGTCGACTTCCGGCAAGGCCGAGACTGGCAGTTGGGTATAGCCGACAATGCCGACTAAGAGGATAGCGGCCATCAGCAAAGCGGTCGCAACCGGCCGCAAAATAAACGGACGAGATGGACTCACGGGGCGCTACTCCCGTTCGTGCCGCCCGCGGCAGGCTTGGTCGAGCCGTGGTTCGAGACTTTGCTGGGAACCTGATTAGGAACCGCAACCGCCGTCTTGTCCTGTAACTTATCGAAGCTGCTGTTAGCGACAACGTCTCCCGGATTGATGCCGTCAACCTGAGTTAGACCGCCGTCTGTAACTCCCGGCTTTACGCTGCGCATAAGAGCGACATTGTTTTGGATCACATACACATACGATGCCTGGCCATTTTGCTGAATGGCGGATGCTGGAATCAGCGTCACCCCCTGCAAGGTATTCACCAGCAGCCGCGCGTTTACAAACTGGTTGGGGAAAAGCGCATCATTCTTATTGTCGAAGACGGCCCGTGCTTTGACGGTTCCTGTCGTAGTGTCAATCTCATTGTCGAGCGTCAACAGCTTCCCGCTGGCGATCTTCGTCTGCGCCGTGCGATCAAAGGCATCGACGGTTAGTTTAGCCTTTTTGCGGAGTTGAGCTGCGACCGGGCCCAGACTGTCTTCCGGGATCGTGAAAATTACGGTAATAGGCGTCAACTGCGTGATGACGGCCAGAGTTGCGCTCCCAGAAGATTGCACCACATTGCCGGGATCCACCAGCCGTAAGCCCACGCGGCCCGCGATGGGAGCGGTGATATGGCAGTAGTCAACTTGAACCTGGTCGAATTGCACCGCTCCCTGGTCGTTCTTTACGGTGCCCTCGTCCTGCAGCACGAGCTTTTCCTCGTCGTCCGCGATTTGCTTTGCAATGGCGTTGCGGGCCAGCGCTTCACGGTAGCGTTCCAGATCCATCTGTGCCTGAGCGAGCAGATTCTCGTCGCGTTGGAGCAGCCCTTGCGCTTGTAAAAGCGTTGCCTTGTAGGTGCGCGAGTCGATGTCAACCAGCGGATCGCCTTTGTTTACCAACTGACCTTCCGTAAAGTGCACGGCGTCGACGAGGCCATTCACCTGGCTGGTGATCGAAGCGGTATAGACCGGAGTGACCGTGCCGATGGCATCCAGGTAAACGCCGATATCACCTTTTGTGGCCGTCGCGGTCGTAATTGCGATCTTCGGCGGCGCGGGCGCAACTTTTTTCGCGGTGTCGAAGTGGCGCCATACCAGCACAACTACGAGCAGAAGAACGAGCGCCAGCAGAATCCATAGGACGATCCACATACCCTTATGCCGGTGAGGTTCCGAACCGTGAGCCGTGAGTTGATGGTCGCGGTTAATCGGGGGATGTTCTTCTGTGTCGACGGTCAAAAGGAGTCTCCTTTTCCAACTCCGAAATCGCCCAAAAATTATAGTCCAGGAGAAAGTCTTCGAAGTGAGCCGTTCTGCACAGTTCTTCGGCAGGGGATGAGCGAACCTGTAGAGGGCCGAATCTAGGGATGGGCGTTGGCGAAAACAAAGCCATGCTGCGGACCTTGCCCAAGCAAGTGAACGAGTTCAGTGCGGCAGATTAAATTGGCGGAGGTCAATATGGCAAAAACGGCGGTTGGTTTGTTTGAGAATCGAAGCTCGGTCGACGAGGTTGTTGGCGAGCTCAAGGCCAGCGGTTTCCCTCAGAAGGACGTCCGTGTTTTAGGCGAGCCACGGGAAATGGCGGGCAGCGGAGTCACTAGTACTCCACACACTGATTTTGAGGTGGACTTGACCCGGGACCTTAAGGCGATCGGCGCCACCGAAGCGGACGCGGAAGCTTACGTCCGAGGAGTACGGCGCGGAGGAGTCATGGTTTTCGCAACCGGCTCGGACGAGAAGGCGGACGCGGCTGCCAACATCATGAACCACCACAGTGCGGTGGAGATCGAAAAACTTAGCGGTCCGGCACAGCACCTCCCCAGCACGGTCGACAACGACGTGGCTCCCGCTCGCGGTGCTTCTTTCCAAGATGGGAGGATTCGTTCCTCCGGTGACGGTGCTCGCCTGTTCGTGTGGTAGCTCTTTCACGAAGACGAACGGGTTGGGCAGTCGCAGCACGAATGTGCTATTTCGTTTCCTTGTAGCTCTGTCGGGACTGAGCAAGCCTATTTTGTTGTTCAGTCCGGGCACCGCAAGTTGGCATCCAATTGACGGTCGAAGATAGCTCGCGGGAGGTTCCGTGGCGAAACATACATCGCGTGATAACGAAGCACGGCTCGATGAACTCGGAAGCGATTCCGGGCAGATAGGCTCGGACAGCGCCGGGCAATCAGGGGACACTCAGGGTCTCTCGCAAATCGCAGACTCTGCCGACGAAAGCGTTGAAGAACTCGCCGATTCGGATCAAACCTACGAGGCGGAGGCAGTCGGCGGTTCGGAAGATGCTGCCGACCACCCGGAGCGGCCTGTACACACGCGTGAGGGCCGAGCCCGGTCAGAATATATTCCGCCGAAGCGGGAAGAATGAAGAATAAAGAGTAAAGAATAGCGGTTGCGGCCGAAGACGCGATCGACAGCCAACGTTCGTTTCGACTTCGAGCACTACCCGCGAGTCCACGCTGGTTTCTTTAGCGCGTTATTAAGAATCCGATCCCACGACAACTCCCGGCGAGCTTCAATCGAAGCTCGTCTTTCCGTTTCTGCGCTTGATTACCACGCTGTGATTGCCAAATACCGAGCCGTTCAAGTTAATTTAAGATATCCCCCATGATCGTGCACCGCATCGGCGAGTCGATTCTGGACGCTGAAGAGCGCTTTGAAGGCTTCGGAAACCTGATGCCGTTCAAGGTGCAGAACATTCTTCTCGTCTCCAGTCTCTACGATTCTTTCATCCTCCGCGAAGACGGACGGCTCAACGAGTTGCTGATCGACGAATCGCTCGAACTCAATCTCCGGCAGATCCCGGGGATAACGCACGTCTCGAGTTGCGCGGAGGCGGTGGAGATGGCCCGCTCGCGGCCGCAATTCAACCTGATCGTGACCAACCTCGCGGTCGGCGACATGAATGCGGCGCAGTTGGCGCATGAGGTGAAGCGGGCGGGGCTGGATGTTCCCGTCGTGGTGCTGGCCTATGACTATCGCGAGATCAAGAACTTCGTGGCGCGAAATCCAGTTACCGACATCGAGCGCATTTTTCTGTGGCAGGGCAATGCCCGTATCCTGATCGCGATCGTCAAGTACATCGAGGATAAACGCAACGTCCTGCACGACACGCAGGCCATCGGCGTGCCCGTGCTGCTGGTGGTGGAAGACAACATCCGCTACTACTCGTCGTTCCTGCCCGTGATCTATACCGAGCTGATCAAGCAATCGCGGCGCGTGATTCAGGAAGGCATCAATGTGGCGCACAAGCTGGTGCGCATGCAGGCGCGGCCGAGAATTCTGCTGAGTTCGAACTTCGAAGACGCGGCCTTACTGGTGCAGGAGTATCGCAATTATCTGATCGGCCTGGTATCGGACGTGGAGTTCCCCTGGGAGGGCAAGCTCAGTCCGGAGGCGGGATTCGAACTGGCGCGCATGGTGAAGAGCCTGGTGCCGGACGTGCCCGTAGTGCTACAAACCAGCCGCACCGAGTTCCGCCCGCGGGCGCACGCCGCGGGCTATTCGTTTCTGCGCAAGCGTTCGCCCACGCTGCTGAAAGACTTGCGCCAGATATTGACCGAGCAATTCGGGTTTGGCGACTTCGTGTTTCGTCTGCCGGATGCGAGCGAAGTCGGACGCGCGAGAGACTTGAACGAGTTGGAGAAGCTATTGGAAACGGTTCCGGGGGAAAGCCTCGTCTTTCACTCGCAGAGCAATCACTTCTCCCACTGGCTGATGGCGCGCACCGAGTTTGCGCTGGCGGCCAAGTTGAGGCCGCGGCGGGTGTCCGATTTCTCCGGCCCTGAACACTTGCGGCGCGATCTGATCGAGTCCATCCACGAGTATCGCCGCGAACAGAGCGAGGTGCTGATCGGCGACTTCCACGCCGATACGTTCAAGCCCTCGGAATCGGGCTTTTTCCGGATTGGCTCCGGGTCGCTCGGTGGCAAGGCTCGCGGCCTAGCTTTTGTGCGCCACCTCTTGCGCAAGAGCCGTTTGACCCGCCGCTTTCCCGGCGTTCGCATCTCGGTGCCGCCCGCCGTCGTCTTGGCCACGGATGTGTTCGATCAATTCCTGGCCGAGAACAACCTGGCGGACTTTGCCTTGCATTGCGAAGACGACCTTGAGATTCAGCGGACATTCCTGGCCGCGCCGCTGTCCAGTTCCCTCCGCGACGATCTTCGATCGTTTCTCGTTGAAATCGACCATCCGCTGGCGGTGCGCTCCTCCAGCCTGCTGGAGGATTCGCAATACCAGCCTTTCACCGGCGTATATGAGACCTTCATGCTGGGCAACCAGCAAGTCGACCTCGACGAGCGACTGCTGGCGTTGAGCGAGGCCATTCGGCGCGTCTACGCCTCCACCTTCAGCCGCCATGCGAAAGCCTACGTGCGCGCGACGCCCTATCGTCTGGAAGAAGAAAAGATGGCGGTGATTCTCCAGCAGGTTGTTGGTACGCCTCACGGGCAGCGCTTTTATCCGGATTTCGCCGGCGTCGTGCGCTCGCACAATTTTTATCCGGTCGCGCCCATGACCTTCGACGATGGCATCGCGGCCGTGGCTCTCGGCCTGGGCCGGGCGGTGGTGGATGGCGGGAAGTGTTTGACTTTCTGTCCGCGTTATCCCCGCAACTTGATGCAGTTTTCCTCGGTCGAAGACATACTGGCCAACTCGCAGACGGAATTCTGGGCCTTGGAGTTGGATGGCGCTTCGTCCGGCCGTCCGGGGCATTGGCACGAGAGGCGGTTCGGCCTGGACGCGGCCGAGAGCGACGGCACACTGCAAGCCGTGGCCTCCACGTACTCCAAGGATAACCACGCCGTCTACGATGGAGTAAGCCGGCCGGGAGCGCGCATCGTGACTTTTGCCCCCATGCTTAAGCACGACACCTTTCCCCTGGCTGAGATTCTCGATGTCCTGGTTCGGGCAGGCGAGGATGCGTTAGGCAATCCCGTGGAGATCGAATTTGCCGTGCGCCTGCCCTATCAAGCTGGGCAAGTGGCGGATTTTGGTTTCCTGCAGATCCGGCCGCTGACCCTGGCGCGCGACAGCGAAGACTTGTCCCTGGACGATGTGCGACCCGAGCAGTTGATCTGCCAGAGCGGCATGGTTCTAGGCAACGGCCGCATCGAGAATCTTCACGATCTCGTAGTGGTCGATTCGCAGCGCTTCGAGCGCAGCCGCAGCCAGGAAGTGGCCAAGTCCGTTGCTCAGTTCAATCGCCGGCTCAATGAGGAGAACCGGCCGTATCTCCTGATCGGAGTTGGGCGCTGGGGATCCACTGAGCCATGGCTGGGCATTCCGGTCGAATGGGATGAAATCTCCGGCGCGCGCGTGATTGTCGAAGCCGGATTCCGCGATTTTCGAGTCACCCCATCGCAGGGCAGCCATTTCTTCCAGAATCTGACCGCTTTTCAGATCGGTTACTTTACGGTGAATCCAGACGCGGGCGAAGGCTCTGTCGATTGGCAGTGGTTGGTGGAGCAAACAGCCACGGAAGAGCAAGGTTGTGTCCGCCACTTGCATTTCGCGCAACCGATCCGCGTCGTGATGAACAGCCGCACCAGTCAGGGCGTAATCTTCAAGCCCGAAGCGCAGCCGAGCGCAGTCGCGCACTGAGGCGAAGGCGTCCGCAGGTGAGACCTTCTTCACATGCCCTTAGCTGAACGACATCCTACTGAATTGCGTTTCCGTACGTCGGTACGCCTCCCTGGATGAGGAATAGCAGCGTTTGTCCACGGGACGACCAGTCGCTTTGCGGATACTTCGAGATTAACTGCTGGGCAAGCGAGATGGCCAGGTTCTTCGATTGGTCTGACTTCTTCGGTTGCTCTTCTGTCTTGTAAATCTCGATTAGCGCGGCGCGGCGGGAAGCGGCGTCATACAACGCCTCGGGAGCGGCCGGAGATTCGGGGTGCTCCTTTACGTACTTTTCGTAGAGGTCGGCTTCCTTTTCGGGGCACTTGGAAGACCCTTGCCAGTCGCCGCAGAGTTTGTTGTCGATCAGGTGGAAGGCGGCGAGTTGGGCCCACTTTGAGTCGGGGAATTTTTTCATGACTTGCTTCATGGAGCGCTCGTCGATGCCTTCGCGAAGGTAGGATTCTTTCTCACGCGCGGAGGGGCGGGACTGCATATCCGATTTATCGATCTGCCATTGAATGTCGGCGGCGCGGTAGAGAGCCTCGCCGGCCTGCGGAGCGGTAGGGAAGATATCGTAGATGCGGCGATAGAGGCGCAAGGCATCCTGGGCTGCGCCGCGGCGTCCACGGCGACGGCTGGCCTCGTCTTCGGAATCGACGGCGGCGCCGAACAGAATGCGGTCGCCGTTGGGAGTCGACGCCCAGACGATGCCGGTATCGAGAATCCAGCCGCTGATGGTCTTGCCTTCGTCCTCATTGTCCAAAACGAAAGCGGGGTCGGGAGCGTTGGTGGGGCCGAGCAGCGCTTCGACGTGCAGCCAGTTGCGGCTCTTGTCGAGGAGAATCAGTTCCCGTCCGCGTTCTACTTGGCCGAGCTTGTTGGAGGTGGTATCGGGAGCGATATAGATGACGGCCTCGCGCACCAGCGTTCCGCGATCGGCGGCAAGCAGTAAAGAATTTCCCAGCACAATCAGGACGGGCAGAAGCAGGATCTTGATAGACGCCTTCACGGTAGTATTCGTCTCCGGGTTCGAGGGTAGCACGCAAGGTAAGATGCGGGGAATGGCAGCACGGATTGCCGCGGCTCCGCCCACCTTTAAGACTAGGGAGACTCTGATTAAGTTCTCCATTTTCCACTGATGTTCAAGATAGATTGAGGAGAGCATCGGAGGGCTGGCGAGGATGAAACAGCGGACACTGGCGGCGCAGAGCGGGTTTGAACGGT
>Ga0182014_10007409_pt1 | contig 11507 bp, 7 predicted proteins | sample 612S2DmetaG_FD_120489 | JGI IMG/M metagenome (GOLD analysis project Ga0182014, IMG submission 120489) | Permafrost microbial communities from Stordalen Mire, Sweden - 612S2D metaG | ecosystem: Environmental > Terrestrial > Soil > Wetlands > Permafrost | place: Sweden: Stordalen | collected... | reverse complement strand
TGGGTTGTGATTGCGCTGTCGCTCAAGAAGCTTTACCTGTGGGCAGCGGTGGACGATGTTAGCGCGGCGCTGAAATCGGGATGGATCAACGAAGTACAGGCGCACGCCATCGAGTTCAAGCGGCCCATGCTCAACCCGGCGGCGTTCGTCGTGACGGGCCTGGTGTGCTTTGCGATCTGGGGCTATTACACGTGGAGGCTCAACGATCTGGGACTGAAACGGGATGCGGCTTCCCCAGCTACCACGCCGGAGTGGATCAAGCGATTTGAAAACATCAGCGGCCCCGGCATCATTGTGTATGCCATCACCATGTCCGCCGCGGCCATCTATTGGGTCATGTCGCTTGATCCCACGTGGTACTCGTCGGTATACGGCTTGCTGTTTCTGGTTGGACAGGGATACGCGGTGCTGGCGCTGTCGATCATCGTCGCGGTTTCGCTCTCGAAGGGCGAGCCTTTCCGCACAATTCTGCGCCAGACCGAGCAGCACGATCTGGGCAAGTTCACCTTCGCATTTGTGATGCTGAACATTTACCTGGCCTTCGGGCAGTTCCTCATCATCTGGTCGGGGAACCTGCCCGATGAGATTCCGTGGTACCTGGACCGGATTCGCGGGCACTGGGGCATCATCATCACGCTCGATTTTCTGTTCCACTGGCTGATTCCGTTCACGCTGCTTTTGTCCCGGGACCTGAAGCGGAACAAGAAGCGGCTGGTTAGGGTGTGCCAATGGATGGTTTTTGCCAGGGCATTCGATCTGTTCTGGCTGATCGAGCCGAACTTCAAGGATGCCGCGCGCAACCTCCACTTCAGCTGGGGGATTCTCGAATATGTGGCTGTACCGGTGGCGATGGTTGCCTTCTGGGTGGCCTTTTTCTGCACGCGTTTGAAGACGCGCCCGCTGGTGCAGACCAACGACCCGCACCTGGCGGAGATTCTGGAGCCTGAGCATGCCCACGCATAATCATGACGAACCGGATCGTCACGAGCCGGACCCCCAGGAGCGGAATCAGCCCGACGCATCCGCTGGCTTCGAGCGGTCCGACGTCCGGGTCTCGGGGATCGTGGTCTTTCTGACCGCGCTGGGGATTTTTGTGGTGGTGACGGCGGTGCTCTGCTACGGGATCGGCAAGGTGCTGTTTGCCCATATGGCGAAGGAAGACGGGCCGAAGAGCAAGTGGGCGACGACGGTGGACGTCCGAACGCTGGGCGATCTGGCCTCCAACCCGGAGTTGCAGAACAAGATGGCCGCGATGACGCAGAGCTTTCCCACGCCGCGGCTGCAGACCGATGACGGCAACCAGGAGATAGCCGATCTGCATGCGAAGGAGGACCTGCTGCTGGAGAACTACAGTTGGGCCAACCAGTCGCAGGGCAAGGTGAGGATTCCGATCGAGCGGGCGATGGAGTTGATTGCGCAGAGAGGATTGCCTGTGGCGCCCCAGGTGGAACATGCACCGCTGTTGACCGGGGACGACAAGCCGGTTGTGGGAGTGCCCTTGACCAGTGGGTTTGCGCGAACCGGGTATGAGCTGGACGAGGCACAGGCGGAAGCGATCGCGGGCAAGCGTGCGGAGCAGCAGAAGTAGAGAGCGCGAAACAGGGTTTGACCGGCTGGTCTCGATCGATTGGCCGTGAGGGTGGAAGGGAAGCGGGAAACATGCAAAGGGCAGGCAGAATGCGGGGAAGTTGGCGAAGCGCGGCGAGGAATGTGGCAGTTGCGGCGACGTTTTGCCCGGCGGTGTTGTCCCCGTCTTTGATGGCGCAGGTCTCGCGGTACGACGAGAAACAGATGGCGCCGGTGAGCGACAAGCCGCCGGCGATTCTGAACGGAGTGGGCATTGCGCAGAATCTGAATCAGCAACTGCCGCCGGGGCTCACATTTACCGATGACGCGGGCAAGCAGGTGCAACTGGCCAGTTACTTCGGCAAGCGTCCGGCGATTCTGGCGCTGGTTTACTATCAGTGCCCCATGCTGTGCTCAGAGGAACTGAACGGGCTGACGGGCGCATTGCAGATGGTGAAGTTCGTTCCCGGCAAGGACTTCGATGTGATTGTCGTGAGTATCGATCCTACAGAAGGGACGGACCTGGCCGCGGCCAAGAAGCGGACTTACCTGAAGCGGTACGGGCATCCGGAGACGGCGGCGGGCTGGCATTTCATGACTGGTACGCAACCTAACATCGACGCTTTGACCAAGGCGGTGGGCTTTGGGTACGTGAAGATTCCCGGGCCGGACGGCAAGCTGACGCAGTTTGCGCACGCCAGCTCGATTCAGATCGTAACTCCGGAGGGCAGGCTGGCGCAGTACTACATGGGGGTGGAGTATTCGCCCAAGGATTTGCGGCTGGGGTTGGTGGAGGCTTCGGCCAACCGCATCGGCTCGCCGGTGGATAACATACTGACTTACTGCTACCACTACGATCCGAAGACCAACAAGCACTCGCTGATCGTTGCGCGGGTGGTGCAGTTGGGCGGGCTTGTGACGTTATTCACGCTGGGTGGATTCATGCTGGTGATGTTCCGGCGGGACGCGCGGCAGGACAACCAGCCAGGGGCAGGAACACCTGGAACGGGAACAACAGGGACAGGAACAAAGGTGAACGGATAACGGAATGAACGACATCAGTCCAGTACTCTGGCAGTTTCTCGTCAAGTGGATGACGAACTTCGCGCTGTTTCCGCCGGAGGCGTCGCGTATTGCGCCGCAGATGGACGCGCTGCTTTTCTTCATGGTGCTGGTGAGCCTGATCGGGCTGACGGTGGTGGTCCTTCTGGTCACGAGTTTCTCGATCCTCTACAGCAAGGAGCGGCATCCGGTGGCCGTGCAGGTGGAGGGTTCGACGCTGCTGGAGGCGACGTGGACGATCATTCCGCTGGGGCTGTTTCTGGTGATGTTCGTGTGGGGAGCGCTGATTTATTTCCGCGTCTTCACGCCGCCGGCCAACGCCATGAACATTTACGTGGTGGGCAAGCAGTGGATGTGGAAGGCGGAGCATCCGGGCGGGCAGCATGAGATCAACTCGCTGCATGTGCCGATGGGCCGGGCGGTGCAGCTGACGCTGATTTCGCAGGATGTGTTTCACAGCTTTTCGATTCCCGCGTTCCGGGTGAAGCGCGAGGCGATTCCGGGCCGCTATACGACGGTCTGGTTTGAGCCCACTGTGCCGGGGACCTATCACCTGTTCTGCACCCAGTACTGCGGGACGAGCCACTCGCAGATGATCGGCGACATTGTGGTGCTGACGCCGGAGGGCTACAAGAAATGGCTTGCCGAGTCGACCAGCGGCGCGTCGCTGGCCCAAAACGGCGAACGGCTGTTTGCGAGTCTGAGTTGCGCGGCTTGCCACAATGCGCGGCCGAATGCGCGGGGGCCGAGTTTGGCCAACGTTTACGGCGCCAGGCTGCCTTTGGCAAGCGGAGGGACGGTGACCGCCGACGAAGCTTATCTGCGTGAGTCGATTCTGAACCCGTCGCAACACGTGACCCAGGGCTATGTACCCATTATGCCCACTTACCAGGGGCAGATCAGCGAAGAGGGCGTCATCGCGCTGGTTGAGTACATCAAGAACCTCGACTCCGACTACCGCATTGAGCAGACGCTGAACACGACCGATCTGGTGCCGGGGAGCGAAGGCAACGCGGCGACGGGACAGGCCGCGCAAGGGCCCGCCAAGCAAGGGCAAGCCGGAAAGAATTCCGCTGGGCAGGGGATGGTGAAGCAATGAGCGCCACAATCGTGAGTCTTCCCGACCAATCCACGGCCAGAGTTCCGAAGGTGAACTATCTCACCAAAGAGAACGGACTTTTGAGCTGGCTGCTGACCGGCGACCACAAGCGGATTGCGATTCTTTACCTGATCTCGCTGAGCTTCTTCTTCTTTATCGGAGGGGCGCTGGCGGGGCTGATCCGCCTGGAGCTGCTGACGCCGCAGACCGATCTGATGGCCACCGACACCTATAACAAGGTGTTTACCATGCACGGCGTCATCATGGTCTTTTTCTTCCTGGTGCCGTCGGTGCCCGCCACACTAGGCAATTTCCTGATCCCGCTGATGATCGGGGCCAAGGACCTGGCGCTGCCCAAGATCAACCTGCTGAGCTGGTACCTGTACATGGCGGGCGGGCTGCTGGCCCTGTACACGATGATGACGGGCGGCGTGGATACGGGCTGGACCTTCACCACACCGCTTTCGACCCACTATGTGAACACCAGCGTGCTCACCACCGGCCTGGCGGTCTTCGTCGCCGGGTTCAGTTCGATCTTCACCGGGTTGAACTTTATTGTGACCATCCACAAGATGCGCGCGCCGGGGATGACCTGGTTCCGGCTGCCGCTGTTTGTGTGGGCGCACTATGCAGCCAGCATCCTGATGGTTCTGGCCACGCCGGTGGTGGCCATCGCCATCGTGCTGGTTGCTTTGGAGCGCACGATCGGCATCGGCGTCTTCGACCCAACCAAGGGCGGCGATCCGATCCTGTTCCAGCACCTGTTCTGGTTCTACTCTCACCCGGCCGTGTACATCATGATTCTGCCCGGCATGGGAGTTATCTCCGAGACGATCTCGACCTTCAGCCGCAAGCGGGTCTTCGGGTATACGGCGGTGGCCTTCTCTTCGGTGGCGATCGCCGTCTTCGGCTTCTTTGTCTGGGCTCACCATATGTTTATTATGGGCATCTCGAACTATGCTGTGCTGGTGTTCTCGCTGCTGACTATGCTGGTGGCGGTGCCCTCGGCCATCAAGATATTCAACTGGACGTTCACGCTCTACAAGGGATCGATCACCTTCGAGACGCCGATGCTGTACACCTTCGGCTTCATGGGGCTGTTTACCATCGGCGGACTGACCGGCGTGTTCCTGGGCACTTCAGGAACCGACATCCATCTGACGGAAACGTACTTCATTGTGGCGCACTTCCACTTTGTGATGGTGGGCGGCATGCTTATGGCGTTTTTGGCCGGCATCCACTTCTGGTGGCCAAAGATGACGGGACGGATGTATCCGGAGAAGATATCGCAGTTGGCGGCAGTGGTCACGTTCATCGGGTTCAACTTCACCTTCTTCCCGCAGTTCATTCTGGGCACGCTGGGCATGCCGCGGCGGTACGCGTCGTATCCGCCGGAGTTCCAGATACTGAACGTCTTCTCGACCGCGGGCGCGTCGATTCTGGGCGTGGGCTACCTGCTGCCGGTTCTGTACCTGACGTGGTCGCTGAAGTACGGTGCGGTTGCGGGGAACAATCCCTGGCAGGCGACGGGGCTTGAGTGGCAGATCCAGTCGCCGCCGTTGACCGAGAACTTCACGGAAACTCCGATCATGGACCACGAAGCCTATGACTACGAGTGGCTCGAAAACCAGAATAAGGAGAACCGGAATAAGGAGCGCCAGAAAGAAAAAGAGGTGACCAGTGCCGGATAGTCCTGCGATTGCCCATGGCGCCCCTGAGGCGGCTCATCACGAGCATCCGCCCTACCTGCGCCATCACTTTGAGAACGTCGAGCAGCAGGCGGATGCGGCCGGCTTTGCCATGTGGCTGTTTCTGCTGACGGAAGTCATGTTCTTCGGCGGGCTGTTTACCGCCTATCTGATCTACCGCAACTGGTACTATCGGGCGTTTGTGTCCGGCTCCCACCAGCTGAATGTGTATTGGGGCACTCTGAACACGCTGGTGCTGATCATCTCCAGCTTTACCATGGCCATGGGCGTCTGGTGCGCTGAGACACGGCGCAAGAGCGGCCTGGTGCTGTGCCTGATTCTGACGTTCATCCTTGGCCTGGGATTTTTGGGCATCAAGAGCATCGAATACTCGGAGAAGATCGAGAAGCACCACGTTCCGGGCTTGCACTACAGCCTCCAGTCGTTTCTCGATCCGGATTCCGACGCTGCCGCGAAGGCCGCCGGCGACAAGCCACTGCCTCTGGACCTGGCGCGCCACACCGAGGTTTACTTCTCGCTCTACTTCCTCATGACCGGCATGCACGCGCTGCACATGATCATCGGCATCGGGATATTGGGATTCATGATCCTCCGCGCCCGGGCCGGTGCTTACACCGCGGGCCATGTGACGTTTGTGGAGAACTTCGGCCTCTACTGGCACTTTGTCGACATAATCTGGATTTATCTCTTCGCGCTGCTCTATTTGATCAGCAGACATTGACCGGCAGAAAGCCGGCAGACACGGAAGGAAAAACGGCATGAGCGAGCAAATAGAACACGACGAGCACGCGCATCACATCGTCGGCCCCGCGGTCTACGTGGTCATCCTTATCGCGTTGCTGGTGGGCACCGCGCTCACGGTATGGGCGTCGTTTATCGACCTGGGCTTCTGGAATCCCATCATCGCGCTGGCCATCGCAACCACCAAGGCCACGCTTGTGGTACTGTTTTTCATGCACGTGAAGTACAGCACGAAGCTGACGAAGCTCACGGTTGGCGCGGGCATCTTCACGTTCCTGACGCTGGTCAGCTTGACGCTGGCGGACTACATCAGCCGGGCGTGGGGAAGCTGGTAGGCTGGAACCGAAACTGTTTCGTACGAGAGGGCTGCCCGTTGGGCGGCCTTTTTTGATGGTTGGGGGCTCTATTTCCGCAGAATCCCAAGGAACATCCTCGATGTTCCTTGGGAAGCTTGACCGGCCAAAGCCGGCCCCAGCCCAACCAATTGAAGCCAAATTTCAGAATTTATATGCGTCGGCCCTGAGGTAAATGAGACTCGGCACATTCACCTGTACCGTTTTCGTACTATAATCCTAGAAACGGCAGTTGAACCTCCTAAAACGGCTCGAACGGTAGACTGGTAGCGGCTTTAATCGTCATGGGGGGTGTCACCCGATGGGTGAGTCGCCGAAGGCAGAGATTTCCGTTTACAGTCCTGAGTTGGAGTCGTTTTTAGTTGAGACGCCGGGTGGCCGCATCCATATCCGCTGGGACAACCAGGCCAGCGCCACGCCCAACGCCCAACTGGCCTTTTTCGCGGAGTTTCTTGCCACCGCTGGGCTGTACGAGTCCTGGGTGAGCAGTTGCCCCCTGACCTACAACAGCGGCATCGCCTCCCACAAGCGGGACGTTCTTGGTACCTGGTTTTTGTCGATTCTCGCCGGGCACCACCGCTACTCGCATATCACCGGCTTGCGCGGCGACGGAGTTAGTCCGCAGATTCTTGGCATGAGCAAGATCGTCAGTGAAGACTCGCTGCGCAGGGCGCTGGCGCGGATGACCGCGGACGAGAGCCAGAACTGGCTTCGGCCACAGCTTATGGCCAGCGTGCAGGGCGCGCTGGACACGCCGTGGATATTGGACATCGATACGACTGTCAAGACCTTGTTCGGGAAGCAGAGCGGGGCCGAGGTAAGTTACAACCCGCACAAGCCGGGCCGCCCCAGCCACGCCTTGCACACTTACTTCGTGAGTCACTTGCGGATGGTCCTCGATGTTGTTGTTTCTCCTGGGAAGCAGCACTCAGCCGCGCACGCGCGTCCTGGACTGAACGACGTTCTGGATAGCTTGAACAAGGAGCAATTGCCCGCGTTGGTGCGTGGAGATTGTGGCTTTGGCAACGAGCCGTTCATTGTCGAGCTGGAAAAGCGCTGCCAGCCTTATCTTTTCAAACTGCGCCAGACCAGCGGGGTCAAGAAGATGCTCATGCGTCAGTTCGCCCGCAAGGACTGGACGACACCCGGCCCTTCGGATCAGGGCTGGAGCGCGGTAGAAGATACCCTGCGGCTGGCCGGGTGGGACAAGTCGCGGCGCGTAGTCATCCTACGCCGGGCAGCAAAGTCCAACGTGGCACTTACGAGGAACTCCGCCGAAGGCCAGATGGAGTTACTGCTTCCCGACCAGGACGTAGAACTGTGGGAGTACGCGGTGCTTGTGACCAACAGCGGCTACGCGCTGGAGTCGATGGCGCAACTGTACCGCGATCGGGCCGATGCCGAGAACGGCTTCGACGAACTCAAGAATCAGTGGGGTTGGGGCGGCTTTACCACCCAGGACATCGAACGCTGCCAGAGCAGCGCTCGGGTTGTCGCGTTGGTCTACAACTGGTGGAGTTGGTACTGCCGTGCGGCTAGGCCCGAAGCCAGGATGGAAGCCATCACCAGCCGGGCGTTGCTGCTGGCCGCCGTGGGCCGGGCCACCAAACATGCGGGACGGACGACGCTCTATCTGACGCCAATGCACGCGGCAAAGACTACTCTGATGCTGTTGATCGCCAATATCCGAGCGGCTCTAAGCCATGTTAGGAAACTTGCGGAGCAGTCGCCGACGACAGACCGCTGGAAGACCCTGCTGGACTATATCGTGGCCAGAATCATTCCCCATCGACCACGAAAACTCCTCAAAACATGTGCGCTGCTGGCTGGGTGACTGCCGTTTTTAGGATAATCGCAGCCAAATTCCAAACCCGGAAACCGCGTGTTTCGCACTGCGTAATCCATTGGGTTCTGACCAAATCTCCCTCGGAGGATGAAGAGAGGGGAGGCCGGAATCGGATTTCGGACGTGTCTGACTATGTGGGTTTTTCAGCGGATTTCCGGTGAGCCTGCCCCGAGCGGCAGGGTTGGACTGAGTGTTTCTCCAGCTTGGAAGGTCGGGTGGCGAGCCGGATGGGCCAGCAGGACGCTGGCGGCGTTGGCGCTTGCGTTTTTGGCGTCCATGGCGGCGCTGGCGCAAGTTGCAACCACGGGGCAGGATGCTGGCCAAGGGGTAAAAGCGTCGCCGCAACGAGCCAATCTGCCGCCGCGGGTGATTCCTCCCAGGGTGATTCAGGCACAAAGGTTTTTAGCTGAGCGGGACTGGACGCAAGGGCGCAGACGGGGACGGACTGGCGCCGGGCGGGTCAACTTGCGTGCCGATGCGGTGGGACCGCAGGCCGCGACAATGGCAACGGCGACGTGGCTGGCGCTGGGCCCGACCGCGGTGCTGACGCTGAATTATGGCCTAGTGACAGGCAGGGTTTCCGCGCTGGCGCTGGACCCCTCGGACTCGACCGGCAATTGTCTTTACCTGGGAACGACCGGGGGCGGCGTGTGGCTGGCGCAGAATGCGGGTGTGTCAAACCCGTCCAACACGCCTGTGGCCTTCACTCCACTCACGGATACCGTGGCGCCCCTGAGCGGCGCACAAGACGCCTCGATCAGCATTGGCGCATTGACGGTGCAGCCGGGGACGGTCGAGGGGTGCGGGACGGGAGGGAGCGGGGGGGGCGTGATTCTGGCCGGCACCGGCGACCCGAACGATGCGCTCGACTCCTATTATGGGGCCGGAATTCTACGTTCGACCGACGGAGGAAAGAGCTGGAGCCTGATCTCCTTGACCGCGGACCGGCTATGGGGCTTCGCCGGGGAAGGGTTTGCGGGGTTTGCCTGGAGTACGGTGAATCCGCAACTGGTCGTGGCCGCCGTTTCACAGGCTTACGAAGGCACTCTGGTGAATGCGGACTGGCCCGGCCGGAGTTATGAGGGGCTGTATTACTCCCCCGACAGCGGCGCTACGTGGAATCTGGCGACCATCACGGATGGAGGCGGAGCGGACGTACAGGGGCCAGCCGACGAGTATCTGCCTGGGCAGCCGGATGGCAATGCCGCCACATCGGTGGTGTGGAACCCGGTGCGGCAATTGTTTGTGGCGGCGGTGCGCTACCACGGCTACTACCAGTCGACGGACGGCGTGACCTGGACGCGGATGGCCGCGCAACCCGGCTCGGGACTCACCACGCTATTCTGCCCTGCCAATTCCGGCAGTATTGGCTCGATCGATTGCCCGATCTTACGCGGAACGCTGGCGGTGAATCCGCTGACCGGGGACACGTTTGCCTGGACGGTGGATGAAAACAACCAGGATCAGGGACTGTGGCAGGACAAGTGCGCGATGAGTGCGGGCGCATGCACGAATCAGAACATCACCTTTGCCCAGCAATGGAACACGGCGGCGCTGGAGACGAACACTCCGGATGGGGCGGCGACCATTGCGAACGGCGACTACAACCTGGCGCTGGCCGCCGTGCCGTCGCAACAGGACACGCTGCTGCTGGCAGGGGCCAATGATGTGTGGAAGTGCAGCCTGGCCATGGGCTGCGTGTGGCGCAACACGACCAATGCGAGCACGTGCATGAGCGCGCAGGTGGCCGAGTTCCAGCACGCGCTGGCCTGGAGCACGGCCAATCCGCTGGAGATTTTTGTGGGCAACGACAGCGGGCTGTGGCGCTCGATGGATGCCATCGGCGAGACGGGGCAGGTGTGCGCGGCGACCGATTCCAGCCACTTCCAGAATCTGAACGGGAGTCTGGGGTCGCTGGCGGAGGTGGCGAGCCTGGCGCAATCGCCCAGTACGCCGTATACGATGATGGCCGGGCTGGGAGTGAACGGGACCGCGGGGGTGAAGAGCTCGACCGGGCCGACGGTGGACTGGCCGCAGATCCTGGGCGGTGAGGGCGGGCCGGTGGCGATCGATCCGACCAACAGTGCGAATTGGTATGTGAACAACGAGGAGGGAGTTTCCATCTCCCTGTGTTCGCAGTCGGCTCCCTGCACGCCGGCGGACTTCGGCACGAGTCCAGCGATCGACATGAACGAGCCGAACGGTGGGCTGGCGGAGACGGATGGGCTGACCATGCCCACCCCGGCGCCGTTTCTGGTGGACCCGTTGGACCCGACCCAGTTGCTGATCGGGACCTGCCGGGTTTGGCGCGGGCCGGCCAATGGCATCGGCTGGAGCGGGGGCAACGCAATCAGCCCGATTCTGGACAGTTCATCGGCCACCGGCCCCTGCAATGGGGATGCGCTGATTCGCTCGATGGCTGCGATGGAGCTTCCCGTTTCGACGGCGCTTCCCGGCGGCGGCGAAGTGGTTTACGTGGGGATGTACGGCTCAGCGGATGGTGGCGCGATCCTGCCCGGCCATGTTTTGAGCGCGACCGTCAATCCTGCCAGCAGCACGGCGCCTGTGTGGACGGATCTGACCCTGAACCCGGTAAGCAACGACAGCCTGGCGATGAACTACTACGGGCTGGACATTTCGAGCATCTTCGTCGACGCCCACGACACGAGCGGGCAGACGGTCTACGCAACCTTGGAGGGATTTGCGAGCGCGTCGGAGGAGGTGCGGGTGGTGTATCGCTCGACCGACGGAGGGGCGCACTGGGCATCTTTGACGGCAAACCTCCCCTGGGCTCCGGCGAACAGCCTGGTGGTGGACCCCCAGGACGCCAATACGGTCTACATTGCCACCGACGCTGGGGTTTATTTCACGACGCAGATTGCAACCTGCATGAATCAGTCCTCCACCTGCTGGTCGGCATTTGGAACCGGGCTGCCTGAGGCGCCGGTGGTTCAACTGAGCGCCTCTCCGGCAACCTCTTCCGCGCAGGTGCTGGTGGCGGCGACCTACGGTCGCGGCGTCTGGCAGACTCCGTTATGGACCGCGAACACGGGTTTGACGACCGCGACCGCGCGCCCCGCCTCACTGACGTTTGCGAGCCAGGTGTTCGGGACCGCCAGCCCCGCGCAGAC
>Ga0182014_10007408_pt1 | contig 11507 bp, 10 predicted proteins | sample 612S2DmetaG_FD_120489 | JGI IMG/M metagenome (GOLD analysis project Ga0182014, IMG submission 120489) | Permafrost microbial communities from Stordalen Mire, Sweden - 612S2D metaG | ecosystem: Environmental > Terrestrial > Soil > Wetlands > Permafrost | place: Sweden: Stordalen | collected... | reverse complement strand
TACGCCAATGTGCCCGCGGCGCTCGCGACGGCGAAGGCGAGCCCGCTCGCCAAGCTTTCCGGCGCCGGAACGCTCGTCAACTTCGACAAGGACAAGGCGACGGGCGAGGCTACGCTCAAGGCGCTGAAGGACGCGCTGAAGGGCAAGACGATCGGCGTACAGGTGTCGACCACCCACGCGACCTTCGCCAGCAATAACCTCAAGGATGTCGCGACGATCAAGGAATACAAGACCACCGACGAGCGCGACCTCGACCTGAAGTCGGAGCGCATCGACGCGGTGCTCGACGACGAGACGGAGATCGCCGCGATGCTCGGCAAGGACGACGCGAAGGACTTCACCGAATTCGGTCCGCATCTGACCGGCGGCGACTTCGGCATCGGCGTCGGCATGGGCCTGCGCAAGAGCGACGCCGATCTCACCGCCAAGTTCGACGCGGCGATCAAGGCGGCGATTGCCGACGGCTCGGTCAAGAACTACTCTCTGAAGTGGTTCAAGATCGACACGACGCCCTAACTACGGAAGAATCCGCCTCGTGAACTGGTTGACGGCGCTCGGCTTTGGCGAACGCGGCTGGGGCCCGGCGCTGCTCGAAGGCGCCGTGATGACATTGCTCGTCTCGATCGCGGGTCTCGCGATCGGGGCGGCGCTCGGGTCGCTCGTCGCCTGGGCCAAGCTCTCCGGCGCGCGCGTCGCTGGCGCGATCGGCGAAGGCTACGCGGCGCTGTTCCGGGGGCTGCCGGAGCTGCTGGTGGTTTATTTCGTCTACTTCGGCAGCTCCGCGTTGCTCACCACCACGGCCCATCTCCTCGGCGTCGGAGGATTCGTCGGCGTGCCCGCCTTCGCGGCGGGCGCGCTCGCCGTCGGCGTCATTTCCAGCTCCTACCAGGCGGAAGTGTTCCGCGGCGCCTTCCTCGCCGTCGCCAAGGGCGAGCTGGAGGCGGCGCGGGCGGTCGGCATGGGCCGCTGGCTGATGTTCCGCCGCATCATCGCGCCGCAAGTGCTGCGCTTCGCCATCCCCGGCCTCGGCAATCTCTGGCAGGTCGCGCTCAAGGATTCGTCGCTGATTTCGGTCACCGGCCTCACCGAGCTGATGCGCGCGAGCCAGCTCGCCTCCAACGCGACGCACAAGCCCTTCACTTACTACGTCGCCGGCGGCGCGCTCTATCTCGTGCTCACCGCCTTCTCCGACCGCGTGTTCGATTTCGCCGAGACGCGCGCGACGCGCGGCATGCGGCGCGAAGCGACGTAGATGATGAGCCTCGCTTTCCTCTGGACGACCTTCCTGCGCCTGATGGTCGCGCTGCAGGTGACGCTTTCGGTGTGGGCGCTATCGGTGTTCGTCGGCGCCTTCATCGGCGCCGCCGTCACCTGGATGCGCGTCAGCGGGGTCAAGCCGCTCGAATGGGCGGCGCGCGCCTACGTCTTCATCTTTCGCGGCGCGCCGCTGCTGGTGCAGCTGTTCGTCGTCTATTACGGCCTGTCGTCGTTTCCGGTGGTCCGGGCGAGCGTGTTCTGGCCCTTCCTGCGCGACGCGTTCAATTGCGCCACGCTGTCCTGCGCGCTGTGCACCGCGGCCTATCAGAGCGAGATCTTCCGCGGCGCGCTGTCCGGCGTGCCGCCGGGCCAGATTGAGGCGGCGCGCGCCTGCGGCATGTCGGGCTTGCTGTTGTTCCGCCGCGTGATCTTTCCCATCGCGGTGCGCCAGGCGCTGCCCGCCTACTCGACCGAAGTGATCTCGATGGTCAAGGCGACGGCGCTGGTGTCGCTGGTGACGCTGTGGGACGTGATGAGCGTCGCCCTCAAGATCCGCAACGACACGCTCGTCACCTACACGCCGCTCATCGTCGCCGGGACGATCTATTTCGTGCTCAACTATCTGATCGCCCGCGTCTTCCTGCTGATCGAATATGAGTTATCGCCGCACCTGCGCGCGCGGCCCGCCTGAAGGAAATCGAATGCTGGAAAGCACCGGGTACGCGCTAACCGTCTCAGGATTGCGCAAACGCTTCGGCTCCCTCGAAGTGCTCAAGGGCGTCTCTCTGCAGGCGCGCGAGGGCGACGTGGTTTCGATCCTCGGCTCTTCGGGTTCCGGCAAGAGCACGCTGTTGCGCTGCATCAACCTGCTGGAGGCACCGGACGAAGGCGTCGTGACGGTCGCCGGCGAGACGATCCTGATGCGCAGGACCCGCCACGGAGGAAGCGAGCCGGTGGACCGACGCCAAGTCGACCGCATCCGCTCCGAGCTCGGCATGGTGTTTCAGAGCTTCAACCTGTGGTCGCACATGACGATCCTCGAGAATGTCATGGAGGCGCCGATTCACGTGCAAAAGCGGCCGCGCGCCGAGTGCGTCGAAGAAGCGCACGCGCTGCTCGAGAAGGTCGGCATCGGCGACAAGGCGAATTCCTATCCGGTGCATCTTTCCGGCGGCCAGCAGCAGCGCGCCGCGATCGCCCGCGCGCTGGCGATGAAGCCGAAGGTGATGCTGTTCGACGAGCCGACCTCGGCGCTCGACCCCGAACTGGTCGGCGAAGTTCTGCGCGTCATGCGTTCGCTCGCCGAGGAGGGTCGCACCATGCTCATCGTCTCGCACGAGATGGGTTTCGCGCGCGACGTCTCCGACCGCATCGTCTTCCTGCACCAGGGCCTGGTCGAAGCCGAGGGGCCGCCCGCGGAGCTGTTCGGCAATGCCAAGTCAGAGCGCTTCCGGCAGTTCATCGCCACCGAACGGAACTCGTGAGCGTCCGGGCTCGCCGGACGAACGGCGCGGCGGGAACTCTCTCGGTCACTCGGCCTCGGTTGCGATCGCGATCTGGTAGTTGAGGGTCGACGTCACGGCGCCGCCGTAGAACTCGCCCTCGACCGGCATCGTCGCGGCTTGCTCGGGAGCGGCGCAAAGGCCGACATGGCCGTCGGTCACGCGGACGCCATGGGTCGGATCGTAGGCGCGCCAGCCGAGTCCGGCAACGAACGCCTCGGGCCAGGCGTGGAGGTGACGGCGGCCGTCGGGGGTCTCCGCTCGCGCCTGATAGCCGCTGACGAAACGGGCGGGCGCGCCGAGGCTGCGGCAGGCGGCGAGAAAGAGATTCGTCACGTCACGACACGCGCCGTGGCCCAGCGCCAGCGTCGCTTCGGCCGGCCGCGCGGTGCCGTCGTCGCGAATGTCGTGGCGGATGCGCACGAACAGCGCCTCGTTGAGGCGGTCGAGAAAGGCGAGCGCGTCGCCCCCGCTGGCCGACGCGAGCTCGGCGGCGAAGTCGCGGACGGTCGCGTCGATTTCGCCGGCGCCGCGATAGGCGGCGTTCGGCCCGGCCGCTTCGACCGGCCACGGCAGCGGCGACGGCGTCGCGTTCCGAGGCGCCGCGGCGTCTGAAACCTCGAGCGCGAAGCGGCTGTCGATGAGAAAGCGGTCCGACAGGCCGTCGAAGGCGACGAGGGTGACGAGATTGCCGAACGGATCGAGCGTCTCCTCGCGCTCGATCGGCGCGGGCTCGATCGACAGCGTCCGCGTCAGCAGCCGGCCGGCGTCCGGCCGCGGATCGAGCCGCAAGACGTGCTCGGCGAGCCGCACCGGCGCCGAATAACGGTAGCGAGTTTGGTGACGGACCGAGAAGCGCATCGAACCGCGTCCATTCCGCGTCGCCGCCAGGTCGACGCGCTCGCCGAGCTGCAATTTTCGCGCCGCGTCGCGCCCGATCCCTATCGCGCGCGCGTCCAGCCGCCGTCCTCGCCTTCCCGCCAATAGCTCGGCGCGGCGCCCGCAGACTTGACCAGTGTCCATTCCCGGCGCGCCTCGGCGGCCGCTTCCTCGTCGCGCCCGTCGAACAGCACAACGATGCGCTCGTAGCCGGCTTCGGCGAACCCGGCGGCGGAAACGCCGGAGAGCAGCACGCGTAAGGCGGCGCCGTTGGGATTGTCCTCGCCGGCGGTGAGATAGATCGGCTGCGCCTCGGGCTCGCCGTCGCGCGCCGCGCCGTGCGGCAGGAAACTATCGTCGGCGTAGGTCCACAGCCGCTCGTTCAGCGCCTCGACGCGCTCCTCCGACGGCGCCTGGACGACGGCGCGCAGACCGTGCGCCAGCGCGTCCTCGAGAATGCCCGGCAGCGCCTGATCGATGCGGCGGCGCTCGAGGCGATAGAAGCGGAATTCGGTCATCGCCGCGCCGGGCCTACTCCTCGCCGCCGACGATGACGAAGGCGCTGTCGGTGTCGGTGACGATCAGGCCGAGCGAGACGCCGCCGGGGGCGTGCTCCTCGGTCTTGCCGGCGATATAGACGTCGCCGCGCTCGCGCGAGGCGGCAAGATACTCGCGCGCGTCGGCGGCCATTTCACGCACGAGGCCGCGGCTCCTGGCGGCGTCCCAGCCGAGCGCCGAGCGCAGCGCCGCCGCCTGGAAACTCTCGAACTCGCTCGCCGCGCTCGCCGAGGCGGGCTCGGCGGCGCGCGCCTCGAAGCGCAGCAATCGGTCGTTCCGGCAGGTCAAGGTCCCGTCGATGTCGGACTTGGTCGTGACATCGAAGACGTCGGTGTCGGTTCGCGCCCGCGAGACGATGAGCGCGTGAGTGAAATCGACGTGCGAGTCGCTCGCCGCGGTCCGCAGCTTGTCGATGAAGGCGTCGCAGCCGGGCAGCGCCGAATTCGCCTGCGCCGGAGCGGCGCCGAGGCAAAGCGCGAAAACCGCGAGCCGCCATGCCGATCGCATCCCGTTCACTCCCTGTCGATTATGCGCGCCCTTCGAGCAAAACGCCATTCTCACTCGACATCATGACGCCGGAAACAACGGACGAGAATTCAGCTCTCGTAATATTCGGCGATCAGACGGTCGAGCAGCCGCACGCCCCAACCCGACGCCCAGGATTGATTGATCTCGCTCGCCGGCGAGTTCACCGCCGCGCCCGCGACGTCGAGATGCGCCCAGGGCGTATCGCCGACGAAGCGCTTGAGGAACTGCGCCGCGGTGATCGCGCCAGCGTTGCGCCCGCCGGCGTTCTTCATGTCGGCGATCTTGGAATCGATCGCCTTGTCGTAGGCAGGCCCGAGCGGCATGCGCCAAACGATTTCCCCCGTCGCCGCCCCCGCGGCGCTCAGCCGAGCGGCCAGCTCGTCGTTGTTGGAGAACAGTCCGGCGTGCTCCTGACCGAGCGCGACCATGATGGCGCCGGTAAGCGTCGCCAGATCGACGATGAACCGCGGCTTGATCCGCTGGTGAACGTACCACAGCGCGTCGGCCAGAACGAGCCGTCCTTCCGCATCGGTGCTGATGATTTCGATCGACCGGCCGGACATCGACTTGAGAATGTCGCCGGGACGAATGGCGCCGCCGCCGGGCATGTTCTCGATCAGGCCGATCACGCCGACCGCGTTGACCTTGGCCTTGCGGCTGGCGAGCGCGTGCATCAGGCCGACGACGCAGGCCGCGCCCGCCATGTCGCCTTTCTGGTCCTCCATGCCGGCGCTCGGCTTGATCGACACGCCGCCCGAGTCGAAGCAGACGCCCTTGCCGACGAAGGCGATCGGCTTCGCCTTCTTGGCGCGACCGCCGCGCCAGCGCATGACGACGAGCCGGCTTTCGCGTTTCGAGCCCTGGCCGGCGCCGAGCAGCGCGCCCATGCCGAGCTTCGTCATCGCTTTTTCATCGAGGATTTCGACTTCGACGCCGAGCGTCTTCAACTCCGCGGCGCGTTCCGCGAACGCCTCGGGATAGAGCGCGTTGGCCGGCTCGTTGATCAGGTCGCGGGCGAATTCGACCCCTTCGGCGACCGCCACGCGCGCGGCCGCCGCGGCGCCCGCCGCGGCGGGGTCGGCCGCGCCGACGGCGATCGAGGGCGCCGACCGGTCGCCGTTGTCGTCGCTCTTTTTCTCCGTCTTGTACTTGTCGAAGCGATACGCGCGCAGACGCAGCCCGAGCGCAAAATCGGCCGCCGCGCCGGCGTCCCATTCGCCCGCCGGCGCCTCGAACGCCACCTCGACCTTCTTGGCCGCGCCGAGCTTGCCGAAAACGAAACCACCGAGCGTCGGAAAATCGATCGGCTTGCCGTCCTTGCCGGGGGCGACGCCGACGACCAGAAGACGCGCCGCGTCGACGCCGGAAGGCTCCAGAATATCCAAGGCGGTGAGGCTCTTGCCGCGAAAGCGGACGGTCTCGGCGGCCGCTTCGATTCGGGCGGCGGCCTGCCCCAGAAGCGCGCCGATTCGCGCCGGCGTCTTGAGGTCGGCGCCGACGAAGACGACATAGGTTCCGCCGTTGGGCGCCGAAATCGGCGTAAAGGCGATGTTGACAAATTCGCTCATATAAATCCCCAGACACGCAATGGGAGACACGCAGCCGGCTTCGCGCTGGCGCCTGATCGACTCATCAGGGGCTTTCGCCCGGCCGTCAATAACCTGACCGCGCGCCAGCGACGCTTCGTCGCGGCCCGTCGCGCGGCCGGCGCGCCTTGCCAGACGCGCCCAGGCGGGCTAGCGCTCGACCGCGGCCGAGCGCTCCGCGCGGGCGCGCCGCGCACGACGAGGAAACACGGGGGAACCAGCCGCCGAATGACGCGCATCGAGCGATACGTGTTCCGAACCGCAGCGGCGGCGTTCCTGGCCGGCCTGATCGCGCTGACCGGCATGGTTTGGGTCACCCAGGCCCTGCGAGAAATCGACATCATAACCAGCAAGGGCCAGTCGCTGCTGGTCTTCTTCTCCATCACCGGGCTCATGCTGCCTTCGCTCATGGCGCTCATCGCGCCGGTCGCGCTGTTCGCCGGCGTGCTGTACTGCCTGAACAAGCTCAACGGCGACAGCGAATTGGTGGTCATGAGCGCGTCGGGCGTTTCGCCGGGTCGGCTGCTGCGGCCGTTCCTCGCGCTGTTCGCGCTGGTGTTTGCGATCGAGGCGGGCCTCTACGTCGAGGTCATGCCCTGGAGCTTCCGGAAGATCGAGATTCTGACAACGTTCCTTCGCGCCGATTTCATCGCCAACTTGGCGCGTCCCGGCGCTTTCACCGAACTCGAATCCGGCTTCGTGTTCCACTTCCGCGAACGGGCGCCGGACGGCTCGCTGCACGGCGTGTTCATGCAGGACCGCCGCGATCCCGCCCACATCACCACGTATATTTCCGAAGCGGGCAGGACGGTCGAAAAAGACGGCCAAACCTACCTTCTTCTGTCGAAGGGCTCTTATCAACGTCCCGAACATTCCGGTGATTCGGCGATCGTCACTTTCCAGGACTACGCGATCGAACTCTCCCAGTTCATGCGCAAGGGCGAAGAGGGCAAGGGGACGCATGAGATGACGACGCTGCAATTGATCGCGCCGGACCCCAAGGATCCGTCGGCGCGGCGTCCGGAAGGGCGGGTCCGCGCCGAATTGCTCGATCGTCTCTCCAGCCCGTTCTACGCCTTCGCGGCGGGCATCGTCGGTTTCGCGGCGCTCGGCGAAGCGCGAACGACCCGCCAAGGCCGAGGCGTGGCGACGGCGGTCGCGGTTCTCGTCTTTACGGCGTTGCGCCTGATGGGCATCGTCGCGATCTCGCTCGCCGTCAGCGATCCGAACGCCGCGATCTTCGTTTGGGCGATCCCCATCGGCACTTCGGCGGTCAGCCTCGACGCGATCCTCGTCGGGCCGTTGAGCCGCGCCCTGGCGGGGATGCGTCGCCTCGCCTTCGCCGCGATGAGGACGGCATGATTGGCGGCACGCTCGGGCGTTACTTCGCCAGGCGATTCCTGACCACGATCGTCGCGGTCTTCATGGGAGTCTTCGCCCTGGTTTTCGCCCTCAATCTGGTCGAAATGCTGCGTCGGTCCAGCGCCACGCCGGCGGCGACGGGACTGCTGATGGCGTGGGATTCATTTCTGTTTACGCCGATCATCGCCGAGCAGGCTCTGCCCTTCGCGGTCCTGTTCGCAGCGATGATTTCGTTCCTCAATCTGTCGCGAAAAATGGAACTGGTGGTGGCGCGCGCCGCCGGCGTTTCGGCCTGGCAGTTCATCGCGCCGCCGCTCCTAGCCGCCGTCGCGGTCGGCGTCTTCGCGGCGACGATCTTCAACCCGGCGTCGACGGCGATGAAGCGCGAATCGGACCGGCTGGAGGCGAAGGTGTTCGGCGCCGACGAGAGCGCATCCGGCGGCGTTTGGATAAGACAGAAGAGCGTCGACGGCGAGGCGGTCGTTCACGCGGACGGCCGTGACGATTCCGTTCCCGCGCTCGTCCATGTCCAAGTGTTCAATTTCGACGCCAGCGGCGATTTCATCGAACGCATCGACGCGGAAAGCGCGACGCTGCACAACGGGTTCTGGAGTTTGAAGGGCGTCAACGTCGTCACTCCCGGTTTCGACACCTTAACGACGGGCTCCTATCTGCTCGCCACGTCGCTGAGTCGCCAGGAGGTCGCGCAGGCTTTCGTCGCCCCGGCGACCGTGTCGTTCTGGGCGCTGCCGGCGCTCGCCGCGCAGACGGATCGCGCTGGCCTCGACGCGACCGGATATCGCTTACAATTTCAAGAGCTTCTCGCCTTGCCGCTGACGCTGGCGGCGATGGTTCTGGTGGCCGCTTGCTTTTCCTTGCGGTTTTTCCGAATGGGCGGCGTCTGGAAGATGGTTTCCGGTGGCGTCGTGGCCGGCTTCGTGCTTTATGTCGTCACGAAATTGGTCAATGATCTCGGCGGGGCGGGACTCGTCAGCGTCCCAGTCGCGGGGTGGTCGACGGCCGTGGTCGGTTGTTCGTTTGGGGTCTACGTGCTTTTGAAGCAGGAGGATGGTTGATGGGCCCGTCCATCAGCTTTTCCAACGCGAGCGGTCGCCGCGCTGGCGCGCTCGCGCGTCTGGGCGCGAGCGTGGCCGTCCTCCTGTTGGCGCTGACGCTCGGCGTCGCGGCGCAAGCCCAAACCGCTGCGCCCGCCTCGAGCCAAGCGGCGGCGGCGGCGCAACATCCCGACAAGCTGATCGTCGAGGCCGACGAACTCGTCTACGACAAGGACCACGACACGGTGTCGGCGGTCGGCGCGGTGCAGCTTTATTACAAGCATCGCGTTCTCCAGGCCGACCGAGTCATCTACAACCGCGCGACCAAACGGGTTTACGCGGAGGGCCGCGCCAAGCTGACGGACGAGAGCGGCAACGTCACCTACGCCTCGCGATTCGACTTGACCGACGACTTCGCCGCCGGCTTCGCCGAAGGCGTGAAAGTGTTGTCGACCGACAAGACCCGATTCACGTCGCCGCGCATCGAACGCTCGGCCGGCGCGGTGACGGTGCTCAACGGCGGCGTCTACACCGCGTGCGAGCCGTGCAAGGACCATCCAGAACACCCGCCGTTCTGGCAGATCCGCGCCGCGCGCATCATCGAGAACCAACAAACCCACATGATGTATTTCGAGGATGCGTGGTTCGAAGTCGGCGGCGTTCCGATCGCCTATGTTCCCTATTTTTCCGGACCCGATCCCACGGTCACGCGCGCGAGCGGCTTTCTGGCGCCGACGTTCGTTGGCGGAACTTACACCGGCTTCGGCGTCGCGCTCCCCTATTTCTACAATCTCGCGCCCAATTACGACCTGACGCTGACGCCGGCCTATTTCTCGGCGCAGGGCCCCTTCGGCGAAGCGGAGTGGCGCCACCGCTTGGACAACGGCGAGTACAACATTCGCGTCACCGGGATCGATCAGCGGGATCCCTCGGTGTTTCCCGCCGCCCCCTATGGCGCGGGCGATCGAAGCTGGCGCGGCTCGCTCGAAAGCAAGGGCGAGTTTTATATCAACGATAAGTGGAAATACGGTTGGGACATCACCGCCGTCTCCGATCGCTACTATCTCGGCGACTACAAGATCAAGAGCGAAGACCCGTCGCGCTATTTCTTCCAGGACATCGTGTCCTCGGTCTATCTGCGCGGCCAGGCGGATCGCGGCTTCTTCGATCTGAGCGGTTATCATATCGAGTCGATGATCGCCACCACCGATCAGCGCACCGAGCCGCCCGTGATTCCGGTGCTCGATTACCACCGAACCTTCGCCATCGCGCCCGACATGAGCGGGGGGATCGGCGGCGAGGTGAAGGTCGACCTCAACGCGACCGCCCTCAGCCGCCAAGAGGCGCTCTATCAGTCGGTCGGCGCGCAGACGCTCGACCAAGTCTATAGTCTCTACAACGTGTGCGGAACAGGTGGACAGGTTCTCGGCGGCCTTCGAATCGCCACCCCGGGGCATCCACTAAACACCAACGATCCGACGGCCTATGCGCCGGGCAATTGCCTGCTGCAGGGCATCGCCGGCAATTACGCGCGCGTCACCGAGCAGGTTTCCTGGCAACGCAAGTTCGTCGATCCGCTCGGCGAAACCTGGACGCCGTTCGTGTTCGCGCGCCTCGACGGCGAAACGACCGATCTGAACAACAGCGGCACCTTCACCTACGCCGTGCCGGGGGCGTCGAGCACCGTCTACAACGGCAGCCAGAGCAACTTCTTCAGCGGCGCGACCAGCGGCTCCTACGCCAGCGCCATGCCGGGCGTCGGACTGGAATATCGCTATCCCTTCGTCTCGTCCTCGCTGCTCGGCCAGCAGATCATCGAGCCGATCGCGCAGCTCATCGTCCGCCCGAACGAGGTCGTGCCGAAGCTGCAGCCCAACGAGGACGCGCAGAGCCTCGTCTTCGACGACACCACCCTGTTCGCCTGGGACAAATATTCCGGCTACGACCGCGTCGAGGGCGGCACGCGGCTCAATTACGGCATGCAATACACCGCGAATTTCGCCAACGGCGGCCACGCCAACTTCGTCGGCGGCCAGTCCATCCAGCTCGCCGGGCAAAACTCCTACACCATCGGCGACGCCGCCAACATCGGGTTGGAATCGGGGCTCGACAAGACCTATTCGAACTTCGTCGCGGGCGAGACGATCGCGCCGTTCTCGTCGAACTTCTCGCTCACCAGCAAGCAGCAGTTCGACAGCTCGACCTTCGCCCTGGCGCGGCTCGACATCATCGGCAACGCCTCGTTCGGCGGCTTCACCACCAGCGTCGACTATGGGCGATACGCCGCGCAGCCTTTGCTCGGCTGGCTATACAAACGCGAGGGACTGCAGGCCAACGCCAGCTACAAGGTCGCCAGCAACTGGACCGTGAGCGGCGGAGTCACGTTCGACATGTCGCGCCATTACTACGACCTGCCAGGACAGACGACGCCCCTCTTCTACCCGGTCAACTACAACGTCGGCCTCACCTACGGCGACACCTGCACGACGCTCAAGGTGAGCTATTCCAACTCGTTCAGCGATCCCGTCGCCGCGACCCCGCCGGTGCGCGACCAGACCGTGCTGCTGCAACTGACGCTGCGGACGCTGGGAGACGTGCTCCAGCTCAGCACCAACTTGAACAACTTGAACAACTTGCAATGACCCGCGAGGCCCATCGTCGACCTCGATCATGACCGCGCAATCGTCGCGCCGGCCGCTGGCCCTGACCATGGGCGACCCCGCCGGGATCGGACCGGAACTCACCCTCCGCGCCTGGATCGCGCGCGCTTCGCTCGACGC
>Ga0182014_10007407_pt1 | contig 11507 bp, 15 predicted proteins | sample 612S2DmetaG_FD_120489 | JGI IMG/M metagenome (GOLD analysis project Ga0182014, IMG submission 120489) | Permafrost microbial communities from Stordalen Mire, Sweden - 612S2D metaG | ecosystem: Environmental > Terrestrial > Soil > Wetlands > Permafrost | place: Sweden: Stordalen | collected... | reverse complement strand
ATCTTTGCCATCTTGTCGGTCAGCGTCCGTCCCGCTTAGTCATTTGCCATACCCGGCAAGTCGATGTGGTGAAGATCGAGCAGCTCCTTGAGCGTGTCGGCCTTCCAGACGTCCGTCAGCATGGCGGCAAGGGCACCCTCGTCGGCATAGATGGCGATCGTCTCGTCGAAGTTGTCCGGCGCCGACCAGCCTCGCCGCGCGACCCGCGCGCCCAACTCCTTCGCCATCGCTGCCCTCCCGCTATCGTCGGCGATGGCGGGAGGGGCAGCCTCCTTGACATCGGCGATCGCCGGCCGCGGCTGGTACAGCCCGGGAAACCACCGTTCGATGACCGTCGACGGAAAGCCCAGGCGGACGGGACCCTTGGGCGTGTCAGAGGCCAGGACACCCTTCGCGATCAGTTCCGAAAGTACAGTACGGGCCTGCCTGTCCTGGTATCCCGTCAGCTCAGCGGCGCGTGACCGCGGGAATTCGCCGACCAGGATAGCCTCGCGCAGAAGCCGCCATGAGCCCTTGGATATCCTCTTGGCCCGGATCTCCTCCTCCGTCCAAACTTCGACGCGGTTCATGAGCTCGGCGGGATTGAGCAGAGACTGCATGAAAGTCACCTGGTCGATGCAGGTATCGAGAAAGAAGCGGCAGAAGTTGGCGAGCCCCGCTTCGGTCAGATTGCCCCGTCCGTCGCGGTCGCCGTGGCGCGGCTCGTCCGCGGCCTCTAGCAAGACCTTGTAGCGGTCGACGTTGCGTGCCAACCCGCGTGACACCGACCACAGTTCAGAGCCGACACCGAGCTCCCTCAGTAGCGCATGCGAAAGAAGCCTGGTGACGCGCCCGTTGCCATCCATGAAAGGGTGGATCCATGCCAGGCGGTGATGCCCTGCCCCGACCGATACGATGCGTTGCGTCTTGCTCAGCATCGGCGACGAATAGGCCTGCACGAAGCGCGCAAGGAGTTCGTCCAGCGCTTCCGGCTCCGGCGCCGCATGCCGCCCGACCACGACGTGGTACTTTCTAAGCTCGCCCGGCACCATGCGAACCGTCTTCTTGGTGACGGGGTCCTCCATCTCCAGCAGACTATCCGGAAGGCGGCTACAGAACTCCCGGTGTATCCAGCGGATACCGTCGACCGACACGGCGGGATGCGGCATCTCTCCGCGATCGATGATACGCTGCACCTCAATGTGCGCCTTGGCCTCGAGCTGCAGGTCCCGCTTCTTCGGCTCCTTCGAATAGTCATTTTTCATCGCCCGCTCGATGTCGGCAAGATGGGTGTCGTGCCCCTCGATAAGGTTGGAGTAGTAACAGTTCATCGCGCTGACGAGGTCGCCGATTGAGGTCTTGAGCGGCAGGTTGAGGCCGCCAGCGAATGAACCAGATTTCGCGACCAGGTCGAGTACTTGGTCCCCCAGTCCGGCGTCGATATCCGGGAGCATTGGCTCCATATGTGTCGCACCGGTCATTTTGCCGATCCTTAATTTCCGCACATATCATTATAATGCTTTATTAATAATGCATTTTTCTGCGTTTTGGAACCATTTTTGCTAAGTATTTTGCCGGTCTTTTTGCCTGGTATTTGGGGACGCTATCAGGCCCCTTGGCCGGGAAACCATGGTCAATCTGCCTCGGCGGGACGCGGCAGAACAATGTGATCGGTCAGTGGCGCAAGGTCAAAACGGGCTACACCGTCGAAACTAACAGTTCCCGCATCCAGGCATTTGCGGCATTGCCTTCGTGGCGCGCGCTCCAGTGGACGCGCACGCTGAAGGGCGGCGCTGGAATCGGAAGCTGCCGAAATTTCAACCCTGGCTGGCCGCGGACGTACGTGCCACCCGCGAGGGCGCTGTCGCTAGAAGGCCCGTCTGCGCGATCACGTCGCCGACGCTCGCGTAGTTCGCCACGGTAAGTTTGGGTTTCGCCGGGTATCGTATTCAGCGGGTGCGTGCTCCATGGTGCGGTGATCGTTCATCGTGTGCGTGCACCGCTGCCACGGCCTGACGATCAATCAACGGCATTTGGAAGCAACCAAGCTCGCATGCATCGCCGACGGATGCCCCATCAACGATCGGGCATCAGTTCCGATCTGAAGCGAACGTTCGCGTATAAAGCAACTTGAAATCTCACTTTCCCTTTTTCATCACGACGCCCTCTCCAGTCTCGCCCGGATAAACGAAGAGAATTCCGAATTTCCTTTCGAGCCGATCTTGGATCGCTCCGTGGATCTCTATCCGGCGCGAATTGATGGGCTCTGTGTCGTCGGCTTCGATACGAATGATCGTTCGCCTCGAGACTCCAACGAGTTCCGCAAGTTGCGACTGTTCCAGGCCTAGTAGGCCACGTGCTGCTCGGATCATCCGCGCGGTCGGCATCTTGTCAGAAGGCATTTCGCACCCGCTCCGAATCGGAACCCCACATTAACCATACAGGCAAACGAGTGTCACGCGAAGTGACTTCGGTGTTGCCAGATCAAAAACTGTCACTTAAAGTGACATTCATGAAAAGGAGCTACGATATGAATTCCCGGCACTACTTGGCAGGCATCGGCGGACGAACCTCTGATGTCTCCCCGTTCGACCACGCGATTACTGCGCGCATCACCCTTCTCGATGGTTTGACCACGGGTCGCAGGGAAGTCGATTCGCTCGGATCGATTCTGCAAGTGCACGCGGCGCCGTTTGCGGAGTTGGATATGTTGAAGGCCGCCATCAACGGCAACTTTATCACTTACATCATCGACGCGCCGGAGATCTACACTGGCCACGGCCGAGGCAGCACTCGCAATATCGGCGACCGGATAGCCGAGGAAGTCAAGCTGACGAGCCAAGTCTATATGATTTGCTCCGCCGATCCGCGGTTCGACAAACCTACTGCCTCGTATGTCGAAGCACAGTTGATCGATAAAGCTGCCGAGTTGGCGATCCCCCTATCAAACAGCATCCGTCCGTTTGGCCGGGATGGTCTCAGGCGGTCTCCAGATCTCGAGCAGCTCGTTCAACATGCTCTGATTTTACTGTGGGTCGCCGGCTTCCGCCGGTTCGATGAACCCCGAAACATCCAGTCCGATCGTCCGGTTCGTGTCGTGGCAACCCGCGATTTACATGACGTGCTTGTGATTGAACCTAACGAATTGACAAACCCCGACGATGGGGTGCGCCAGCGGTTGGTCTGTCGCGACCTCAAGGCGGAGGGATACGAGGTAGGCGATCGCTTCCTTGTGCTCCCGGGCGCCGATTATTCGTACGAAGGCAAGAGCGGATTGTCGCCGCACAACAAACTTCGCCGTCAAGCGATCGAGGCGATGGGCCTCCTTGAGCGGCTGCCGGACGTCACCGACCGTGCCAGGCTGCGCGTCGGTCTCGACTGCAAAAGTGCGGCAATCGCCGCAAAACTCATCTCCGGCGAGCACGTCGGCACGCGCGCCTGGCGGCCGGTTCGATGCCGGGACACTGGAGTTTCGTCATGATCGCGACAAAGCACGCCGGCCCATTACTACAGGAGCCGATTAGTTGGTGGCGTTTAAAAGCAGCCACCGGCCTCGATAAGCGCGCATTGCGCATGATGCGGGCCGTGTTCTCAAAAATCGAAATGCTCGGAGAACCGCAATGGAAGGCCGCCGTTAAGGGCGACCCTGCAGCGTGCATTCGTATCAGCCTCAATTTGCGTCCAGAGAATTTCGCCGACGCACGGTTCGATCTGGCCATGACCGCGCTGGCCATCTGCGCAGCCGACGGCAACGCCGCTGCCTGCCTCGTCATGTCTCACATCCTGCGGAAGATCCCCGGAGCCGGCAAGGCCGAAGCCCGCATCGCCACCAGCTGGCTCACGCACGCTTTTGGCGAAGTGCTGTCACGTCGGGCCGAGAAGATGGCCAGTACGGGATACAAGGGAGTCGCGTGATGAAAGCGCAAATCATGTCTGACCTTCACCTCGACTTTCCTGGCGCCCGTGGAATTCCGCGGCTGGTGCAGGGTGCGGCCCTCGTCATCGTGGCGGGCGACACCTGCCAAGGACTGGTCCGGGCAATCGAAGCCCTGCGCCGGGCATTTCCGAATACCGAAATTGCGACGGTCGCGGGCAATCACGAATATTACGGCTACTGCCTGCCGGAAGAACTCGCAGCTGGACGAGCCCGCGCCAAAGAGCTCGGCGTGCACCTTCTTGAGAACGACACCGTGGTCATTGGCCGGTTGCGCATCATCGGCGCCACCGGCTGGACGGACTATGACGGCTTTGGCGCGGCTCTGCGCGAGCCGGGCATGCGCACGGCGTACGACGTCATGCGTGATCACAAGAAGATCAAATGGCGCCGTGATCCGTGGTTGCGTTTTCGACCGCAGGAAGCCCGCGCGCTGCATCTGCAATCTCGCGCTTACATTGAGGCCGCGCTAGCGACGCCTCACGCTGGGGAAACGCTGATCCTCACCCATCACCCTGGAACCATCGAGGCAGTCGTGCCGGCGTTTCAGCGGAGCCTGACGTCACTCGCATATTTCTCGGAGCTAACTCCGATTGTCGACCGCTACCAACCTCACTGGTGGGTGTCGGGGCATACGCACTTATCGATGAACTACCGGCGCGGGCGCACTCGAATGATTTCGAATCCGTCCGGCTACGCCGACGAGAATCACTTCTTCGATCCGATACTAACCATTGAGGTGAACCATGACTGACTTGCGCAAAGCCATCACCAGACTTGCCTTCGGGAAGGTGCACCCGCCGTAGCCGCCGACGACACAGCCCTGCCGCGAACTGCTCTTCGATCCCCGACATCATAGAGGTGAACCATGACTGACCTACGCACCGGAATCGCCAGAATTGCCTTTGGAAAGATACATCCGCCCTAACCAAGCTCGCTCCGACCACACCCGACCGACATGAATGGAAAGCAAAATGAGTAATAATGACAAGTCTCACCTGAACATGATGGCCGAGCGGCCGCCGCTCGGCCCGCGCGATCGCGCACATGTGAACCGATCCGACGCGCCTGTGCAGCAGCCACCCACTGACGTGACGCCATCCGCCATGGGGGCCCTGGAGGCAGACACATACAAGAAGGACTGGCGTGCCTCCTACCGGTACCATCAACATGCCGAACAGTTGGCCGCCGATCGCGAGCAAAATCTGTTGATCAAAAAGCTAGAGCGGGAGGCGATGGCCGCTGCCGAAAAGGCCATGCATGCCGCCGGAGCTACCCGACCGGCGGCTGCGAAGCGTTGGTTGCCCGACCTGCGCAAGACAGCACGCCCGCAGGAGGACGAGGATGATGACGACAAGGTCCAGATCGCGGCCAAGGGAACAGAGCCTTTGCCGGTGACCGCCGGGCACGTCGCGGCCCGATTGCTATTAGCGAAGCTTTTTGATTTCCACCCGGAAACCTGGAAAGGCATCAAGACCTCCGCCCCCGTCGTGGTCATCGACGTGCCGAATGCCGAGATGATGGACCGGGTCGCCAAAACCTGGCCGGACGTGTTGCTAGATGGTTCGACGCGCCCGATGAATGCGGCTGGGCGCGGAGGCAAGCGCGAAGATTACGATTTGATCTACCTCGTGGTGAATGAGCAACCCAAGCCAAAGGACAAGGAGGGGACGCAGGCTTCGGCGTTATCCGCTCTGTCTCTTGCGCTGCCATTCGTCGCGATCTCGCCGCTCGGTACCACGCATCTTCCCGACGCCGTAAATAAATCTTGCACGGCCCGACTGAAGATGCCGCAGATCAATCCAACGACCATCATGCGAGTCATCCGTATCGTAACCGGCAAGCGCTGCCGCGAACTGCTAGATGCCGATACGGCCGCCAAAATTAGCCTTGACGACCTCGTCATCGCTGTGCGCTTCGACCGCACACCTTCGGCTTGCATGGCAGAGCTGCGCCGTCTGGCCGCCGAGAAGGATTCGAAGAAGAAGTCCCGCGATCTGACCCTGGATCAGCTGCACGGGATGACGGAAGCGGTCGCATGGGCAAAATCCACCATCATCGATATCAACGCGTGGCGGGCCGGCGAAATCACTTGGGGCGCGGTGAGTTGCTCCATTGCGCTGACCGGCCCCCCTGGAACCGGTAAGACCACTTTCGCAGCGGTTTTCGCCGCCGAAGCCGGCCTGAGCTTTATATCTGCGAGCCTTGCAAAATGGCAATCATCGGGTGAGGCACATCTCGGACATCTTCTGCGAGCGATGCGGCAGGACTTTGATTTGGCGCGATCTAAGGCGCCCTGCGTTTTGTTCATCGACGAGGTCGATTCGTTTCCTGACCGAAACGGCGTCACCCATGCGCATCGCGACTACGTTATCGAGGTCGTGAATGCGCTGCTCGCCGAGGTTGACGGTATCGGGGCCGGCCTCGAGGGGATAATTCTTATCGGAGCGAGTAATGACTTGCGTCGCTGCGACCCTGCTCTATTGCGGGCCGGCCGGTTCAACACGGTCGTCAAGATTGAACTTCCACATCCCAATGAGCTGGAAAAAATGCTGCACGTCCGCCTTGGCACCGATCTCCAAGACGTGGACCTTAGCGGCCTGAGCGAGCTTGCGGCGGGAATGACGGGCGCCGACATCGAGAAGATAGTCAACGACGCCAAACGCGTCGTGCGGCAAGAAAAGCGCCAGCTCACACTCGATGACCTCCGCAAAGCTATTGTCGAAGACGACAACCGTCCGGCAGATCTCCGGTATCGCTCCTGCGTGCACGAGGCCTCGCATATCGTCATCGACGTCATCCATAACGGCCCCGACGACGTATTCGCAACGAGCGCGGTTGTGGGCTCGCATGCCGGCGCTTCGGTACGCACAAAGCTCGCACCGCGGGCCGGCACGTACAATGATTACCAAAAAATGCTGGAGATCATCCTGGCGGGGCGCGTCGGCGAGGAAATGATCCTTGGCGAAGGCAGCCAGGGCGCGGGAGGCCAAGCGGGCTCAGACCTGGAGCGTGCAACAACTTTGGCGGCCGCGATGGCGGGCAGCTTGGGTCTCGCCGGTCCTTCACCTCTCCTTTATCTCGGAGCAGCTCGAGATGCTCACGCATTTGTCGCATTCGGGGAAATCCGAAAGAGCGTCAGTGCTGAACTTCAGAAAGCGGCTACCTCCTGCCGTGCGCTGCTCGAACACCACCGCGGCGCCGTCGAAAAGGTTGCCGAACGCCTGATGCAGGTTAATCGTGTTGATGGCGCGGAGGTTGCCCGGATCCTGGAAGAACAGGCACCTGCAAATGGTGAGACCAGCGCTAAGGAGGCGCAATTGGCTCCAGAGCCGATTGCCGCCGCTCCGATCTCCCGGCCCGGGAGCCTGCAATGACCTCCGACATCGAGAAAACCATCACGATCGAACATCAGGAACTCGAACAGCTGGCCGCCCGCCTGGAAGCGAGCGGCGGATATCGAATCCTTCGGCGCGTTGCGCCCGGCACTTGTATCCACGCGCCCGATAGCACGCCAACGCGGCGCGGTATCTTTCTTGACGTCGAGACTACCGGCCTTAGTTCCGCGACGGACGAAATAATCGAGCTCGCGATGGTTCCGTTCGACTTCACCGATGACGGCAGGATATTCGCGATACACGAATCCTTCGACGCGCTGCGCGATCCTGGTCGACCCATTCCCTCCGCGATCACGGCCTTGACCGGGATCACCGACGCGATGGTCGCCGGGTCCTCGATTGACCTTGCTGAAGTCGCGGCCTTCGTTAGCGGCGCCGCGCTGTTGGTCGCGCACAACGCCGGCTTCGACCGCCCGTTCTGCGAAAAGTTCTGTCCAGACTTCGCTGCGATGGCGTGGGCGTGCTCGTGGCGTGAGGTCCCCTGGGCGGACGAAGGATTTGACGGAGCACGGCTCTCGCATTTGGCGGCAGCTCACGGGCTTTTCTTCGACGGGCACCGAGCGGTGAACGATTGCCGCGCTGGGATCGAACTGCTCGGCCGCACCCTGCCGCATAGCGGGCGCGCCGCGCTCGCCGTACTTCTGGAGTCCGCACGGGCGTCGCGATGGCGCGTATGGGCGACTGACGCGCCGTATGGAAAACGTGGAATCCTTAAAGGGCGCGGCTACCGCTGGAACAACGGCTGCGACGGTCGCCCCAATTCCTGGCATGTCGATGTCGCAGAGGACGCGCTCGAGAACGAGCGCCGATTTCTGCGCCACGAGATCTACGGCCAGGACATCCACGTCGACGTACGCTCGATCACTGCCTTCGAACGCTATTCCGGTAGGTGCTGAATGGCAAAGGTCAGTCTTGGTTGTGGCTAACGGCCAACCGCCTTGACGAGAACGAGCGCAGGCCCGAAGTGCTCACCGCCGATCTAAAGGCTACGATCGAGCAGGCTGGCGCGATTTCGTCGAGACAGCCATCTGCCGGATCGAGAATGTTCATATCGTCCGCACGCTGCAGGACGGCAAGCTCAGCATCGTATCGTGTCGTCGCTACATCCGCGAAACCGACTCCTTTGTCGACGTGTCGCCCTCCGAACTCGGTCTCAAGGAGTGAAACCATGGCCCGATTTCGCTGCCGCACCTGCAACACCGGGGGCACCTTCGCATATACGGGGACGCACGCATGTCCGAATTGCGGGTCACGCGACGTGCAGATCGCCTTGGCGATTGAAGAACTCGGCGATGACGACCCGCTCATTGTCGCCCTGACGAAACTTGCTGACGACAGCACCGAGCAATTCTGATTTTTTTGAGGCACGGCATATGACCTTCACCCGCCGCCAAGCCATCATCTCTGCCGCCGCGACCGTGGCCGCTGCTGCGTTGCCGGCGGTGGGGATGGGTGCGCCGGCGAAAACCTACCACGCATACTGGATTATCGGAGCAACGCCGGTATTCGTTTATGCATCCAGCCCCGCGAAGCTCCAGCGGCTGATCGATGGCTTTGATATCCCGCTCGGCACAACGTTACCGGTGGGTCCATGACCCTCACGCGCCGCCAGGCACTGATTGGAGCCGCCGCCACGGTTGCCGCTGGGGTTTTGCCGGCGAGCAAGCTCGTCGAGACCTCGACGAGCCGAGAAGTCATCGAAATGACCATCGATGGATGCCAGCACACGTTAAGCGTACCCTGGATGGGTGACGGCGCGCCGGATGTCATTCGTGTCGGCGATATGTTCCCGACCAAAATGCGAGACCGAGAAACCGGCCGGCAGGTTTGTTTGCTGGCTATTAGAACGCCGGAGATTGCGTGATGGCGATAGCAAAAGAGGACTTCAAGGAAGGCTGGTATTGAGTGCGAAACCGCGAGGAGCGCAAACCTTTCATTGTGCACGTGTCGCCGGACCCGACGTTCGAGACAATGGATAGCACCGCGTTGAAGGTATTTCACCACGGATGGGAATTCTCAACCGATATTTCCGAGGTCATCCGAGCTTGTGATTTCCTCGCCCGCATCGAGCCGCCGGAGGGCCTTTGATGACCTACGTCAGCTACAAAGCTGCCGAACGTCGCCGCGAATCGATGTTCGTATTCGGATGCGCCGGTGGCGTGCTGGTTGCTATCCTCTTCGGTGTGGCGGCCGCTGGTCTTTTTATCGCGGGCTTTCGATGGGGGCTCTCCCTCCTCGCCGGCGTCCCGCTCGCTATCGCCGTCGGCGCCGGTCTGATGATTCCGGCCATTAGACGTGACGGTGCCGCGCACTGGTTGCCGCGTCCACTGCGCGATTTCACGTTGGCAATCCTGACTTTTATGAGGGGTTGGTAAGAGTGATGCCGGAAGTATACCGCAAGTTCGAGGTCGTATTCTCAAAGGCCGAGATCCAGGCAATTTTATCCGAACGCGCCAGAGCGCTGGTTCTCACGCGCAAGGATGTCAAGCGCGTCGAACTGGAGACCGTGGCTCATGTCGAAGGTGGGGCCACGGTGACGCTGTTGATTGGCACCAAGGAGGTCAAGTGATGACCGCCCTCACCCGTCGCCATGTCCTCGCCGGCGCCGCAGCCACGGTGGCCGCTGCTGCGTTGCCGGCGGTCGCTGCGGCTGATGACGAGGAGTAGCTAACCGAGCTCGCGCTCCTCCTTCGCGATCTCGTTGAAGTGCGTCTGGTACGGGAAATTGCCCATGGTCTTGCCGGGCTGAATTCGGTTGAAGAACTGGGTGTAGGTCGGAAATTCCCCCGCGACGGCGCAGCGGAACAGCTCGGCGCGGATCCTGGCCTTTAGTTTGGCGTCCATGTGCCATCCTCCCAAAACGACGGTCAATCAAGGATAGGCCCGATAAGCCAGGACTGCCATCGCGAGGCTTTGCCGTTGAATCCGGCGCCGGCGAACCACATTTATTGCCGGCCCGCAGTTCAATGCGCCGCGAGGCACCGTCCATGGGCCTCGGGGGACATCTGGATCATGCATCGTCGCGCGGAAAAACTTGCTGATCGGTTCAACCAAGCCAGCGTGCTTCGCATGGCGGAGGGCAACGAACGGGCCGCTCCGACCGAGCCTCTCTTCCACTACACGTCAGTAGCCGGGCTGGAGCGCGAAGACGCCAACGGGAAGGTCTTTCTCAAGCCTCTTGTCGAGGACGGCGATGACGCCTCTGGCGCGCCTGGCGCGTCCCGAAGAGATCGCTTCCGCAGCCCTGTTCCTCGCTTCGGACCAAAGCAGCTACGTCGCCGGCATCGACCTTCCGGTCGACGGCGGCCTGACGGCTGACTAGCACTACTTTGGCAGATTTAGCTGAAGGCGGGCTGCGATCAGCATCTCACAGTGCGTGCATCGTAGGGGTGGAGGCCGCACGAAGAGGTCGAGGATGGCTTGTCTGATGGCCGGCATGCTCGGTTGTGGCGGTGGGCCTGAGACTCTTTTTTTTCCGTCCCGCTGCGGTAAGGCGGCGGGATTGGAGGAAGGTATAGGCGATCATCGTCATCAAGGCATGCCGGTGTAATCCGGCCCACGACCTGCCTTCAAAATGGTCGAGCCCCAGTTCTTCCTTCAACTGCTGATGCGCCTGTTCACAGATCCACCGCGCCTTAACGGCAGCTGCCAGCGTCTTACTAATCAGTTCATAAGTATCTTCACATTTGCCTTATGATGTGCTATTCTTATGAGATGGCAAAACTCGATGCACGCAAGCTCGATCACGGGACGCTGGAGCAAATCCGAATCCGTGCGGTCCAGCGGGTGCAGGCGGGCGAGAGCCCGGAGGTGGTGATTCGTGCCCTCGGATTCTCGACCCGCTGCATTTACAGTTGGCTGGCGATGTACCGTGCCGGTGGCTGGGATGCGCTCAAGGCGAAGCGGATTTCGGGGCGTCCGCCCAAACTCGCAGCCCGTGATCTGCAGTGGGTTTACCGCACGGTGACTGGTAAGAACCCGCTGCAGTTGGGTTTTCCTTTTGCGTTGTGGACGCGCGCGATGATCGCCAAATTGATCGTCAAGCGCTGTGGGGTACGACTGAGTCTGGCGTCGGTGGGTCGATTGCTCGCGCAGTTGGGTTTGACCTGTCAGAAGCCGCTGTGGCGGGCCTATCAGCAGGATGGTTCACGGGTCGAGCAGTGGCTGAAGAGCGAGTACCCGCGGATCCGCGCGTT
>Ga0182014_10007406_pt1 | contig 11508 bp, 9 predicted proteins | sample 612S2DmetaG_FD_120489 | JGI IMG/M metagenome (GOLD analysis project Ga0182014, IMG submission 120489) | Permafrost microbial communities from Stordalen Mire, Sweden - 612S2D metaG | ecosystem: Environmental > Terrestrial > Soil > Wetlands > Permafrost | place: Sweden: Stordalen | collected... | reverse complement strand
TCCGCGTTGTCGAACGCGTCGGCGCCCAGAAAATTCCAGTTTTCGCGGCTCAATGGCTGGCCTGTGCGCTCCCCTACCGACGCTTCGCCTGCCTCCTCACGAAGGTAAGCGCACGGCTTGGGGCCGATGCGGATCGCTACTCCCTCATCGCAGTGGACTTTCACCACCTACTCCTTGCCGGTTTCTCCGGCGCACCGACAATCAGGGTGAGAATCCCATCCAGATTGTCGCGCTACAACAGGCCGATGTCGCGCGGATCGCGCGCGCAATGAATGATCCTGGCGCCCGGCAGCATCAGTCCGACGAGGCCGAGATAGTTGAAATTGCCCGGCATTTTGTCGACGATGCGGCGCTTGTCCGGCGCCCGCGCCTTCAGTTCCGCAAGATACGTTCGCACGGCGGCGTCGAGCGTGGGGTCGTCGAGCGCGGCGATCCGCCGCACCGTCTCTTCGCTATCCGCGCCGCCGCTGAGGCTAGCGAAGACGCGACCCAAGGACCGATAGTTGATTTGTCCCAATCTACACCATCGGCCTCCTTGCGCGCATTTTCGACCGGCGAAAGCCTCTGTCACCCCTTTGCTCGCCGCTTCCTACGCTGAGGCTTGCGCATCTTGACTGTCGGACTCTCGGCGATGAATTCCTCGGGAACGAACGCGATCCTCATTCCCCATCCGGCATGGACGCTGAGCAGGCGACCGAATTCCGCGAGCGACAGCTCTTGGTCGTCGATGTGGATGATGACTTCCCCGTTCGGCCCACCATCGTCGATGATGCAGCGCAGAACATCGCCGCGCGGGACCCATTGGTCGCTGTTTTCGTGATAGTCGATCTGCTTCTCGCCCGGCGGCTCTTCGACGACGGTTTTGTCCCATCCCTCCAACAGCCCCCATTGAGCGTCGAGGATGTCGCTGTACATTTCGACGATATCGGCGTCGGTCATTGTCGCGATGCCGGGACCGATGGCGATGCGCGCACCGGAGAGGTTCGCGTCGGCATGTTCGATAATCGCGTCGTTGCCCTCCCGGGTTACACGGACCTGATCGATCAAGACGTGGGTCGGCCTCTTCGGGCGCATGTTTCGGCTCCTTGCGGTCCGAAATATACCCGATGTGAATCGGATTGGGATCTTGACCCAGCTGGATGCAGATAATTCAATGCGTTGCCGCGCCGATCAGCGTTCGGACCCCGCGCCTAACGACATCTATCGGGCGCAGCTCGATCTCGACATTCTGGTTTGCACGCGGGGACCGAACTTTCCGCTCTCGCGCCTGGAGTCGCGCCTGATGTGCCCCGCCTGCGGAAGTCGCAGCGTTACCGTCGTGTTTGAACCGCCGACCAATCGTCAGGTTGGTAGCGGATGACAGGGAGGTTCGGATGGCCTCGATGACCTATTATGTCGCGCTCGCCTTCATGCGTCCCGAGGGCGGCGACATCGTCGCGTGCGAGCCGAAAGAGGCCGGCAGTTCAAACCAAGCGATCCGCATGGCCGACTCTTTGGCGACGACGGAAGGGCACTGCGGAGCCATCGCGTTCTCAAGGACTGGCGACCCGGCCCTCGGCGACTTCGAGGATGCGGTGATCTTGAAGGCGGTTGGCGAGGTCGATAGCGGACTGTTGACGGGCCAGCGGTTCGTCAGCGCCCTCTAGTGCTCAGACACCGTCAAAAGATTCACGGGCAAGTGTGGCGCACCGATTTCGATGCCAGAAGGCCCGACCAATCCCGGGGACTGTCTCAGTTTGCAATTGAGGCCGTTAACAATCGCTAGCCCGCCCTCGTTCTCTCGTGCTATAGTTTTTGCAATGCGTTGGGGCGTGCGGTGCGTTACGAGTGCGATTTCCTGATTCACAGCAATGACGGCGAGATCGCGGTCACAGGGGCTCGCGCGTTCAACGCCTGCAAAGCGCTGGGCGCCAAGAACTGCAACTCGCCGAGTTCGTCAGGGCCTCGGGATGGTGCCGCCCGGGCCCGCTTCGGAAGGCTGGCAAAAGGCAAAGCCGGGGAGATGTTCGAAGCCCCGTTTCATTTCCTCGGACGCGCCCGAGGATTTACTCAGGCCGCCCTCGGCCATACGGAATAGCTGCGCGGGGCGACAACGGCGTCGCCTAGGATCGGCGCGGCTGCGAACGGCGCAGGCCACGGTTCGACGCCATAGTTAAACGCGAAGATGAGGTCGCCGCGCCGGCGCAGTCGCACGCCTTCCGGCAGCGCGACAGTCGAAAGTCCGGCCTTGGCGGCGACGCAGCTCATCAGCGAAGACAAGGCTTCGGCGTCGGGCCACAGCCCGAGGTAATGGCTGCGACCTTGGGCCACCAACGCTGGCCAGCCGTCGGCGAAGCGCGCCAGCACGCGGGCGTCGGTCTCGATATGTTCGAGCCAGCGCTCCGATGCTCCGCCGATCTCGCCGCTCACCGGTTTTCGAACGCCGGGGCGCATCGAGGCGACTTCGATCACCCGCATCGGGATCAGCGAACGCAGCGGTCCCGGCGGCAGGCCGTCGGGCATAGAGAACTGGCGGGTCTTCGAGCCGCTCCTCGGTCCGAAGACAACGACGCCGTCGGCCGCCGCAAGGGCCGCCTCCGCCGCGTCGGAGACAATGGGCAGGCTCGGCGCGAGCACAAGCGCGTAACCTTTGAGACTGTCGCCGGGGCGCAGGATGTCGACGTCGAGCCCCAGCCGACGCACGGCTTCGTACCAACGGAACGCAAGTTCGACGTAGTTGAACGAGGCCCCTTGCGGCTGGATCTTGCAGACCCAGTCCGCCTCGTAGTCGAAGACGAGCGCGACGGGCGCACGGCCGCTCGCCGGCAGATCGCCGAGCTTTGCGAGATCGCGGGCGGCTGTGGCCGCCTCACGCCCACCCGGCGACAAATCGCTCCGATCGGGAAGATTGAGCCCGGCGTGCATCTGCTCTTGCGCGAAGGGCGCTTGGCGCCAACGGAAGTAGCTCACGACCTCGGCGCCGTGCGCATGCGCTTCGAGCGCCCAGAGCTTCACCATACCTGGCGCCGGGATCGGGTTGTACGGCGCCCAATTCACCGGCCCCGGCTGCTGCTCCATCACCCAGAACCGGCCGCGCCCCACCCCGCGATAGAGATCGTGATGGAACGGGGCGATATCGGGATGCGCTGTCTCCTGCCACAGGGCGCGCTCGGCGTCGCTGAACGGAAAGTTCTCGGTGAAACCGATCGGGTAGGAGTCCCACGCCGCGAAGTCCAAATGCTCGGCCAGCGCGAAATGATCGAATTCGGTGAAGAATCCCATGAAATTATGGGTGATCCATCGGCCCGGGGAGTGGCGGCGGATGATATCGACTTGCATGCGGTCATAGACGCGCACCTGCTCGGAGGCGAAGCGCTGGAAATCAAGTCGCGCCGCGGGATTGGTTTCGGTGACTGCGAGGTTCGGCAGCGTGACTTCCTCGAAGCTTGCGACCTCCGTCGACCAGAACACCGTACCCCAGGCGGCGTTGAGTTCGTCGGGCGACTGGTAGCGGCGGCGCAGCCAGTCGCGGAACGCCGCAAGGTCATGCGGTCCCCAGGACAGTACGGTGCTGTGGCAGCCGTATTCGTTGTCCGTCTGCCAGCCGGCGAGCGCTGCGTGCTCGCCGTAGCGCCTGGCGAGCGCTTCGACGATGCGCGCGCTCTCGCGGGCGTAGACCGGCGAAGAGAACGTGTAGTGCCGGCGCGAGCCGAAGCCGCGCGGCCGCCCTTGTTCGTCGACCGGCGCGATGTCGGGATGCTCGTCCATCAGCCACTTCGGCGGCGTCGCGGTCGGCGTGCCGAGCACGACTTTCAGCCCCGCTCCGCCGAGGACGTCGAAGGCGCGATCGAGCCAGTCCCAGTGAAAGTCGCCGCGTCGCGGTTCGAGGCGCGACCAGGCGAATTCGCCGATGCGCACATATGAGACGCCCAGTTCGCGCATGCTCCGCGCGTCCTCGGCCCAGAAGCCTTGCGGCCAATGTTCGGGATAGTAGCAGACGCCGAGCATCAGGACTCCAATCGCATGTTAAGCAGGACCGCTCCCGATCAGGTGGCGTAGCGCACCTGGACGATGCTGCACCCGTATTCTCCTAAATGAACCGCATTGCTCTCGACAGGGGTTCCAGTCAGCAGGTCAAGCCCGTCCGGCACGCCTCGGACGCGAATTGGCTGCTCCCGGGTGTTGAGAATGAACATGAGCTGTCTGTCAGCCGCTTGACGGATGGTGACTTCCACACCTTCAGGCAGATCAGGCAGCAGCGGACGAACATCGGCGCGAGAGAGAATGCTGGGCACAAAATGCGTGACCAGGTCATCGGTCAGATAGGCGCCGAGATAGATGACCGTGCCTTCGCCAACCTGCCTGGCGGTGATCGCCGCCGCGCCGGATGCAAAGCGATTGGACCATGCGCCGATCACTTCGGTCCCCGCTGCCGGCCTGAGCAACTCATAGAGATGCCCAGCGGTCATTTCGTGGTTCTCGTAAGTGAATGTGTATCGGCGCCGTGACGACTCGGTGGCGAGCCGCGGGCGCCGGGAAGCCCCTATGCGCCTCTCGCCGAGCGGAAACAACTCGTCGCCGCCCGCAGGCGCCAGCCGTCCGAATTCCTCCACGGTCACGCCGGCCAGCGCAGAGAGGCCAAAACCGGGCGCGGTCTCGCGAATGACGTGGTTGTTCCCGTCGCGCGTCGCCGTGCGCGCGCTGAGGATGACGGTTCCCCCATGCTGCGCGAAAGCTTCAAGGCGTGCGGTCCACTCCGGCTTCCAGATCAGCCAGTGCGGCACGTAGAGAGCCTTGAGCGGCGAGAGATCGTCCTCGGGATGAATAAAGCCGCAGGCGATCCCTTTGCGGTAGCAATGACGGTACAGCAGCAGGCCGTCGTCCTCCGGACTCGGCAGGCCCATCGGATAGCTGCGGTGGGCTTCCTGATTGTCGAAATCCGAGCCGGCGATGCCGACGTCCATGCGCACGTGCGTGCCGAGGATCTTGTCCTTGATGGCGTCGATCTCGCTGGCGAACTGCCGCGCCTCGTCGAAGCGCCGACGCGGGACGTCGTCGTGGTCGACGATCCCCATCCAGTAGATCTCGGCCCCGAAATGGGCCGGTCGCCAGCGAAAGAACATGACGCCGTCGGCCCCACGCGCAACCGACGACATGGCCATGCGGCGCATTTCGCCGGGTTCGGGCGTCAGCGTCGAGAAGCCGGGCTGCGCGCCCAAGCCGGACTGCTGCTCGGGTACGATGAAATTTCCGCTGAACCCGCGCGCGACGTCGAGATGGTGGGCTTGCGCGAGGGCATGGCCGCCCACCCTTTGCATCTCGTCGTAGAGAAGCGGGTAAATGTCGACGCCGAGAAAATCGAGATCGCGGGAGAATTCCCCGCGCAAGTCGATATCGTCGAGCCTTCCCAGATTGTGGAACACGAACCAGTCGGGATTGGCGGCGCGCAGGATCTCCACTTGATCGGCCTGGAAGCGTGCGGTGGCGAAGGCCAGGAAGCGATGGTAGTCGAGGACGTGCCCCGGGCCGGCGAATCCCGGCGCCTGATCGAAGGGCAGAACGATCTGGTCGAAATCGTCGTAAGCGGTCGCCCAGAAATCGCCGCCCCAAGCGCGGTTGAGTTCCTCGATGGAGCCGTAGCGCGCTGAGAGAAACTTCTGGAATTCGCCCCGCGCCGCAGGCGAATAGGAGCGTGACTCGGTCGTGTTGAGTTCGTTGTCGGTCTGCCAGCCGATGACGAAACGATTGGTCTTGTAGTGCTCGGCCATGGCGGCGGTGATGCGCCTCGAATGGGCGCGAAAGACCGGGCTGCAGGTGTCGGCGTGTTGGCGCGAGCCGTGACTTGCCGGGCGCCCATTGCCGTCGACCCTCAGCACTTCCGGATAATTGGCCGTCAGCCAGCGCGGCGGGGTCGCCGTCGGGGTGCACAGGATCGTCTTGACCCCGCGGCGCCCCAGGACCTCGATTGCCTTGTCGAAGAGAGCGAAACTGAACTGCCCTTCGCGCGGCTCGAAAATATGCCAGGCGAACTCGCCCATGCGCGTGGCGTTGAACCCGGCCGCCGCCATGCGCTCGGCGTCGCGCTCCCAGTAGCTTTCATTGACATGTTCAGGATAGTGCGGCGCGCCGAGAAAGAACGTCTCGGTCCGAGCCGGACGCCAAACGGAAATCGGCGATACCGAGACGTGGGGCATGGATTCGAATCTCTCCTTCAATCACGACGGTTAAGAACGCTAACCTATTTGACGCTGCCCAGCGCCAATCCCCCCTGCCAGAAGCGCTGAAGAATCAGGAACAGGATGATGACGGGGACGATGCTGACAAGGGCGCCGACCAGCACGACTGAGAACATGACCTGGCCGCCGCCGTTCCCCATGCTGGCGAGCCGGTACCAGGAGGCCAGTCCCACGGTCAGCGGGAAGTACGCCGGGGTGCTAAGGACGATGAGCGGCAGGAAATAATTGTTCCAAGTGGCCACGAATGCGAGAAGAAGCACCGTCACGAATCCCGGCATGATGAGCGGGAAGACAATGCTCCGGAAGATCCGCCACTCGCCTGCTCCGTCGATGCGAGCGGCGTCGAGCAGCGCATTGTCGACGCCCTCCTCGATATAGACTCGCATCAGGTACACGCCGATCGGCGAAATCATCGACGGAAGGATGACGCCGAGTGGCGAATCGGTGAGCCCTTCACGCGCGAGCAACAGGAAGGTCGGCACGACCAGCGCGGTCTGAGGGATCATGACGGCGACGAGGATGGCGCCGAAGAGAACCTCGCGGCCCCAGAAGGAAAACTTTGCGAACGCATATCCTGCCGCCGTCGCAGATAGCGCGGCGCCAAGACCAGCAGAAAACGAGTAGAGGAAGGTGTTGAGGAGCCACCGGGCGAAAATCCCGTCGGAATAAACGAAGAGATCGCGAAGATTGGCCATCAGGTTGAAATCGTGGCCAAACCAGAGTCCGAAGGTCGAAAACAGGTCGGAATTGCTCTTGGTCGATGCGACGACCAGGTAGAACAGCGGAAAGAAGGTGTAGACCAGAAACAAGCAGAGCAGAGCGGTGGTCAGTCGCTTCGATCGTCTCAACGATCGCGACCTTCCAATTCCCGGGGACACGGCAGCGTCGGTCATCCGCTCGTTCCCCCTCTGCGGTTGGTCGCCAGCGTGAAGGCGCCGGCGATTGCGGCGATGACGAATCCGAGGACGAAGGAGACCGCTGCGGCATAGTTGTATTGCTGGTTCGCGGCCGACAGGAAGTAGGCATAGATGTTCGGCGTGTAATGCGTGCCGATCACCGCCGGCGCGATCGAGCGCATCTGGTAGGGTTCGTTGAACAGCTGCAGAGTGCCGTTGATCGAGAAGATGATGGTCAGCAGGATCGCCGGCCATAGCAGGGGAAGCTGGATAAGCAGCGCATACTGCCAGGAGCCGGCCCCGTCGACCGACGCGGCCTCGCGCAGATCCGAGGGGATCGCCTTCAGCGCCGCGTAGTATATGACCATGTTGTAACCCGTGAATTCCCAGGTCACGATATTGGCGAGGGAGAACAGCATGGTGCGATCGGAGAGAAAGTCCGGCGGCGGCAGCCCCAGCCCCTTGGCCAGCTGAGTGAACGGGCCGAACGCCGGACCGTAGATGTATCCCCAGATCAGCGCGGCGACGACGCTCGGCACGGCATAGGGGATGAAGAAGCCGAGCCTGAACAGCCCTCTCGCGTAGACGTCGCCGCGGTCGAGAACGATCCCGAGCGCCAAGGCGAGACCGAGCATGATCGGCACCTGCGTGACGCCGAAGAACAGCAGGTTCGAAATCCCCGCCCAGAAATTTGCGTCGCTGGCGACGCGGAGATAGTTGGCGAACGCAACGAAATGGCGCCCCCCCACCAGAGTGTCGCGGAAGACGCTGGTGTAGAACGCGTAGACCAGCGGCGCGACGACGAAGGCGACGAACAACAACAGAAACGGCGCCAGAAAGAGGTACGGCACGATTGCCCTGCGGAGGCACCGCCTTCGCCAGGTCGGCGGCTTCTTCGAAGAAGCCGCCGACCTGCGATCCATGGATGCAGCCGACTCGCTGACTTGGTTGGCGTTCACCGCTGTCGAGGCCCCGGCTGCGGCTGGACCGACGATCGAGAGTCTCAGGTTTTCACGGTGAAGCCCTGATCCTTTGCGTATTGCACAATGGTGTCCTGCAGCGAGTCGAAAGCCGCAGCCAGGGTGCGCTTGCCGGCGGCGGCGGCGCCCAATTCGTCGCCCATGGTCTGGTTGACGTAATCCTGGAACGGGCTCCACTGGAACGACGGGTCGACGGCCTTGGCGGACTCGCTGAACACCTTGTTCACCGCCTGCCCGCCGTAGAAGTCGAAGGGCTTGTCGGTGAAGCCCGGGCTGTCGAGGATGGCTTTCCGCGTCGGGAAGAGGAACTGCTTGGTGGTGTAGAGTTCGGTCGCCTTGGGATCGATGGTCAGCCAGATCGCCAGTTCGGCCGCCTCCTTCGGGCGCCGGCTGGCTGCCAGCGTAACGAGCGTCGAACCGCCCCAGTTTGCCGACGCCAACTTGATCGCATCCCACTGCGGGAGCGGCGCCGCCCGCCATTTCCCCGAGCTCTTCTTGGCGAACGAGGTGAGAAACACGGGGCCCCAGCCGGCCGTGATCCACGTTGCATAGCGGCCTTCATCAAGCGACGTGTACCATTCGGTCACGAAGCCCGGCTTCGCCTCGATCGCCTTCGCGTCGAGGAGCTTCTGCCAGAAGGCGGCGAACTTCTTCGCGACGTCGCCGTTGACCTGAATGCTGATCTCGTCGCCATTCACCTTGAACGGACGCCAGCCGGCTTGCCACAAGAGCCCGGTGGTCCAGCCGCCGTCACTGAAGGTCGCATTGGTCAGAAAGACATCCGGCGCGGCCTCGTGCAGCTTGATCGCCTGGTCTGCGAAATCAGCCCAGGTCTTCGGGACGGCAAGGTTGTGCTGCTCGAACACGTCGTTGCGATAGAGCACGGCGATCGGGCCGCTGTCCCACGGCATCGCATAAACTTTGTCGCCGTCGCTCACCTCATTCCAAGCCCACGCGGCGAACTCATCCTTGTGCGCATTCGCCCACGGACCGATGTCCGCCAACGCCTTGAGTTGCTCGAAGCTGCGGACCAGCTGAAACTCAATGTGGCACACGTCCGGCAGTCCCGACCCTGCCTTCAGAGCCGCACGCAGCTTCGTGTACTCGTCTCCGCCCTGCCCAGCGTTGACCAAGTTGACCTTGATGTTCGGATGAGCCGCCTCGAAGAGATCAACCTGGTCCCGCAAATTTGGCAACCACGACCAAAGGGTGAGCTCCACGGGGCCTTGCGCGAACGCCGGCACACTCGACAGCGCAGCGGCCGCAAGACTGCCGCCGGCTGTTCTCAGGACGTCCCGGCGATTGAACCCACCGAGTTGAAAACCGACCTTGTTGTTCATGGTATCCTCCTCCGCTTCGTCCTGGCCGCCTTGAACAGCTCAGGAATCCCCTCATTTTGAGAACGGCGCGAATTGATGGTCGGCTAGCCGTGGCCGCAGCTTTCAAACGCGGTGGGCCGACGCCGCCCCGCCGATTGATATCCGCCTCTTTTTAGCCTACGTTGCGCTGTGTCTCAATAGTTAATTTACGAAAAAATCTAATGCGCGGCAATTCGACCACTTCCCGGGCGCTAAACCGGCGGCTCATTCTAAACCTGCTGCGCCGGCAGGGTGCGATCTCGCGCTCGGAAATCGCGACGATCACCGGACTCAGTCCGGCGGCGGTGACGTTTGTCGTAGCTGAACTCGTGGACGAGTCGTTGCTCGTGGAACGAGAGGCCGTGGTCGGCGCCACAGGCCGGCGCCCGGTGCCAGTCGACATCAACTACGAGGCGCGTCTTGCGATTGGGTTCAAACTGCACTTGCGCAAGATCGACTGCGTGCTGACCGATCTAGCGACGACTCCGCTCGTTTCGCACGAGGCGCCGGTGACCGACATCAGTCCCGGCGGCATGATCGAGAGCATCGCAGCCACGATTCCTGCGTTGCTGGCGAAAGGTGAACGCTCGGACAGAGAGGTGATGGGGATCGGCGTATCCATTCCGGGCGAGATCGACGCCCTCAACGGGATTTGTCTTCAGAGCCCGCGATTCGGTTGGCGAGACCTCCCATTCGCACAAATGCTAGCTGAGCGAGTCCACGTTCCCGTGTGGATCGACGACGACATCAATGCGTTCGCGGTTGCGCAGAAGTTGTTTGGAGCCGGCCGCAAGCACCGCAATTTCGTCGCGTTGGCGGTCGGCGCCGGTATCGGCAGCTCGCTCGTCGTGAATGGCGAAATCTACCACGGTAGCCGTAGCGCTGCCGGCAAGTTGGGGCACACAATCTCCGTTCCCGGCGGACGGCTTTGCGAGTGCGGTCGCCGCGGATGCCTAATGGCGCACGCTGCTGAGGCGTTCATGTTGGAAGAGTGGCGCGCAAAGACTGGCGCCGCGGCGGCGACACGGACGGACTTTGTCGCTGCCGTCAGCGCGGGTCAGCAACTGGCCATCGCTATCCTGCAGGATGCCGGATCGCGGATCGGCCGCCACCTTGCGGATCTGGTCAATCTTATTGATCCGGAAGTGATTGTTGTCGGCGGCGAGTCGGTGCAGTTCGGGGAAGCGCTTCTTGGGCCGATTAGGGAGGCGATGGAGCAAAATGTCTTTTTCGCAAAGCCGCCGCTTCTGCCGGATTGGGTGCCGGGTTCCTGGGCTCGCGGCGCGGCCGCGCTGGCGACGCAGAATATCTTCGATTTCGAGCGATCGCCGAGCAGCCTTGCGGTTCTCAGGCATGTCGAATTTGGGGGCGCCCGGTTCGGCTGACCTTCCCGATATTCCCGCCGCGGTGGCGGCGTCGTTCAATCTAGTCCCTACCGTTCGGCATCCAACGGGGGGGTAGGTGGTGAAGGCGAGAGGCCTGCGATGTCTGCTATCGAGAACCGCCCCATTGGCCCGGGCCGGCCACGATGGGCGCGCAGCGGTCAGAGCGAAGGGCAGTCAATCGCATGCCAGCCGGTCATGCGGCGTTGAGGGGAGTTTGCGACTGAACTCTCATCGGATCTGCGCGAACGGCAATGCAATTGCGGCTCGACCTCCAACGCAGACGACCGCCGACGTCACCCATTGCTGTCGCTCGCGGCGCGCTGGTCTGCGCTGAAAGCAGCGGACTGTGGCGACTTCGAGCCTCCTCCTGAAGTTCGTCGCATGCCGCACTCGATGAGGACGCCGACATCGGCTCTGGGTGTCGAGCGCAGATGCGCTTACGCTTTGGTGGCGAGTGGAGCAGATGATCTGCGCCGACACCCGAATGCCCCCCCCCCCAAGAATCCACACGCGTGCGCGCCTGTCCGCACGCGTTTATTTGATGGATATTTGACGGAACGCCAGAATTTTGTAAGAGGGGCAAAAGTCCTGGCAGTCAGGGTGGCTGAGCGGCGCGGACGCTGACGATTTCGGGAAGGAAGGGAATTGTGGCGCTGCCGGGAACGAGGAGCCGT
>Ga0182014_10007405_pt1 | contig 11508 bp, 6 predicted proteins | sample 612S2DmetaG_FD_120489 | JGI IMG/M metagenome (GOLD analysis project Ga0182014, IMG submission 120489) | Permafrost microbial communities from Stordalen Mire, Sweden - 612S2D metaG | ecosystem: Environmental > Terrestrial > Soil > Wetlands > Permafrost | place: Sweden: Stordalen | collected... | reverse complement strand
CCGGGGAGTTGCAGCGCCTGCTCGCCTTCTGATTAGGATCCGCGGTCGGGTAGGCCGAGGTGCGATAGCACCCCGGCCTACCCGACCGCAACGGCTTACCCTCACTTCCCGCGCCGCCCCCGGCCCTGCCCGTCCGCCAGGTGGGCGTAAAAGCTGCTCCGGCGCACGTCCTCCTCCACCTGGATGGCCTGGTGCAGGGGCGGAAAGGCCCGCTGCTCGCAGTCGGTGCGGTCGCACAGCCGGCAGGTGACGCCGATGGGCACCGGCGGCTGGTCCAGCACCAGGCCGTCGGCGTAGATCAGTTCCCGGGCGTAGCCGATCTCGCAGCCCAGGCCCAGGGCCTGGATGGCGTGCTGGCCCCGGTAGTTGCCGGTGTCCCGGTGCAGGGTGCAGGCGATGCAGAAGTACTTGCGGCCGTCGTTCATCTCGCTGATCTGGGTGCGGATCAAGCCCGGGGTCAGGAAGGCGGCGTGGATGTTCCAGCGGGGGCAGCAGCCGGAGTAGCGGGCGAAGCGGATCCCCGAGGCGGAGAAGCTCTTGGAGATGTTGCCGGCGATGTCGATGCGCAGAAAATGGAAGGGGACCCCCTCCTCTCCGGGGCGGCGCAGGGTGGTCAGCCGGTGACAGACCTGCTCGAAGCTGGTCTGGAACCGGCGGGACAGCAGCTCGATGTCATAGCGGGAGGCCAGGGTGGCGCGCAGGAACGGGCCGTAGGGCATGAGCACCGCCCCGGCGAAATAGTTGGCCAGGGCCACCCGGGCCATGGACCGGGCCACCGGGCCGGTGAGCAGCGGGTCCTCGGTGAGCTGGTCCAGCAGCTCGCTCAGGGCCAGCAGGGCCCACTGGTGGGCCAGCTGGAAGGTGCGGCTGCGGGGGGAGAGCAGCTCGGACAGGCTGAGCACGCGCGCGTCCGGGTCGAACCGGCGCAGGATGCCCCGGGCCTCATCGGCCCAGTGGATGCGCACCTGGATGCCCCGTTCCCGGAAGGCGCCCGCCAGCCCGGCGTAGAGCAGTTCCTGATCCAGGCCGGCCTGCTGCCACAGCGCCTCGGCGGCCTTCTCCAGCTCCGGGAAGTGGTTCATCCGGCGCTGGATGAAGTCCCCGGCCGCCTCCGACGGCAGGGGGGTGGAGGCGGCCGGGAAGCCCTGGCCGTCGCTGAGCTGGTCGGAGAGGGTGCGCATGCGCCGGGCCGCTTCCCGGTATGACTGGTACAGCAGGAACACGGCCCGGGCCAGGGCCGGTTCGTTCTGGGCCAGGTCCCGCACCTCCGAAGCCGGCAGGTCCAGGGACTCGAACAAGGGGTCGCCGAAGGCCTCCATCAGGTCCTCGGCCACCCGCTGGTCGGCATCCGGGGCGAAGCTCTTGAGCTCCACCTGGAACGAGTGGGCGAGCTGGATGAGCAGGTTGGCGGTGAGCGGGCGCTTGTTGGCCTCGATGAGGTTCAGGTAGCTGGGGCTGATGGCCAGCCGCTCGGCCATCTGCACCTGGCTCAATCCCTCCTGGCGGCGCAGGGCCCGAACCTTCGCCCCCAGGCGGGGCGTCCCCTTCGCTGCGGTATCCGGCATGGCTGGCTCCATTGACTGAATTTACAGATGCAGCATGAATAGATTTTCAACTTTTGACAACTCAACCCATTTTAAATCAATATCTTCTTGCGTACCTCCAAGTTTAAGTCAATTTGTGACTGAGATCAATTCTCTGGAGCGCATCATGCACGGCAATGTTTCCCTGGGCACCTGGGCATGGGTTCCCCTGCCCGCCCCCATCCCCGACATCCTCACCGAGGACGCGCTGGCCTTCGTCCGCGGCCTCACCCAGCGCTTCGGCAAGGAACTCCAGGCCCTGCTGGCACGGCGGGAGACGGCCCAGGCCGCTTTCGACCGGGGCCAGCGGCCCCGCTTCCTGCCGGAGACCGCGTCCAGCCGCCAGGGCGAGTGGTCGGTGGCACCCCTGCCCGCGGCCCTCCTGGACCGGCGGGTGGAGATCACCGGCCCGCCCGAGCGCAAGATGCTCATCAACGCCCTGAACAGTGGGGCCCGGGTGTACATGGCCGATTTCGAGGACAGCCTCTGCCCCACCCTGGACAACCTCGTCACCGGCCAGCAGAACCTCTGCCTGGCCATTCGCGGGGAGCTGCGCCACCAGGACCCGGAATCGGGCAAGGTCTACGAACTGAACGCCCAGGTCGCCACCCTCATGGTCCGCCCCCGGGGGCTCCACCTCCAGGAAAGCCACCTGCAGGTGGCCGGCCAGCCGGTTCCCGCCTGCCTGTTCGACGTGGGGCTGTTCCTGTTCCACAACGCCAGGGAGCTCGTCAAGCGGGGCACGGGTCCCTACCTGTATCTGCCCAAGCTTGAGCACCACCTGGAAGCCCGGTGGTGGAACCAGGTGCTGGAAGCGGTGGAACAGGATCTGGACCTGCCTTCCGACTGCATCCGCACCACCATGCTCATCGAGACCCTGCCGGCGGCCTTCCAGATGGAGGAGATCCTTCACGAGCACCGCACCCGGGCCGCGGGCCTGAACCTGGGCCGCTGGGACTATATCTTCAGCTTCATCAAGACCCTGCGCGCCGACCCCGGGGCCGTGCTGCCGGACCGGGCCATGGTGCACATGGAGCAGCCGTTCCTGCGGGCCTACGCCCGGCTGCTGGTGCGCACCTGCCACCGCCGCGGCGCGGCGGCCATGGGCGGGATGAGCGCCTTCGTGCCCCAGAAGGGCGACCCGGAAGGCACCGCCCGGGCCCTGGCCCAGGTGCGGGCCGACAAGACCCGGGAAGTGCGGGACGGCTGCGACGGCACCTGGGTGGCCCACCCGGCCCTGGTGGCGGTGGCCCAGGAGGCCTTCGACGCGGGCATGCCCGGCCCCAACCAGTTCCATCGGATCCCCGAGCCGGTGGCGGAAGCGGAACTGCTGGCGGTGCCCGCCGGGCCCCGCACCCTCGGCGGCCTGCGCCAGAACCTCAGGGTGGGCATCCGCTATCTGGAGTCCTGGCTGCGCGGGCAGGGCTGCGTGGCCCTGTACGGCCTGATGGAGGACGCCGCCACCGCGGAGATCGCCCGCATGCAACTGTGGCAGTGGCTGAACCACGGGGTCATCGTGGACGGCCTGGGCGGTCTGGACCGGCCCCTGTTCCATGGCCATGTCCAGGACGTCCTGGACCAGATCCAGGCGGAGCTGGGCAACGAAGTCTTCGCCGAAGGGCGGTTCCTGGAAGCCGCCGACCTGCTCGAAACCCTCATCCTGCTGGCCGAACCGCCGGCGTTTCTCACCCTTTCCGCCTACGATCTGCTGGCGGATGCAGTCCCCATGGAGGTCCACTGACATGACCATCACTCCCTTCGAATCCCGCTGGACCGGCGTCCAGCGCCCCTACACCCCCAGCCAGGTGGCCCGTCTCCGCGGCTCGGTGCCCATCGTGCACACCCTGGCCACCCGTGGCGCCCAGCAATTGTGGGAGCAGCTCAAGCTGGAGCCTTTCGTCCCCGCCCTGGGCGCCCTCACCGGCGGCCAGGCGGTGCAGATGGTCCGGGCCGGGCTGAAGGCCATCTACTGTTCCGGCTGGCAGGTGGCGGCGGACGCCAACCTGTCCGGATCCACCTATCCCGACCAGAGCCTCTACCCGGTCAATTCGGTGCCAGCCCTGGTCAAGCGCATCAACGGCGCCCTGCAGCGGGCCTACCAGATCGAGTGCGCCGAGGGCCGTGCCACCCGCGACTGGATGGTGCCCATCGTGGCCGACGCCGAGGCGGGCTTCGGCGGGCCGCTCAACGCCTTCGAACTGATGAAGGCCATGATCGAGGCCGGCGCCGCCGGGGTGCACTTCGAGGACCAGCTGAGCAGCGAGAAAAAGTGCGGCCACCTGGGCGGCAAGGTGCTGGTGCCCACCGCCCAGTTCATCCGGACCCTCACGGCCGCGCGCCTGGCCGCGGACGTCATGGACGTGCCCACCGTGCTGGTGGCCCGCACCGACGCCGATTCCGCCACCCTCCTCACCTCCGACGTGGACGACCGGGATCGCCCCTTCCTCACCGGCCAGCGCACCCCCGAAGGCTTCTTCCGCATCAAGGGGGGAAATGACTGCGCCGTGGACCGGGCCCTGGCCTACGCCCCGTACGCCGACGTCCTCTGGTGCGAGACCTCCACCCCGGACCTGGCCCAGGCCAGGGCCTTCGCCGAGGCGGTGCTGACCGCGTTCCCGTCCAAGCACCTCGCCTACAACTGCTCCCCCTCCTTCAATTGGCGCAAGAACCTCAACGACCATGAAATCGCCCATTTCCAGCAGGAGCTGGGGGCCATGGGCTACCGGTTCCAGTTCATCACCCTGGCCGGCTTCCACGCGTTGAACCATGGCATGTTCGAGCTGGCCAGCCAGTACCGGGAAGAGGGCATGACTGCCTACGCCAGGCTGCAGACCGCGGAGTTCCAGTCCGAGCAGCACGGCTACACCGCCACCCGGCACCAGCGGGAGGTGGGCACCGGCTACTTCGACGCGGTCACCGAGGCCGTGAGCGGGGATGGCGTCTCCACCCTGGCGCTCACCGGCAGCACGGAGGCGGATCAGTTCTGAGGCCTGGGATTGATTCAATCATTCAAACAATCATTCGATCATTCGGATTCTGCTCAGGACTTGAGGACATCCAGCGCCCGCAGGTCCGCCAGGTATTTGTGCAGGAACGATTCGGTCAAGTGGGGGATGCCGGCTTCCCCGCCCGGCTTGAGCCGCCGAACCTCCATTTCGAACCGGCTCGCGTCGACGCGCTCGCTTTCCCGGCCGCCACTGGGCTCCGCCAACGCCTGCAGGATCGGCAGGGAGGAGTGCTGGCGCTGGTCCGGGGGCAGGGCTTCCAGCCGGGTCTTGAAGGCCGAAAACCAGGCCGGATAATCGGCGATGCGCTGGATGGGATAGCCGGCGGTCTCCACCCAGTCCACCAGGGTGTCCAGGGAGACGCCGTCCTCCCAGTGGGCATTGCTCAACTGGTAGGTGGCGCTGCCCTCCTGATGGGCGCTGGACAGGGCCGCCATGGCCGCGGCGATGAAGTCCACCGGCAGCCCGTCATAGTGCGCCGCTCGCCCCCCGGCGTAGAAGCTGCGCGGGGCGATGCCGGTGTTGACGATGCTGGCCAGCAGGCGCGACAGCAGGTCGGGCACGTTGGCCTGGCCCAGGTAGCGGCGGTCCGGCAGGATCATGCCGGGCCGGAACACCCGCAGCGGCATGGCGAAGCGCTCGTGCGCCTGGTTCAGCAGCACCTCGCTGGCCCACTTGCTGGTGGCGTAGCCGTGGGCGTAGCCGCCCTGCGCCGGCCACACCGACCGCAGCGCCGCGACCCCGTCCAGTTCCAACACCTTGCCGGGCAGCCGGGCGCCCTCCAGGACGCCGATGGTGGAGACGTAGTCGAAGCGTTTCCGGTGTCCGAGCAGGGCCAGGCGGATCAGCTGGGCGGTGCCGATCACGTTGGGCCCGAACAGCTGCTCGTAGCTGAATACGTGGTTGACCAGGGCGCCGGGATGGACAATGAGGTCCACCTCGGCCGCCAGCCGCTCATAGACCGGGGCCGCGAGCCCCAGGCCGGGCGCGGCGAGGTCGCCGGCGCGCACCACCAGGTGGCCGGGAGCCAGGGTCTCGAACAGCCGGGTGAGCCGCTCGTCGCCGCCGCGGAAGGCCGCGTGCAGGCGCCGGGCCGCGGCCGGATCGTCATCGGCGCGCACGAGGCAGTGGACCTGGCCGCCCGCCTTCGCCGCCCGCTCCAGCCACTCCAGGCAGAGGATATGCCCCAGGAAGCCGCTGGCGCCGGTGAGCAGCACGGTCCGCACCGCGGCCAGGGGCTGCGCCGCCACCGCCGCCGCCCCGGCCAGTTCGGCGGCCGGGAGGAAGCGGTCCAGGCGCAGATCCTCGGCGCGGATGGTGGCCGGCTCCCGGCCGTGGATGGCCCTGAAGGAGGGCCCGCCCGCGTCCGCGCCCAGGTTCTCGATCCGGGCCACCAGGGCCCGCAGCGGGCTGCCCGGATCCAGGATCGCCGCCACCGGCACCGGCACCCCGCACACTCCCTCCAGCATGAGGGACAGGGAAAGGGCGCTCATGGAGTCGCCGCCCAGGTCCTTGAAGCTGCCGGAGGCGAGGTCCAGGTCCGGCACCCCCAGCACGGCCGCCGCGCATTTCCGCACCTTCTCGGCCAGCGGCAGGTCCTCGCCGCCCCGGGCCAGGGCATCGAGGTCCTGCTGCTGGTGTTCCTCGATGCGCCCATAGAGCGCTTCCAACCGCTCGCCGTACTTTTTCTTCATCTGCGGCCGGGCGTGCTTGTTGACCCCGGTGAGGAAGCCGTTCTCCCGGGTCCAGCGCTCCTCCTCCACCAGGAAGTCCCGGGGCACCTCGTAGGGGCGCAGCCGGGCCTCGGCCGCGACCCGGTTGAGTTCCAGGCGCAGCAGGCCCTTGACCGCGGCCGGTTCCGGCTCCTTGCCTTCCAGCCGCAGGCGTTCGCGCACCGCGCCCCATTCCGGCACCACCACGGCCAGCAGGGAGGAGCGCTGGCTGTTGGCGTACAGGTAGACCTGGTCCAACTGGGGGCTGCCGGCGCTGAAGGTGCTCTCCAGGCGCCAGATGGTGACGTATTCCCCCTGGGCCAGCTTCACCACGTTGTTCTTGCGGTCCACCCAGGCCACCTGGTCCGGCGCCCGCTCCTCTACGATGTCGCCGGTCCTGAGGAAGCCCTCCCCGTCGTACAGGGCCCGGGTGGCGGCGGGATTGTTGAAGTAGCCCGGGACGCTCTGGCAGGTCCGCACCAGCAGCTCGCCCCGGGGAAAGGGCTTGTCGCTCAGACGGTAGCCCAGCTCCGGCACCTCCTCCAGCTTGTAGGCGGAGACGCACGGCCGGCTGATCTCGCCGTCAACGGTGACGACGCCCCCTTCCGTGGAGCCGTAGCCTTCGTAGACGGGAATCTCGAAGCATTCCGCCAGGAAGGCCGCGATCTCCGGCGCGGTGGGGGCCGAACCGATGACCGCCGCCGCGAGCCGGTCGCCCAGGAAGGTGGCGCCCCAGGTCGAGCGCACCTGCGCCCGGGCGGCGGCCGGGTCCAGGCCGGTCCTGAGCCGGCGCTGCAGTTCGGCGCGGTAGGCCTGGTGGATCATCTCGGAGATCCGCGGCACCAGGCTGAGGAAGGTGGGCCGCACCAGCCGGATGTCCTCGAACAGGGTGGACATGTCGCTCTTCAGGGTGAAGTGCATGACCCCGCCCAGCACCAGGGTGTGCAGCACGGCATTGCGGCCCATGGCGTGGCTCAGGGGGTAGAAATTGATCCCTATGCTGGGGAATCGCCCGTACTGGGGCAGCCAGAGCAGGCGCCAGTGGGAGCGCCAGATCCTCTGGGTGAGCATCGCCCCCTTGGGAAAGCCTGTGCTCCCGGAGGTGTACATGAGCGTCGCCAGGGGATCGGTCCCGGCGGGCGGAAGGAACGGCGCCAGCGGCGCCGCGGCACGGCCGGACTCGGCCAGCTCCTGCACCGTGGGCAGCGGCAGCGCCGCCGCGGCCCGGACCCGCTGGAGTCCGGCGGCCTCCATGGCCACCTCGCCGTGGTAGTCCATCACCACCACACTGCGCAGGGAGGGGCAGTCCGGCAGCAGCGCCAGCACGTCCGCCAGGTATTCCCATCCGCACACGATGCTGGCGAAGGCCCCTTCGTTCACGATGTGCTTGAGGTCCTCGGCGGCCATGCCCACCTGCAGCACGGCCGAGACGGCCCCGGCATAGAGGCAGGCCATGTCGGCCACCACGTAGTCGATGCCGCCGAAGCCGTAGATGCCCACCACCTCCCCGGGCCTGAGGGCGGTGCGCGGGTCCCGCGCCAGGCCGGTGGCCAGCTCCACCGTGCGCTGCCAGAGGGCGCGGTAGCTGATCGCCCGGAACGCCGGCAGGCGGCGCACCACCTGCCCCGCCGGGGTGTCGTCCAGGGCGAAGTCCCGCTCGCCCAGGGCCGGGCGGTCGGCATAGGCCGCGCAAGCCCGTTCGAACACCTGGATGGCGGCCAGGCGGTCGTCCTGCAATGCCTCGATGACGTCGGGCAGGGGCGCGGACTGGCGCAGGGCCGGATCGGATGGGCTGGTTTTTTCGAGCCGCTTCAACGCTTTGGCAAATAGGCCTTCATTTGTGCGTGCCGCCAGCGATGCCGATGGCAGCGTCATCGTATTCATGATTTAGCCTCATAGTAAAAATAAATAACAAAGTGGACTTCAGATCATTTATTTCACGCTCACGGAGCAAACCTAGTTGCAAATTCTCCCCATGTCAAGAAGGTGCCCATCCGCTAGAATGGGGGCATTGCCCAGGAGTTGCTGTGTCCCATTTCAAGGTCATCATCATCGGCACCGGCCCGGCGGGATACACCGCGGGCATCTACGCGTCCCGGGCCAACCTGGCGCCGCTGGTGCTGGAGGGGGCGCAGCCGGGGGGGCAGCTCACCATCACCACCGACGTGGAGAACTACCCGGGGTTCCCCCAGGGCATCATGGGGCCGGCCCTGATGAACGACATGCGCGAGCAGGTGCTCCGGTTCGGGGCGGTGCTCAAGGCCGAGACCGCACTCAAGGTTGATCTTTCCAAGCGGCCCTACCGCGTGGCCAGCGACCAGGGCGAGTACACCTGCGACGCGCTCATCATCGCCACCGGCGCCAGCGCCAAGTGGATGGGCATCCAGAAGGACGAGGAACTCAGCCGCTCCGGCGGCGGGGTTTCCGCCTGCGCCACCTGCGACGGCTTCTTCTTCCGGGGCAAGGAGATCGCCGTGGTGGGCGGCGGCGACACGGCGCTGGAGGAGGCCACCTTCCTCACCAAGTTCGCCTCCAAGGTCACGCTGGTGCACCGCCGGGACCGCCTGCGCGCCTCCAAGGCCATGCAGGAGCGGGCCATGGGCAACCCGAAGATCGCCTTCCACTGGAACGCCGTGGTCACCGACATCCCCACCCAGGAGCAGGTGCTGCCCAGCGGCGAGAAAGTGCGCAAGATCCGGGCCCTGGCCCTCAAGGACACGGTCACCGGCGCCGAGTCGGAACTGCCGGTGGAGGGCCTGTTCGTGGCCATCGGCCACCAGCCCAACACGGCTCTGTTCGCCGGCCAGCTGCCCATGAACGAGGCCGGCTACCTGGAAGTGGAGCCCGGTTCCAGCCGCACCCCGGTGCCGGGCGTGTTCGCCTGCGGGGACGTGCAGGACCATGTGTACCGCCAGGCGGTCACCGCCGCGGGTTCCGGATGCATGGCCGCCATCGACGCCGAGCGCTGGCTGGCCGAGCAGGGGTTGGCGGAGTAAATCATTTCCCAACCGGCGGCGGGCGGTTAAGCTAAGGCGCCCATGAATCTGCTCGCCATCACCCAGCACACCATGCTCCTTGAACGGTTGCGCACTGCCTTCGAGGGGGCGGGGCACACGGTGACCCATGTGCCGGACCACCTGCACGCCCTGGCCTCGGAAGCCTGGCACGGGGCCCACCTGATGCTGGTGGACGCGGCGGGGGAGCCCCTGGACGGCTACCGGCTCTGCCACCTGCTGCGGGCCGAATCCAGGAGCCTGTTCCGGAACCTGCCCATCTTCCTCATCCTCGACCACCCGCCCGCCGAGCTCGACCAGGAAAGGCTCAGGGAGATGGACGGCGACGGGTTCGTGGAGGCGGACGCCTCGATCCAGAACCTGCTGGACGTGCTCGGTCCCCTCATGGAAGGGGCCCTGATGCGGGGCCAGCGGGCCCGGGCCACGCTGCTGGCGCTGGGACTGCCCGGACCGCAGATCGAGCGCATCGCCGAGGTGGTGAAGCACCTGGGCTTCGAACTGCAGGTGGGGAACCGGAAGCAGCTGGCCCGGCTGGTGCGGGAGCTGCATCCACCGATCCTGTTCATGGGACTGGGCCATTCCATCGACAAGGCCCAGGCCACCCTGCAGGGCCTTTCCGAGCTGCCCCGCGCGCCCTACCCCATCCTGGTGGGCGGCCTGCCCTCCGAGGCGGGACAGAGGCGGCTCCTCACCGCGGGGGCCATGGACTGGCTGACCCTGCCCCTCTCCGCCCCCATGATGCTCCACGCGTGCCGCAAGGCCGTGGAATGGACCCACGTCAGGCGGATCCAGGGCGAGTGCCAGGCGCAGATCAAGGACCTGCTGGACCGCAGCAAGGTCCTGGAGCTGGAAACCAGCGCCCTGCGCAACGAGGTGCTCACCGACGCGCTCACCGAGCTGCTCAACCGGCGCGCCTTCACCCAGCACCTGGAGCACGCGGTCAACCAGTGGGAACGCCATCACCGGTCGTTCGTGCTGATCCTGGGCGATCTGGACTACTTCAAGCTGATCAACGACCGCTTCGGCCACCTGGTGGGCGACCAGGTGCTCCGGGCCGTGGCCCAGCGGATCGGGTCCTCCCTGCGCCGTTCGGACCTGGCCTTCCGCATCGGCGGCGAGGAGTTCGCCGTGATCCTCAGCGAGTCCGGCCTGAACGCCGGCGCCGAAGTGGCCGAGAAGATCCGGCGCCGCATCGACGAACTGCCCGTGACCCTGGACTCCGGACAGAACGTCTTCCCCACCATGAGCTTCGGCGTGGGCGCCCCGGACGGAAGCGACGGCGCGGCCCTGTTCGCCCGGGTGGACCAGGCGCTCTACCTGGCCAAGCGCAAGGGCCGCAACCGCATCGAGGTCATTCTAGAATAAGTCCGTCAGGCCGGTCTGGAAAAGGTCGCCCAGGCTGCGCAGGGTGATCACCAGGTCCAGCCGGTCCTCCCTGGAGAGGGAGTTGGGGGCCAGGATGGCCACGTGGGAATAGCGCAGGGATTCCGCCACGCAGGGCTGGACGTAGGCGAGGGTCACCTGGCTGAAGGCGAAGGTCTTCTGGGTGAAGTCGTAGTTGGTGGAGACTTCCAGCCGGACCTGGTCGCTCCAGAGCCGCTGCAGGCCGCCCATCTGGATGCCCTTCTGGCGCACCAGCAGGGTGTTGATGCCGGTGGAGAAGAAGGCGAGGTTGAACTTGGTGCCGTCCACGGCGCTGTAGTCCACCGACACGGCGTTGTCGGAGGTGCTGTCGGACACGTCCGTGCTCTGGTGCAGGCCGATGTGCAGCTTCTCGTTGGGCTCCACGTCCATGTCGTTGTCCAGGGAGCCCCAACTCTTCTGGTACAGGCCGTTGGGCAGGAGGATGGTCCGGGTGTAGTACTTGGTGGAGATCTTCCAGCGCACCAGGTCCAGGAAGGGCAGCCCGGGGCCGGTGCGGCCGAAGAAATGCTGCTTCACGCCCAGTTCCAGGCTCTCCTCGCCGGCCGCGCCGCCGCCCACGCCGGGCTGGGAATCCACCCCGTCGAAGTGCGGCAGGAAGCCCTCCACGGCCGACTTGTTGGTGTCGGTGAGGGCGAAATAGGGCTCGAGCACGTGCTTGACCTCGCCGCCGTAACCGAACAGGTGCACATCCTGGTACACCCGGCCGATGGGCGGGGCGGAGAACTGCAGCCGGGCCGAACCCAGCACCCGGTCCGCGGAGGGGCCGTTG
>Ga0182014_10007401_pt1 | contig 11511 bp, 9 predicted proteins | sample 612S2DmetaG_FD_120489 | JGI IMG/M metagenome (GOLD analysis project Ga0182014, IMG submission 120489) | Permafrost microbial communities from Stordalen Mire, Sweden - 612S2D metaG | ecosystem: Environmental > Terrestrial > Soil > Wetlands > Permafrost | place: Sweden: Stordalen | collected... | reverse complement strand
TCATCTCAGGCATCGGGCCCAAGGCCCAGGCCCCGCTGGGCGACGAGGAATCCCTGCGCTGGCTGCGCACCGCGACCCTGGACAACCGGCCCTACCTCGCACCGGACCCAGGGGTTCCCCCCAGGCGGCCGGGGGATTTCGCCAACGCCGCCAGCGGCGACCTCCTGGCGGACATCCAGTACTGCAAGGGGCTGGTGGAGGCCAAGGGGATGGAGATGCTGGTGCTGGACCTGACCCGGGCGGATGCCGGCATGCCCGTGGCCAAGGTGATCGTGCCCGGCCTCCGCCATTTCTGGGCCCGCTTCGCCCCGGGCCGGCTCTACGACGTCCCGGTGGCGATGGGCTGGCTGGAGCGCCCGGTGCCGGAGGCCGAGCTCAATCCCACCCCGGTTTTTGTTTGATCGGCCTCACCCTCGCCCTCAAGCCCTCGGTCCGGCTCCTGGAGGATGCCGCCGGGCTGGAGGAGCCCGGCGGCAGACGGCTGCGGCTCTCCGCGGCCGGTCCGGACCAGCGGGCGTTCCTGCGGGCCCTGGCCGCGGGCGGCAGCACCGAGGAGGCGCTTTGCGCCTCCCTGGAGCTTCGCTACCTCCTGGCCCTGGTGGAAAAGGAGGGATGGATTTGCCATTCCCTCACCCAGGTCGGGCGCGTGCTGGCCACCCTGGAACCCCTGGCCCGGGAATTCCGCTTCCAGCGGGCGGGGGAAGGGACCTGGCGGCTTTCGCGCTTCGCCTGGATCCGCCGGCTGGAAGGAGAAGCGGTCCTGGAAAGTCCTCTGGGCTTCGGCCGGGTCCTGCTGCGGGATCCGGAGCTGCTGGAGCGGGTGGGCCGCCTGTGCCTGCCCCAGACCCCGGACAGCCTGGATCTGCCCCCTGCCCTGGCCCGGGCCTTCCTGTCCCTGCTGCTCAGCGCCGGCGCCGTGGCCCCCTGCGCGGCCGGGGGCCAGTTGCCGGAAGACCGGGACCCGGTTCTGCGCCCATGGGAATTCCACGACCTGCTGTTCCACAGCCGCAGCCGCCAGGGCCGGCACACCGAACCCGTGGGCGGCACCTTCCGCTTCCTGGGCGACCTCGCCCCGCTCCCCGGCCTGAAGCCGGGCCAGCGGCCGGGGATCCCCCTGCCGGAGCCCACATTGCCCCGGGAGGTCCCGCCTTTCTTCAGCGTGCTGGATGCCCGGCGCTCCGTCCGCGCTCCCAGGCGGGATCCCATCACTCTGGCGCAATTGGGCACCTTCCTCCACTACGTGGCCCGGGTCCGCGGGTTGCTGCCGCCGGACCCCGGGGCCGGGCGCGCCTACGAGGCGGTTTCCGGGCCCTGCCCCGGGGGCGGAGGCCTGCACGAGATCGAACTGTACCTGACCGTATCCCGGTGCGCCGGACTGGAGCCGGGGTTCTACCACTATGCCGCCGGTGCCCACGCCCTGGAGCGCTGGCCGGATCCGGAGGCCGCGGGGCAGTTGTCGCGCCATGCCGCGGCGGCCATGGGATCGCCGTCCGCCCCGGACATCCTGTTCACCCTCGCCGCCCGGTTCCAGCGGGTGGCCTGGAAGTACCAGACCCTCGCCTACGCGCTCATCCTAAAGAACACCGGCGTGCTGTACCAGCAGATGTACCTGGTGGCCACCGCCCTGGGACTGGCCCCCTGCGCCATCGGCACCGGGGACACCCAGGTGTTCGCCCGGGCCTCGGGACTGGGGTTCACCCAGGAGTCCTCGGTGGGGGAATTCGCCCTTTCGGGGTAAGCGGACCGGCCGGTCAGGATCGACAGCAGCGCTTGTGCTTGATCCCGCTGCCGCACGGACAGGGGTCATTGGCCCGGGCCCGCCCGGCGGGGGCGAAGGCGCGCAGGGGACGCCCGGCCTTCCAGTGCGCCGCCAGCCGGGCCAGCACCGGCCGGCAGTGGCGGAAGAAGCGCCGGTAGGACGGGCACAGCCAGTTGACGCCGGGCTCTCCGGAGGGCTCGGCCAGGATCCGGTCCTTGGGGCAGCCGCCGTTGCAGAACTTCAGCACATCGCAGGCCCGGCACCGGGCCGGCAGGCCGTCTCGCTTGTTCCGGCCGAAGGCCGCCAGGGCCGGGGCCGCGGTCAGCTCGGCCAGGGGCTGGTGGCGCAGGCTGCCCAGCAGGTGCCCGGCATCGACGAAGTGGTCGCAGGCGTAGACGCTGCCCTCGTGCTCCAGCACCACCACGTCGCCGCAGGTCTCGCGGAAGGTGCAGAGGGCGTGGGGCAGGCCGCAGGCGGGACGGAACGCCTCGTCGAAGGTCTGCACCACGATCCGGCCCAGGTCGTTGCGGATCCATTCGTCGAACACCGCGCACAGGAATTCGCCCACGGCCTCGGGGGCCGCTGTGGCCGGGCCCGGGGTGCCCGCGGGCGGCACCAGGGGCAGGAACTGCAGGTGGGTGACCCCCAGGTCCCGGAAGAACCGGTAGACCGGAACCGGGCTGGCGACGTTGCCCGCATGGAGCACGCACAGCACGTCGCAGTGGACGCCGTAGCTGCGCAGCAGGCGGAAGGCGCGCATGACTTCGGCATGGGTGGGCTGGCCGCCGCGGGTGCGCCGGAAGGCGTCGTGGCATGGGGCCGGGCCGTCCAGGCTCAGGCCCACGGAGAACCGCTCCTGGGCCAGGAAGCGGGCCCAGGCCTCGTCCAGCTGGGTGCCGTTGGTCTGCAGGCCGTTGCTGATGACCCGGCCGGCCGGGCGGTGCGCCTGCTGCAGGGCCACGATCCGCCGGAAATAGTCCAGGCCGAGCAGGGTGGGTTCGCCCCCGTGCCACTCGAAGTGGGTGGCGGGCCCGGCGCAGCCCTCTAACCGCTGGCGGATGTAGGCCTCCAGCAGGTCGTCGGCCATGCGCGGCACCGGGGCCTGGGGGAACAGCTGAGCCTTGGGCAGGTAGTAGCAGTAGGCGCATTCGAGGTTGCAGCGGGCGCCCGCCGGCTTGGCCATGACCAGGCAGGGCCTCGGCGGGTCCGGCTCCCCGGAGGTCACGTGCCGACCGTCCGCCGCAGGAAATCCAGCAGCCGGGCGAAGGAGTCCCGGGTGGCGCCGACGTGGTAGACCGGCCGGGTGTCGTTGAAGAACGCGTGCGCCGCGCCCTCATAGACATGGGGCTCGAAGGACTTGCCCGCGGCGGCCATGGCCTCGGCGAAGGCCGGCAGGCCGGCGTTGACCCGCTCGTCCAGGCCGCCGTAGAAGCCCATCACCGGGCACTGGATCCGCGGCACCCGGTCCAGGGGCGGCGCGCTGCCGTAGAAGATGGCGGCGCCGCGAAGCCCGGGCTCCTCGCAGGCCAGCAGGGCCGAAAGCCCCCCGCCCATGCAGAAGCCCAGGCAGGCCACGGGCTGGCCGGCCGCCGCGGGGCACTGGTCCAGGTAGGCCACCGCGGCGCGCAGGGCCGGCACGAACCGGTCCAGCTGCCCCAGGCGCCCGAACAGGGTGCCGAGGGATTCCTCGATGCGCGCCGCCTCCGGGCCCGGCAGCGCGGCCAGGGCGGCCGCCCGGAGCGCCGTGTCGGCCCAGGCGGCGGGCGGCAGGCTGTTCATGAAGCCCTGCACTTCGCTGATCCGCTCCCGCAGCAGCGGCAGCGGCCGCGCGCCCCCCGAGCTGTAGAGGTCGGGCGCCAGCGCCGCGTAGCCGGCCTCGGCCAGCCGCCGGGTCACGTCCTCGATGTGCCGGTCCACCCCCCATATCTCCTGGATGATCACCACCCCGGGCAGGGGCAGCGCGGCCCGCTCGGGCCGGGCGAGATATCCGCTGTGCTCACCGTACTGGACCCACTCAGTCTGCACTGGCATGTTCGGCTCCCTGGATGAAATGGAATCGGGGAGATTCTACCAGCGTTCAGCCCGCCGGTGACTGGACGGACGCCATGTCCGGGCTTTGCCCGGACATGGCGTGGGGGTGTGGGGGGACGGAGAGCGAACGAAGTGAGCGCGCGGTCCCCCCACAACAGCATCAGACTCTTTCGAACACGGCGGCGATGCCCTGGCCGCCGCCGATGCAGAGGGTCACCAGGGCGTAGCGGCCCCCGCTGCGGTGCAGCTCGTAGATCGCCTTCACCGCCAGCATGGCCCCGGTGGCGCCTATGGGGTGGCCCATGGCGATGGCACCGCCGTTGGGATTGACCTTGGCCGGATCGAATTCCAGGGCCTTGGAGACGGTCAGCGCCTGGGCGGCGAACGCCTCGTTGCCTTCGATCACGTCCATGTCGGCGATCCTGAGGCCGCTGCAGAGCATGGCCGCCTTCACCGCCCCGATGGGGCCTTCGCCCATGTAGTCGGGATCCACCCCGCCCAGGCCCCAGCCCACGACGCGGGCGATGGCCTTGGCCCCCACCCGGGCCGCGGCGCCGGCCTCGCCCAGCACCAGGGCCGCGCCCCCGTCATTAAGGCTGGAGGCGTTGCCCGCGGTGACCGTGCCGCCCTGGGGCATGAAGGCCGGCTTGAGCTTGGCCAGGTCGGCCATGGTGACGCCCGGGCGCACGTGCTCGTCCTGGTCGAAGATGACGGTGCCCTTCTTGGTGACCTGCTCGATGGGGATGATCTGGCTCTTGAAGCGCCCCTCGGCGATGGCCAGGGCGGCCCGGCGGTGGGATTCCACCGAGAAGGCGTCCTGCTCCTCCCGGGAGATGGCCCACTTCACCGCCAGGTTCTCGGCGGTGATGCCCATGTGCTTGCCGCCGAACGGGTCGGTGAGGGCCCCCACCATCATGTCCAGCAGCTTGGTGTCGCCCATGCGGGCGCCCCAGCGGACTGTGGGAAGCAGGTAGCCGGCGCGGGTCATGGATTCCACGCCGCCGCCCAGGGTGAACTCGGACTCGCCCAGCTCGATCTGCTGGGCGGCGCTCACCACCGCCTGCAGCCCAGAGCCGCAGAGCCGGTTCACACCCATGGCCTTGGAGTGGTGGCTCATGCCGCCCCGGATGCAGGACACCCGGGACACGTACATGTCCCTGGGCTCGGTGTGGATGATGTGGCCCAGGAAGCCTTGGTCCACCAGCTCGGGATCCACTCCGGCCCGGGCGATGGCCTCGGTCACCACCCGCTGGCCTATATCCACGGGCGCGAAGTCCTTCAGACCGCCGTTGTAGTCCCCGATGGCCGTGCGGACGCCGCTCAGCACCAGGATGTCTCGATGAATGCCCATAAGGTTCACTCCTTTCTCTTGGGTTGTTTTCAGGCCGGTCAGGCCATGTGCATGCCGCCGTTGATGTTGATGACCGCCCCGGTGATGAAGCCGGCCAGGTCGGAAGCCAGGTACGATACCAGCCCGCCGATCTCCTCGGGCCGGCCGAAACGCTGCATGGGGATGGAGGTGCGGATGGTCTCGCGCACGTCCTCGCGGATGGCCAGCACCATGTCGGTGGCGATGTAGCCCGGGGCGATGGCGTTGACGGTCACGCCCTTGGTCACCAGTTCCTGGGCCAGGGCCCGGGTGAAGCCCAGGCAGCCGGCCTTGGCGGCGGAGTAGTTCACCTGCCCTGCCTGACCCTTGACCCCGTTCACGGACGAGATGTTGATGATGCGGCCGAAGCCGCGTTCGGCCATGCCCGGGGAGATGGCGTGGGTGACGTTGAACAAGCTGGTGAGGTTGGTGCCGATCACCGCGTCCCACATGCCCCGGTCCATCTTGGGGAAGAACTTGTCACGGGTGATGCCGGCGTTGTTGACCAGGACGCTGATGGGACCCAGCGCCTCGGTGACCGTGGCCGCCATGCGGGCGCAGGCGGCCTCGTCGGTGACGTCCGCTTCCACCTGGAAGAAGTCGAAGCCCAGGGCCTTCTGGGCCGCCATCCATTCGGGCGCGGGGGGGAAGTCGGGGAGGCAGTTGGCGGCCACCAGGTAGCCGTCCTTGGCCAGGGCCTGGCAGATGGCCGTGCCCAGCCCGCCCATGGCGCCAGTGACGAGTGCGACTTTTTTGCTCATGTTCATGCCTTTCTGAAGAAGGGAGGTTTGACTAGCACCGTTAGATCACGCCTGGATTCAAGGTTCGCCTGGGCATAAGCAGGCGTAACGGAGCAAGCTCCGTAACGCCTGCTAACTGATGTCGACGTCCTTGTTGGTCTCCTTGGCGAAGGAGACCGAGACGACAGTGATGACCACCAGGAGCATCATGTAGTAGGCGATGTAGGTCGGGCCCTTGCCGGACGCGACGCCCACGGCCAGCAGCCAGGTGGCCACCAGGGGAGACAGGCCGCCGGCGAAGATGGAGGCCAATTGGTAGCCGAAGGAGGCGCCGCTGTAGCGCACCCGGGCCGAGAACATCTCGGACAGGAAGCTGGCCTGCGGGCCATACATGGCCGCGTGGCCGAGGCAGACGGGAATGACGATGGCCAGAGCGATCATCGTGGGGTCCTTGGTGCCCAGCATCCAGAAGAAGGGGAAGGCCAGGACGCCGCAGGCGATGGCGCCATACATGTAGACGGGACGGCGGCCCCACCGGTCGGACAGGGCGCCCCAGCCGGCGCAGGTGAAGATCCCGAAGAAGGCGGCCCAGAGCAGGCCGTTGAGGCCCACGACGCGGGGCACCTTGAGGTAGGTGGAGATGTAGGTCAGGGAGAACACGGTGAAGACGTAGAACAGGCCGTTCTCGGCGAAGCGGGCGCCCATGGCGATGAAGATGTTCTTGGGGTGCTTGGTGAGCGCCTCGATGATGGGCATCTTCACTTCCTGCTTCTGCTCCTTCATTCTCTTGAAGACCGGGGACTCGGCGACGGTCATCCGGATCCAGATGCCCACGGCGACCAGGATGAAGCTGAGCAGGAAGGGCACGCGCCAGCCCCAGGACAGGAAAGCGGCATCGGGCATCTTGGAGACGGCCCGGAACACGATGGTGGAGAGCAGCAGGCCCACGAAGGCGCCCAGCTGGGGCCAGGAGCCGTAGAAGCCGCGCCGGTTGGCGGGAGCGTGCTCCACCGCCATCAGCACCGCGCCGCCCCACTCGCCGCCCAGGCCGAAGCCCTGCAGCAGGCGCATGCCGACCAGGAGGATGGGCGCCCAGATTCCGATGACGGCGTAGGTGGGCAGCAGCCCGATGAAGGCCGTGGACAGGCCCATGATCATCAGGGTCAGGTAGAGCATCTTCTTGCGGCCGATCCTGTCGCCGAAATGGCCGAACACGATGCCGCCCACGGGGCGGGCGATGAAGCCCAGGGAGAACGTGGCGAAGGCCAGGAGCGTGCCCACGAGGGGGTCGTAGCTGGGGAAGAACAGCTTGTTGAACACCAGCGCGGCGGCGGTGCCATAGAGGAAGTAGTCGTACCACTCGATGGAGGTGCCGATCATGCTGGCGAACGCCACTTTCACGATCTGATTGTACTCCGGCGGTGGAAAGCTGGAATCGATGGCCTGCGGAGCGGCAGGGGTTTCGGCGAGTGCCACGGGGACCTCCTGGGGTGAGAGTGGGAAAGGGTGAAGGACGGTTCGGCTTGGAAGAGGCTGGCCGGTTCAGCCGGTTCAGGTTCAGGCCTTGGGCAGCATGCTTAGGAGGCCCATGGGTTCATTGCGGAAGATGCATTCCGGCATGAGCCGGAGTTCGGGGGCGATGGCCGGGGTGAAGTCCATGTGGGCGAGGATGTCCCGGTCCAGGTCCATGCCCGGGGCGATCTCGATGAGTTCCAGCCCTTTTTCCATGAGCCGGAACACGCAGCGCTCGGTGATGTAGAGCACCTTCTGTCCCTGTCGGTGGGCCACCGGGCCGCTGAAGGTGCGGTGCTCCACTTCCTTGACGAACTTGCGGGTGGCGCCTTCCTTGATGATCCGCAGCCGTCCGTCCGACACCGCCACCTCCAGGCCGTTGGCGGTGAAGGTGCCCACGAATATGACGGCCTTGGCCGACTGGGAGATGTTGATGAAGCCGCCGGCCCCGGCCAGGCGGGGGCCGAACTTGCTGACGTTGAGGTTGCCCTGGCGGTCCGCCTGGGCCAGGCCCAGGAAGGCCAGATCCAGGCCGCCGCCGTCATAGAAGTCGAACTGGGAAGGCTGGTCGATCACCGCGGCGGCGTTGGAACCCGCGCCGAAGCTCAGGCCGGCGGCGGGGACCCCGCCGATGATACCGGGCTCGGTGGAGAGGGTCATGAGGTCGGAAGCGCCCTCCTCCACCGCCACCGCGGAGATCCCCTCGGGCATGCCGATGCCCAGGTTGACCACGCAGTCCGGCTTCAGCTCCATGGCCGCCCGGCGCGCGATCAGTTTGCGGTCGCTCAGCTCCATGGCCGGCATGGACGACATGGGGATGCGGATCTCGCAGCTGTAGGCCGGGTTGTACTGCTCGGCGAAGGTCTGCATGTGGTACTCGGGGCCCTCCGCCAGCACCACGTAGTCCACCAGCACCCCCGGGACCTTCACCTGGCGCGGATTGAGGGAACCGCGCTCGGCCAGCCGCTCCACCTGGACGATCACCTTGCCGCCGCTGTTGTGCACCGCCATGGCGATGGCCTGGGCCTCCAGGGTCAGGGCCTCGCGCTCCATGGTGATGTTGCCGTCGGGGTCCGCGGTGGTGCCGCGGATGATGCCGATGTGGACCGGGAAGGTCTTGTAGAAGAGGTAGTCCTGGCCGTGGATGGTCATGTGCTCCACCAGGTCTTCCTGGGCACTCTGGTTGATCTTGCCGCCGCCGAACTCCGGATCCACGAAGGTGCCCAGGCCGATGCGGGTGATGATCCCGGGCTTGCCTCCGGCGATGGCGCGGAACAGCTGGGCGATGACGCCCTGGGGCAGGTTGTAGCCCTCGATCTGCTCGGCGAAGGCCAGGGCCGCGAGCTTGGGCGCCATGCCCCAGTGCCCGCCCACCACCCGCTTGAGCAGGCCCTGGTGACCCAGGTGGTTGAGCCCGCGGAGCTTGCCGTCCCCCTGCCCGGCGGCGTAGACCAGGCTCAGGTTTTTCGGACCCGCGGTCTTGAGGAAGCGCTGCTCCAGCGCCACGACGATGTTCTCGGCGAAGCCGATGCCGATGAACCCGCCGGTGGCCAGGGTGTCGCCGTCCTTGACGCAGGCCACGGCCCCGGCGGCGTCGATGACCTTGCTCCGGCGCGGGGGGACCCCAGGGGAGGCTACGGAAGGCGTGGCGGCACTGGACATGGCGGCTCCTGGATTAATGGGCTTTCCATGTCCAGAGCAAGAGCCGTGCCATTACGGTAAGTAACTGAAATATCAATTTTTAGTGTTTTGATCTGAGTAGGGTCGTCTCTATCTGGAGATTCCGGGTCCGTTCCGTTCAAGCCCGCCGTGGCGTTTTTTTCCGGTTTCAAGGATGTCGGGATGGGCAGTGTTAGCCTCAGTCTCCATCGGGAGACGCGTCGCCCTATTGAGACGGCCGCTGCAGGGCGGTCATCCGCTTGTAGAAGGTGGCCCGGCCGATGCCCAGCCGGCGGGCCGCATCCACCACCTTGCCGTTGCAGGCGGTGAGGGCCGCCTCCAGGATCCGCCGCTCGGCCTCGCCCATGGCCTCGGCATAGCTGGAGCCCGCCGCAACGTCCGGCAGGACCGCGGTCCTCGCGGGAGCCTTCACCAGGCCCTGGAAGTCCGAGACCTCCAGCCGGTGTTCATCGGTGTTCAGCACCGCCCGTTCCAGCACATTGTGCAGTTCCCGCACGTTCCCCGGCCAGGGGTGGCGCCGCAGCAGGTCCATGGCCTCGGCGCTCAGCTCCCGCCCGGGCGCCCCGCTGCGCAGCCCGGTCTTCTCCAGGAGGTGCTCGCACAGCAGCTCCAGATCGTCCAGGCGCTCGCGCAGGGGCGGCACTGAGATGTTCAGCACGTTCAGACGGTAGAACAGATCCTTGCGGAACCGGCCGTCCTCGGCCATGGCTTCCAGGTCCTGGCTGGTGGCGGCCAGGATGCGCACATCCACCCGGATCACCCGGTTGGATCCCAGCGGCTCGAATTCGTGCTCCTGCAGCACCCGCAGCAGCTTCGCCTGCAGGTTGAGGGGCATGTCGCCGATCTCGTCCAGGAACAGGGTGCCGTGGTCCGCCAGTTCGAACTTGCCGGGGCGCGGCTTGCGGTCCGCCCCAGTGTAGGCCCCCGGCGCCACCCCGAAGAACTCCGCCTCCAGCAGGTTCTCGGGCACCGCCGCCACGTTGACCGTGACGAACGGCTTGTATGATCTGGGCCCCCCTGCGTGGATGGCGTGGGCCAGCAGCTCCTTGCCGGTGCCGGTCTCGCCGTGCAGCAGCACCGGCGCGCTGAGCTGGGCGGCGCGCCGGGCCAGCCGCTTCACCTCCATGGTGGAGGGGCTGTTGCCGATGAACGAGGTGAAGGTGTACTTGGTACGCCGGGCCTCGGCCAGCTTCTTCTGGACCTTGACCAGCTCGGTCTGCAGGGCCGAGAACCGTTCGAACAAAGGTTTGAGTGATTCATAGTGACTGAACAGGGCGAAGCCCACGGCCCCCACCACTTCGCCATCCTCGCCGCGCACCGGCATGCGCATGACCACGAAGGTCTGGTCGCCGAAATCCAGCAGATCGAGCAGGATCGGGTTCCCGGTTTCCACCACCTGGCGCATGAGGCTGTTGGGGATGATCTCCTCGATGTCCCGGCCGATGGCCAGGTGCGGGTCGACGTTCAGCCGGGCGGCGTAGCGGTCGTTGATCCAGACCACGTGGGAAGTCCGGTCCACGATCACGGTGCCCTCGCACAGGCCCTCAAAGCAGTCGAACATGGACTGCATGGCCTTTTGCTGGAGCAGGTTGGGATCCTGCAGGGTGAGGAGGTGTCTGGTCACAGAAGGATCCGGGGGCGGGGGATTACGATTCTAGCCCACCCCCCGGGGCGCGAAAAAAATTAATCTTTTTATCTTCCCCAGCCGATACCCTCAAAGAGAGGAAACCCATCGACCTCCCAAGGAGGAGCCCATGAGCTCGAGCCTGAGTGTCACAGGGGTCACATCAGCCCCCCCCCAGCCCACCCCGCCCGTTCAGAAACCCCAGGCCGCGCCAGCCGCCCCGGCCCAGCCGACCATAGCCCAACTCATTGACGAGCCTGTGTTTGAGCTCACCCAGCAGGCCCAGGCCGGCAACACCCAGGCCCAGCAGGTGCTGACCCAGGAACAGGCCGCCAACGCCCCGGCCACGGTCGCCGCCGCCGGCGCCGCCGCCGCCCCGGGTTCCATCAATGTTGTTGCGTAGCTGCCTAGGTCGGGAACTCGTGGTTGGCGATGAGCACTTCCATGCCGGTGAGCAGGCTTTCCCGGTGTGAGATCGCTTCGAAGACCACGTCCCGGTTGGAAACCACCCCGAGCACGTGCTTGCCGTCCACCACCGGCAGGTGGCGGATCTGCTTCTCGGACATGAGGGCCATGCAGTCGTCCACCGTGGTTGAGGGTTTGACGAAGTAGACATGGCTGGTCATCACGTCCGCCACGGGCTGGGTCAGGCAGGCGGTGCCCTGCTCGGCCATGAGCCGCACGAAGTCGCGCTCCGAGAAGATCCCGGCCAGGCGCTCTCCGTCCATGACCACCAGGGCGCCGATCTTCTTTTCGTTGAGGCGCCTGACGGTGTCCAGCACGCTCGTCTCGGGGT
>Ga0182014_10007400_pt1 | contig 11514 bp, 9 predicted proteins | sample 612S2DmetaG_FD_120489 | JGI IMG/M metagenome (GOLD analysis project Ga0182014, IMG submission 120489) | Permafrost microbial communities from Stordalen Mire, Sweden - 612S2D metaG | ecosystem: Environmental > Terrestrial > Soil > Wetlands > Permafrost | place: Sweden: Stordalen | collected... | reverse complement strand
GTCGGCGAAATTGCCTTCGAACCACTCGACGTGGCTGTCGTCCTCGAAAGCCAGCATGTGGGTGGCGATGCGGTCGAGGAAGAAGCGATCGTGGCTGATGATCACGGCGCAGCCGGCGAAATCCAGCAGCGCCTCTTCCAGCGCGCGCTCGCCGAGGAGAGCGAGTGGATCGCCGCCTCGCCCAAGGCCCGTCAGGCCAAGTCGAAGGCGCGCATCCAGGCCTACGACGAACTGGTCAAGAAGAGTAGCGAGAAGACGCCGACCGTCGCCCAGATCGTCATTCCCGTCGCCGAGCGGCTGGGCCAGAACGTCATCGAGTTCGACGGCCTGTCGAAGGGCTTCGCCGACCGCCTGCTGATCGACAAGCTGTCGTTCAAGCTGCCGCCCGGCGGCATCGTCGGCGTCATCGGCCCCAACGGCGCCGGCAAGACCACCTTGTTCCGCATGATCACCGGCCAGGACAAGCCGGATTCCGGCGCGATCAAGATCGGCGAGTCGGTTGAGCTCGGCTACGTCGACCAGTCGCGCGACGCGCTGGACGACAAGAAGAACGTCTGGGAGGAAATCTCCGGCGGCTACGACATCCTCACCCTCGGCAAGCGCGAGATCAATTCGCGCGCCTATTGCGGCGCCTTCAACTTCAAGGGCGCCGACCAGCAGAAGAAGGTCGGCATGCTGTCGGGCGGCGAGCGCAATCGCGTGCATCTGGCCAAGATGCTCAAGACCGGCGCCAACCTGCTGCTGATCGACGAGCCGACCAACGACCTTGCCGTCGACACGCTGCGCGCGCTGGAAGAGGCGCTGCTGGACTTCGCCGGCTGCGCGGTCGTCATCAGCCACGATCGCTTCTTCCTCGACCGCATCGCCACCCACATGCTGGCTTTCGAGGACGACAGCCACGTCGAGTGGTTCGAGGGCAATTTCGCCGATTACGAGGAAGACAAGAAGCGGCGATTGGGCATCGACAGCATCATCCCGCACCGGCTGAAGTACAAGAAGTTCTCAAGGTGAGGGGAATCCTTCAGCCGTGCGCGGCGAGAGCGGCTGCTTCGAGGGATAGGCGCGACGGACCAAAGGCGACGATCTCTCTCGCTAAAGCGTATTGCTCGTGGCTTTACGCGAACCTCATCCTGAGCCGCCCGCGAAAGCGGGCGAGTCGAAGGATGATCCAGCATGCGCCGGCGTACGAGCGAGCTGGAGCGTCCTTCGAGGCCGCTTCGCGGCGCCTCAGGACGAGGGGCTTTGGAGGGAAAGCGATTCCAAGCAATCGCCGCGCGCTCTAAAACTCGATCACGGCCACTTTTTGCGCCCGCGCTGCTTCCGCCAGCCGCAGATCGAAAGTCGCCAGCAGCGCGCTGGCGTTCTTTGCCGAAGCGAGATGCAGCGCGTCAGCCGCTGACAGCTTTGTCGCGTAGTCCCGAACTAATCGGCTGGCGAACGCAAAATCTTGCGTGTCGGGCGTCGATCGCTCGCTTGTGGCCCGCAGAGAATCGAAATCCGAGAGTGCCTTATCCGCGACCGCGCGCGAAAAGCGCTTCGCCCGCAACTCCCGGGAGATGACGGCGCAAACCTCAAGGTCAGCGAGGTCGCTGATGACGACTGTCGCTTGCAGGCTCTCATACCAGAGACCCGCCTTGTCCGAATTCGAGTCCCGCGCGACGATCGACAGCAGAACTGAAGTGTCAAAATAGACGATCACGGATTTTCATCGCGCATTCGCCGGACGATATCGACCGCCGGCTCTCCGAGCCGCGGCCGTTTCCCGGCGCGGGCCATGATCTGTGTGACGAGGTCGTGAGGCGGTTGCCGGCGGGGCCGTTCGACGGCCGCGCGAACAAACGCCACCACCTTGCCATGACGTGTAATCGCAACTTCTTGGCCGTCTGCGGCTTCGCGGACGAGCTTCGACAGTTGATCTTTGGCCTCAGCGATCGAGTAGGTCGCCATCTTTCGCTCAGGGCTATTCTGGCTATCGATGGCCAAAATACGCATTTGAAGGCGCTGCGGCAAGTCGCCTGCTTTGGCCGACGGTCGAAAGTGGCGGAAGGGCCCGAGTTCGGCCGCGCTCATGGACCTCTCAGTTTCCCTGCCTCAGCCCTTCCGCCCCCGGCGCGTCCTCGCGTACTTGCACGACGGCGAACGCGTCGGCGTAGAGGCGGCGCCAGCCGGGTTCGCGGTCGATGACGGCGACGATTGGCTCGCTGGGCGGGAAGATCGTCCAGGCGACGTTGTAGCGCGTCAGCGTGTCGGCGAGCGCAGTCGGATCGCCGCGGGCGATTCTGCCGTAGAGGTCGAGGAAGGCGTCGCCATACAGGTCGGCGCGGCCGTCGACGAACGGCCTGACGCCGGCGCCGATCAGGTAGCCGCCGAAGCCGTAGCCATTGAGCGCGGGCTGGTCGCGCAGCGCCGGCGGGACGGCGCTGAGCGCCGCAATCGGCGACGTCGCCGAGTCGTGGCGGACGATCGGCAGAGCGAGCCGTGCGCCGGCAAGAACGAGCGCGACCGCGGCTGCGGCGAGGACCACGGCGCTCGAGGCGGCCGTCAGCGTCCGCTGCGCCTTCTCGCCGAGCGCGGGGCGGATCGCCGGGGCGAGCAGCATCGGCGCGAGCATCGCCAGCAGCGTCTGGTGGCGGCCGTGCTGCAGCCCCATGTGGATGAGGCCGACGAGCAACACGACGCGCAGCCAGGGCAGGCGGGTCGGCCTGATCAACACGAAGGCGAGCAGCGCCAGCAGCGCCAGCTCCATCGGACCAGGATGGGCGAAGTTCTCTGGCCGCCATTCGCCGATCTCGCTCAGATGGGCGAGGCCGAGCAGCCGCACCGGGAATAAAAGTCCGTCGACGCCGAACGGCGTCAAAGCCGCCGCGGCGACGCTGGCGACGGCGAACAGACCCCAGTCGTAGGCGGTCTTCAGCCGCGCCTCGGGCGCCGCGGCGAGCAGCGCCTCGAGCGCGAAGGGCGCGATCAGCGCCAGACCGAAGGCGAAGCCGCCGTGCAGATTGGCCCACAGCGCCATCAGCGCGACGAGGATGATCGGCGGCGCGCGGTCCGCCTCGCGCGCCGCGAACAGCGCGTCGGCCCACAGCGCCAGCAGCGGCAGCGCGAGAATGTGCGGCCGCGCCAGCAGGCTCGGCGCGACGAGCAGCGCCGCGAGCGTGACAAGGACGAGCAGGGCGACGCCAGAGAGGTCGCGCGCGGCGCGTCGCGCCATGATGAAGATCGCCGTCGCCGCCGCAGCGCCGGTCAGCAGCGCGACGCCGCTCCAGCCGGCGGCGCGGTAGGCGAGCGCCATCAGGACTTCCGACAGCCACTCGTGCGCCGTCCACGGTTGGTCGGCGAAGGTGTAAGAGAAGGGGTCGACGCGCGGGACCGCTGCGTGGGCGAGGATCCATTGACCGGTTGCGACATGCGTCCAGGTGTCGCCGTCGTTGAACACGGCCGGCGAGAAGGCGGCGAGCGCCAACACGGCGAAGGCGACCAGCAGCGGCGCCGGCTCGAACGGACGCGTCGCCACGTCGACCGGCGAGGCGGCGGAAGAGAGGACAATCGACATGCGGATGAGCTTGCCAAAACCGCGATAACGTCTGGTTAAGGATAGCTTGCAGTGCGCTGTTTTGGCCGCCCGAAGCCGCTGAGCGGCGCGGCAGCGATCATGCCGCAAATCGCCACCGAGCCCTGAAGAGCGGTCTCGGGGCGGGGCAGGAGAAATTGGCGGGCAGTGCGGGCGCCGGATGAGAACGACGCCTGCGCTATAGCCCCTCTAAAATGCGACGGGGCGGTTCCCTCCACCGCCCCGCCGTACAAGGATCACGCGATGTGCCGAAAGGCTGCGATTTGCCGGTCGACGTGCAGTATGGCGCCGCCATCGCCAAAACCCGGCCACTCAGGCAAGGCCGGTCCATTCGGGTTTCCCGTCGCGGCGAAGGCGGCGACGGCGCCCCGGAAGAGACGACTGAGATCGTCCACCTCTCTGAGATCGGCGCCCTCGATCATCGGGGCATGTCGCCAGACATCGCTGTTGCCGAACAGGAACGGCAGGTCGAGGCAATGGCAGGCGTCCAGACCCGGCTTCGGCGACTGCCAATCGAGACGATAGGAATAGCCCGCTCTGCCGTGGGAAACCTGGGCTTTTGCAACCTCAAGGCCGGGCTTGATGAAGACCTGATCGCTGTTCCAATCGCCGAGGATCTTGGCTGGTGACGATGGAACCCGCTTGGCTTTCGCCCTTTCGAGCGCGGCTGAGGCGGCTTCGCCGACATCGCGGGCGATCAGACCAAGCAATTGTTCGTCCGTCAGCGATTCAATGTCAGGATTGCCAGACAGGAAGGCGGCGAATTCTTCGCGGGTCACGCCGACGATCGTATCGCACCAGCTTGCGCTGCCGTTTAGGATCGACGTCAGAGGATCGCGCGGGATCAGCGAGCCGTCCAGCACTGGCATGAAGGGCGGCGTCACATCGCCTGGAACGGCGGGAGGACGCTTGGCCACGATCTCGAGAGCGCTCAGGAGACGCTCGACCGGCAAGCTGCGCAACGCTTCGGTTTGGTCGGAGGCCAACCCCAAAACATCGAGCAGAGCGGCAACGGGCGCACGCGCGTCTTCCGGCTTCTTCAGGCTGAGGCCGAGCGGCGCACTCATGAGAATCGCCCGGGCGAAGAGGCCCTTGCAACTTTCGCTGCCCAGCATCGTCGCGATACTGAAGGCGCCGGCCGACTGGCCGGCGACCGTGATCCGATCCGGGTCGCCACCGAAGGCGCCCACCGCCTGCTTGATCCAGCGCAGGGCCGCGATCTGGTCATGGATGCCGAGATTGAGCCCGCCCAACTCCGGCAACGGGGGAAAGCCCAGAAGCCCCAGCCGATAGGTGACAGTAAGACGACCAGCCCATGGTCACGGGCAAGCACGTGGCCGTCGTAGCAAGGCAGGGAGCCCCCGCCGGTCATGAAGGCCCCACCGTGGATGAAGACGAGCACCGGCGCTTGGTCTCCCCTGGCGTGGGACGTCCAGACATCGAGATGCAAGCAATCTTCGTCCTGCGTGGCGGGATAGGCCCCCATCACCCGATCGAGACGTGAGGGAAGTTGCGGCGGAATCGGTCCGGGTGCGGTCGTGTCCCGGATTCCGGGCCAGTGCGGAGCGGGACCGGCCATCAGGAATCGCCGGTCGCCGATCGGCGGAGCAGCATAGGGAATGCGGTGGAAGGCGGAGACTCCCTCGGATATCGATCCGCGCACGTTTCCGAAAGGTGTTTCGACAATGACCTGTCCGACCGGCGAAATAGCGCTCCCCTTGCAAGACTGTTCTCGATGGAGAGGAATGTAAGGGCGTTGATCGCGATCAGGCAGGTGGCGGGCACGGGAGACCGCTGTCCCGAAAATGAGACGAACATGCACGGCCTCGATGAGATGTATCTGTTTCGTAGTGTCGTCGACTGCGGGGGGCTGTCGGCCGCCGGCCGGCGGCTCGGCATTGCGAAATCGACCGTCGCCCGGCGGATCGCCGATATGGAGATCTGGCTCGGTCTTCCGCTCTTCCATCGCGGGACGAACCGGTTCGCGCTGACCAATTTTGGCGCCGAGTGTTACGAATACTGTGCCCGGATGGCGGGTGAGGCGGACAGGCTGTTCGCACATGCCGAGCACGCTCGAGGCTTGCCGACTGGCTCCCTCCATGTCGTCTGTCCACCGGTTCTCGGTTCTCTCGTGATCGAGTGGCTGGCGGCGAAATTCGCGTCGTCGGTTCCTGGTGTGCGCCTGCGTTTGGAGGAGGCGACCGGCATTCTCGATCCGCGCAGCATCCAAGCGGATCTCCTGATCTACGCGACCAGTGACCCCTTGCCGGATTCGACGCTGGTGGCGAAGAGGCTCTTTTCTGCTCCCACTCTGCTGATCTGCCGCCCGGATCTGCTCGAAGGCCGCGAGCCGATTGTCAACCCCGATCAACTCAGATCCATCAGATGTCTCGGCCTCGGCCCGCGCGGGTCGGACTTGGAGTTGGACGTTCGATCGTGGAAGCGACGTTGCAACGGTACGGTTCGAACCGTGGTTCACCACCAACCTGCCGAGCGCTCTTTTAAAGGCTGTGCAGCAGGGCCTCGGCGCGGCCGTGCTTTCAACTGCGATCTGCGCGGAGGGCCTGACGGACGGACGGCTGATCGCTCTCCTCGATGGGTGGACGCCGCGACCGATGGATGTCTACGCCATCTATCCCAGTTCGCGAACCTTACCGGTAGCCGCCCGGCGTTTTCTCGATCTGCTGATCCGGGATATTCCCTCAATGGCCCGCGGAATCGCGGTCTCAGAAGGAAAATGATGGCGGAGACGGAGGGATTCGAACCCTCGATAGAGCTTTACAACCCTATAACGGTTTAGCAAACCGCCGCCTTCAGCCTCTCGGCCACATCTCCGCGGCAGCGCCGGGCGCTGTGTTGGACATATGCCCGAGGGCCCCGGCCATTGCAAGAGCCGCGGGGCCGCGGGCGATACGCGGACACGCCAAGAGCCAGCCTCGGCAATCAGGAGAAGAGAGCGCCGGTCGCACGCCGGCGAAAGATCAGAGATGCGCCCAGCGACGGCGCCGCCGCATCGGCGGTCTTCTATCGCAATCGGCGCCTCGCGATCGCTGCGCTTCGGCGCGATCGCGGAACCACGCTTGCACATCGAGCTGGCTGATCAGACAGGGCGAAAACGCCGCACGCCGAATCTGATCAGCCGATGCTCGTTAGAGCGACCGCGTCACGGAGCGACGGGAGTCTCGGTCGGAGCCGCCGGAGGCGGTGTGACCTTCTTGCGTTTTGCTGGGGCTTTGCGCTTTGCTGGGGCCTTGCGGGCGCCCTTCTTAGCGGCGGATTTCTTGGTCGCCTTGCGGGCGCCCTTTTTGGCGGCCTTGCGGGCGCCCTTCTTAACTGCGGCCTTCCGCGTGGCCTTCTTGGCGACGACCTTGCGCGCGCCCTTCTTGGCGGCGGTCTTCCGGGTCGCCTTGCGGGCGGTCTTCTTCGCGGCGGTTTTCTTCGCCGGTTTCCTTGCAGCTTTCGCCATAGTGTTGCGTCCCTCTTGATCAATCCCCACACACGCAACGTCGCGCGCGTGATGGAAGAACGATTGAGAAATTAGCTGTGAATTCGCGCAGAGCAAGAGATGTGACGGCGAGCGACCACGTGAATCGCACGTGCCTATCGAATTATCGCACGCACATCGCACTGCGCGGCGCGCTGCGAACGCGCGCTGTAGCGGGCGTCGCGGCCTGTCGCGACTTCGCTGCAAGACTGCCGCGGCGTACGTGCGAACGCTGTGTCGACGTGGGTCGCTTTGCGCGAGCCGCTATGTTTTCTGCGTGTCTCCGAGAACCGACGTCAACGCGCCGCGCGCCGTGCCAAGGCGTCGTCGACGCTTCGTGCGGCCGCTCGTCGCCTCGCCGAATGCGCGCGAAGCATCGGCGCCGAGTTCCAAAATGAAGCACGCGCGAGATGAATCGCGATCGAATTTTTCTTGGTGACGAGCATCAGATTTTTGTCGCGCGCGCGTCAGATTCGCGATCGCTCAGTGATCCGATTCGCGCGAATCAGTCATCGCGACCGATTCGCAGCACGCATTCTCAGAGCCCCAAGCGCACTTTCAGGACGTCGCTGACGGCCTGCGGATTGGCCTTGCCGCCCGTCGCTTTCATCACCTGGCCGACGAACCAGCCGAGCATGCCGGGCTTGCCCTTCGCCTGCTCAGCCTTGTCGGGATTGGCGGCGATCACGGCTTCGACCGCGCGCTCGATCGCGCCCGTGTCGGTCACCTGGCGAAGACCGCGAGCCTCGACCAAAGCGCGCGGGTCGGCGCCCTTGTCGGCGCCGAGCAGCATGACGAGCAGGTCCTTGGCGATCTTGCCGGAGATGACTCCTTCGCCGATCAGGTCGACCAGCGTCGCCAGCCCGGCGCTGCTCAGGCCGGCTTCGGAGACGGGCAGATTCTGGGCGTTTGCGGAGGCCGACAGGTCGCCCATGATCCAGTTGGCGACCGCCTTGGCGTCGCGCGCCGCGCCGCCGTGCTTGACCGCCGCCTCGAAGAAATCGGCGGTCTCGCGGTCGGCGACGAGCACGGTCGCGTCATAGGGGGAGAGCCCATACGCGGCCAGGAAGCGCGCCTTCTTGGCGTCCGGCAGCTCGGGCAGATCGGCGGCGAGCGCGTCGATCCACGCCTGGTCGATCTCGAGCGGCAGCAGGTCCGGGTCGGGGAAATAGCGGTAGTCGTGCGCCTCTTCCTTCGAGCGCATCGAGCGCGTCTCGCCGCGGACGGGATCGAACAGGCGCGTCTCCTGCCCGATGACGCCGCCATCCTCGATGACCGCGATCTGACGGCGCGCTTCGACTTCGATCGCCTGGCCGATGAAGCGGATCGAGTTGACGTTCTTGATCTCGCAGCGGGTGCCGAGCGGCTCGCCGGGGCGGCGGACCGAGACGTTGACGTCGGCGCGCAGGTTGCCCTTCTCCATGTCGCCGTCGCAGGAGCCGACGTAGCGCAGCACGCTGCGCAGCTTGCCGACGTAGGCCTTGGCCTCCTCGGCCGAGCGCAGGTCGGGCTTGGAGACGATCTCCATCAGCGCCACGCCGGAGCGATTGAGGTCGACGAAGCTCATCGTCGGCGACTGGTCGTGCAGCGACTTGCCGGCGTCTTGCTCCAGGTGCAGGCGCTCGACGCCGACCCGGATCGAATGCTCAGGGGTGAGGTCGACCTGGATCTCGCCCTCGCCGACGATCGGACTCTTGTACTGCGAGATCTGATAGCCCTGCGGCAAATCGGGGTAGAAGTAGTTCTTGCGGTCGAATGTCGAGCGATGGTTGATCGTCGCCTTCAGCGCCAAGCCGGTGCGCACCGCCTGGGCGACGCATTCGCGATTGATCACCGGCAGCATCCCCGGCATCGCCGCATCGACCAGCGAAACGTGGGTGTTTGGAGCGCCGCCGAACTCGGTCGAAGCGCCGGAGAAGAGCTTGGCGCGCGAGCTGACTTGGGCGTGCACCTCGAGGCCGACAATGACCTCCCATTCGCCCGTCGCGCCCTTGATCAGCTTCGCCCCAGATTCCGCCATTTTTGTCTCACTTTCACAATCTTCAGCAGGCCAGCGCCCGACAATAGCCCGACTCGGCGTAGGCAAGCAGGCGCCGATCGCGCGTGACAAGGCGCAGGTCGTACTCACGCGCTGTCGCGGCGATGATCCGGTCGGCCGGATCGGCCGGATCGTCGCCAGGCAAGAACGACGAGGCGATCAGAACGCCTGGCGGCATCTCGGCAAGGCGAATTCCGGGCGCGCCGAGCAAACGATCGAACCACTTGTCCGGCGACATTCGCAGGCTGATGCGGCCACGCGCCGCAAGCAGCCCGACTTCCCACGCGGTGATCGGCGAAACGTAGATCCACTCGTCGGCCATGAGCGCGGCGACGATGGCGCTTCGCGCTTCCTTGCCGATGGGTTCGTCGTTCGCGACCCAGATGACGGCGCAGGTGTCGAGCAGCAGCGGATCACCCATTGGCGAGACGCCTCCCCCACTCGGGATCCGCTGGCTCGCTCAGGTCGCCGGTCGTGACGACGGTTCCTCGCAGCCAACCGAATAGACTGAGCTTGCCGGAGGCCGCGACCCCCGACTTCGAGTTCGGCGCCGCTGTCTGCGGTTGTGGGCCATTCGCCGTCCGCTTGAACACCAGCTTTCGGCCGTCGAGATCGACCTGTTCGCTCTGGAAACCGGCTTCGAGCCAGGCCTTGGTCATGACGTTGTTGGTCGGGTTGTTGCTCCACCACGCACGATGCGCGATTGCCGACGGCGGGAGCTTCGCTCCGAGCACACGTTCGATTTCGGTGAAGCTCATCGGCACGCGACTGGAGCGCTGCGCCCGCAGATGCTGGGTCAGAGGCTGGTATTTCGACGAGGAGGCGGCGGTCATCACTCGGCTCCGTTCATGCGAACGGAGAAGCGAATAGTGTGTGTGTTTGTGTGTGTCAACAGTGTTTTTTGCCGTTTTGGCGGCCGGTTTGCGCTCGCCGACTGCTAGCGCCTCAGCCCCACCACGGCTCAGGGAAGGGCGCGCGTCCCGCCGCTTCCTCGATCGCGTGGCCGAGCGAGAACAAGGTCTCTTCGTCGAACGGTCGGCCAATCAGTTGCAGACCGAGCGGCAGGCCGTCGGCGGACTTGCCCGCCGCGGCGACCAGCCCCGGCAGGCCGGCCATGTTGACCGTCACGGTGAAGACGTCGTTGAGGTACATCTCGACCGGATCGGCCGAGCCCTTCTCGCCGATGCCGAACGCGGCCGATGGCGTCGCCGGGGTCAGGATCGCGTCGACGCCATCGGCGAACGCGGTTTCGAAATCCCGCTTGATCAACGTGCGAATTTTCTGCGCCCGCACATAGTAAGCGTCGTAGTAGCCGGCCGACAGGACATAGGTGCCGATCATCAGCCGCCGGCGCACCTCGGCGCCGAAACCCTTGGCGCGGGTGTTCTCGTAGAGCTCGAGGATGTCGGCGCCCGGTTCGCGCAGGCCATAGCGCACGCCGTCGTAGCGGGCGAGGTTGCTCGAGGCCTCGGCCGGTGCGACGATGTAGTAAGCCGGCAATGCATGGCGCGTGTTGGGCAGCGAGACGTCGACGACCTTCGCGCCGGCTTCGCGCAGCCAGTCGGCCCCGCGCCGCCACAGCGCTTCGATCTCCGGGTTCATCCCGTCGAGCCGATATTCGCGCGGGATGCCGATCGTCATGCCCTTGATCGAGGCGCCGATCGCCGCTTCGTAGTCGGGCACCGGGCGGTCGGCGCAAGTCGAATCCTTCGGGTCGGGACCGGCCATTGAGCCGAGCATGATCGCGCAGTCGCGCGCGGTGCGGGCGAGCGGCCCGGCCTGGTCGAGCGACGAAGCGAAGGCGACCATGCCCCAGCGCGAGCAGCGGCCGTAAGTTGGCTTGATCCCGGCGACGCCCGTGAACGCGGCAGGCTGGCGGATCGAGCCGCCGGTGTCGCTCGCCGTCGCGGCGAGACAAAGCCGCGCCGCCACCGCCGCCGCCGAGCCGCCCGACGAGCCGCCGGGCGTCAGCAGGCCGCGTTTGTCGGCCGCGAGCGCGGCGCTGGCTCTTTCGGCGCTCCAGTTGGGCGGCAGCCAGGGCGAGGCGACGGGGCCGTAGTAGGATGTCTCGTTCGACGAGCCCATGGCGAACTCGTCCATGTTGAGCTTGCCGAGCATCACCGCGCCGTCGCGCCACAGATGAGCGGTGACCGTCGATTCATAAGTCGGCTTGAAGCCGTTGAGGATGTGGCTGCATGCCTGAGTGTGGACGCCCTTGGTGGCGTAGAGGTCCTTGACGCCGATCGGCAGGCCTTCAAGCGGCCCCGCATTTCCGGCGGCCAACTTCGCGTCGCTCGCCTCCGCCATCGCCAGCGCCTGTTCCGGCGTTTCGACGATGTAGGCGTTGAGGCCCTTGGCGCGCTCCATCGCTTGGAGGTGGGCTTCCGTCAGCTCGCGTGAGGAGAATCGCTTCGCTTTGAG
>Ga0182014_10007398_pt1 | contig 11516 bp, 9 predicted proteins | sample 612S2DmetaG_FD_120489 | JGI IMG/M metagenome (GOLD analysis project Ga0182014, IMG submission 120489) | Permafrost microbial communities from Stordalen Mire, Sweden - 612S2D metaG | ecosystem: Environmental > Terrestrial > Soil > Wetlands > Permafrost | place: Sweden: Stordalen | collected... | reverse complement strand
GAGCCGAGCGGGTCGTCGCCGTAGCCGGGCGGCGGGCTGCCGTCCCGGTACACCGGCGGCCCGTCATCCGCGTAACCCGGGAACGAGCCGCCCTGGCTGTCCTGGCCCCGGCCCCGGCCCCGGTCCCGCTCCGGGGCGCGGTAGGCGGGGTAACCGCCGGAGCCCAGCGGGTCGTCACGGTAGACGGGTTCGGCCGGACCGCTCATTGGCCTGAATTCCCCGGTCACGGGGGCGATCTGGCCCGTGGCGTAGTCGGAGAAGCTGGCCACCGCGGGCATGGCCTCGGTCGAGGCCGCGGTGATGCCGCGGCGCTGCCGTTCGGCACCGAGCCCGCGTTCTTGCCCGCGTTCTTGCCCGCGTTCTTGCCCGCGTTCTTGATCACGCGCCTCGCCGGCGGGCAGGGCCGCTCCGCGCGGTCCGCGCTGCAGGGCCTCCACCATGCGCGACAGGTCTTCGATGGGCAGCCGGAAAGTCCCGGTGCAGGTGCCTCCCTGCCAGATGCTGAATACCGCCACACCGGTGTCGGAGTACCAGCTGAGACGCATGCTGCGGGAGCTGCCGCGCACGTCGAAGAAGACTTCGCCGAGCCGGGGCAATGGGGCTGCGTCGGACGCTGACATGGAGCCCATGGTGGCGCGCGGCTCTGCCTTTGTCCAGTTCGTTACCGGAGTTGGTACAGCCTGAAAAAACTGCTGGTCACGAGATGAGGTTAATTACCGGCCCCGGCTGCGCGGACTAGATCACAGATGGCATGATTAGCGCCTGGTTCGCCCGCGCCGGCGTCATGAGAAATCGAGCAGGACCGTGGCGCTCGCGCTAGCCGTCCGGCAGATGACTGTGCCGCCTGTTACGCCCTTGTTCCCGGTACCGGGGTGACCCGCGCCCCGGGAACATTACGGCGATAGTACGCGTTGCATGAATCAACGGGCGGGTGGCCGCGTGCAGCACAAGCTGCCCGCATGTCCACGAGCCAGCGAAACGAACACGTCCTAAAGATGTCCTGTAAGCAAGTCTAGGAAACAATTAGAGGTGATTGGTCCCATGTCTCAGGTGCGTCGGCAGTCAGCTGTGCTTCCCCGGCCCAACTGGGGCTGGCAGGATGCTGCTGCGTGCCGTGAGGAGGATCTTATCCTCTTCTTCGGGCCCGACGGTGAGCGCCAGCCGGAGCGTGAGATCCGCGAGCGCAAGGCTAAGGCCGTGTGCGCCGATTGCCCGGTCCGGGTGGAGTGCCTTAACTACGCGCTGTCCCGGCCGGAGAAGTACGGCGTCTGGGGCGGGCTCAACGAGGAAGAGCGGGCCGCTGAGCGCCGACGCCGGATGCGCCGCGCCAACGCTGCCTGAGGTCCCATCCTCCCGGCCCAGCGATTTCGTGAAGCGTTTTCGTGATCGGGCGGTCCCCGCCGCGTCCGCCGGGAAACCCGGCGCCGCGGCGGGACTTCGTCATGTGGAAGGACGCGGGCCCCGCGCCTGCGCCAGCAGCGCCAGCACATCGGCGTCGCTGAGCTGGCCGAAGGCCGCGTACCACTCGCCGACCGAACGGAAAGCGGCCGGGCTGGCCAGCACCAGCACCTCGTCGGCCTCCGGCTGCATCAGTGCCACCGCCGCCCGGGGCGCGACGGGCACGGCCAGGATCGTGCGGGCCGCATCCCGGGCGCGAACGGCCCGCAACGCGGCCCGCGCGGTCACGCCGGTGGCGAGCCCGTCGTCGACCAGCACGATCAGCCGGCCGCTGACGTCCGGGGCCGGGCGCCCGGCCCGGTACACGCGCACCCGCCGGGCCAGCTCCTCGCGTTCCCTCATCGCCGTGCTGGCGAGATCAGCCGGTTCCAGACCGATCCGGGCCAGCAGCGCGTGGTCGTAGACGGGGTCGCCGCCCTCGGCGATTGCCCCCACCCCGAGTTCCGGCCGCCGCGGGTACCCGATCTTCCGGGTGACCAGCACATCAAGAGGTGCCGTCAGGACGCGCGCCACCCCGGCGCCGACCGCTACGCCGCCCCGCGGTAGCGCCAGGATCAGCACAGGAAGGCCGCGCGCCGCCGTGTCCGCGCCGAGTTTGGCCTGGAGCCGGAAACCGAGCAGCCGCCCGGCCGAGAGCCGGTCCGCGAACGGGAGCGCGATACGGCCATGCCATGCGCCCTTCATCGGATCACCCAGATTCCTTTTTACCGCCCATAAAGAAAGCGAGAAGATAACCGCATGATCTGCGTTCCGTGCCGGGAGCGCCACCACGAGGACTGCCCCGGTGGCACCTGGTGTGACTGTCAGCACCTTCCGCCCCGCGAAACTGAGCCGCCGATGGGCTGGATCCGCCAGGGCTGAACCCGGATTGACCGGCCCGGGACCGTCAATTCCCTGGTCCAGCCCGTCAATTCCGGGCCCAGCACCGTCAATTCCCGGGCCCAGCGTTCCGGAGCGGAATAACGGGGACCAGCGGGCGCGTTCCCGCATGCGTGATGTCACACGGCCATGCGGCCCGCGCCCGGAAACCGGGTGCCGCATGGACAGGCGGTATGGCCACGTGTGATGCTATTGGTGTGGCCGCCGCGGATCCCTTGCTCGTCGCACGCAGGCATGTCGACCTGCTTCGCGTCCGCAGCGCCATCTGTCGGCACGCCCGCTGACCCCTTGCCCGTGACGTAAACCGGGCGCGTGTCGCGGAACCGGGCGTGCATCCCGGACACTGACCCACCGCAACCGGCGCCACCGCAACCGGCCGAATCAAGCCGGCTGGCCGGATCAAAGCCGGCTGGTGGTGGGCCAGGTCAGTACCGGGAAGGGCGTGCTTCTCCGAGCACCCTCGCCGCCGGCCCGCTCTCGCGCTCCTGAGAGCCGAAGGACACAAGCTGCATGCCACCGAGCACCGCTAAGCGCACTCCCCGTCGCGCCCGCGGCGAAGGCCAGTGGGCGCTCGGATACCGAGAGCCGCTCAACAAGAACGAAGAGAACAAGAAGAACGACGACGGACTGAACGTCCGCCAGCGGATCATCGACATCTACTCCAAGCAGGGGTTCGACTCGATCGATCCCGCCGATCTGCGCGGGCGGTTCCGCTGGTTCGGCCTGTACACGCAGCGCAAGCCGGGCATCGACGGCGGCAAGACCGCCGTGCTGGAGCCCGAGGAGCTCGACGACCGCTACTTCATGCTCCGCGTCCGCATCGACGGCGGCCAGCTCACCAGCGAGCAGCTCCGGGTGATCGGCGGCATCTCCCGCCGGTACGCGCGCGGCACCGCCGACGTCACCGACCGGCAGAACATCCAGCTGCACTGGATCGAGATCGAGAGCGTCCCGGCGATCTGGGACGCACTGGAGTCGGTCGGGCTGTCGACCATGGAAGCCTGCGGTGACACCCCGCGGGTTATCCTCGGCTGCCCGCTGGCCGGGATCGATGACGGCGAGATCCTCGACGCGACGCCCGAGATCGAGGAGGTCCAGCGGCGCTACATCGGCGACGCGGCCTTCTCCAACCTGCCGCGCAAGTTCAAGTCGGTGATGAGCGGCTGCCCGGCGCAGTGCACGGTGCACGAGATCAACGACGTGGCGTTCGTCGGCGTGCTCTCCCCCAGCGGGGAACCCGGCTACGACCTGTGGGTCGGCGGCGGCCTGTCGACCAACCCGATGATCGGCAAGCGGCTGGGCGCGTTCGTGCGGCCCGGCCAGGTCGCTGAGGTGTGGGCGGGCGTCGTCTCGGTGTTCCGCGACTACGGCTACCGGCGGCTCCGGCACCGGGCCCGGATCAAGTTCCTGGTCGCCGACTGGGGACCGGAGCGGTTCCGTGAGGTCCTGGAGAAGGAGTACCTCGGGTACGCGCTCCCGGACGGGCCGGCGCCGGGCGCGCCGCGCGGGGGTGTCCGCGACCACGTCGGCGCGCATCCGCAGCGTGACGGCCTCTCCTACGTCGGGTTCGCCCCCCGGGTCGGCCGGCTGAACGCCGACGCCCTCGACGCGATCGCCGACCTCGCCGCCCGGTACGGCAGCGGCCGGATCCGGACCACTACCGAGCAGAAGATGGTGATCCTGGACGTGCCCGCGGACCGCGTGGACGGCCTGGTCGCCGAACTGGAGGCCGCTGACCTGCAGGTGAACCCGAGCGCGTTCCGGCGGCACACGATGGCGTGCACCGGGATCGAGTTCTGCAAGCTCGCGATCGTGGAAACCAAGCAGCGCGCCATGGACCTGATCAGCGAACTGGAGCAGCGGCTGCCGGGCTTCGCCGATCCGGTCACCATCAACGTAAACGGGTGCCCGAACTCCTGCGCCCGGATCCAGACCGCCGACATCGGGCTGAAGGGCTCGCTCGTCACCGGGCCGGATGGCCGCCAGGCCGAGGGATTCCAGATCCACCTGGGCGGCAGCCTGGGTGGCGGCGACGGGTCGGCGTCCGGTTTCGGACGGAAGGTCAGGGGCCTGAAGACCACCGCCGAAGACCTTCCCGACTACGTGGAACGTATTCTCAGCCGCTTTGCAGCCAGCAAGGAGCGGGGCGAGACGTTCGCGCAGTGGACTGGGCGGGCCAGCGATGAGGAGCTGTCATGACCAGCCACACGGGCCGGGCCGTCCCCTTTTACTGCCCCTACTGCGGCGAGGAAGACCTCGAGCCGCAGGGAGCGGCCGACGGGGACTGGCACTGCCGGAGCTGCACCCGCAGCTTCCAGCTACGTTTCGCCGGAATAGGAGCGGCCCTGTGAGTTCCGTGGCAACAACTACCAGTGATCCCGTGGTCGATGGGGCCGTCCAGGTCGATGGCACGGTCCAGCAGGAGGAACCGCACCACATGGAGCAGATCGTCGAGCGTGCCGCCGAGGAGCTGGCCGATGCGTCCGCGGACGATATTCTCCGCTGGGCCACGAACACGTTCGGGGAGCGCATCTGCGTCACGTCCTCGATGACCGACGCGGTGATCATCCATATGGCCTCGGCCGTCGCGCCCGGCATCGACGTCGTGTTCCTCGACACCGGCTACCACTTCGCCGAGACCATCGGGACCCGGGACGCGGTGTCCGCCGTCTACCCGGTCAACCTGATCAGCATCACGCCGTCCCGCACGGTGGCCGAGCAGGACGCGGAGCTGGGCCCGCGGCTCTACGGCCGCAACCCGGACCTGTGCTGCTACCTGCGCAAGGTAGAGCCGCTGGAGCGAGCGCTCAGCCGCTACGACGCCTGGATCACCGGCGTGCGCCGGGACGAGACCGTCGAGCGCCGCGACGCCCGCGTCGTGGAGTGGGACGCCCGCCGCGAGATGGTCAAGGTCAACCCGATCGCCGGATGGTCCGCCAAGCAGGTCGACGACTACATCGCCGACAACAGCATCCTGGTCAACCCGCTGGTGTACGACGGCTACCCGTCGATCGGCTGCGCGACGTGCACGCGCCAGGTGGCCCCGGGCGAGAATCCGCGCAGCGGGCGCTGGGCCGGGACCGGGAAGACCGAGTGCGGCATTCACCTCTGAGCGCCCGCCTGAGGGACGCGGCCACGCTGCCGGCACGGCCGGGACCGGCCCGGGTATCCCCCGCCGAAACCGTGGCCGCCGAAACGGTGGCGCCGCCGCTGGTGGCGGTGGCGCACGGGAGCAGGGATCCGCGCGCCGCGGCCAGCGTCGGCGCGCTGCTGGACCTGGTGCGACGGCGCGCGGCGGGCGCCGGTTACCCCGGTCTCGGCGTGCGGGCCGCCTACCTGGGGCACGCGGCGCCCACGCTGGGCCAGGCACTCGGGGCCCTGGAGGGCGAGGCCGTCGTGCTGCCGCTGCTGCTGACGGCCGCGTACCACAGCAAGTCCGACATCCCGAAGGCCCTGCACGAAGCGCGCACCGCGCAGCCGCGGCTGGGCATCGCCTACGGCCGTCCGCTGGGACCGCACCCGCTGCTGCTGCGCGCGCTGGACCGGCGGCTGGCCGAGGCGCTCGGGGCCCAATGTGACGGGGCCCAGTGTGACGGGCCCCAGTGTGGCGGTGACGGCAGCGACCGCAGCGCGGTTCCGCCGGAGGACACCGCCGTGGTGCTGGCCGCGGCCGGTTCCAGCGACCCGGCGGCGAACGCCGTGATCGCCGACCTCGCCGCGCGCTGGCAGTCCGCCCGGGGCTGGCGTGCGGTGCTGCCCGCCTACGCCTCCGCGGCGTCGCCGGCGCCGCCGGACGCGGTGGCCGCGGCGCGGCGCGCCGGGGCACGGCAGGTCCTGGTGGCCAGCTACCTCCTCTCCCCCGGGATCTTCGCCGATCAGATCCGCAGGTATTGCCTCGCCGCGGGCGCGACCGCGGTCTCCGGGGTCCTCGGGCCCGCACCCGAGGTCGCCGACGTGCTGCTCGGCCGCTACGCCGAGTCGCTCGCGGACGGGGCCGCCGCCGCCGTCTAGCCCGGTCTAGACCCGGCGCGATCGCTTGTTCCACATCCGCGCCCCGTGCGCGTGCACCGGTAGCCTTACGCGGGTAGTTAGATAAGCAAACGGTCCGCGGCCGGATACGGTGGGAGCGGCGCGAAGGAGGCGAATGCATTTCTGGCCAGGTGCGCCGTACCCCCTGGGTGCGACCTGGGACGGATGGGGCACGAACTTCGCGTTGTTCTCCGAGGTCGCGGACGGGGTCGACCTCTGCCTTTTCGCCGGTAACGGCACCGAAGCCGAAACCGCCCACACCGAGACCAGAGTCCAGATGACCGAGGCCGACGGGTTCGTCTGGCACGCCTACCTGCCCGGCGTCGGGCCGGGCCAGCGATACGGATACCGGGTGCACGGCCCCTATGATCCGGGCGCCGGGCTGCGGTGTGATTCCTCGAAGCTGCTGCTGGACCCCTACGGCAAGGCCGTTCAGGGCCAGCTCAACTGGGACGAGTCGCTGTTCTCCTACCGCTACTCGGACCCGGGCGCCCGTAACGTCACCGACAGCGCGCCCTGCATGCCGAAGAACGTGGTCATCAACCCCTTCTTCGACTGGGCCAACGACCGGCTGCCGCGCACCCCGTACCACGAGACGGTGATCTACGAGGCGCACGTACGCGGGCTGACGCTGCAGCATCCGCAGGTCCCGCCCGCCCAGCGCGGTACCTACGCCGGCCTGGCCCACCCCGCCGTCACCGAACATCTTCAGCGGCTCGGCGTCACCGCGGTCGAACTGATGCCGGTGCACCAGTTCCTGCCCGAGCAGGCCATGGTGGGCCGCGGGCTGACGAACTACTGGGGCTACAACACGATCGGCTTCCTGGCCCCGCACAACCGCTACTCCTCGGCCGGCCAGCTCGGTGAGCAGGTAGGCGAGTTCAAGACCATGGTCAAGACGCTGCACGACGCGGGGATCGAGGTCATCCTCGACGTGGTCTACAACCACACCGCCGAGGGCAACGAGATGGGGCCGACGCTGTGCTTCCGCGGCATCGACAACGCCTCCTACTACCGGCTGAACGACGCGGACAAGTCCCGGTACGTCGACTACACGGGCTGCGGCAACAGCCTGAACGTGCGGCACCCGCACTCCCTGCAGCTGATCATGGACTCGCTGCGCTACTGGGTCTTGGAGATGCACGTCGACGGGTTCCGGTTCGACCTCGCCTCCGCGCTGGCCCGTGAGCTTCACGATGTGGACCGGCTGTCCACGTTCTTCGACCTCGTGCAGCAGGACCCCGTGGTCTCGCAGGTGAAGCTGATCGCCGAGCCGTGGGACGTCGGCGAGGGCGGCTACCAGGTCGGGAACTTCCCGCCGCTGTGGACGGAATGGAACGGGAAATACCGCGACACGGTCCGCGACCTGTGGCGCGGCCAGCCCGACACGCTGCCGGAGTTCGCCTCCCGGCTGAGCGGCTCCAGCGACCTGTACGAGACCAGCGGACGCCGCCCGGTCGCCTCCATCAACTTCGTCACCTGCCACGACGGGTTCACGCTGAACGACCTGGTCAGCTACCACCACAAGCACAACGAGGACAACGGCGAGGACAACAGGGACGGCACCGACGACAACCGGTCCTGGAACTGCGGCGCCGAGGGCCCGACGGACGACCCGGAGATTCTGGAGCTGCGCGCCCGGCAGAAACGGAACTTCCTCACCACGCTCTTCTTCTCCCAGGGCGTCCCGATGATGCTGGCCGGGGACGAGATGGGCCGCACCCAGCGCGGCAGCAACAACGCGTACTGCCAGGACAACGAGATCTCCTGGATGGACTGGTCCCTGATGGACCGCGAGCGGGACCTGGTGGACTTCACCCGGGCGCTGTCGGCGCTGCGCCGCGACCATCCGGTGTTCCGGCGGCGCCGGTTCTTCCGCGGGCATCACCCCGGTGCGCCCTCGTCCTACGGGCCGGGCGACATCGTCTGGCTGACCCCGGCCGGCAAAGAGGTCACCGACAGCGACTGGCGCGCCCCCGGGGCCAAGTCGCTGGCCGTCTTCCTCAACGGCGAGGCGATCAGCGAGCCCGATCCGCGCGGTGAGCGCATCACCGACGACCGGTTCCTGCTGCTGTTCAACGCGGGCCACGACGCGGTCTCGTTCACGCTGCCGGGGACGAGGTTCGGGCGCGAGTGGGAGATCATGATCGACACGTGCGGGCCCCGGGTACCCATCCTGCACGGCGGGCTGCCGTTGCTGAGCGCGAGATCGCACACCAAGGTGGCCGCGCACGCGGCGATGGTGCTGCGCTGCCCCGGGCGGAGCTGACGTGCGGCAGCTTTTCCCCCGGGGCGGTCCGGCCGGCAACGTGAATCCCGGGCAGCTGGCCGCGCTGTACGCCTATCCCGCAGCCGGTCCCCCGGGCGGTCCCCCCGCCGGCCAGGGGACCACCAGCCGGCCGTGGGTACGCGCGAACATGGTGGCCAGCACGGACGGGGCGGCGTCCGTCGGCGGCCGTTCCGGTGGCCTGTCGGGCCGCGCCGACAAGGAGATCTTCGGCCTGCTGCGCAGCCTCGCCGACGTGGTCCTGGTCGGCGCCGGAACGGCCCGGGACGAGCACTACCGTCCGGCCCAGACGGCGTCGATCCGGCCGGAGCTGCGGGCCGGGCGCACCGCCACGCCGCCGATCGCGGTCATCTCCGGGCGGCTCGACCTGGATCCCGGCCTGGAACTGCTCACCGCGGCGCCGCCCGACGCGCGCACGATCGTCATCACCAGCGAGCGCGCCCCGGAGAACCAGCGGGCCGCGGTCGCCAAGCATGCGGACGTGCTGGTCGCGGGCGCGGAGCACGTCGACCTGAAGGCCGCGCTGGACGCCCTGGCCGCGCGCGGTTACCAGCGTGTGCTGACCGAGGGCGGCCCGCATCTGCTCGGGCAGCTGGCCGCGCGCGGCCTGCTCGACGAGCTGTGCCTGACCATCAGCCCGCTGCTGGCCGGCCCGGGCCCGGGCCGGATCGTCGGCGGTGACGCGATCCCCGGGGGCCTCCCGCTCACGCTCGGGCACCTGCTGGAGGACGAGAGCTTCCTGCTCGGCCGGTACACGGTCGCGGCGGGCGGACGCCCGTAAACCCCCCGCCCGCCAGCACCGCCCGCCAGCACCGCCCGCCGCCACCGTTCGCCAATACCGGGGCCGCTACTCGGTGGCGCGCGGCAGCAGGCCGCGCTGGAAACCGGCCGCCACGGCCGCCGCACGGTCGTTGACGCTGAGCTTGGCGTAGATGTGCAGCAGGTGCGTCTTGACGGTCGCTTCGCTGATGAACAGGCGTGCCGCCGTGTCGCGGTTGGAGGTGCCGCGGGCGATCAGCGCGAGCACGTCCAGCTCGCGCGCGCTCAGGGGTTCCCGGGCCGGCGCCCGTACCTGCCCGCGTACCTGGCCGAGCAGCCGGGTCGCGACCGACGGGGACAGCGCGGCCTCGCCGCGCGCCGCGGCCCGGACCGCGCGGAGCAGCTCGCCGCGCGGTGAGTCCTTCAGCAGGTAACCCGTGGCCCCCGCCTCGATCGCCGGCACGACGTCGCTGTCGGTGTCGTAGGTGGTCAGCACCAGGACGCGCGCGTCGACGCCCAGCTCGGCCAGCCGCTTGATCGCGGTCACGCCGTCCACGTCGGGCATCCGCAGATCCATCAGCACCACGTCCGGCCGCAGCGCCTGCGCCCGCGTGACGGCCTCCGCCCCGTTGCCGGCCTCGCCGACGACCTCGAACTCGGGGCTCCCCTCCAGGATGCCGCGCAGCCCGTCCCGGACGACCGGGTGATCATCGACGATCAGCAGCCGGATCCGGTCCGTTCCGGCGCGGGAGCCGCCCTCAGGCACCGTGCATCCCTCCTGCCCGGCCATCCGCCGGCACGCCCGCCGGCACGCCCGCCGGCACGCCCGCCGGGACCGGCGATGGGACCGCCGCGGATTCGCCGGCCGCCGGTGACGGGGACGCCGGTGACGGGGACGACGATGCTACCGAACGGGCGGCGGCGGGAGTGGCCCGCAAGATCGCGGGCACGCTGGCCGACACCGCCGTGCCGCCGCCGGGCTCCGACTCGATCTCGAGCTGCCCGGTGAGCCGCTGTACGCGCTGGCGCATCGTCGTCAGCCCGAAGCCGCCGCCCGGCATGCCAGGACCGCCGGGGGTGCCGGGCCCGCCGCCGGGCCAGCCGCGACCGTCCGGGGGCGGCCGGAATCCCACGCCGTCGTCGCGGACGTCGAGCGTCACCACGTCGTCCATGTAGGACAGGGTCAGCCCCACGCGCGACGCGCCGGCGTGCTTGGCCACGTTGGCCAGGGCCTCCTGCGCGACGCGCAGCAGCGTCACCTCGACCTCGGGATGCAGGCCCTGCGCGGTCCCCGTGGTGGTGACCGCCGCGGGGACGCCGTTGACCGCGGACCAGCGTTCCGCCACCTCCGCCAGCGCGTCGGGCAGCCTGGTGTCCTCCAGCGCCTCCGGGCGCACGGCCCGGACGGACCGGCGGGCCTCGGACAGGCTGTCCCGGGCCAGCCGCGTGGCGTTCCTGACCCGCCGTTCCCAATCGGCCCGGTAACTGGCCCCGTAACTGGCCCCGTAACTGGCCCGGTAATTGGCTCCGTCGCCGGCTTCCCGCGTATGTGCCTGCTGGGCGGCCTCCAGCTGGGTGATGATCCCGGCCAGCCCCTGCGCGAGCGTGTCGTGGATCTCCCGGGCCATCCGCTGCCGCTCCTCGAGCACGCCCGCCTCCCGGGCCTGGGTCAGCAGCTGGGCGTGCAGCCCGGTGTTCTCGGCCATCATCTCCTCGAGCCGGCGGTTGGCCCCGCCCAGCTCCACGATGATCCGCTTGCGTTCCTGATTCTGCACCTCGGCCTTCGCGCCCAGGTAGATGAACACCGTGACCAGCGTCGCGTTCAGGCAGGCCACGACCGCGAACGTGACCCAGCCCGACAGGGTGGGCACGCGGTACCCGCCGAGCTGCGCGGCGGCGGAAAGGGCCGCGGCGCCGACGAGGCCGGCATAGCGGGCCGCACCGTCCAGATACCGGAACGCATGGATGTAGCCGATCCAGCAGAAGAACGCGAACCAGGGACTCCGGGCCACCAGCACCGCGCAGAACGCCAGGAAGCCCAGGTAGTAAACGCCCATCATCGCCCAGCGGGTGGCCCAGCCCGGGTGCAATGTCACCCACCACG
>Ga0182014_10007395_pt1 | contig 11518 bp, 5 predicted proteins | sample 612S2DmetaG_FD_120489 | JGI IMG/M metagenome (GOLD analysis project Ga0182014, IMG submission 120489) | Permafrost microbial communities from Stordalen Mire, Sweden - 612S2D metaG | ecosystem: Environmental > Terrestrial > Soil > Wetlands > Permafrost | place: Sweden: Stordalen | collected... | reverse complement strand
CTTCTTGCCGCTCTCGATGCTGCCGCCTGCCCATCGCCATGATCAGATTCTACGAACCATCCCTGTGGATCATTGCAAAACTTCAGACACCCGAATCAGGACTTGCACCACGGGCTGCTAAGGTCCTGCATGGACTCGATCAATGGCGACTGGCCGTTAGAAAGACTGGTGGTAATCGTCTCCAGCAATGCATATAAAACCGCATTGCCCGCAGCGCGCGCAATGATGCGATGAAAACACACATAGTGGATAGCAAAATTCCTGGGATCATCGAGAGCTGCAAACATCTCGACAGTTTGTTCAGCTAATCTACCCATCTCGCTCGATGTGAGCCGAGGTACGGCCAATTCTGTGACGATGGCTTCAATGTGAAGTCGAGCCTCGAAAAGCTGTGAGGAAACAAAACCTCCAATACTCTGCGAGGAATTTGATTCACGGACAAGTATCTCGGGTGATACGAAGGTTCCCAGGCGATGACGGCTCTTCAGGACACCGATCACTTCCAGTGACACGATGCCTGTCCGCAGGCTTGCGCGACTTATGTTCAGAATCTTAGCGAGCTCGCGCTCAGGAGGGAGCTGTTCACCCGGCCGCAGCTCGCCGCGATCGATGAGCTCAAGCAACCGTGAAACTAGACTTGCCGTTGCTGGACTATCATCGTTGGATTCATCCCTCGACGGGTTCTTGGATCTGGCAGGCATCGAATCCTCGCGGCGGCCGTTTGCGCGGCAGCCGCCGACCGAAGCTGCGGCTCCGGCATTCTGTTTTTGTGCGAGCGGGGCAGCAGGCCGGCTGGCGAGACGGGAGGGGCTGGTTTCCCAGCCCCTCCGGTTGTGCTGAATTGCTACCACTCAATGCGGGCAGAGAGTTGTGCGTCTCGAGCCGAGTTGACAGGGCCCGAAGTATACTGCCCGAACGTACTACCCCCGACGGCGGCATTCGGCGACGGCCAATCCACGTGGTTCGTCGCATTTAATAGGTCCCCTTCGAACTTCAGTGTGGCCTTCTCCCAGACTTTGAAGTCGCGCTTCAGAGCAAAGTCGAAGTTATATTGATTGGGGCCGTAGATATTGCCCGCTCCGGCGCGATAAGCCGTTCCCGGAACGTACAATGTCGGGCCGGCGCCGGCATTGTATGACATACCCAAGCCGTTCGAGAGCGGCGCTGTGGTGCCGATGGCTTGGGTTGCCGGTGGCAGGTTATCCGTAACAACAAAGGCTGCCGGATTGAAGTACCTATTCTGGGCGTAATTTGCCGCGGTGATTCCATTGGGAGCAGTCTGGTAGGACCCGTTTTGCCGAATCGACTGACCAGGAACCACGCTTGGCATACATTGGTTCAGAATACCCGAGCCGCCGCAGCCCGATGCAGTGAAAGCAATCGGTGTACCGGAGTGGTAGTAGAAAATTCCAGACACCAGCCAGTTGCTCACAGCGAGGTTTAAGAGGCGGTTGTCGCTACCCGTATGCCCCTTCCCGAACGGCAGCTGATAGACGGTCGTCGCCGTAATATTCGTTGGCATGTTGATGGTAGACAAGCTGCGGTCCAGTTTTGGATTGTCGTACTCCCGGTATGTTCCCTGGTCGTCCATGGTCTTCGACCACGTGTAGTTAAACATGAAGTCGACTCCATGCATGGTGCGCTGCTTCACTTGGAGCTGAAGAGCGTTGTAGTCGGTATTGACGTCATACGCTGTGCTATCTGACACCCCGGTGAACTGCGGATACTGGTAAAAGTACGTAGGCAGAGCGTTGCTCGCATAGAATGTAGCGGCCGCTGAGTATGGGTTTGGAGGTGTAAATCCGACGCTCTCGGCAAGCTGAATGTTCGCCGCCGTGGCTTTTGATCCGAGCAGCGTCGAATTGCCGCTTTGACCGCAAGTCGCTTGCGTACAGGCGACTGCCGCGCCGCCAACCACGTTGTACCCAGCCATCGGTGCGTAAGCCAGACCAAGGGCGTTGTTCCGCTTGGCACTATAAGCGCCCGAGAGGAAGTGCCCTTCGTTGGCGACATAATCGGCTGTGACCGACATGGTCTTTGTGACCTGCGCTTGCAGGCCGAAGGTCCAGTTAATGAACTCCGGTGTACGCGATCCGCGGTACGGATCCCAGTAATTGAGCTTGAAGCCTCCGTTGGTCAACAATACCGATGTGTTCGTCGTCCCATATTCCGCGAGGCTTGTCCCACCGGCCGGCGGAGTTGGATTTGCAACGCTACCCGTCCATCCGCAAAGGACCGAGTCGGCAAGTCCCGCGCCGCATGGGACATTATCCCAATAGAATGCCGGAGCACTGCTGAGACCGCCGGGCGCCGTTGCCGAAGGCGTAATCCCGGTCTGCGAAGGTGAGCCGTTTTGGCTTCCTCCCTCCTGGTTTCCGCGCGCAAAGTTTACCGTGTAATTGGCGTGCAGCACGATGCGGGGACGAATTGCATACGCCAGACCGAGGCGCGGCTCCAGGTTCTTCATGTAAGTCGGCGAGGGACTTGCGCAGTTACAGTACATACCGTTGATCCCATATCCGGCGAAGCTGAGCGTGCCGAGATTACCGGTAATCGAGTTCACGCCGTTGGGATTGAGGAAGGTAAAGATATTATGCACCTCGCGGACCGACGGGAGAATGTCCCACCGCAGGCCATAATTCAGAGTAATCTTGTTCGTGATCTTGAAGTTATCTTGCGCCCAGAAGGCGGGATCGACCCAACGCGTGCCGAGCCCCGGGATGTCGACGGAGCCGGAACTTGCATTGACGGCGCCGAGCATATAGGAGGCATAGGCCGCTCCCGTTGTTGAAGTCGTGCCACTACCGGTCGTAGCAAACTGCGCCGTTTGCCCGTTATTAAAGGTGAAGCTCATGGGCCCGCTTCCACCCAGGACCGAGTAGTAGTTGTACTCCTGGTGAATCCACTGGCCGCCGGCGGTGATGTTATGGCGCCCGAACTCCCAGACCAGGTTGTCGGTGAAATTGTAGGTGTTGTTGATCTTGTCGTTCCAACTGTAACCGCCCCACGTCGGAGGCGCATCGTAGTTGGCAGACCACTTGATTTGCGGATAACTATCAAACGCCTGGCCCGTTGGCATATTGAGGATGCCTGCAGTATTTGCCGCGAGCTGCTTCGTCCTATTGGTTGTCACAGAGTCGCTCTCGTAGCGTGCAAACGCCACGGCAACCTGATTCACAATATGCGGTGTGATCGTGAAGGTGTCCTTGAGGATCGTATCGGAGGTATCGGGATGGTACAACTGCCCCGTATTGAACGGCGCCTGGAGTCCACCCGCGCCCTGGTTCGACTGACGCCCGAATGACACGATCGCGGAGATTTGGTTGCGTGTGCTCTGGTTGTAGTCAAAACGGTTTGTCCAGTACCAATTCGCAAGACCCGTTGGAGCGCCAAAATTGAGATTGTTGCTATATAAGCTCTGGTTGACGAGTGATTCGTAGGGCAGAACAAATTGATTGTAGTAAGCGGAAGCGGCTGAGTATCGGCTGGCCGGGATCCGATCTGCCGTACTGTTATAGGCAAATTGCGTTCTCGAACAGGGCGAGGCAGAGGTTCCAGCGCAATTTGGCGTTTGTGTCGCGGGATCGTAAATGTGCGCTCCGCCGTTCGCTGCGGCATAACCGCTGAAATCGGCATAGCCAAGGGCCGTACCGGATTGGGTGTAACCAATCATTGCAGCCGTCGGCATTGTAAAGACGGAGGGCTGGGCACCCTTTGCGTACCGATATTGGCCATAGTTGCCGAAATAGAACAACTTGTTTTTGATGATCGGTCCACTCAGAACAATGCCTGTCTCATTCATGTTCTCGCGCGTCTTAACTCCGCCAGGGACTATCGTTCCCGAACCGTTGAGTGTAGGGACCTTACTTGTAAACTGCCAGGCATCAAGATCCGTATTTCTGAAGTATTCATAGAGCGCGATGTGAATCGCATTGCCGCCCGACTTGATCGAGTAGTTCTGCATACCCTGACCGCCGTATTGAGGGCTGATTCCGTTGGTCTCGATCTGAAACTGGTCTACCGCGTCGACGCCGATCGCGGTCCAGGTAGCCCGGGGATCGCCATTGCCTAAAGCGAGGGGAAGATCGAGTCCGTCGATGTACATGTCCCCAGTGGCGCCGCCGGTGCCCGATCCGTTGTAAATTGGCGTCGTGGAGGTCAGGTTCATCTCTCCTCCACCTGCATTGGTTGCTACCATGCCGGGAGCCAGGTAACCAAAATCCGTGGCACGGCGCTGATCTGGTTGCCCCAAGCCGCCCATCTGGAGAGGAAGATTGGCATACTCCACATTCTCCATTACCGACCCGGTCGTGGAATCCGAGGTTCGCATGACCGGAGATGCCGTGGTTACAGTGACCGTGACGGAAGCCTGGCCAACAGTGAGAGTCACCGGAACATCGGTTTGCGATAGAGCATCCACAATGATGTTCTCTCGAACAAACGATTCAAATCCCTTTGCCGATACGGTTACGGTATAGGTTCCCGGGATCAGTGTATTTACCGTGAAGCTCCCCGCAGAAGTTGTGTAGTGGACGCTCGAAACATTGGTAGCGGTGTTGGTGGTCGTCACTTGCGCGCCGGCAATCACCCTCCCCGTTTGATCGCTCACAGTTCCGGTGATTTCGCCAGTACCGGCGACCTGCGCCCGCGCGCCGAGTGGCGTCAACAGAATCGATACGGCCAAAATTGCCAAGCAGCTCCACGCGAGATCGCTCAGGAGCCTGAGTTTCGGCTCGGTTCCCGCCGCGCTCCTCTTGACCTTTCCATTTACCGCAAGATTCCTCATCATCTTTGCCTCCAGAAGTTAAAAGTTTCGTTTTGGTCGAGACGTCTGCGGTGACAAGCCACAGCATCCGCACAATGCACGAGTTTCTATCCTTGAATTCCGGTCAGCATGTTCAGCCAGGCCGAGCCGCGTGTCGAGTGAAAGGATTCGAAAACCCCGGACCAATCTCCAGAGAATCCTGATCTCGACGCAACAACGGCAGGTTCGCGACCGGCTCTGCTTTACAGAAAAGGACACACATTTTTATGGTTTCCGGAGAGGCCCTGTCAAGAGAAAAATGGCAACGATGCCAAATTAGCGGCAACGATGCCAAGTATTGATCGGCATCGTTGCCACAAAAAGAAAGAAGGGAGGACCGGCTAGAGGGCTAACAACAAAGGGGTTGCGTTTCGTCCGGGGGCTTTTCCCCGGGCCCTACGGAAGGGCTCGCCGTGCCAGTAATCATCTCCAGTCGCCGGCGACAACGCGGCGATTTGCTCCCGGCGTATTTCTAGATTTACGGAGTTAGAACGCGCAGGGCGTGAACGGCTAGGAACATCCGCAGGATCGGCGAATGACCAACTCGCCGGGCAGCGAGAGGGTCCTTGCCTTCTTGGGCGCGGTGCCATCGATGCGGCTGAACAGAAGCATCATCGCGTTGCGCACCATCTCCGCAATCGGCTGCCGAATGACCGTAAGTGGCGGATCGACCAGCGCCGCGAAATCTGGATCGTCGAAACCCAGGAGTGCCGGACAATCCGCGGCCTTGCGGCCAAGTTCCTTATAGAGCGTCAAAACGCTGCGCGTGGCAAAATCGCTCAATGATAGCAATGCGGCGGGGCGTTTTTCGCTCTCGAGTGCGTCTCTCAGGACAAAACGCAGTTGTTCATAATTCGGAGCCGTGATCAACCAGGGACTGCGCCCCTGAGCCGACATAGCTTCCGAGTATCCCGCCATACGCTCCGCAAAGCTGTAGACCTCGGGCTTTCCAGTCACACAAGCTACATTTGCATAGCCATGCCCGAGAAGGTGCTCCGTTGCTCTGCGCGCGGCCTCGCGATTGTCGAGCAGCACCGCATCGAGCGATGAAGAAATGAAGTGATCGAACGCCACCACCGGTACATCGGGAAATGCAGTTCGAATGCCTCTCACCGTTGTCCCATGAGTGCCGGTGAGAATAATGCCATCGGCGCGATAACGCCGCAAAGTCGCCAGGTGCGCCAACTGCTCCCCTAGCCGGTCTTCATGCGTCAGCAGGACCATGGTGCATCCACGCTGCCGGGCTTCCTCCTCGATCAGTTGCACCGACTGGCTGAAAAAAAGATTTGAAACCTTCGGCAGAATCACGCCGATGGTGCGCGATCTTCCACTACGCAGCGCACGTGCTGATTCGTCCGGCTCGTATCCAAGCTCCTTTACCGCACGCGCCACACGCTCGGCGACCTTGGGCCGTACCGGAACGCCGCGCAAGAAGCGAGACACCGTCGATGCGCCTACCCGAGCCAATCGGGCCACATCCGTAACCGTTGCTCTCTTATTCCGTTTCTTCATCATTGTGCGTACGCTTGCGCTTCTACACGAGTCTCTACTAGGACAAGCCTAAACCAGGCATCCGCGCCGAGGAAGCCCGATTTGCTTCAGCAAGGCTTCACAAGTTCAGGCAAGGCCATTCGGCCACGAAGCATTCTAGCACTCTTCCGGCGATGCTGGTTCGTCACTTCTTTATCGCAAGTCGCCGGCAAGAGCTGCCGAAGAAATAGTGGTATCGTTGCCGATACCGTGGCGCCGATGCCATACTGGATGACGTCTAACGCGCCAGAGGGATACGCACACAAGGATCGCACATGAATCGACGCTTGTTTCTACAGCAATGTTCCGCTGCCGGCGCGCTTGCCACGACCATCAACCGGATCCGCCAGCCGCACGACGTTTTCGCCGCAGTCAGTAATTCAGTTGAGGCTCCCATCCATGGCGCAATTCTTCCCGATGACGGCTGGAACCTCTGGATCGACGAGCATGCGCAATGGGAGAGCGATGAAATCTATCTCCCCGGCAGCTTCGATCTGGCGAAGTTACCCGTGAACCCGCCGACCGGGGGATGGAGCGCGCTGGATGCGAGTCTCGGCCAAGCCAATGCCGCCGTCGTCACGCTGCCTTGCACCGTCGAACAGATCTTCTGGAAACACTTTGGGTCTCGTCCCTACACTCCGGACGAATACCGCTATGCAGCCGACGACCCAATCCCAGAGAATGGCGCCTACCGGGGAGTGTCGTGGTGGTGGCGTGATATTCAGATTCCCGTGTCGCTGAGCGGTCAGCGCATTCTATTGCATATTCGCGGGGCGCGGCTACGCGCCGAAGTGTATTTGAACGAACGCCTGGTTGGCTACTCGATCATGGAGGAGCTACCCTTTGCATGCGATCTCACGGCCGCTGCCCGGCCCGGAGGCAAAAACCGGCTGGCCATCCGCATCACCAATCCTGGCGGCCGCTACGACTGGGTAGATGGTGGCATCATCCGCTGGGGCCAGGTTAACATCTACCGTTCGCACGGCTTCGGCGGGCTGGACCGCGAGATGACCCTGCGCGGCGTTCCTTTGACAGGGCACATCGACGATGTCTGGGTATTGAATACTCCCGAGCCGACGACGATCAACGCATTTCTCTCCGTGAACGGCACGATGCGCGAGGCACCTCTCTTTGAAGTGCTCGACCCTGCCTCGGGGCAGATTCTGGTCAGCAGCCGCGGCGAAATCCAAGTCACGGACGGAAACGCGCAAACGGTTCGAGCAACACTGAGCTGCCCGGAGGCGCGCCTTTGGGATCTCGCTTCCCCGGTTCTTTATCACCTGCGGGCCACGCTGACGACTGCCGCAGGCCAGAAGGATTCGCGCACCGTCCCTTTCGGATTTCGCTGGTTCGCACCCCAGGGACTTGGCACGGACGCGATGTTTCGACTGAACGGACGCCGCATTAAGCTCTACTCGGCCATTTCCTGGGGCTTTTGGGGACTCAATGGACTCTGGCCAACTCCGGAACTGGCCGAACGCGAGGTGCGGCAGGCCCGCAAGCTCGGCTTGAACTGCCTGAACTTTCATCGCAACCTGGGCAAAGAAGATGTGCTCCGCGCCCATGACCGGCTCGGTCTGTTGCGCTACATGGAGCCTGGCGGCGGCAAGTTATCCGTTGGAAAGGCGCCCTCGAGGGCGGCCGTCAATGCACCAGGATTGGTGATGGAACCGGCTACCGATGCCGCGAATCGATTCTCGCGTCAGTTTATGGTGGCCAAGTGCACGGCCATGGTGCGGGCTTTTCGAAGCCATCCATCGCTCATCCAGTACACGTTGCAGAATGAGTTTGGCGCCGACCTCAAGAATCCTGACACGCTCAGTATCTTGCGGCTTATGCACGAGGAGGACCCTTCCCGCTCGGTGGTTCTCAACGATGGCTTTGTGGCGCGCAACGCTGCCCAGGCATGGTTCGAACCCTACAACGACAAGATGCACCGCAGCGACGAGGAGCCCTGGGGCGATTGGTGGATCAACCACCAGGGAGCCGGCGACCAATGGTACGACGAGTTCTACCAGGACAGCGAGCACTTCACTTATCGCCAACCGCTCAAGACGGCGCTGGTCGAGTTCGGCGAAATGGAGGGTTGCGCGGTTGCGGACAATCATCCGCTGATGATTCACCAGATTGAAGGTGGGGAGTTCGGTGGCAATGGAAAAAGCTACGACCTCGAAGACCACAAGCAGATCGTCGCCGGATGCGATAAGTTTCTGGACCGCTGGGGATTTCGCAAAGCCTTCCCAACTGCGGCGCATTTTTACAGCGCGCTGGGCGACAAGTGCTACGAAAGCTGGCAGCAATACCTGGAAAACGTGCGCATCTGCGACGCAGTTGATTTCGCCGCCATCAGCGGCTGGGAATCCACTGCTATCGAGAATCACTCCGGCATTGTGGACAACCTGCGCAACTTCAAGGGCAATCCCGAGCTGATCGCCTCCAGTCTGCATCCCATCCGCCCTGTCGCCAAGCAACACAAGCTATGTTATGCAGTCGGCGACAGCGTTCTCTTCGATCTGTACTTACTCAACGACACCTCCCAGCCTATCTCCGGTACATTGCACTTTTCCGTGATCGAGCCGGGAGGTAAGTCCACGGAACTGGGCTCATGGCCGGTGCCGCCTAACATCGCCGACCAGTTCAGTTACACGATCCAGACAGCATTCGCCGTCCCGGCTTTCTCTCGCGATGGCATTTATCGCTTCCGATTCAGTTGCGATGCTGCCCTGCAAGCTGACTTTACCCGCGAGATTTGGGTTGTGAATAACCAGCCCGGTTTCGCGCGCAAACTCTCCATCGGTGTAAGCCGCGTACTGCCGGCGGTGCGGCGACAGCTCTCTCTACTGACAGGTGTCGAGATTGCGGAGTTTTCATCGCAAGAACACTACGATCTCATCGTGTCCTCAGGGGTTGTCGAAGGATCGGCGCTGGATCGCGCTGTTGGAGATGAGACTGGGTTGGAGACAATACCAACCAGGAGTGCTCCATCAACACCACAGGTTCCCGGCCAGATTGCGGAGGAGGTTCTCTCTGCCCTGCGTGCCGGAACTCCATTATTGGCTATCGTTCCAGACGACTCTCTGGCAGACGGAGTCGCCAAACAGCTCGCTTCACTGGGAGCCTTTGCATACAAAGGACAAGTGGGCGATCTGCGCGCTCCATGGATGGGGAACTGGCTTTTTGTCCGCGATCACGCTACATTCTCATCTCTGCCCGTCAATCGCGTTCTCGGCGTGCACTATCAGGCACACGGCAAATCGTCTAATGGGTTGCTCATTGAACGTGCAGCAGGAGCCGAGGATCCGGAAGTCATCATGGGTTACAGCCGCGATCACGACCGGCAAATCGGTGCGGCGAGCTTTGTATGTAAGCTCGGTTCCACACCTCTGTTGGTGCATCGCGCGCCGGGGTTCAGTGCTCCTTTGCAGCAGAGATGGCTGGCGAACAGTATCGCTTTTCTTACCCGGACAAACGAGGCCGCACGTTAACGCGGGTGGACCCTGCAGATTGAATTTCGGCGTTAGGAGCTGGCTCGGACTGTCGTGCACCGTCTCACTCTTCCGAACCTTGGGTTGTCTTTGATCGACTCAGTTCGACGACCCTCTCTCAATCACTGATTATCCATACCGCAAAACTCTTCATCGCCCCCAGTTTTCGTGCAATTCGCGCGCAGACCTTCGATCAGAGACATGCATCAGGAGATAAAGAAATCATCGCTCGTCGCTGCGACGCGATGGGACCTGGGGCCGTCCTTGCGCGGCTGTTTAGAATAACGGTAACGGCTAGAACGCGCGAGTGAGGGAACACTTCCCTGGAGGAAAATCATGCGGATACTGGCATTTGTTGCTGGCGTCGCTTGCCTGTTCATCGTCCTGCTCGACGCCTTCCAGACGATCATTTTGCCGCGGCGCGCCACCGGGCATCTCCGGCTCACCCGCATGTTTTACATCGCCACGTGGAGGCCCTGGGCGTTTGTCACTCGGCGGCTGCGTGATCCGCGCAAACGGGAGACGGTCTTCAGTTTTTACGGGCCGCTCTCGCTGATCCTGCTCCTGGTGGTGTGGGCCAGCGCAATGGTCGTTGGTTTTGGGCTGATCTATTTCGCTCTTGGCAGCCCCTTTACCGACGTAGCGCACCGGTCGGGCTTTCAATCGGACCTCTACGTGAGCGGGACCACCATTTTCACGTTGGGTCTCGGAGACGTAACGCCGCAGAATGCCTGGGCGCGCGCGCTCGTGATTTTGGAGGCGGGCACCGGACTGGGTTTTCTGGCAGTAGTGATGGGGTATTTCCCCGTCCTCTACGGCGCCTTTTCGCGCCGCGAGGTCAGCATCTCATTGCTGGACACGCGTGCCGGATCTCCGCCGACCGCCGCGGAACTGCTGCGCCGCCACTCCTATCGGGGCGCCGAACTGGCGCTCTCGGTGCTGCTCACGGAGTGGGAGCGCTGGTCGGCGGAATTGCTGGAGAGCCATATTTCGTATCCGCAGCTCTGCTATTTCCGTTCGCAACACAGCAATCAGAGTTGGCTTGCAGCTCTCACCGCCATTCTGGATACGTCGGCGCTCATGGTCGCGGGAATCCAGGGTTACGAGGCGCGTCAGGCACAACTCACCTTCGCCATGGCCCGTCACGCCATGGTGGACCTGTCGCAGATACTCTCGCAGCGGCCGCTCAACGACGCGCCGGACCGGCTTCCGGCGGAGCGCTACGAAAAACTTTATGAACTGCTCTCGGAAAGCGGCGTCAAGGTCTGCCGCGACGGTCAATCCATTGAGAGGCTCCGCGAAATGCGCGCCCTGTACGAGGGGCACGCCGAAGCGCTGAGCCGCTTCCTTCACATGTCCCTGCCGCCGTGGCTGGCCGATCATCCTTTCAAGGACAACTGGCTCACCGTGGCCAAGGTGCGCGCCAGGACCGACGCGGCCAACCCGCCGACTTCCGATCGCGGAACTGCCGCCGAAGACACACCGAGCACAATCTCTACGTTCGTGGATCATCCAAACGACTTTTGAAAAGCATGGCTCGAACGGTAAGCGGGCAAGTGGGCCGGTCCTGAAACTTGCTGCTTTGGCACACTGGCAGGCGCGCGGCCGAACCCGGAAAACCCGGGCCGGCCTCACCAACAAAGGCACTGTGACGCAATTCCGCAAGCTGTCGGAGGGCTCCTGGTGTTGACGCCCACCG
>Ga0182014_10007394_pt1 | contig 11518 bp, 9 predicted proteins | sample 612S2DmetaG_FD_120489 | JGI IMG/M metagenome (GOLD analysis project Ga0182014, IMG submission 120489) | Permafrost microbial communities from Stordalen Mire, Sweden - 612S2D metaG | ecosystem: Environmental > Terrestrial > Soil > Wetlands > Permafrost | place: Sweden: Stordalen | collected... | reverse complement strand
TAACTCGCCCTTTCTCAAAGTGGAGGCCTCGAAGTTTACCGAGGTCGGCTACGTGGGCCGCGATGTCGAGTCGATGATCCGCGACCTGGTCGAGATCGCCATCGACATGGTGCGCGAGGAGCGGTTGGAAGAAGTCGAAGACCGCGCCGAGATGAACGCCGAGGAACGCCTGCTCGATGTTCTCTTGCCGCCGCCTCCGCCCGCGCCGCCGGCCGCCTCTGCGCCCACTCTGGAGGCCCAGCAACTTACACTGCCCGGCTCTGACAGCTATCAGCGCTCCCGCGAGAAGATGCGCCAGCAGTTCCGCGAGGGAAAGCTCGACGAGCGCATGGTCGAACTCGACGTGCGCGACCGCGGAATGGCGCAGTTTGGCATCATCAGCAACCAGAACCTTGAGGACATGGAGATGAACCTCAAGGACATGCTGCCGAATATCTTTGGCGGCAGCTCGAAGAAGCGCAAGATGAAGGTTTCTGACGCTTTTGACTACCTGGTGGATGAAGAGGAGGGCCGGCTGATCGACATGGATTCGGTCAACCGCGCGGCGGTCGAGCGGGTCGAGTCCAACGGCATTATTTTCCTTGACGAGATCGACAAGATCGCCGGCCGCGAGGGCGGCCACGGGCCGGACGTCTCCCGCGAAGGCGTGCAGCGCGACATTCTGCCCATCGTCGAGGGAACCACCGTGAACACGCGCTACGGCCTGGTGCGCACCGACCACATTCTCTTCATCGCCGCCGGAGCCTTTCACGTCTCCAAGCCCAGCGATTTGATCCCCGAGCTGCAGGGGCGCTTTCCCATTCGCGTCGAGTTGCAGTCGCTCACCGTCGATGACTTCCTGCGCATTCTGACCGAGCCCAAGGCCTCGCTGACCAAGCAGTACTCGGCTCTGCTCGAGACCGAGGGCGTGAAGCTGGAGTTTTCGCCCGAGGCTCTGCGCGAGATGGCGGAGTTTGCCTTCAAGGTGAACGAGCAAACCGAGAACATCGGCGCGCGGCGGCTGCACACCATCATGGAGCGGGTGCTCGAGGACGTCAGCTTCCTGGCCCCCGATGTGGCCCGCCGCGTTCCGGATGAGGAGGCTGCCGCGAGGCTTTCGGATGCTATCAAGAGCGAGTCTTCCACGCCCCTGCCGTACGAGGAGCGAGTTACCGCTTCCGGACCGGAGAAGGTCTTCCTGATCGACGCCGAATACGTGAAGCAAATGGTGGCGTCGGTGGTGAAGGATCAGGACCTATCGCGTTACATCCTTTAGCTAGTTCCACGACCGTATGATTTTGTTCTATTCGGTGAACGTGCCCGGGTTAGGAAACCCGCGCCACAGCCTGTCTGGAGACCGGCGCTACATCCTTAGATGGTTCGAAATTATGTGGTCAGAGGTCTAGAGCATTTTCACTTCATATGTTGACACTGCGGCTGCATCGAAGGTGGCTTTTACTTCCACCCCACGGACGAAGACCTGTCCGCGGGGACCCCGTTGAGGAAATAGCCACCTGAGTGTGAGGTTTCTGTAAAGAGCAGAAGTGAAAATGCAATAGCCTCTGAATACGTGGCCGTTTTGAAAAGCCGCGGCTTTAAAGCCGTGCCTTCCAAGGCAAGGACTTGCGCGGAGCTTCCTAAGTGGTTTAGTGCTAAGTTAGTGCTAAGTTACAGCGATAAGTTAGTGCTAAGTTACAGCGATAAGTTAGTACTAAGTAATGCTAAGAATATATCCATCAATAACTTCCGTTCTCGGCGTACACTCATAGACGAATCGGCATGGTTTGGAGAATGTCCAAAAGCTATTCCGTTTTTCCCCGATGAAAGAGGGCATGGTCCCAAGGGAGGAGCGGCATTCGGAGGCAGTTGGGAGATACAGCCGCAATGGTTCGCCTGCTCCGCGCACCCTCAAGCAGTGCGTGGCCGATTGTTAAGCGGGAGATTGCGGAGACCAGGGGAGACCGAATGTCCAATCAAGCTGAAGCCAGCCTCTCGGCCTTGATCGAAAGCACCGAAGACCTGATCTGGTTTGTGGACCTGGATTACCGCCTGACTACATTCAACAAGGCATTGAGCAGGGACATCGAGACGACCTATGGTATCCGGCCGGCGGCGGGAATGCGCCTTCATGAGTACTTTCCGCCCGAGAGGGCAGTGCTTTGGCCGCGGTTCTATGAACGCGCTCTCAAAGAAGGCTGCTTCCGCACCGAGTATTCGTCACTGAGCGGCCGCACCCTTGGACTGGCCTTCAATCCCATCGTGGTAGAGGGCAAAACCACCGGCATTTCCGTCTTCGGAAAGGAGATCAGCGAACACAAGGTGGCGGAAAAAGCAATCCAGAATGCGGAGAAAAAGTACCGGGACATCTTCGATGGAGCGGAGGAAGGAATCTTCCAGGCCTCCCCCGAGGGTATGCCTATTACGGTGAACAACGCCCTGGCGAGGATTCTGGGCTACGATTCGCCTCAGGATCTGCTGGCTACGGTTAAAGACATTTCTCATGATGTGTGGGTGGACCCGAACGAGCGCGCAAGGTTCATGCGGGAAATCGACGAGCATGGGGCCGTACGGGGGTTCGAGTGCCAGTGCAAGCGCAAAGACGGCAGCAATATCTGGGTTTCGCTGAATGGCCGCAGGGCTTTCGGGGTCGATGGAGAACTACTCTACTACGAGGAGTCCGCCATAGACATCACCGAGCGCAAGCTGGCGGAGATGCAACTGCGCGATAGCGAGGAACGCTACCGCGCGACCTTCCAGCAGGCCCTGGTGGGTATTGTCCACACCTCGTTTGAAGGCATGATATTGCGCTGCAACGCGCGTTTTGCAGAGCTCCTGGGCTACGCTGCCAGTGAATTGCTGGGCAGGACCTTGGCGCAGATCACCGCCCCGGAGGATCTGGCCTCCACTCTCAATGTTCATGAGCAATTGCGGAGCGGCGCACTGGACACCGTCTGCTGGGAAAAACGCTATATCCGCAAGGACGGCAGCCTTACCTGGGCAAAAGTGACCATGTCGGCACAGCGCGACAGCGAGGGGAGTGCGCTGCACATGATCGTTCTGGCCGAGGACATCAACGCCCTCAAGGCAGCCGAGCAACGCCTGGCCATGGTTCAGCAGGCCTTACGCACGAGCGAGAAGCGCTACCGCATCGCCTTTCAGACCAGCATTGACGCCATCAGTATCAGCCGCCTGAGCGATGGCAGTCTCATTGATTGCAACCAGGCCTTCTTCGATATAGTCGGCTATGAGCGCGAGGAGGTCATGGGGCGCACTTCGCTGGAACTGGGGATTTGGGCCGATGAATGCGACCGGGAGAAGATGGTGCAAATGCTGCTCGATAAGTCGATTTGCCGTGGTTTGGAGGCCCGCTTCAGAAAGAAGAGTGGAGAAATCCTCTGGGGGCAGATGTCGGCGTCAATGATCGAGGTTGACGGCACTCCCTGCGTTCTTTCCATGACGCGGGATATTACCCAGGCCAAATTGGCCGAGGAGGAGATCCGGAATCTGGCATTCTATGACCCGCTGACCGCTCTGCCCAACCGCCGCCTGCTGCTGGAGCAGTTGCGCCAGAGGCTGGCCGCCGGCATTCCCAATAAATCCTCGCAGGCCCTGCTGTTTATCGATCTGGACAACTTCAAAATGCTGAACGACACACTGGGCCATCACACCGGCGACCTTTTGCTGCGCGAGGTCGCCCGGCGTCTTCTCGCCTGCGTCCGCGAGACCGGCACCGTGGCCCGCATGGGCGGAGATGAGTTTCTCGTCATGCTCGAAGGCCTGAGCGAGGTTGACTCGGAGGCAGCGGCCCAGGCCGAGGCCGCGGGCGAAAAGATTCTGGCTTCGCTAGGCCAGCCTTGCCTGATCGGCAGACATGAATGCCTTTCGTCGGCCAGCATCGGAATCACGCTCTTCGGAGACCGGTCAGCGAGCGCCGATGAGATTTTGCAGCAGGCCGATATTGCCCTGCACCTGGCCAAGATGGCGGGGCGCAACACCATGCGCTTTTTCTCCCCCGCCTTGCTGACGGCCGTCAACGCCCGCGCGGAAATGGTAGAGGAACTGCGCCATGCGGTCAAGACAAACCAGTTTCTGCTCTACTATCAGCCTCAAGTGAAACGGGGCCGCTTGACCGGCGCCGAGGCCCTGATCCGCTGGCGCCACCCCGTCCGCGGCATCGTGGAACCCAAGGGGTTCATCGCCTTGGCCGAGGAGACGGGCCTGATCCTGCCGATGGGAAATTGGGCGCTGGAAACCGCCTGCAGGCAGATTGCCTGCTGGGCGGGCCGGGAGCATACCGCTGATCTGTTGGTTACAGTCAACATCAGCGCCTTGCAGTTCCGCCAGCCGGAATTTGTCAAACAGGTGCTGACGGCCCTCGAACACTTTCGAGTTAATCCCAGGAATCTCAGGCTGGAGCTCACCGAGAGCGTGCTGGCGGAAAATATCGAGGAGGTTATCGCCAAGATGGCCGAACTCAAATCGCATGGCTTGAGCTTCTCGCTGGACGACTTTGGCACAGGCTATTCGTCGCTGGCCTACCTGAAGCGGCTTCCCCTGGATTGCCTGAAAATCGACCGGGCCTTCGTGTGCGACATTCTGGCGGACGCCACCAGCGGCGCCATTGCGAAGACCATTATTTCGCTGGGCCGCGCGATGGGCTTGCCGGTAATCGCCGAGGGCGTGGAAACAGAGGAACAACGGGGCCTGCTTGGCGCTCTAGGCCACTATGCCTTCCAGGGTTACCTGCTCAGCCCGCCGCTGCCACTCAATGAGTTTGAAGCCTTCGTTAAGAAATTCGCCGAAAACAGCGCCCCGCTTCTAGGGGCATGGGAATCGTATGCACGTGAAATTGGGGCCGGAGAGTCCATCTTGAGCAGGTGGGCGAAGAGCCTTGCTCCCCAAAATGAAAATCCGAAGGGGAAAATTAATCTGGAATTGCCAGGTTGGAGGGAAAAATAAGTGATCGAGCCTGATCGGAACACATTCCGGCAGTGAAAGAAATCAATCTCAGCGACAAAAAACCTTCTTCATGCGATTGCCCTGCTCTGAAGGCGACCCCGCTGGCTCTCTATATCCTCTTGCTCAATCCATCGCCATACTCAACTCGTGGCGGACATCGGCGCCGCGAATCCAGAAGATGACATCGGTGGCGATATTCGAGGCGTGATCGGCGATCCTTTCCAGGTTTTTGGCCACCAGAATGCCCTTCATCGCCTGCTGGGTGAAGGCCGGCTTCTGCTGGATGAGCTGCAGCAGGTCGTCCTGGGCGCGGCGGTTCATGCGGTCGATCTCATCGTCCATCTCGCGCACCTCCTCGGCCAGCCGGGCGTCACCCTCGAGCAGGGACTGGAGCGCCGAGCGGATCATGCGGCCGGCAGCCTCGCCCATGGCGGCAAAATCAACCGGCAGCTCGACCTCCTCGTACTTCATGATCTCCTTGGTGCGGCGGGCAATGGCCATCGACTGGTCGCCGATCCGCTCGAGATCGCCATTGATCTTGATAACCGCCAGGATGAAGCGCAGATCGATGGCCATGGGCTGCTCCTTGGCCAGCAGATCGTAGGCCATCTCGTCCAGTTCGTACTGCGCGGTGTTGATGGCCCGCTCATTCTGCTTGACGTAGCGGCAGAGGCCCTTGTCGCGCCGCAGGTAGGCGTCCACGGCCGACTCGACCGCCTGCTGCGAGAGAGCCGCCATGGCCAGCAGCTTGTCCTTGAGTTCGGCGAGCTGAATTTGAAAATGAATGCGCGGCATGGCGGTCGTCTCCTGTTGATCCAAAGAACTGACTTACGCTCCAGCCGGCCGTCCCGGGCGAAAGCGACGGAGTTGCAAGCGCGGCGATGGCGTCCAGACGCGCGATGCATCCTGCCGCCGGCGCGGCGCGCGATGGGGCCGAACCTATCAATCATACAGATTTCAGCACCGTACTAATGTTACCGGCAGACAAATTTTTGTCGGCGTTTTCGGCCGCGAGCCTGAATGGGTTTCAAAGCGAAACCACAACAGTCAGATTCTCAAAGGCTGCGTTCCTTCCGAAAATGCTCTAAAATGCACGTCAGACCCCTGGGGTGGCAGCAAAAACCCAGCAGAGGCGGCAGTGTATGCGTCGAGCGGCGAAAATCTGTGGATGCGGGCTTCCCGGCAGGATTCCGTCGCGGACGGCGGCTTGGGGCCTGGCGGCAGGGCTTCTGCTGGCGGTCGTGGCGCTACCCGGTTGCCGCGCCTCCCGGAGCACTGCGAAGGAGCAGAGGATGAAACTGACCACTTCCAGCTTTCAAGGCAGCCAGATTCCGGGCAAATTCACCTGCGACGGCGAGGAAGTCTCTCCGCAACTGGCCTGGAGCACGCCTCCGGCCGGAACAGCAAGTTTTGCGCTGCTGGTCACCGACCCCGACGCGCCCCGCGGAACATTCACGCATTGGGTGCTCTACGACCTGCCCGCCGCCACGCGCTCGCTGCCCGAGGGAGTGGCCATGCAGGGCCAACTAGCCGACGGCTCTCGCCAGGGCCGCAACGGCTTCGGCGGCCTCGGCTATGGAGGCCCCTGCCCGCCGGGAGGTTCTCCGCACCACTACATCTTCACGCTCTACGCGCTCGATATAAGGCTGAATCTGCCCACCGGAGCGACACGGGCGCAGGTGGAAGAGGCCATGCAAGGGCACATCCTGGCGCGCGGCCAACTGATCGGCTTGTACCGGCGGTAGGCACGCGCTCTGGCCTCAATCCGCCGTCATCTCCCGCCCCTTGGCTTCGCGGCCCAATGAGGCCAGCCCGGCCAGCAGCAGCGCCACCACGGTCACGGTAACCGCCAGCACGGCCGGGTAGTTGCCCGTGCGTTCGGCAATCAGCGCCTGCGCCTTGCCGTTGTACGCGGTCAGCAGCCCGCCTAACTGGTAGGCCAGTCCCGGCGCCGTGGCCCGGACCGGGGCCGGCGACAACTCCGTGAGGTAAGCCGGCACCACGCCCCAGGCTCCCTGCACCATGAACTGCATCAACACCGCGCCCACGCCCAGCGTGAGAGCCGAGTGGCCGTAGGCGTAGAGGGGAATCACCGGAATCGCCAGCAGCGCCGCGGCGATGATGGCGCGCTTGCGGCCCCATTTCTCTGAGAGCGTCCCGAAGACAAAGCCACCCGCGATGGAGCCAAAGCCGTAGAGCACGCCGATCAGCCCAACAGTCCCCGGCGTGAGCCTGGCCTGGGTGAGCAGGAAGGTCGGGTACACGTCCTGTGTGCCATGCGAAAAGCTCATGAAGGCGGTCATCAGCAGGATCAGGAAGAGAAAGGTGGGCAGAAAGGCCAGCAGGCTGGGCTGCCCGGCAGGCCGGATGGCCCCGGCGGTCCGCGCCAGCCGCTGCCGGTTTCTTTCCAGCCAGACCGGCGACTCATCGACCCGCATCCTTACATAGAGCACCAGCAGAGCTGGCGTGGACCCCAGAATGAACAGCCCCCGCCAGCCAATCGCATGGAAGAAGAGGGCGAAGGCTCCGGCGGCCAGCATCGAACCCAGCGCGTAGCCCTGCTGCAAAATGCCGGAGAAGGAGCCACGGCCGCCGGTGGGCAGCGTCTCGAAGACCAACGCCGCGCCCACCCCCCACTCGCCGCCCATCGCCAGCCCAAACAGCGCGCGCAGCAGCATCAGCACCGCCAGCGAGGGCGCAAAGCCGCAGGCCAGCTCGATGACCGAGAAGCTGAGAATATTCATCATCAGCACCGGGCGACGGCCGTAGCGGTCGGCCAGCAGCCCGAACAGCACCGCGCCCACCGGCCGGAAGGCCAGCGTCAGGAAGACCGCGCCCATCACCGCCGAGGGCTTGGTATGGAACTCGGTCGCGATGGCTGGAGCGCAGAGGATCAGGATGAAGTAGTCGAGCGAATCCATCGTCCAGCCCAGGAAGGAGGCCAGGAAGGTGTGTCTCTGGGGGCCGGTGAGACGCCAGAAGTCATTCAGAACAGACATGAAAGGGAGAATAACAGAAGATGAACGCCCTGCACCATCTGGCGCCGCGTTTCTGCATTTTTGCCCGCTTGAAGCCGGAAACCGCAAGGGAAAACGGCGCTTTCCGCCGGCGCGGCAGCCAAATTTTCATAGGCGCGCAAGGTAAGAAATAATCCGCGATGCAAAGTATTTGTTGCAACGAATAACCGGCCCGCATCATCTTACAGGGCAAGAAGATTTGGCGCGGCGAGCCAGCCTTTTCCCCTGCTCCCGCGACGCCTTGGCGAGCGCTTCTGCTTCCGCTCCGCCGCGGCAAGTTCAAGAACGGCCCTCTGGCCCCGCAATGAAAGGATTTGACGATGAAGCGTTTGGCATTCGTAACCGGCATTCTGGCGCTGGTGGCTCCCCTGGCCCTGGCGCAAGCCTCCACTCCTATCTCCGCCCCAGTCTCAACCTGGACCAGCGACGCGGCGCACAGCGAGGTTGACTTCAGCATTCGCCACCTAGGCATCTCCAACGTGCGCGGCCGCTTCGGCAATGTGGCGGCCACCCTAGTGTGGAACCAGGCCGACATCACCCGGTCCAGGGTCACCGCCACCATCGACGCCGCCACTGTGGACACCGGCGTGCAGATGCGCGACGCCGACCTCAAGAGCGCGAACTTTTTTGACGTGGCGAATTTTCCCACGGCCTCCTTCACCAGCACTCGCGTAGTGAAGAACGGCCACGGGCTGACGGTCAACGGCAACCTGACCCTGCATGGCGTCACCCGGCCGGTGGTCCTGGAGGTGGAGGGTCCCAGCGGGCCGGTTCCGGGTCTGACGGACCACAAGCCGCACTGCGGCTTTTCCGCCACCACCACCATCAGCCGCACGGCCTTCGGCATCGGCGGCAAGTACCCGGCGGCGATCGTGGGCGATGAGGTTAAGCTGACCATCGATCTGGACGTCGTCAAGCAGTAAAACATTTTCAGCATTGGTATAAAGTGAAGCCGCAACTGCCAAGTTATGGCCTCGTATGATGCCAATTCGGAATGCATCAATTCGGGAAAATCCGGAAAAATGCTCTCAACGGGCCGGATGGCCGCCTCGGGAGACAGCCCATGGCAGGACTGAAACTGGAAATCGCGCAGCGACGCGCCTTCGCCAGCCTGGAGGAGGAGGCGCTGCTGAACGTGCTGCGCACCGCCGACTGCCTCAGCCGCGCCTTTCACCTGAAGACCCGCGGCTGGGGCGTGACCTCGACACAGTACAACGTGCTGCGGATTCTGCGCGGCGCGCATCCCGGAGGGCTGACCTGCTCGGCCATCGGCAGCCGCATGATCGCTGCCGAACCGGACATCACGCGCCTGCTCAAGCGGCTGAAGGCGCGCAAGCTGATCCGCCAGCGGCGCGATTCCGCGGACCGGCGCGTGGTCCAGACCGAAATCTCCGCGGCGGGGCTGAGCCTGCTCGAGGAGATGGACCCGGTGATCGATAGCCTTCCCAAGGAACTGCTGGGGCAGTTGAACCGGGCTGAACTGGCCGAGTTGATCCACCTGCTGGAGCGGGTGCGCACGCCGGGCAAAGAGCCGCTGACAGAGTAACTTCCCCCCTCAACGCCCTCTTCGTCCACGGCGTTTTCACCTTTGCTTTTAACCGCAACCTGAATGTTTTCGGAAGCCTGAAGGGCGCTTTCCCTGCCGCCTTAGTGCCAGGTAATTGAAAGGGCTCTGCCGGGGGTAATCTCTTTTGCCGGTTCCCGCTCTTTTGTTGCCTTATTCCTGCTCCCCCGGAGCGGAGCGGCAACCCTGCGTAATGCGCCGCCGAAGATGGCGGTGAAGATGAGAGGCCCCAGCGCCGGGCCTTCGCCGATGGGGTGAAGATGAGGACCGGCTACTTGCCCAGCAGCTTCTGGGCCACCGCTTCCTCATCCGCGTCGGTCTGAATAATTCGGTTGTGCAGACAGTAGAGAGCCAGTTCCAGCCGGTCGCTGACGCCCAGCTTGTCGTAGATTTTGCGCAGGTAGTTCTTGATGACCTGCTCGGTGGTCCCCAACTGGAAGGCAATCTCCTTGTTGCGCTTTCCCTGGGTGATGCAGGTGATAATAGCCATCTCCTTGGTCGAGAGCTTGGGCTGGGTGCGCGGGCTGACCAAGGAGGCTGCCTGGGCGCGATAGGCCTCGATGACCCAACTGACAGACTGATTGTCGATCCAGGTCTCGCCGGCCGCGATCCGCCGTACGCACCTGACCAGCAGGTCAGGCGAGATGGAGCGGCTGACGATGCCGCGCACGCCGCGGCGGTAGAGCTCGACGGTCTGGTTCTCGTCGGCCGCCACGGCCTGCACAATCAGCTTGACATCGGGAGCGATGCGCAGCAGTTCGGGAATGGCGTTGGCCGTGCCGGCCAGCAGGCTGCCCTCGAGGAGCACTATATCGGTGGGGTAACGCTCGATGGCCGCGTGCAGATTCTCCAGGGAATCGGCCTGGGCCACGACACGCAGATCGTCCTCTAGCGCAAAGACCTTGCGAATGCCGACGCGGTAGATCGCCTGGGAATCCGCAAGAATAACCCGGATCGTCCCTGGCTTGACAGGAGCGTCAATAATTTCGCCGTCAGCAGAATCGTCGAAAAGGTCCATAAGCTGTTATTGCCAAGCCTACTCCAGCCGTCACTGCTCTGCAAATCGATACTCGTCGATTGTAGCGGCGGCCTCAAAGTTACTTTGGTTCATGGAGCAGCGTACCACACGCCCCTGGCAATGAACCAGAACATCGTGAGATGTACCCAACACCGCACCAGGCAGGCGGAGGGAAAAATGGATCTCCAACCCTACCTGAACCGGGCTGTCCAGCTCAAAACAAACGCCGCTGGCAGAGACATCCCGGGTGACGGCGGCAATCTCACCCTTGCCGGAGGACAAAACTACGGGCAGCGCAAGAGGAAAACGCACCGCACAACGCACTTCCTGCCGGTCAGAGGCCGGACGGGAATGCTCGGGCAAAAGCGGTAACGCAGGTTTAAAAGCTTCCATAGTCGACATCCCGAGGCTCAAAATAGGCCATACTCACTCTACCGGAGTTTTGCCGCCACTCCCATGTCACCAAAGTTTCCGGAAGGGTAATCGGCAGAATTGCGTGCGCCAGCCGATAGTTCCCTGGCGTTCGGCCATCGGTCACGGGGCGATCTTCCGAGTGGCAACCGCCCGGACCGCACAGGCTGTTTTCACGGCGCCGGCGCAGTGGCTCTACATTGCCGGCCAACCCAGCCCAAGCGGTTCCCGGCGCGGAAGCTACTCCGCGTAGCTGCGCACCCACTCCAGAATCGAGCGCACGGCGACGCCGCTCGGCCCCTTGGCGATGTATGGCTTCGCATCTTCCACCCATGCCAGCCCGGCGATGTCGAGGTGAATCCAGGGCGTCTCTTCGACGAAGACCCTCAGGAATTCGGCGGCCGTGATGGCGCCGCCCCAGCGTCCGCCGGTGTTCTTGATGTCGCCGATCTCGCTCTTGATCTGCTCGGCGTACTCCTCGCCCAGGGGCAGCCGCCAGAACTTCTCGCCCGAAGTGGCCAGCGCCGCATCGAATTTGGCCCAGATCGCTTCGTCGTTCGCGAAGGCTCC
>Ga0182014_10007393_pt1 | contig 11519 bp, 8 predicted proteins | sample 612S2DmetaG_FD_120489 | JGI IMG/M metagenome (GOLD analysis project Ga0182014, IMG submission 120489) | Permafrost microbial communities from Stordalen Mire, Sweden - 612S2D metaG | ecosystem: Environmental > Terrestrial > Soil > Wetlands > Permafrost | place: Sweden: Stordalen | collected... | reverse complement strand
ATCATCGCCCGTTCTTTTCCAGATCTCGATGTCCCGTGAGGCCAAACCGAATTAGAGCGTCCCGAGCGCGAGCGCCTCGGGAAGGTCGCTGGTTCAAATCCAGTCGTCCCGACCATTTTCTCAGGAGATTGGCTAGTATCAATTTCTCCATCCTTCCACTTGCCCTACCCCGCGCATCGCGAGTAGACTGAATCCCAGACGGAGAACGGAGGTCATTCTTATGCATACGGTCAAGGAACTGTTGCGGGAAAAAGGCCATCAGGTCTGGACCATCGCGCCGCAGGCCACCGTGTACGAGGCGCTGGAGTTGATGGCCGCGAAAAACAGCGGCTCCCTCGTGGTCGTCGAGCACGGCGATGTGGCGGGCGTGTTTACCGAACGCGATTACGCCCGCAAGGGCATCCTCCAGGGCCGCTCCTCCAAGACCACAAGCGTCGCCGAGTTGATGACCACCGACGTCCTGTACGTCAGTCCCGATGACACCATCGAGAATTGCATGGCGCTGATGACGAACAAACGGCTGCGCCACTTGCCGGTCATGGAAAATGGCAAGCTGGCCGGCGTTGTATCCATCGGCGACATTGTGAAGGTGGTTATTTCCGAACGCGAGTTCACCATCCGCGAACTCGAACGCTATATCACCGGCGGGCACAGCTCCATCGCCTGATACATCAGGCGAGATTGCGCGGCTTGAAAAATCTGTAGTTTCTCAACCGCATGTCATCGGGAACAAAGATGGCGGCCGAACGCGGGGAAACATCCAGGCGCAGGGTGCCCGCGAAACACATGACTTCCCCGAACGGGACGCCGCTGGGGAAACGCTGGCGCACCGTCCTGGCGGCATGGGCCATTGTCGTCGCCATCGTGGTCATTATTTCGCAGCCGCAGCAGGCGGCTGCGGAACTGGAGCAGGCACCCTGCGAGCCAGCGTGATTTCCGCGGATAGTTGCCTCAGCTCCGCGTCGCGCACCAACTGATTCTCTTTCCCGCAGAATTGCCGCGCCCAAGCGAGTGCCTGTGAGTCGCCAAGTTTTGCCAGAGCTTCCAGAATGTGCGGCTGCGCGCGCGGCGATGCCTTCGCAAATGCGCGGCGTAACGGCCCGATGCTCTGTCTCCCCAAGCCGACCAGTCCATCCTCAGCCGCGTACCGCACGTCCCACAATTCGTCCCCGAGGGTTCCAATCAATTTCGGTGTTGCGCGTCGGTCGCCGATATGGCCCAGCGCCTGGGCGGCACGCAGTCGTACCAATTCCTGCCGGCTGTCGAGGGCCTTCAGCGCCGGTGCGAACGCCTCGCGGGCGCGCAAATGACCGAGTGTGTAGAACGCGACCGTTCGTGTTTTCTCGCGATTGATCAGCGGCAGCACATGCGGGATTGCCGCGCGCACCTTCTCGTTAAACCGCGCGAGGAAATAACAGCACAGCCGGGCCACTTCATCGTTCTTGGCATGGTCAATTCCCGCGATTAACAACGGTACCGCGTTCGTGCCGATGTGGTCGATGATCTCCTCGGTCTTTACCCGCACCAGAACCTCGGGACTGTCCAAGCGGGTGAGGAGATAGGGCAACACTTCCGTTCCGCGCTTCTTCAGCTCGTCGGATGCCGCCTGTGCGTCCGGCCGGTCGCTAATGGCGCGACGCAGAAGTTGTTCGATGGGTTGATGCGTGTCGACAGGAGCGATTTGGTAAAGGCGAGTGTGGGTCCGCAGGGTCGGAGCTCGACCTGCAGTAAATTTATCGAGCGACAGAGACGCCTGCCCGGCAACTGCATTGGTGAATTCACAGTCCAACCCGGCGCCGTATAACGGTTTCAGCCAGATCGCGTTGTTGGTTTGTCCTTGCGAGTACTTGTCGTGTCCGCCGAGGTCGAGCATCAGCGCGATGGAACCATACTCACGCTTGTCGCCGTCGTGGCCGGATGCTTGCGACTGCTTGGGGTCCGTGCCTGTGTACACATCGTTGCCCGAGGAATCCAGCAGCATGGCAAACGAGTTATTGATCGCCGCGCCCTGTGCCGTCGTATCGCCCGTATAATTGTTGTCCCCGCCGCGATCAATGAGGATCCCGACCGCATAATCGTGCGCCGCGCCCTGGCAAATATGGCCTGCCGTATAAGTATTGTTCCCGCCCCAGTCGATCAATTCGCCGCTGCTCAGATGAATGCCCGCGCCCTGGCAATACTGATACGAGTCGTAGGTATTGTTGCTTCCCAAATCCAGCAGCAAGCCCGCCGAGTACCAATAGCTCGCACCTTGACCATATACATCCGCGATATAGTGGTTCTCCCCTTTCAAATCGCAGAGAACGCCGATTCCGCCTCCCGCAAACGGCCGCATGCCGTACCCGAAGCCTTGCGATAGCGAGAAATAATGGTTTGAAAGCCAGCCGCACGGATATTTCCCGCCGGCCACATACGAGTCATTGCCGCCCTCATCCAATAGCAAGCCGATCCCACTCGTCCCGCCAAACCCCTGCGCCATCTGCGCCGCTTTGAACCGCGAGTGCCCGCCGCGTTGCCACACAATGCCCGCGCCGAACATGCCCGCGCCCTGGCAAAACGTGTCGGCCTCAAACGTATGGCTCCCCTCCCCCGTCATCAACAATCCGCATCCGAAGAAGCCAGCGCCCTGCGACAGATGTTTCGCATGAAACGTGCAGTTGCTGCCCAGCGCCGCGAGAATGCCGATGCCGAATACGCCGGAACCCTGCGAGAAACTCCGGTTTGAGATGAAATCATTGTTGCCACCCATGTCGATCACGATGGAAATCGGCCGACCAAGCAATCCGTTTGCGCCACCCGCGCTGTTGACGTAGGTGTTACTGTCACCCGTGTCGATGATCAGGAACGCCTCGTTGGTGTACACGTTGTGACCGGCACCGCCGACGATGATCTTGCCGAGCGGCGTGTCGGTCTCGACCTGAAACTCTCTTTGCATGGCCGGATCGTCTTTCGCCGCTTGCAGAATTGCGATCGCCCTGTCCACCGAGCCAGCCAGCGATTGGAAAGCGGCGAACAGACCAGAACGATCAAGCTTGTCACTGGCGTCGAGGATAGACCTGGCCAGTTCGCCGTCCTGTAGATCGAGATTCGAATCGCGCCTCAACAGGTTGGCCACTTCATTGGTTTTCAAACCGATGTTGCTCCACGCCTGCAACTCAGCCGGGTCTTTATCCAGCCCGAGGTTTTCCACTGCAAACGCCGCAAAGGGCTGCGACTGCTCAGAAGGAAGCGACTGCTGCAACAATTGATTCGCCAGCCCGGCCCCGTCCGCGATGATTTCCACCGCTCGTGCTACCGGCGGTGGCAGGTTTGTCAAGAACTCTGGATCGACTTTGACCGGGGAATAAATCATCCTTATCGCCATCGGCGGCACCTCTAGCTGTTGCCTCGAAAACTGCGCCAGCGCCGCCAATGAGCCAACGGCTTGCAGGTTGGACGCCACCGATTGGCCATACACCGGCAACATCAGCGGCTGCTGCAGGAATGTCCGCGCTTTCCGGAGGATGAGCTCCGATTCGACGTTCGTCTTCTGAAATGACAAGTCGTGTGGCGTCATTTTGATGGCGCGCAATGCCATCTCGATCGCCTGTTCGTCCCTGGCGTCGAGCGCCGGCGGCAACTCAGCCGCCGCCGCTGACGAGACAATCAGGAATAGCCAAAACCATCGCGCAAACATGCCGAAGTTTCTTCCACCGCCGTTAAAATGTCCACTCTCCAAAAGATGGGTGCCTGGAAGTGGTCTCATAATACGAACGGGCTATTTTCGCTGGTTTCCCCTCACGTCCTCCGTAGTCATCAAACGACGCAACATTAAGGGCTACACGCCGACTACTGTTTTTCTCACATCATCCTGAATCGCCTCATTGTTGCATGAGGAGTGACAAGCAAGAGTGACAAGTTTTCTGCCAGGCCGCGACGAAAAGGACACAGGGGCAGTGTCCCGCCCCAGTTTTCCTCAACACCTTTCCCTCACCCGAATACTTTGGCGCAGATGGATCGCCTTGGACTGCGCAAGATTGGCAACTCCGCTCTTCCCTTGCCCCGGCCGCTACGCCTGCCGCATTCCAGCCCATGCCAACCACCTGCGCCCCATGTCTTGCAACTACCACACCGAACCGTTCAGACCGCCTCCCCGCTTTGAACGATTTGCTAACCTTGCGAGCAAACCCGGCCCATCCGGTTCAATTTGCAAATCGCGAATCTTTACGAATCGCCCCAGGGCGAGGATCGTGGAGAGAACGATCTGGGGGGCGCATTGGAGCTGGATTCCGATGATTTGGATGCTGTCTTGCGCTCATGGAGTGGGGCTGTTTCCATGTTGTTTTGAGTGGAGCGAGGCGCGGAACGTCAGCGGTTTCCGAAAGTGTGGCAAATGTGACAATTCCCCAGAACTCCTTACCGTTGAATCGGATCGAGGAAATCAATTCCACGTATCCCACGCAGCGTCATAGGCAAGTTTCGCACCATCTATCAGAGAGCATGGTCAAAACAAGCTGCAAATTGGTTAAATTGTTATTGACTTGCACCGGGGAATATGTAAAAAGGGCAGACGGCAGGTTAGGGTTTGGACAAGGCGAGTTCTGCGAGCCTTTTGGAAGATGGCGGAATTGGTTTTTTCCTCCCGCAACTCAGAGAGGAGTTTGTGAAAGTGAAACGATATCTTCTTGTGTGCATGACGGTGGCGGTTGTGCTCGGCTGTTCGGTGGCCTCGGTGAGGGCAGATGACATTTATCCGCCTCCGTGGGAGAGGGGCCACCCCAATACAACTTTGCAGGATTGGACTTTCTCGAGCGATGCGAACCCCTCGGCGCCAGACGTGGCTTTCTACAACCTCTATGGGACGCCACAGGCAACGATTACCGGCACCGGAAATACTTGGTTCCAATTTTACGACAATCACAATGGTGTCTGGGCCCTCGGCGGTCCCACCTCTTCTATGGACCTGGGTATCCCCAATACTCCGTTAGATGACACCAAGACCAAGGACGTGTGGACGCAGATTACATGGGAGCCGAACGGCACCAACGAGGCACCTGTCGTCATGGTGAACGGCATTGCATCGGAATCTTTCACTAATTACTCAATCGGAGATGGTGGTTGGTTTCAATCTGTCTATCAGACTCACTTGGCGTACAACCCGCAGTATGAGGATGTGGTTATAACAGGTTCATATGACTTGGGTGAGGTAGTGGTAGACACCCAATGCATTCCCGAGCCTTCCAGCCTCGCGCTGTTGGCAATGGGTGCTATCAGCCTGCTGCCCTACGCTTGGCGAAAGCGAAGACTGGCGGCGTAGGCCCCAACTTGGCGAACCGACTGACAAACGAATCGAGCCATCCGTGTGGGTGGCTCTTTTTGTTGGGCCGCACGCCTGAGCCAACCCACTCCGCGCCCATGTCCACCCCCATCGAACGTACTTCCCGATGAGGTGGTCGGAACTGTCCGCATTAGCTGACAACGTGGGATTTGTTTCGCACATTTTGGTGGGGGCTTGATCTGGTTATAACACAGTGTCAATCTCCGCCCTCACCGCCAAAACTCGGACGCCGCCGACTGCGAACGAACCGCATATCGGTTGTCGTTTTGATCTGCGCGGAACGGGCAACTCCGTCGCCACTTTCCGCTCGCCGCACTACGACCAACTGCGCCGCGACAAATGACCCACCCCCTCAGCAGGTTCCCCATTTGCTGTTATTTTTCCACAGGCAATCGACGCATACGTTGGCCTATCCCACCGCGACAATCGCCTTGTTCACGCCTGGCTCGACGGCGATCCTCAGCTACCGCCTCCTCCCGAAGCGCGCAAAGGCAGCGACGCAGAGAGCATGGAGAGAGGAAGCGGAAAGGGGGGACGGTCGCACTCAAACGGGTAAGACGCCCGCTCCACCACGTCCTACACAGAAACGGTGACGGGCGAACTGCGGGATGGCTGAGAGAGCAGTCCTTCGGCGCGGCGTCTGGCTTCATCCATCTTCGGATAGCGGACTTCGCGATAGCCGCGGACTTCTTCGACGCAGCGCAAGGCCTTGACATAGCGTTCGTAGCCAGCGCGACCTTCATAATGGAAGTTCTCCACCACGTCGATGTACCAATCACAAAATTCGCGCTCGCGTCGATGCCAGGCCGGCATGACGCGCCGCAGCCAGCGGAGGTGTTTCAGTACATTGAGCTGCCATTTCCGCGGGCTGAACTTGAAGCGGATGTCGCGGCCGAGGACGTTGAATTCGGGCCGGTTGAGGTGGTGATAGATGATCTTGTCGCCGCGCTGTTCGTCGACGTGGTAGCGGTGATGATCGCGGCGGGTCTTTTCTTCGCTGGTCAACAGGTGGGCAACGTAAACTTCGTCCTTGATGACCATCGCTTTGTGCAGGTTCCAGATGACGGCCTTCGTGGCCGCGAAATCGAACTGGCCGTTGTCCTTGGCGTAAACTTTTTCGACGAGATCGAGGTAGCGCCCCGCATGGGCGCCGGTTCCGCCGAACTCGAGGAGGTCGTACAGCCGCCAGACGATGTCGCGCGCGGTCTGTTCGCCGAGGCGGATGGAGTTTTCGCTGCGGCGGATGAGGACCTCGAATTCGCGCGCCCAGCGTTTGCCGGCACGGTGATTGCGCTTCAGGACGTCGACGCGTTCGGCAATGAATTCGGCGTACGTCTCGTGGAGTTCGTGTTTGTGGGCGAGTTCGGGCTCGAAGACGAGTTTGCGTCCAAGATGAAAGGCCTTGATGTTCTCGTCCGCGGCGGAGCCCATCGTCTCACGCAAGCCCCACTCGATGTTTTCCAGCGAGAGCGGGAGCAATCCCCGCTGGAAGGCGATGCCGAGAAGGACGATATTGGCGTAGAGTTTCGTGCCGAAGAAATATTCCGAGATCCCCGCGACATTCAGGCCGAAATACTCGTCCGACTTCGTGTAACGGCGCAGTGTGTCCTCCAATTCCGCGACGCTGAAGTCGTCCTTGCCAAGGAGCGTGAGGATGGTGGGCGTTTTGTAGGCGTTCACGACCGCCACGGTGCGGCCCGGGCTGCCGACGCGCAGGTTGCCGGTCGGCGAGAGGCTGCGCGTGGCTTCGAGTGGATCGATGCCGAGCAATAGATCCGCCTGTCCGTAGGGAATGATATTGGACGTGTGCCGCGAACCCTTCGTGAAGGTGATTTGCGAGAACACGCCGCCGTTGCGAATCGCGAGGCCTTTTTTGTCGCAGAACAGGACATGGTAGCCCTGCTTAAATCCCGCGCGAACGATGCTGGCGGTGCTGACGCCGATGCCCTGTCCGCCAACGCCGGCGAGGTAGCAATGCCAGACGTTCTTGAAATTGGCGATCTTGGGCAGCGGGATGTTCGACAAATCGATCGAATCAATGGGCGCGGGCGGTTTTTGCGTGCGGACGATGGTGATTTCCTCGAAGGACGGGCAGGCGTAGATCTTCGTGCAGGCCGTGTCGGCCACACACCACGACAAATCGGTCTGGATCTTCGCGCCGAAAGGAGTTTCGGCAAATGTCAGGCCGGGACAACCGGTCGCGAGGGTGCATTCGAGGCAGTTCTCGCAGACGTCGGGGTTGACGTTGACGAACCGCTTTTCCGGCAGAAAACCGTGTTCGCGAATGGTGCGCCGTTCCTCGCGGGATTCGCGGCGGTGATACGTGATGCCGCATTCCTTGTCGGCAACGATGACTTTGACGCCGTCGCGGAGAATGGTTTCCTCGAGCATCGTTTTCCACGATTCGCGGTAAGCGGGATTGGCGCGGACGACGTGGACGGACTGGCCGAGCATGGCTTCGACGATGCGATCGATGTTTTGCTTGTAGGTGGTCTCGCCGACGATATCGACATCCATGGACGGCGTGGGCTGGTGGCCCGTCATGGCGGTGGTGGAATTGTCGAGGATAACGTAGGTGATGTCCTGACCCTGCTTGAGGGCGTTGGAGATACCGAGCATGCCGCTGTGGAAAAAGGTGGAGTCGCCGAGGAAAACGACCTGTTTGTTGGTGATGAACGGGTCGATGCCCGCGCCCGTGCCACCGCCAAGACCCATGCCGCTGTAGTTGTGCATGAGGTCTTTGGTGGGCTCGAACATGAACATCGTATAGCAGCCTGTGTCGCCGTGGAAGACCAGATCAACAGGGCCGCGACGGTGATGCTGCTTCATGTAGCGCGGGTCAAGGAAGCGCTTCTTCACGTCGATGAGGACGCTGGCGCTATCGCGGTGCGGGCAACCGGGGCAGAAGGTCGGCGTACGCAGGGGGATGCGAACGTCGAATTTGTCCGTCTCGCGGATCAGTTCGACGGCGCAATCGATGCGTTTCTGGTCGAGAACGAGATTGGGATCGCCAAAAAACCTGCCGAGTGGCGCCAGGCGCTCGATGAGGATGCTGGGGTTGAGACCGCGGCTGGCGGGGACGCCTTTCAGGCCGACGGGGAATTCCTTGCCCCACACATTGGTGCGGTTCGCGGCGGTCGCGAGTTGGTTGTACTTCCCAACGATCTCGGTGATCTGTTCTTCCATGAACCCGCGGCGCTCTTCGATCACGAAGATGCTGCGCACCTGACGGGAGAATTCCTCGACCAATTGCGCGTCGATCGGGTAACTGATGCCGAGTTTGAGGATCGGCACCTTGTCGGCAACGCCGAGTTCGGCGAGCGCGTGTTCCAGATAACAGAACCCGAGGCCGGAGGCCACGAATCCGATTTCGGCGCGCCATCGTGGATTTCTGCGGGCGTTGATGATGCGGTTGACGCCAAGGCGGCGGGCGCTTTCGAGCAGGCGGCCGAACCGTCGCGGCATTCCTTCTTCCTTGATCCACGTGCGCGGGGGCAGCAGAACGGTATTTTCCAAGTCGATCCGCGCGGTATCGAGCTGATACTTGTTAACCGTACTGATGTCGGGAAAATGATTGGGATGGCATTGCACCGTGCCGCCACCGTCCGCCTGGTTGGTGGTGATGATGTAGCCGATGAACAGGTTTGATTCGCGGGATATTCGGAAGCCGAGGTCGACCCAATCCTTCAATTCCTGGTTGGTGCTGGGCTCCATCACCGGCAGGAAAATGTGTTTGCAGAGGTACCGCGAGTCGGCGGGCACTTGCGTCGAATCACTCCACGGGTCGTCGCCGATGATCACCAGCGCGCCGCCTTGCGGATGCGCGCCCGCGAGATTTCCCAGCGCCAACGCGTCGGCGGCGACGTGGAGGCCGACCGATTTCATCGCGCACATGGCGCGGAGCGGGCCCATTTGGGACCCATTGAGCATGGCGGCGCCGAGGGCTTCGTTGTTGGCAATGCATCCGCGGATGCCCTTTTCCTTGTATAGGGGCGCGACTAGTTCCATCGCGTCAAAAAAGCCCGCAATGGGCGAGCCGGGATAGCCGGTAAGGAGATGGGTACCGCCCTCTGCTTCGAGTGCGCCTTTGACGAGCAGTTCGTTCCCAGTGAAGACCTCGGCCCCTTCCTCCTTAAGGAATCGTGGATCGACTGTCATGATTGTATTGTGACGGCGCAGACGGTACCATAGAATGCGAATTGATGCAATTCCTTAAAATGACGGTGCTCGGGTTGCTGGCGGTCGCGCTTTTGGCTGGCTGTGGCGCGTTGCGGGGTCTTCAAGGAGGCTTCCAGAAACCGATTGTGGATACGACGGTGCGCATCTACGAGCAAGCGGACTCCGCGTTGCCGGCGGAGAACATCCAAACCGCCGTGTTGCCACGGGCCGGCCTGAAATTGACCATCAACCCCTTCCCCACGATAACCGAAAATGCTGTGCAGTCCGCCGAGGTGTACAGCACGGCGAGCGGCAAGGCCATTTTCCTCCGATTGGATCCGCATGGTGTGATCTTGCTCGACGAAATGACCACCCGGACAAAGGGCCAATACGTCGTGGTCATGGTCAACAACCATCCTGTGAGCGCGTGGTTCGTGGGCCAACGCATCACCAACGGGCAGTTCCTCATCGAAGGCGAGTTCACGGACGAGGAAGCGCAGAAGATCGTGGACGATCTGAACAAGCTGGCCAAGTCGAACAAGCAATGAGCAGGCGGAGATTCGTCGCACTCATTGTTGCCTGGTTCGTCGCCGCCGCGACCGCCCGAGCATTCGACCTCGGCCTGCCCACGGCCAATGACGCGCTGCTGCGGCCCGGGGCGGACGCGGAATTTTTCCAACCTGTCATCGAAGGCACGACCGAGTCGGGCATGTTCGGTTGCGTCCGCAGCCACGGATACCGTTTTCACAAGGGCATTGACATCAAATGCCTGCAACGGGACCGACACGGTGAGCCGATTGATCCGGTTCGGGCGGCGGCGGACGGCGAAGTGGCGTTCGTTAACGCGAAGCCGGGACTGTCGAATTACGGTCGCTACATCGTGATCCAGCATGTTTGGGACGGCGTCCAAGTATGCACGTTGTACGCGCATCTGCGTGAAGTTGCCGCGGGGATTTCCGCGGGGCAACCCGTCAAGAAGGGCCAGGTCATCGCGACGCTCGGCCACTCCGCGAATACGCGCGAGGGCATTTCCCGCGAGCGCGCCCACCTGCATTTTGAGATCGACCTGCTTCTCAGTCCCAACTTCTGCATTTGGTACCCGAAACATGTGCCGGATGCGCCGCCGTTTGGCAATTTCAACGGCCAGAATCTCGCGGGCATGGACCCGGCCGCTGTTCTGCGCGCCCATGCCACAAACCCCAACTTGAACTTCGCCGAGTATGTCTCGAAACAACCCATCGCGTTTACGGCACTGGTCGGCGCGCGTCCGTTCCCGTGGCTGAAACTTCATCCGGAGCAGGTCCAGCCAGCGCATGGCCCTACGCTCGCCTACGAGATCGGCCTGACCGCGTGGGGACTGCCGGTCGCGGTGTGGCCGCGGGTGGCGGGCGAGATCAGCGAATCGCAACACCGTTCGCTACAGCGAAGTTTGCCCGTGCTGGTGCGGGCCAACGATGCGGAATTGTCGCAGTGGACGTGCGGCGAATTGGTGAAACGGTCGCGGAGTGGCGACGGCTGGGTATTGACCGAGCACGGCAAAGAGTGGTTGGAGATGATTACGTTTGTGCCGTAAGCAGACAGATGGGAAATGGTAGATGGTTGATGGGTGGAGAGCCCCTCGCGACTCGGGATAAACGGAAGGGCGAGCCACGGATGCACACGGATGTTCACCACCCCGAAGGCGTTCGGGGTAAACTCCGAGCACGAAGGGCGCCCTTCGACTCCGCTCAGGATAAACGAAACGCGAAATCCGAATGTCGAAATTCGAGACGCAGGGTTGACGACGGGGCAGTCGGGGTTGCCTGTCTTCCAGTTTGTAAATTGTAAAGCGCTGACTCCGTCTACCGGTGCCAGCGGTAATCCGCCTACTGCGGACAGGGTGCTCCCCGTTGCATGATGTGGAAGTGTTAGGCGCTGACCCGAATGGCACTAAGATAAGGAGCTTTTGGGATGTTTCGAGTTTTTATTCTGGACTTGGTGGCGCAGGCGTCCCTGCCTGCGTTTTCATGGATGCGCGGGCACAGGCAGGGACGCCTGTGCCACT
>Ga0182014_10007392_pt1 | contig 11519 bp, 7 predicted proteins | sample 612S2DmetaG_FD_120489 | JGI IMG/M metagenome (GOLD analysis project Ga0182014, IMG submission 120489) | Permafrost microbial communities from Stordalen Mire, Sweden - 612S2D metaG | ecosystem: Environmental > Terrestrial > Soil > Wetlands > Permafrost | place: Sweden: Stordalen | collected... | reverse complement strand
TTCGTGTCCGGACGAGTCGCTGCCGGAGTTCGCCTTCATCGGCCGCTCGAACGTCGGCAAGTCCTCGCTGTTGAACATGCTGGCGGGCGAGCAGGGATTGGCCCGCGTCTCGCCCACCCCGGGATTCACCAAGCTCATTAACCTCTTCACGATGAACAACCGTTGGCGGCTGGTTGATCTGCCGGGATATGGCTTCGCCGAGGGTGCGCAGAAGGACAGAACCCGATTCAACCAAGCCGTGAACGATTATCTGGAGAATCGCCCGAACCTCTGCCTGGTGTTTGCCTTAATCGAGTCCGGTTTGGCGCCGCAAGAAATAGATCTGGAGTTCGTGGAATGGCTCGTGCGCCACACCGTGCCGTTCGTCTTCGTTTTCACCAAGACCGACAAGGTATCCGCCGCCGCCGCGCAGACGAATATTGCTGCCTTTACCGATCGCATTTCGGCGTGGTTCGAAAAGCTGCCGGCGGTTTTCACCTGTTCAGCAGCGACTCGGCAGGGCCGGCAGGAGTTGCTCGGGGTAATCGAAGACGAGATGACAGCAATAAACACCTCGGCAAACCGGGCAGGGGCGCCTCCCGAAAGCTCACCAAACCCCAGCCTGGAAGCGCGCAGTCGCGAAAACCGGAAACGGCGTCCCGACCTCAACCGTCCTTGGTGAGCTCGTGGCTATTAGATTGAGTTGATGGGGAAATCTGGCGATTCCGCGAGTTGTCTGCACCAAGTTCCCAGTCATGAAAGCGATCTGAAGGGTAGCACAGGACGACAGCCCGGCGCCATCGGCACAACGGATTCGAGAAACGGAGAAAGTCACGATTGAAACGCCGCGACAAATCCAATTATTGGAACATTCTGCACACCGACGGGGCCACCGGTCTGAAATAGGAGTTAGCCGATCCCCAGCACTGCCGAAAGCGAGTGCAGCCAAGAGACGACGAAATGAGGGGCGTTCAACCGCTTGGGCAAGATCTCCAGTGCCGCGACGAGCAGGATCACAACCAGGGTCGCGTAGTTCGAGCGCAGAACTGGCGTGTAAAAGGAAGTATTTCCCTGCGATTTGCGTGCAAGTCGGGCAATGACACACTCCTCAAGTACGGCGGAAATGAGAATGCCAGTGCCAGCGGCCATCGCCACGAACAGAAACTTCAGAAGCCAATAGGTGGGGTAGCTGTGGTTTTCGAGCGCATTTCCCGCGAGTCCAAAAGTCACCAAGGAGACAAAGAAAAACGCGATAAAGGCCAGAGCCGACGTCCAGCCATTCACCCAGCGTTGCGCTCCAGGCAGCGCCAGAAGCGAAACGCGATGCTGCACCATCCATCCCATCGCGAAGACCAATGGAATGGCCAGAATGACAAAGGGAAATACAGCGGTGAAAAGCCCGACGAGCATTCCAGGAATGGTGCTAACCACATTTGCGACGAGCATATAGAAAATCGCCCGGCGCCACGACAATCGGCTACGGTCGAGAAAGGCAAACGCACCACACTTGATCGCAATGGCGGCCAACAGCCAAGGAAGGGAACGGATGATAAGCATCGGACCGGCCGCCGAGGAACCGCTCAGAAGCTGATAAAGCGGCACGACGGGTTCGCAGCACCGGCCGATGGAAGGAAGGCTGAACGCCAACAAAACAACCAGCGGCGTCACCATCGATCTTTTCACGGAAAGCCGGTTCGTCAATCGCACAATGAAAGAACACCACACCACCGGTTCGGTTTCCAACTCAATCATTTCGTGCCGGCGGGGCTTGCCAGCCGGATATCCGAACCGCCGTGCAGCGGACGCCGGCCGTCCGCCACAAATCCTGCGCCCGGAAATCACGCCTTGAATTGTCCCATTAACGCTTTGGCGCGGTCCGGAGCAACTTGAGCGGCTCCGGAGTTTTGTAATGCCGCTTCAGTCCCACTTCGGTTAACAATCCACCGGAAACCCGGGCGATGAATTCAGGAAAATTGCGCTCCACGCGGTCGCGGATCAGCTTCTGCCCTGATTTGGAAGCCCAAAACTCCTCTTCCAGCTTGGAGAGCGCGATGCCCGCCTCGTCAGGTGACATGTTCTCGCGCTTGGCCAGGAGCCAGACCAGTTCTTTGTCGCCCGGCAGACAGATGGGGAAGGGCACAAACTTCAAGGTCAACTCCTGATCTTCGTTTGCGGCGGTCGCGGCCGGTCCGACCTTGATTTCACTGCTGAACTGGCCTCCGTCGGGCAGCGCCACTTCCACCATCAGGCTCTGTTCCTTTTTGTTGGGCTTGAGAGTGATGTCGCCGTCGCCGAACGATGCAGCCAACTGTAGTTTCACGTCGGCCACGGTCTTTTGCTCAAGGTTGGGCAGCTCAATTCCGCCGCAAAACTTCTCGAAAGCGATGGCGCGGGCCTTGGTTTTGAGCTCGAGTTCGATCGCCTCGTAAATCTTGCCGGCCAATTGCGCGTCGTGCGTGGCCTTGGGAAGCACCCGCTTCAGCAGTTCCAGCAGTTGCGCTTCATTCGACTTCTTTGCTTCTTTATTCATAATTCAAAATGGGGCGGAGTTGTGCCGGATTATTGGGCAGACTGCAATGCCTATATTTTGCTATTATGTTTCTCCTGCATGGCTGATGCCCGAATTGAAGAACTAAAGACGCTGCTGCCGCAGTGCCTGCTGCCCGACTGGGTGCGGCTGGGGCGGCGGCTCGCCCGGCTTTTGCGCGATCGTCATCACCCCGACCAGCGCGAGGCACTGTTGGAGCGGTTGCGCCAACAAGTTCACGCTTCCCTGGCCTTGCGGGAGGAGCGCCGGCTCAATGTTCCAACCGCGACGTACCCATCCGAGCTGCCGATCACCGCGCGCAAGGACGAGATCGTCGCCGCGATTCGCGCGCATCAAGTGATCGTGATTGCCGGAGAGACTGGATCAGGCAAGACGACGCAGATCCCCAAAATGTGTCTTGAAGCGGGCCTGGGAATCGAAGCCAAGATCGGTTGCACGCAGCCCCGGCGGGTCGCGGCGCTTTCCATCTCGCGCCGCATTGCCGAGGAATTGAACGTTTCATGGGGCCGCGAAGTCGGCTGCAAAATTCGGTTTGACGATCGGTCCAGCGCCCAGACTTACATCAAGATGATGACCGACGGCATTCTGCTGGCGGAAACCCAAGGCGACCCCACCCTCTCGGAATACAACGCGATCATCCTCGACGAGGCGCACGAACGCAGCCTGAATATTGATTTTCTGCTCGGCCATTTGAAGGGTCTGCTCTCCCGGCGCAAGGATCTGAAGTTGATCATTACGTCGGCCACCATTGACACGCAGGCCTTCTCGCAGCACTTCGACCACGCGCCCATCATCGAAGTCTCCGGCCGGTTGTATCCGGTCGAAGTCCAATATCAGCCGTTGGACGCGGCGTCCGAGGAGCAGGGCGAAATCAGTTATGTGGATGCGGCAGTGCAGGCGGCGGAACGCATACTTTATCAGACCCACTCGGGCGACTTGTTGATTTTCATGCCGGGCGAGCGCGACATTCGCGAAACCGGTGACCAACTCGAAGGCCGATTCAACGGAGAAGCGGAAATCATCCCGCTGTTCGGCCGGCTCAGCGCGGGCGATCAGCAACGCGTCTTTGCTCCCTCTTCGCGCCGCAAAATTGTCATCGCGACCAACATCGCCGAAACCTCGCTGACCATTCCTGGCATCCGTTACGTGATTGATGCCGGTCTGGCCCGCATCAGCCGTTACAATCCGCGCACCCGCGTCAAGCGCCTCCCGATTGAGGCAATTTCACAAAGCAGCGCCAACCAGCGCAAAGGCCGCGCGGGCCGGGTGGAGGCTGGCGTTTGCATCCGGCTCTACGCGGAGGAGGATTTCCAGGCCCGGCCGCTGTTCACGCAGCCGGAAATCCAGCGCGCCAATCTCGCGGAAGTCATCCTGCGCATGAAGGCGTTCCACTTGGGCGACATTGAGACGTTTCCATTTGTCCAACCGCCTTCGCCGGCTGCCATCGCCAATGGGTACGCGCTGCTTCAGGAACTCGGGGCGCTGGACGAACTGCGCTCCCTCACGCCACTCGGGCAGGATCTGGCGCGGCTGCCCATTGATCCCACGCTCGGACGCATGCTGCTCCAGTCGCAGCACGAACATGCCACTGCTGAATTGCTGATCATTGCCGCCGGACTGAGTATTCAAGATCCCCGCGAGCGTCCTCTGGAACAGAAGGAAGCGGCGGCCGCGGCGCACAAGCAATTCTCCGATCCGCAGTCCGACTTTCTCTCGCTGCTCAACATTTGGAACGCGGTTCACGAGGAATGGGACCGGCTGCGAACGCAAGGCCAGCGGCGGAAATTCTGCAAACAGCGCTTTCTTTCCTACGTGCGGATGCGCGAATGGCAGGATGTTTATTCCCAGTTGCATGACGCGCTGGAAGATTTGGGCACGCTGAGACTCAACGAGAGCAACGCCGCTTACGCTGCGATCCATCGGTCTATTCTCGCGGGATTGGTCGGCCATGTGGCGCGTTTCGAAGAGCGAAACAATTACAAAGCCGCGGGCAACAAGCTGCTTTCGGTATTCCCTGGCTCGGCGCTTTACGCGCGCGGCGAAGCCCAAAAGAAAACAAACCTCAAAGGCAGCAAGCCACCTCCAAAACCCAAATCCAACCAGCTGCCGTGGATTGTCGCCGGTGAAATCGTCGAAACTTCCCAACTCTTTGCGCGCACCCTCGCAGGGATTGAGCCGGAATGGATCTTCCAGCTCGCGCCACACTGCTGCAAGCTCACCCACCAGAATCCGCATTGGAGCGCGAGCGCCAGCAATGTGCTGGTGGAAGAGATCGTTGCCTTGCATGGATTGGAAGTGCAGCGCCGCAAAGTCGCCTATGGCAATATCAATCCCGGGGAGGCCACCGCCATTTTCATCCGCTCGGCTTTGGTGGAAGAGAAATTGATGGCCTCACGCACTACCGAGGAGGACGACGATGCGGATCACGATGAGGTCCGCGTTCTAACATCCGAACCCGCGGCCAATCCGGACTTGCCGCCGGCATACCGGTTCCTGACCCACAACCGGCGCATCCGGGAGAAAATCGAGAACTGGCGCACGCGCGTCCGCCAGCATGGCCTGGCCGACCTGGATGCCGCGCTGGCGGCATTCTACGCGCGGCACATCACCGCCGTCTCGTCGCTCCACGAATTGAACCGGATTTTACGCGACCCCGCGATGCCGGAACGCCTTTGCATTACCGAAACCGAACTGGCTGGCGGAAAACTATTGGGCTATGACGCGGCGGCATTTCCTGATGCAGTGCCGGTCGGCGGTCAGTCCGTGGCGCTGGCCTACGCATACGCGCCTGGCGAGGAGCACGACGGCGTGACCATTGAACTGCCTTTCACACTCGCTCAAACCGCTTCGGCCGCGTTGCTCGAATGGGCGGTGCCGGGGCTGCGAGAGGAAATGACCGGCGAATTACTCCGGGCGTTGCCAAAATCCATCCGCCGCGAGCTGATGCCGTTTCCTCCCAAAGTGACCGAGATCGTTCGCGAGTTTCAACCCACGGGAACCTCGTTTCTGGAGGACTTCGCTGCTTTTCTTCACCGCCGCTACGGCGTGGCGGTAAAAGCCTCTGACTGGCAGACCAACGCTTTGCCGGCACACTTGCGCCCGCGGATTGACGTGGTTGACGGCAGAAGGAAATCGCTCGCCGCGGGGCGTGATTTGGCGCAACTCCAACAGCGCTTGAAGCAAATGAAGACGGAGCCAGTCGCAGGACCTGACTCGGCCGACTGGACCCGCGCCACCCAACAATGGGAACGTTTTGGACTCACGGATTGGACCTGCGGCGATCTTCCCGAGCGCATCACCGTGAGTGACGGACAGCCACTCCCACACTACGCCTGGCCCGCCATTGAGTTTGCCGAAGGCAGCGTGAACGTGCGCCTCCTTCGCACCCGGGACCTGGCGCGCACAACCTCGTTGAGCGGCGTGCAACGTCTGGTGGAACTGGCTGTGCAAAAGGACCTGGCGTGGTTGGAGAAGGATTTGCGCCCATTGAGCCGCTTCGACGCGCTTTACTCGTCATTGGGTGACAGCGCCGAATTGCGGGAAACCTCACTGGATCACCTGAAGCGTTATATTCTCCCGAGTGAACTTCTACCGGCATTGACGCGGGCCCATTTTGAAACGGCTGTGGCGCAAGCGCGCCAGCGTCTGCCCGGACTTGCATCTCAATTCATGGACAGGCTCGGAGTCATTTTGCAACTGCGCCAGCAGGCCCAGCAACGAATCGGTGCAGCTATGGCTTCCGTAGCACCTCGCCCCAAGACCCTCTCATCGCTCGACCAACTTGGATCCAACACCACTATTCGCGCCATCAATCCACTGGCCGATGAACTATCCAATCTGGTCTCTTCCCGTTTTCTGGAGCGCATCGCTTACGACCGGTTGACCCATCTGCCGCGGTATCTCAAGGGGTTGCTCGTTCGCGCCGAACGGGCGGTCTTGAATCCGGCGAAAAACCAGGAGCGTCTCCGCCAACTCACGCCTTATCAGGACGCATTGAGGAAACTCCAAGCCCAACCGACGAGATCCCCCGAGGCGCTGAGTCAGATCGAAACCTTTCGATGGATGGTTGAAGAGTTCAAGATTTCCCTGTTCGCGCAGGAAATTGGCACGGCCATCCCGGTTTCCCCCAAGCGGCTGGATCAACAACTGGAAATAATTCGGAATACGGCGTAGCCGACTGTTAATATAATGGACTCGAATCCCAGCGAACCGCGCATTCCGCGCGCAAGAATCATTCGGTTCCTGATCATCTTTTCAACGACTTTGCTGGCGGCAACCTGGTTCGTCTGCGCGACGTGGAACCATTTTTGGAAAACCGCTTTTATGCCGGTGTGGCAGATCATTTTGCAGGCGCTCAATTTGCTCTTCGTGGCCACGACGATTTTGGCGAGGCGCTATTCAAACTACTGGCTGCGGCAGGGCTATCGAATGTCCGCAATCTGGCTCGGGGTCTTGAACTACAGCTTTTTCGCGGCAGGCGCGGCTTGGATCTTTTCCGCGGCGGCAGCATTGGTGTCGTTTCATATCGAGCCGAAGCTCATTGCCGCCGCATTTTTTGGAGGCGCCATGGTCACGAGCATCTACGGCCTGGCCAACGCTTCCTGGCTGCGCGTGACGCGCGTTACCGTCAAGCTGGCGAACCTGCCCTCAAACTGGCGCAGTGGAACCGTGGCGCTGGTGGCCGATTTGCATCTGGGCAATGTCCGTGGCGCCCGCTTCGCCCGCCGCGTCGTCGCCAAACTTCAACAAATACATCCAGACGTCGTGCTCATCAGTGGCGATCTGTTTGACGGGTCGAAGGCGGACCTGGATGCGCTCCTGGAACCGTGGAAAGGCTTTTCTGCCCCGGCGGGAGTTTATTTTGTCACGGGCAATCATGAGGAATTCACCGACCGGGCCAAATATCTCGATGCCGTGACGCGCGCCGGCATCCGGGTTCTGAATAACGAAAAGGTGGAAATCAACGGATTGCAGCTCGTCGGCGTGCATAACGCAGGAATACATGACCCGCAGCTTTTCCGCACGCTGTTGCAGGGTGCCAAACTGGATCGAAATCGCGCCAGTATTTTGCTGGCACATCAACCGTTAAACCTCGCGATTCCCGAAGAGGAAGGCGTATCATTGCAACTGTCCGGCCATACGCACGGCGGGCAACTCTGGCCGTGGACGTGGGTGGCGGCGCGCGTTCACGGGCGATTTAACCGCGGACTGAACCGGCTCGGCAAACTGCTGGTTCTGACGAGCAACGGCACGGGGACTTGGGGCGCGCCGATGCGTGTCGGCACAAGATCTGAAATTGTTTTGATCCGTGTTGAATCGGCTGAACGGCAAAAAATGCTATGACTGGAAAGGCTGTTAATCATCGGCTTTGGATGCCATTGGCCATCGGCGGCCTCGCTCTTGTCGGCATCGTCATTCTCCTCCTGCAGCGCGATCTGGATCATAATTTCAAATGCTGGTACATGAGCGTGACGGTTTTGCTGGCCGTGCTGCTGGAGTTTGTTTGGTTTCTCTTATTAAGCCGGTTCGATTGGCGGCTGCGTCTGGCAACTTTCTGCGTCATCGCGCTCGCGATCTTTGGGCTGACGAAGATGGTGCATGTGGCCGGAACCGTCAATGGCACCGGTCTGCCCAGGTTGTTGCGCTTTGCGGTCCTCACTCGATCCGCTTTTCAGTTTCAGTCCGCCGTTCAGGTATTTGACCCGCCGAGCCTCGCCCCAGGAAGCAGTCAACTCGCCGCGAGGTGATCCATGAGCAGTTGTTACGAATTGCACTTGGAGTCGGGACTTTAATTCGGAGCCGGGGGATTGCGCCGCACGGTCCACCACGTTACCAGGCCGGCGCCGCAAGGCGCAGAGGATTCCCCGCGGCTCGTTCCCGTGTCGTCATCCGGCTTGCTAAAGGCAGGAAGGCCAAGCCGAATGCCAACACGCGAACGCTCCGCCCCGACAAGTGCCTGGTCGTGTCGTCATTGTCCCCAAGATTGCGCCCCGGCTACCCTCGCAACATTGGGGCCAATGCCGCCACCACCAGGGGATGGCTTTGCGCCATCCTCTCCGCTCACCCTCAGGGCAAGCCGAGGCCGTAAAAGCGGCAAGGGATGTTCGTTTGCAACGGTTCCCTGAAATAGAACGACCCGTTGGTGAGGGTGACGGTCTGTACCGGGGTCCAAACAGGGTTACTCAGATTAGTGCAGACTTCCACAACCACGGCAAAACTGTTTGTGCCGGTGATGTTGAACCCAAATTGATTGTTACTAATGCCGAAACTGCCGTCCCTGGTTTGGATCAGCGGGTTCCACAGCAAGGCCGGACGACCGGCAAAAGTGGAACTCCAACCGGTGTTGCCAAGCAAATAAAAGACCGTCGCGTTATCGTCCGAGACGAACCCCGACGCATCAATGGTCGGAGCGTTGCCCTTGAAATAAAAACCGGTCAGGCTGGCACAGCCCTCGAACGCACCGTATCCGATGTTATTGACGCCGCTTGGAATCGTGACGTTACCCAAGTCAAAGCAACCAGAGAACACATAAGCACCAATACTGGTAACGCCGGCGGGGACTGTGACGTTTGTCAAGCTGGTGCAGTATTGGAACGTGTAGTTTCCGATGTTCGTGAGGCTACGCGAAATTATGAGGCCGGCCAGGCCGGTGCAGTTACAAAACGCATAATCACCGATGCTGGTGACGCTGTCAGGAATCGTGACGTTCGCCAGGTTGGTGCAGTTAAAGAACGCATAATTTCCAATGTCGGTGACGCCGTTGGCAATCGTGACGTTAGTCAGGCTGGTGCAGTAATTAAACGCGTTGTTTCCGATGCTGGTGACGCTGCCAGGAATCGTGACGCTGGCCAGACCGGAGCAGCCAGAGAAAACATCAACCCCGATACTGGTGACGCCGCTTGGGATCGTGACGTTGGTCAGGCCTTCGCAACCCGTAAACGCCGAGTCTCCAATGCTGGTGACGCTGCCGGGTATCATGACATTTGTCAGGCTCGTGCAATTATAGAAGGTAGCTATTCTGATGCTCGTGACACCGGCGGGAATCGCGACGCCCGTCAGGCTGATGCAGCGATAAAACGCCGCGAGTCCGATGTTAGTGAGGTTTCCGGGAATTGTGACGTTTGTCAGGTTGGTGCAGAACAAGAACGCATAATTCCCAATGCTCGTAACGCTGCCAGGAATCGTGACACTGGTCAGGTTGGTGCAACCCCTGAATGCAGAGTCCCCGATGCTGGTGACCGTCAGGCCGCTGATGTTGGTTGGAATGGCCACAGCCCCGCCAGGTCCGGAGTAACCGGTGATGCTGATGCTATTGTCCGCATTGGTCGAGTAATCGAATTGGGCTTGCACCGCTTCCGGTGAGGCCAACAGCAACAAAACTAAAAGCACTCGCCATCTTCTTTTCATATCATGACATGCAAATACGGCGTTTCCAGTTAGATTCCGCAAAGCTAACGGTTCTCCGAACCACAGCCCGTGGCGTTGTGTCTCTGCGAGGCGTTCATATAGCCATTTATTCTGTACTGTCGGAGAAGGCACCGATGAAGTCAATCTTCTTCTTCGATCGGTGAATTCCCTGTGCTCCATTACAATTGCTGTTCCGGCGGAAACGTCTCAATTACGTCGTCGAATTCAGGATGTGCCGACTCTGGTACGGATGTCACAGATGGGGGCAGCAGTGCTCGCCCCACCACAACCGGCCTCTCAAATTCCGGCTGAGGCTCGATCAATTTTGGCAGACGTTCAAGCCAGAATTCCACATTGCAAAACAGCTTGGCCGTGAAATCTTCCGACCACAGTTGACTTTTGCGCAGATATTTCCGCTTCTCCGAGAGCGTGTTCGCCAAACGGTATCGCCGCATGACCCGCCGCAGCTTCACCGCCTGGCTTGCGCTCACTTCCCGATCTTCCCGCTTCCCAAGGGGCAGGTGTTGCCGGCCAATCACGCCCCAATACCGGCCCGGCTTTTCTTCCATTAGCGGCATTCCCTCCTTTTTCGCCATGTAACGCTTGCCCGCATAAGCAAACGCCCCTTTGATGGTCCTGAGACGCTCCACGCGAGTCCCGGCCAGGTAGTGCGCGAAATCGCCGCTTCCCACCACCCCAAACCAGTTGCGGGACACCCAGCACTTTAACGAGTCCGCCCCATAGACTTCGCCATTCGGGAATTCTCCGCCGTCCGGCAGTTCGCCCCAAACACTGAGCAGCGTACATTGCTTTGAGCCGTCCAGTTCAATCTCCTCTTTCCAGTGTTCGCCGCCCTCGTGAACACGCACCCGGCGCAGGCGCGCGGAGTTCCCACGCTCCTCTTTGAACCGAAACCGCCAGGGGACACCGAAAACAAGCAGGTGGTAATGCGGAGCGATCTTGCCCTTGTTCATGCCCGATTGTCGCTCTTTGAATTCCAGCTTCCATATAATCGCCGCTCCCGGCCAACGCCGTTGCATCCGGTCGCAGAACGCCTCCAAATGGCCTTTGTAATCCTCCCGGTAGAGAGGAAAGTTGTCCGGGTAAGTGAGTGTGAAGGCGAGAGGCACCGCCGCCTGTTCCACTTTCGCCAGCAATTCCAGCATCCGCCGACGCGAAGCCGGGGTGAACTCGACAATTTCACCACGCGGGCCGCAACCGCTCGTGTTTCCTGCCGCCACATCCCCACGGAGGCGCACTTGAATCAGGCTGGCCCCACGGTAACAGGTGACGCTTCCCTTTCGTTGTCGCGCCGGAATATGCGCTTTAGACAAGCCCAGCGGAGGCGGGGGGCGGCGCTGGGCGCCACCCCGCCGCCTCTCGCTGTCGCCAGTCGTCACCACATATGGCCGCAGAACCGGCGAGCAGTGGTGCTCGCTGTCCGGTTCTGCTCGTTCTATTTTGACGGCGGGAGGTTGCGGTTTCACTGGCCCCCCTTGTCAGTGGCCGTGTTGGCAATGGCGACGATTGCGGCCTTGAGTGGCGCACTCAGCGAAGGCCAGGCCGCGACCACCGCAGCCAGGTC
>Ga0182014_10007391_pt1 | contig 11521 bp, 7 predicted proteins | sample 612S2DmetaG_FD_120489 | JGI IMG/M metagenome (GOLD analysis project Ga0182014, IMG submission 120489) | Permafrost microbial communities from Stordalen Mire, Sweden - 612S2D metaG | ecosystem: Environmental > Terrestrial > Soil > Wetlands > Permafrost | place: Sweden: Stordalen | collected... | reverse complement strand
TTTTGTGAATCAAATTGAATCCTAAATCAAAGCAGAAGGAGTTGCTCGATGAGAGATGTGGCGGTAATCGGCGTGGGTATGACCCATTTTGGAAAATTCCTGGAGAAGACCAATAAGGATCTTGTTCGTGAAGCAGTGAACGAAGCCACCGCAGATGCCCGTATTGATAAGAAAGACATTGAAGCGGCATACATGGGCAACGCTGCCGCCGGTCTCCTCACCGGCCAGGAAATGGTGCGCGGTCAGGTTGCCCTCACTTCGATGGGGATCGATGAGATTCCCGTATACAATGTCGAGAATGCCTGCGCCAGTTCATCATCGGCTTTCAACCTGGGATGGATGGCGGTTGCAGCCGGCGTACACGACTGTGTGCTCGTTACAGGTTTCGAGAAACTGTACCATAAGGATAAAAAGATATCCTTCCAGACAATTGGAAGCGCCGTTGACCTGGATAACTACATCGCCTACTTCAAGAAGGTTGAAGAAAATACTGGATCGGGCGACAAAATCATCCAGGAAGGCGGAGGAGACAAGAGAAGCATGTTCATGGATATGTATTCGTTCCTTGCCAAGGTCTATATGAAAAAATATGGCCTGACACAGAAGCATTACGCCATGCTTTCAGTCAAATCTCATAAGAATGGGGCATTAAACCCTCATGCGCAGTATCAGGACGAAGTCACACTTGAGGAGGTGCTTCGGTCAGGTGACGTATCATATCCACTTACACGCATGATGTGCGCACCTCTTGGCGATGGTGGAGCCGCGGCGATCCTCTGCGCAAAATCCATGGTTGCTCGATTCGGATCCAAACCGGTCTGGGTAGAGGCTTCCATGGTTGGAAGCGGGACCATTGCCTGTAAGGTTGAGGAGTGTGTGACGGAGCGCCTGGCGACCAAATTATATAACGCAGCGGGTATAGGTCCGACAGATATTGACGTGGTCGAAGTGCATGACGCCACATCGCCATCGGAAATCATGTACCTGATCGAACTGGGAATCTGCCCAGGGGAAGATGCTCCAAAATGGATTGATGAGGGCTACATGGAACTGAATGGTCGAATGCCCACTAATTCATCAGGCGGTCTTGTCGCTAAAGGCCATCCGCTGGGCGCCACAGGCTGTGGACAGATATACGAGATTGTCAAGCAATTGAGGGGTGAGGCCGGCAAACGTCAGGTGAAAGACGCCAAGGTTGGCATGACACACAATGGTGGTGGAATTATCGGTATCGATGCCGCTGCTGTAGCAATGCATATCTTCAAACGATAGAAGGCGCTGTTTTTAGAAAGGCGAGGGCATGAGCAGTAATGGAAGGAAGCACTTTAACATGGAAATCAAACCTCTGCTGAATACACCTCGCATGAGGGAGATTCAGATGTGGAAGCTACTCCCCGCTCTCAGGTTCTTCTATGAAAAGGCGCCTTTTGACCGAGGACGCATGGACTAGGAGCGTGTCGGAATAACGGCTTTTAAACTCAATGTAAGAGTTGGAGCGGGCACATTGCTCAAGGTTGCTCACCCAAAAACGCTCAACTCAATAGCCATTGGCAAACAATAAGTGTTCGTTCGTTGGTTCTTGACAGGTAATTGCAGGCATGACTTTCCCCGTACTCTCAGAAGGGACGGTTTGCCCCATCAAAAGGCGCCACCATACCGGCATGGTGGCGCCTTCTAATTGAGTGGGGGAACCCATTTTTTTCTGTCAACATCAGCTCACGAATAATTGCTGTCATGAAATAGTTATTGAATTGCTCGTTGAAAAGTTAAACACTGCTGCTCAAAGCGCTAAACCCAGCTTCCAAGTCTATTTATAGAAGCCGTTATTCCGACATGCTCCTACTAGTTTCCGGTGAAGGAAGGTAGTATTATCGGGAATTAGTTAATATCGCAGGGCGATTGAGCCTCTGGATTACCGGAAGGGTTTATCTGCCCGCTTATGGGTTAGCCAACGGAGGAGAGGATGAGATGAAAGGTCGTTCGGATTCACGACCGAAAGCCAGGATTGCATTCATTGAAGATATACTGGAAAGTCTCCCCATAGGTGTGATCATTTTAGATAATGGAGGGAAGATTCTGATGATTAACCATTATCAGGAGAGGATCTCCAGGATAGACCGTGAAAAGCTGCTCGGCACTTACTATCATGATACCTGGAAGCGCCTCTTCGATCAGGGCTCCTATGGTAACAAGTACTGGAATCTGATTAACAATAGGGAGTCTTTCACCTTCATTTTTACTGACATCTTGCCTCAGTTCTACGATTTCAAGATTTGCGGCATAGCCTATGGCGCACCTTTATCATTGTCAGCGGGGTTCATATTGCTTCATGATGTGTCTGATGAACTGGGCCGAGACAAGCGCACGTTGGAACAGCTTGCTAATCAGCTTGCGGAATCTTCCGAGTTTTTGAATAATTTGGTCGATTCTTCTCCCAATATGGTCTTTACTACTGACACTGCCGGATTTATCCAAACAACTAACAAGACCTCAGAGCGCCTATTAGGGTATACCCGAGGCGATTTTTTATTGAAGCATATCTCGAGTGTTTTTGCTGATGCATCGAAGTCAGAGATTATTTTATCCAGAACTGGGCAAGTGACGAAGACGGAGTTGATGTGCAAGAAAAGGAATGGAACTGTTTTCCCGGCCAGGGTTCGTGTTAACGATATCAGAAGAACTGATGGATCATTCAAATCGAAGCTGTTCCTCCTTGAGGATATTACTTGGGAAAAAACAATGGAGGATAAGCTGGCGCTATCCGAAAGGCTGGCAATCTACTCTGAGCTTATGGCCGGGATCGCTCATCAACTCAACAATCCTATGGTAGGGGTGATCAATTTTTCTGGTCTGCTGCTTGGCAAGATTGCAGCCGATGATCCCAACAGGAAGGTAGCCGAGACCATTTATGAAGCTGCTAAAGAATGCCAGCGGTTGCTGGCGTCGCTGATGAAAAGTATTCACGAACCGCAAAGCACCTTTCACGATGTGAATGTCGGTGAAGTTCTTGACAGCGCTCTTAACGCAACGTGGAATCACGAAAGTTTCAACCTTGCCGGTGTGCAACTTAAGAAGGTGATTCCAGGAGTCATTCCTAAGATAAAGGGAGATTCTCTCCAGCTCCTTGAGGTTTTCCGCAACATTTTGATGAATGCTTTTCAGGCTATGCCGGATGGAGGATCGCTCAACATCGGCATCAAGGCCGCTCTAAAGAAAAAAGAGATAAAGGTCTGGTTCAAAGATACGGGCCATGGTATTTCAAAGGAAAATCTTTCGAGGATTTTTACACCATTCTTCTCAACGAAAAAGAATAAAGGCGCCGGCTTGGGCCTTAGTTTCGCCTTTCAAGTAATCAGGAGCCATTCCGGTCGAATCGTAGTAAAATCTTTGGAGAACAGAGGAACTACCTTCGTAATCGTATTGCCGATTCACACTGAAGAGGGCCGTTTTGAATATTTCGATAAATCATAACGAAGCTGACATTATCTCTAAACTGTCATCAACGGTTATGGTCGTTGATGACGAAGCCTTTGCAAGGCGATTCTTCTCAACGATCCTCGAGGAGGAAGGCCACAAATGCGCTGCCATCGCCACTTCGAAAGAATGTTTCGACTACTTGAAGAGCAAGCCTCTTCCGGATCTCATTATTTTGGATATCCGTCTCCCGGATGGAAATGGTCTCCAAATGCTCAAGGATTTACGTGATTCTGGCATCAATGTCCCAATTATTATAATCACAGCTTACGGCTCAATTTCTGATGCTGTAGGCGCCATGAAGATGGGCGCTTTTGACTACTTTTCCAAACCATTTGAAGACGCGAATAAGATAAAGATCTCTATTAGAAAGGCTCTTGAGTATGGCTGGCTTGAAACTGAAAATCGCATGTTGCGCAATCAGCTTAAGTCAAGGGAAGCTTTTCAGGGCATAATCGGTAAGTCGGAAAGGATGCAAAGCGTTTACGAGTTAATCCAGAAATCGGCCAACGTCGCAACCACTGTTCTGATTGAGGGACAAAGTGGTACGGGAAAGGAGCTTGTGGCCAAGGCCATCCATCATTTGAGCAATCGTAGAGAAAAGACCTTCATACCTGTAAACTGCGCCGCTCTTCCCGAGGCTTTGCTCGAGAGCGCCCTGTTCGGTTACGAGAAGGGCTCTTTCACCGGCGCAGCCAAAACGACAAGAGGGTTCTTCGAAGAAGCCCATGGTGGAACATTGTTCCTTGACGAGATTGGGGATGCCCCTGCATCCGTTCAAGTTAAGGTCCTGAGGGCGGTTGAAGATGGAGTTATCTACCGGGTCGGCAGCACAAGGCCGATTTTCCTGGATGTCCGTTTGCTTTTCGCCACCAACAAGAGCCTTAGCGCCGAAGTTGCGGAAGGACGATTCCGCAAAGACTTGTACTACAGAATAAATGTCGTAAGAATTAAGCTTCCTTCACTCGTAGAGTGTAAGGACGATATCCCCCTGTTGGTGGATTCCTTTGCTGCAGATTATTGCGTGAAGGTCGGAGTGGAAAAGAAGAACTTCTCTGAAGATGCTATTGCATACTTGACTAGCCGAAAATGGCCCGGGAATGTCCGCGAACTCAAAAATTTCATCTCAAGGGTGATTGTCCTCCACTCCGGGCGGATGGTCAAGGCAAGTGACCTGTCAAGGTACTTCGAGGAGGATGGGTCGCAAGATAGCGAAAGTTTGTTTGATGGGGAGTATCATAAAGCCAAAGAACAGTTTGACAGAAAATACTTTGAAAAGCTCATCGAAAGGTCCGGCGATGACTTGAATATTGCCGCAAAGCAAAGCGGAATGCATATCGCCACCATCTACCGGAAACTGGATGCCCTGAGCATTCGGACCAAGAAAACGAAATGAGTTATATCTATCCGCAGTTGTGCAAAGTATTCGCGACAATGCGAAATCATCCAGTCCTCATCGGCCCTGTTTCACTGAGATTAGCAGCCGCACACGCGTCGGGTTCTCCGGCCTTCATAACCCTAACATACTGTAATGTCTACTAGTAATTTTACTTCAATTGCTCATCTCCTCTTCCTTCCCATGTGGCACATATGTTGCTCTTGTTATGCGTGCCATGACATCTGCCCTTCCACCGCAGAAAATTGAATAGTTAGAGCGAAAAAGGAATCAATCACCTTGCATGCGAATCCAGCTTCTGAAGGGCGCTCATGGCATCCTACCAGAGGAGAGCGTGTGTGAAATGATCTTCAGTGCTTAAGAAGGAGCGAAAGCTATGCCCAGGATTTCAGAACCCATCATGATTAGAAACGTTGAGCTGAAGAACAGGTTATATGCCCCACCCATGATTTCCAACGTGGTGAGAGAGGATTGCTGCGCCGGCAAGACTCTCATTGACGCTACGTACAGGAGAGCAAAGGGAGGGTGGGGCCTTGTTTGTTCAGAGGGTGCGGTTATTAGCGAGACTACGAGGCTTTTTCCTCGCACACTCGGTATTTTCGACGATAGTCAGGTGCTCGCCCTTTACGATCTGGTGGAAGCAATCCACGGGGGCGGAGCCAAGGCGATGATCCAGTTGCATCACGCAGGCCGGCAATGCAACCCTTTGCTATTGCCCAAGCACGTTAAACAAGAGGCCCTGACTCCTTCCAGCACCACTCCTCCGATGCCTTTTCCTCCTCAGATTCCTCCTCGCCAGTTGGAGGAAGATGAAATTTGGGGCATCCTTGACGATTACGCCAAAGCAGCATTAAGGGCCAAGACAGCCGGGTACGATATGGTCCTTGTCCATTGTTCCCATGGGTTCCTGCCTCAACAGTTCATGTCACCATTCACCAATCACAGAACAGACAAGTGGGGGGGAACAGAAGAAAAAAGGCTGGAGTTCATCCGTCAACTCTTGACTAAGATGAGGGAGGCCGTTGGCGACTATCCTATCGCCTGCAGAGTTGCGGCGGACGAGTTTGTCGTGGGGGGATACACAATCGACGATTTTTGCGGCTACATCGCACCGGCCATGGAAGAAGTGGGCTGCGACATGTTCGATGTTACCTGCGGCGTATTTGAGAGCTTTGTTTCTGTGATGCCGGAAATGTATGAGCCCAGAGGCGTTTGGGCCTATATGCCAGAGAGAATAAAGAAAGTTGTGAGAGTGCCGGTTTGTGGATTGGGCCGTATTAACGACGGACGCCTGGCAGTCAAAATGATCGAGGAAGGGAAGTTCGATATTGTCGGCATAGGCCGCGGTTCAGTAGCAGACCCCGAGTTCGCCAGGAAAACCCTGGAAGGAAGGTTTGATGATATCAGGCAATGTTTAGCCTGTCAGACTTGTATGGAAGATGACCTTGTAAACCGACCGAGCCGCTGTGCTGTCAATTTTGAGTACAACAGGGATTCATCCTGGGAAGAGGACCGGATGGAGCCTGCCAGGAAGCCCAAGAGTATCATGGTTGTCGGAGCAGGACCGGCCGGGTTGGAGTTTGCCAGGGTTGCCACCCTTAGAGGACACAAAGTGACCATATACGAGAAGAGTGACAAACTAGGAGGTTACCTGAATCTCGCTTCGAACTATCCGAGGCTTTACACCAGGGAATTGATGAATATCAGCCGGTGGCTGAGCCGCGAAGTTGATTCGATGGGAATCAGGATCGAGCTCAATACCGAGGTTACCGATCAGTTGATCAAGGAGAGGAAGCCGGATGCCGTCATTCTGGCTACGGGAGCCAGAGAGACCGTTCCTGAGATCCCCGGCATCAATGGCCCGAGTGTCGTGACACTCGATGAAGTGCTCTCCGGTAAGAAGACCGTGGGTAAGCGGCTGGCCGTTGTCGGAGGAAAATACGGTGCTGAGCTGGCCATTTCTCTGGGGAGGGAGGGTAGAGAAATGCCCGAGCCCGGCTTTAACAAGTACCACCGTCAGCCTGGAGAAAGGGCGCTGGGTGTGAAAGACGAGGCCAAATTGAAAGACGTGACTCTTATCGAGGAAGGACCCATGGTTGGGTGGCCTCCCTATTCAATGATCACTCGCTTCATTGTTATTAACGAGTTTCTGGCTGAAGCCGGGGTGAAATGCCTCACCGAAACGAAGGTCAAAGAGATCACCGACGGGCAAGTTAAGTATGTGACCAAGGAAGGCAACGAACAGAGCATTCAGGTTGATACGGTGGTAGTTGCAACAGGCAGAGCGGCGAATAGAGATCTCTATCATAAGCTGGTGGGGCAAGGCGTCAACCTATGGGAGATCGGCGACTGCGCAGGTCCCGAGAAGGTTGAGAAAGCGATCCACACGGCCAACTATGTGGCGCGTCAGATCTAACTGCATACCTATGACCATAAGAAGGGCTACCTGGTCATTTCAGAATGAATGGAAGCCTCTGCCTGAGTGATCACAAGCCGAATCGCATGGGTTGAATTGGAACCAAGGAGTTAGAGACAATGCCAAGAATTGAAGTGAACGCCGAGCTTTGTGATGAATGTGCAACATGTGTCGAGGCATGCCCTATGGACGTTTTGATGGTCGAAGAGAATAAAGCCAAACCAAACCACATTGACCTGTGCATGACATGCAGACTGTGTGAAGTGGATTGTCCCAATGAGGCCATAAAAGTTTACGACTGAGTGTTAATGTGATTTCCAGGTTATTTTCTTTGCTGGCCGCTGTAGTCAAGTCTAACAGAGATAATTGGAAGTGGTAATGACTTCCGGTTCTCCTGACCCCAAAATGGTCGGTCAGATCATGTAGGAATGCGTGCGTAGGTGGAAGGAACAAGGAAAGCCTTAAAAAGACCGGCCGGAAGTTGATTGCCAGTATTTTCATTCACGGTCCTGCGCGGAGCTAAGGGCATGGGATGCAGGATTCGTTACATGACCAGGTCCATGCTATGCTTGCGATAAGAAAAACTATTCTGAGGCCGCATCCCAGGATATCCCTATACCCTGCGTATCTTAGGATCACGAAGGGGAACTGACTGTGCCAAACTCGAAATCTTAGGAACAGCAATCGAAAGGAGACAGGGATTATGGACTGGAGAGAAGAATACAAAAGAAAGACCGTCTCATTTGCAGACGCTACCCGGCAGGTTCGTTCGGGAGATTTCGTCGGTGTAGGGTTGGCCATAGGCGCCTGCTCGGCAGCAATGTATGATTCCATATTGGACCGCGGGCAAGAATTGACCAATGTGACCATCAGCGACTCTGTTACTGTACGTCCGTCAAGGCTCTACGACTTTGAATTCATGTTAAAGCTGGATGGCCGCATCAATTACCACCCTTGCTTCGGCATGCCGCTGACGAGAAAGATAATCGAATCCGGATTAACTGACTTCTATCCGGAGCAGGGTCACGATCTGGGAGATCGATACGCGCGTTGGTCGGATGTCTACATCGCCATGGTGGGTCCTCCAAATGAAAAAGGTTTTCTAAATCTGGGTTTAACCAATTTCTACACCATGGAGGCGGTTCGTCTGGGGAAAAAGCTGGGGAAACTGCGTGTCGCCATCGCGGAAGTCAATGATCAGATGCCTGTTATCTTTGGGAACAACTGGATGCACATTTCAGAGTTCGACTTCTTCGTGGAGAATTCGACAAAAATCCCCATTTTTGAAAGGACTGCCCCTGGGGAGAAAGAGAAAATAATCGGCGAACATGTTCTGGAATTGATAAATGACGGGGATATCCTGCAGATGGGTTTAGGCGCTATTCCGGAAGCTGTCATTGCAGGACTGGAAGGCAAACATGACCTCGGAGTTCACTCGGAGATGTTCCCCACTGCTCTTCCACAGCTCGTTGAAAAGGGGATCGTGACAAATAACACAAAGTCACTCCATCAAGGCGTGTCCACAGCGACAGTCTGCCTTGGCGATGAAGGCATGTATGATTACGTTCATCAGAACCCCACATGCCGATTCGATCCTGCATCCTACACCAATAACCCTGCCCTTATTGCCCAGCATCCCAACTTCGTCGCCATGAATATGGGTCTGTTGGTTGACCTCTCAGGACAAATTGCCTCGGAAGGACTTGGACACAGAATGATAAGCGGTTCAGGAGGGCAGTTGGATTTCATGATCGGCGCGTATCATTCCAAGGGGGGAAAGGGCATCACCCTGTTTTATTCCGCGAGGCAGTTGAAGGATGGGCGCCTTGCGTCTTCGATTGTCCCGGAAATGCCCCTCGGCACGCCAATTACCGTCCCCAGGACTTATGCGCACTACGTGGTGACTGAATATGGGGTCGCCGATTTGAGATACAAATCAAGGAGACAGCGGGCGGAAGCCCTGATCAATATAGCGCATCCGGACTTGAGAGGAGAACTGAGAGACAGTCTCAAAAAGAATTTTTATTTCAACGGCGATTTCGCACGGCTATCCACGCGTGCCGCATAACCTCAAGTTCTTCACCGAGGGTCTCCTGGTGAAAGCACTTAAGGAAGGTATAAGGCTTACGCGCCCAACTGATTGTGTTGCCGTCGTGACAGGTGGCGCATCGGGATTAGGATAGGCTTGTGTCCTGCATTTGTTGAACAGCGTAGGCAAAGCCGCCATTTTCGACATGGATTAGGTCCGGGGTAGGAAAGTGGCAGGGAGCACGGTCCGGAGGCTATTTCCCGCCATACTGAGCGAGGAAAGTGTGCAGGTCGCCCTCAGCAAGACGTTGCAAGCTTTCAATAAGGTAAATGTGGTTATCAACTGCGCCGGTGTGGCCAACCCCGGAAAAACCATGACCAATTGCCGTTTATTAAGCTTATCGATGGCCCTGTTTATGACTTCAATATAGGCCGAGCGAAAGAACAATCCACATACTACAATCAAAAGCAGTGCAGGGACAGTTCGTCTACACCCGCGCCCGTTACGGAAGGCTCAGCATCATTACTTTGCTCAATGGGTTCGCCAAGATTCGCCAGTATGTCACGAATAAGCCCGATGATTTTGTTTCGCGGCAGCTACGGACGATAACTCTTTTCCGAAGAGTCAATCCGGAACAGTACGAACGACTTGAGTGGCGTCCTTGAAATCAGATTTTTCAACCTCAGCATGAACCGCACGGTGAAATTTGGCAGTGTCCTGCTTGCAAAGGGGTCAAAGCAAAACAATTTCTCGATACCACTGCTATAGTTTCAAGGCCCATCACGGTAAGTAGTTGAATTTACGGGACCAGCATCTCATTTTTGGGGTCACTTTTCCCCTTCTAAGGCAGGAGTTGCTTGAAGAGATGCGCACTCGAAACTCAAACGCGACCCACCTGCTCGGACCAAGCCAATGATTTGTGTTTGTTTGAATCCGTACAGAAAAAGGAGCTCCTATTCTCTTTATAACCTTCTTGTTCCCACCAAAACCGTGCGCTTTAGATGAGGAGACTTAATAGCCCTGCTCCGCGCCTGCTTGTCCCCTTCTTTTGGGGTTAGCCGGGCAGCGCGCGGGTGACCGTTATGGCATGCACCTCCGATGCCCTGCCCTTCCTTTTCAGGATGGCTGCGCATTCATTTAAAGTCGTACCGGTAGTGAATACATCGTCGACCAGGAGAATGCGGCGGCCTCGCACTCTCCGTGCGTCGGGAATTTCGAACGTGCCCTTGACGTTTTCCAGGCGCTCCCTGCGTGAAAGGCGAGTCTGGGGGCGGGTTTGGTTTTTTCGCACAAGAATATCGAATGAGACCGGAGCTTTGATTCTGCGCGCAAACTCCCCGGCCAGGAGACCCGACTGGTTGAATCCTCTCTCCTTGAGGCGTTTTGGATGCAGCGGCACAGGAACGATAAGGTCGGGCGCAGGCAATCCCCAACCGGCATAAGCGATCTCCATCAGCTCAACCAGGGGAGGCGCCCATTCCATTTGCGCCCCGAACTTAAACTGGTGGATGCGGGTGCGAATGATTCCTTCATGAAGTACGGCAGATCTGGCCGTGTCAAAATGGAAGGTGGGCTCGATGCATTCGCCGCACAGGTGGTCCGGCGAGTCGGGTGAATCTGTAAAGGGCCTTCCACATCTTGGACAAAGAGGCGATATGGCCCATGGGATCTTTTTCCAACACTCGAGGCACCAGGAACTATGGGAATGGGCGCCTATCCGCTGGCAACCCGCACAGCTCCTGGGAAGGCATAAATCCACGAGAACCGAGCCGGCAAACCTCAACCCCGATCCAATTGAACCGAGTGCAGGCCTAAAGGCGAACCTTTTCTCCACAGGCGCGCTGGCGCCGATTCCAGGACTGTGCGGACCTGTTTTGGGAGGGTTGAGTTGACAAACTTCAGGACTCTTGCAGCTCATCAAACCTCACCTGGATTTGGCGGCGGCTTCCTCGCAAAGTTTCCCGTACACGATGCTCAGTTCCCGGTCGCATTCGGCCGATGGCGCACCGGTCTTGGCGGCCAGTTCCAAGGCCTTTTCCGCATCCTTTAATTTTCCCTCTTCCAGGAGCAATTCGCCGAGGAGCAAGTTTATATCACCCCTGGCCGGGTCCAGGCTTGCCGCCTTTTGAAGCAGACCGACTGCGCGGTCCTTCTCACCCTGGGAAATCATGATTTTGGCCGATCTCACGCAGGCTTCCAGATCGGA
>Ga0182014_10007390_pt1 | contig 11521 bp, 12 predicted proteins | sample 612S2DmetaG_FD_120489 | JGI IMG/M metagenome (GOLD analysis project Ga0182014, IMG submission 120489) | Permafrost microbial communities from Stordalen Mire, Sweden - 612S2D metaG | ecosystem: Environmental > Terrestrial > Soil > Wetlands > Permafrost | place: Sweden: Stordalen | collected... | reverse complement strand
CAGCTTGGGAAGCTGGCTAGCCCGTATTTCAGCGAACTACAGCAGTGTATTATGGCAGGTAGATAAGTTATGTGTACCCTGGCAAACGAGCCCACACGTCAGCGTCCGCGCGATGGCCGCGCGATGGGCGAGGCCTTCGAATCACCGTCGGTGTGGCTCGACGGCGACGTAGCTCACTCCGGCGCCATGTGGACGACGTCCCAGGGCTGAGCGTCTGTCCCCTCCAGGGCTTCGAGGGCACGGATCACGACCACGCTCCCGGCGTCGGGGATGCCGCTAGCCCGCTCTCCCACCCAGGCGGCGCGCCCATGCTTGGGCACCACGTGCACCATCTGCTCAGTGCCAGCGATCGCTGCAGCTCGCATCAACGGCAAGGCCTCTGTGACTGATGCCGACCCGCGCGCCACGGCGAGGGCTGGGAGGAGAGCGTCCAGGAATGTCTTCTCCCCAGGCTCTGCCTGTCCTCGGCGCTGAACCATCGCGATGCCGGCCTCGAGGCCGACGACCGTAGACGAGAGGTCGTCTCGCTGCTCCCCGCCAATCGCTTCGGCCGCTGCGGCGAGGCCACGCGAAACGAGCGAGCCGAACGTCGATGGGCTCGTACTTGCGCAGATCTGCGCGATTCCCGCGAGCAGTTCACTCGTCGACACAGCCGTCCCCCTTTGGGGAAGCCACTTAAGGATGGCTGCGGCGGCCGAGCGGACCGTGATACCGAGATCGCCATCGCCTGCCGCTGCGTCGAGTTCCCGAAACTCTTCCTCGTGGTCGATAAGAGACCTGAGCAGCCGCTCAAGAGCGACGTTGGTGGGGGACTCGTCCATCAGAAAAGCCTCAACAACGGAGAGTACGACGGGGCATCGAGGAGGGATGTGAGCTCGTCGTCGAGCATCATTACGGAGATCGAACAGCCAGCCATCTCGAGGCTCGTCGCAAACCTACCCACAAGCGCGCGGTGGACAGTGATCCCGTCGGTTGCGAGCCGGTCCGCGACGCGCCCGTAAACGATGTAGAGCTCCTCCTCGGGCGTCGCGCCGAGGCTGTTGACGAGGACTGCCACTCGGTTCGACACGGTGAGCTCGAGTTCGGCGAGGATCCCGTCAAGAAGCAGGTCGGTGATCCGATTCGCGTCCGCCATCTCTTCGCGGCGAATGCCGGGCTCACCGTGGATCCCGATACCGAGCTCCATCTCACCCTCGGAGAGCTCGAACGTCGGTCGACCGGCCTCGGGGATGATCGTGGGCGAGAGGCCCACACCCATTGTCCGAGTGTTAGCCAGTGAACGCGCAGCGACGGCAGCTGTCTCGACCAGCGTGTAGTCGGCGGCTGCGGCAGCTCCCGCGCACTTGAACGCAAGCGTTAGGCCCGCGACACCCCTTCGGCTGCCGCTGGCAACAGACGGAGCCGAGGCGACATCGTCCGCCGCTCGGACGGTCGCCGTGTCGATGCCCTGGTCACTCGCCATGTCCACGACATCGTCGAAGTTGATCCTGTCGCCGCTGTAGTTCCCGTAGAGGAAAAGTACACCCTTACCCGACTCGCACGCCTTCGTCGCGGCCAGAATCGTGTCGACCGAGGGAGAGGAGAACGTCTTCCCCACAGCGACCGCGCTGCACAAGCCTTGGCCAACGTAACCGAGGAAGAGCGGTAGGTGTCCCGATCCTCCGCCGGTGACTATCGCTACCTTCGCACCGACGCCGGGAGGCTCGACGCGCGTAATCGCCCGGGAGAAGCCGGGCACCGAGCGGAAGTCTCTCGGGTATGCCTTCAGCAAGCCGCCCAGGAAGTCATCGACAAAGTCCTTCGGGGCATTCATTATCTTGCGCATGCACATCCACCTCCTTCTATAGGCATTTCATTCCGATCTCGGCAGGAACGAGGAGCGCTGAGCGCGCGCCACTCCATCACGGCACGCTCCGTGTCAGACCGGCGTTCCACACCTGCTTGAAGGTGCGAAGCGCGTCACCAGCACTCACGCGTGGGACGCGTCCATTCTCAATGGCGTCCACAAACTCACGCAGCGCACCCGCAAAGGATTCGTCCAAGTTAGCCTCCAATTCCGTACGGTCATCAACCTCGCTGGTCTGAAGGTGGACGACCGGTGAAGGCGCTAGGTCAATCTGCATGGCACCCTGAGTGCCGCTCAGCTGGTAGCCCAAATGCCACGCCGCAGGCCAACCGGCCGACGAGTTGGCATCCCAATCGGAGTAGGAGATTTGCAGCGATCCCGTCCCGCCGCCATCGAAGCGCACCATTCCTGCCGCATTATCTTCCTCGCCGAGTCGAGAGTCGCCGCAAGCAACAAGGGCGACAATATCCGAGATCGGCCCAACCAGGTCTTCGAGGACATACAGGAGATGCGACGCGGTATCGACCCATGCCCCACCCCCCGTCGCCTCTCGGCTGAGCCTAAAGTCCCCTGGCGCGAGGTCTAGCCACCCACGCGACCAGGCACGACAGCAGGTCAGCCGTCCGAGAGGCTTGTCCCGGAGGAGTTCCTTTGCACGGATGACTGCCGGGTGGAACAACAAGTTATGACAGACCATGAACACCGACTGGTAATGGTCCGCTAGGGCGACAAGAGCCGTTGCCTCCGTCAGATCCGCTGCCAGCGGTTTTTCAAGAAAGACATGCAGCCCCTTGGCGATAGCCGCGCTTGCCACCTCGTAATGACGGTTGTGGGGTACCGCGATGTCAACAGCATTAACGCGGGGGTCGTTCAGCAACTGGCGAAAATCCGAGAATACGGCTGCGCCCGTCACCTCGCCAAGGTGGGCGGCTGCGTCTGCTCTAGGGTCGGCGACGGCAACCACCTCGATCCCAGCGAGTCCCTGCAACTGCGCCACGTGTACCTGTGCGACGCGTCCCGCACCGATCAGGCCTAAACTGACCGTCACCGAACTAGCCCTTCCGTGCCGGTACACACTTCAATCGCCGACGAGAGCCCCTCTGTATCTCCGCCTCTCGTGACACAGTAACCGCGACAACACATTGCGCGCACAAGTGGACTTTGCCCATCCTCGCCATCAAGGCTGGCGGCGCGAAAGTCGGTGTCGGACGCATCATCAGCGGCCACCGGCTCGCGAACAACAAGGTCCTGGAGCAGCGCGTACATCGTCCCGCTGTTCCATTCCTCCCTCCCGCGGCTCTCGACCACACACTGGACACCGCGCTGGAGTGGCGCCGCAATAGACCTAGTGCCCATGCCGATCAGGCGGCCTCCTCCCTTCCGATTCGAAGCGAGTTGCTCCAGAAAATGCAGTCCTCTCTCGCGATCGGTTGGTACCTGGACCAGACTCATCTCTCCGCCAACGAGTCCTTCGGCCACATCGACCAGCTCGTTAGCAAGTAGTGCGCGCCGAATTGCGGGCATGCGCTCTGCCTCAAGCCACTGCAATAGGTTTACTTGGAAGCCCACAGCTCAGCTGGCCACGCGAGTCCGACCACGGTCGGCAACAGCCGCACAGTCGGGCAGCACCGCCCTGAGCGCATCGCCACGGTATTGCTCTCGTCCACGAGCCGTCAACACAATCGCCTCAATGCCATAGCGCTCCATGGCATCGCGATTCAATGTGACACCAAGTCCAGGATCTGCTGCAACCTCGATCCGTCCTCCCGTGGGCAAAGGGGTACCATCGCAATACTCGTAATACAGGTTGTATCCGGTTCGCAGTTCGTATGGGAAGTATTCGATCAGCGGCGACGCAAGGCTGGAGATGATCAAATGGGCGTTGTGCGACTGATTGGAGTGGGGGATCACGGGTACACCGTAGGCTTGGGCAAGCGCCCAGACTTTACGCGCTTCCGTGATTCCGCCCATCCGGTTCACGTCGGGTTGCAGAATGTCGACAGCCTCCTGCTCAAGGAGGAGGCGAAACCCCTGGAGCGTGAACTCGTGTTCGCCCCCTGAGATCGGCACACCAACCTCGCTTCGGATCCGCCTATAGGAATCCAGGTCGTCAGGCAGGACAGGTTCTTCGACCCAGGCGAGGCCGAACTCCTCCAGCTTGCGAATCATCGAAACCGCGTAGTTCGTATCCCAGCCCATGTACGCCTCTGTTGCGATATCTACGTCATCACCCACCGCCTCACGCACGGTGCGCACGAGCTCGTAGTTCTTTCGCATGCCAGCCCGGCCGTCTCTTGGTCCGTAACCGAATCGCATCTTCACGGCCGTGAACCCCGCGTCTGTATAGCCCTTCGCCTCTTCGGCCAGCATTGCCAGATCTTCACGAGCGTAGAGCTGACTCGCGTATGCGCGTATCGAATCCCTGACCTTGCCGCCAAGCAGGTTGTAGACCGGCTGGTGGGTTGCCTTGCCGAGGATGTCCCATAACGCGATGTCGAGTGCACTGATTGCTTCCAATACGAGGCCCTTTCGGCCGATGTTCAGCGTATCCCGGTACATCGACTGCCAGAGTCGCTCGGTGTCGAACGGGCTTTGGCCAAACAAGAGGGGCGCGAGGTGGTGCTCGATAACGGGAATCGATGCCGGTGAGCCGACGCCCACGTTCCCGAGACCTGTGAGACCGTCGTCGGTGTGCACGACCACGACAACGTTGGTCACCTCACCGGGGCGTTCCGCGCCGGTCCGGTGAAGATCTTCGGCCAGCGCCGAATTCTTTCCTGCACGAAACATTCCTGGGCCGCATGAGCTCGGAGCTTGAGCGTCCAAGGGTGCCGTGTTTCCATAATCGCCCAGGAGGTCTAATGGTGTTGTGCTCCACCAGTCCCGATTTACTGACGTATTGGGCTCACGCAGGGCGATAAGGTCGATACGCTCGATTATCATTAGCAAACATTCCTTTCTGAGTTTGCAGCATTCGATGTTGTACCGAATCGTTGCGCCGGCAGACCTTGAACAGCGGCGTCGACGACAAACACGCTTCCTGCCAATGGCTGGCTGATCAGAGCCGCTGCATCGAGGCCGAATCGCGAAGTCGTGATGTAGAGCTGTTGAAGAGTGCGTCCACCGAATGTGCAGCTCGTAACCCGAGACACCGGCAACCTGACGCGAGCCAATAACTCCCCACTCGGCGAATAGCGCTGAACCTCGCTGCCATCCCAAAGCGCAACCCAAATTGCCCCATCTGCATCGACCGTCAGTCCGTCGGGCTCGTACGGAAAGCCACGTAGATCGATGACGGTCTGTCGAGCTCCTAGCCGTCCCTCCTCGAGGTCGAACTCGAAGGCATCGACACATCCCGTGGCGCTGTCGATGTAGTAGCAAAGCCGCCAGGTCGGGTCCCAGGCGATGCCGTTGGAGATCGTCACACTGTCGATCGCAACCGTCAAAGTGCCGTCGGAGCGAAGACAGTACAGGGTCCCACGCCCGGGAATGGCATCGTATGCCATGCTCCCCGCCCAAAACCTGCCTCGCGCGTCACATGCCCCGTCGTTCATGCGCACTTCAGGAGTCTGCTTGAGGGGCAGAGCGAGCGGCTGGACAACCTGAGTCCTCTCGGTGAGCAGCACAAACCCCGCCCGGACTGCAAGGACGAGCTCGCCGCTTCGGGCGAGCCCGACGGCACCAACCTCGCTGCCGACCTGGGTTACCCGATGCAGAGCGGATCCGGGCAGGTACGCGTGCACCTCGCCTCGGAAGATGTCGACCCAAAGAAGCCGCTCGTCGCCGTCATCCCAAATCGGAGACTCGAAGTGCTCCCCCATGGGAACGTCGAGCACCTCGCTGGAAAGCGACTTGATCATCATCCTGCCTCCGCCAACGGTACGCCGGATGCGAGTGCTACGAGCTTCTCCTCAGTGGCGCTATCGAGGTCAACGATGCCCATGACGCGTCCCTCGTGCATCACGAGCACCCTGTCAGCGACGCTCAGTACTTCACGGACGTCAGAAGAAACCAACAGAACCGCAGCTCCACCCTGTGCGATACTTCGAATCAGCCGGTGGACCTCGGCCTTCGCCCCAACATCAACCCCCGCAGTTGGGTCATCGAGCATGAGCACCTTCGGGCTTGTCGCCAGCCAGCGAGCGATTACGACCTTCTGCTGGTTTCCACCCGACAACGACGTTACTTTCGTCTGCACATCACTTGGCTGGATATTCAGCTCGCGCTGGAATCCAGCCGCTAACTGCCTGTCCTCTCGCTTCTCGATGAACCCAAGTTTCGTGATCCGCCGGAGCGAAGCCAACGAAACGTTCTCACGGACGCTCATCGATCCGACTAGCCCTTGGCGCTTCCGATCCTCCGGTACCATGCCAAGCCCGGCTTGAACCGAATCTGCGACGCTGTGCTTGCGCAGTTCGTGCCCGTCCACCATCACCCGCCCACTGCGCACTACCTCGACACCGAAGACACCCCTCAGCACCTCGCTCCTGCCCGATCCGACAAGACCGAACACCACGAGCACTTCGCCAGCATGAACGGTGAAGCTCACATCCTCAAACCCGTCGCCGCACAGTGACTGTACTTCGAGCATCCCATTCGCACTCAACGACGAAGGCGCGAGCCTCACCACTGGATCAGTGGCACGGCCGACCATATGACGAACGAGGAGCTCCTCACTCGTAGCTGCCGACGGCCAGGTACCGACCGTCGCCCCGTCACGGAGCACCGTTACTCGATCAGCTAACTCGAGCACCTCGTTCAGTCGATGGGTGATAAAGATGGTAGCCACACCGCTGGCGCGCATCTGACGCAACAGAGCGAACAGTCGGCCCACCTCTGACGGGGTCAGGGCCGACGTGGGCTCATCGAGGATCAGGACCCGCAGCGAACGGAAAGAAGCCGCTCTCGCAATCTGAAGCAACTGTTGCTCAGCCACGGACAACTGCCCAGCGGGCACACCAAGATCCAGATGGATCTGCAGACCAGCAACGACTTTCTCACATGTCTTCTGCATTGCCGAGGACAACACCCGGCCTCGTCGCGTGGGGTACCGCCCGAGCAACATATTCTCTGCTCCGGTCAATTGCGGAACGATCTGCGCATCTTGGTACACGGTCCCAATCCCCGCCTCAAGGACCTGGCGAGGTCCAGACGCCCTCAGCGGTTCACCATTCAGCCAAATCGTGCCACTATCTGCTGAGATAGCACCGCTCACGATCTTGATGAACGTGCTCTTCCCGGCGCCATTCTCTCCGACGAGACCATGAATCTCATCCGACAACAGCTCAAAGTTGACATCACGCAACACCGGCACGGCATACGACTTACATATGCCCTCAGCTCGAAGAACCACCTCGGAGGACCCGGCCATTAGCGTCTCCCCTTACGTTCCCACTGATCGAGCAGAATGGCGAGCAGGATTACGCCGCCCTGAACGATGTAGGCAATAAATGCATTGATGCTAAGCAAATTGATACCGTCGCTGATGAGACCGAGGATCAAAACTCCAGCAACAGTCTTACCTACGTTTCCCATACCGCCATTGACACTTGCACCACCGATCAGCACTGCGCCCACGGCATACATCTCGTCGCCAACACCGACAGTCGGCTGAGCTGAAGCGACCTGCCCCAAGAGGATCAGACCAGCGGTCGCCGCCAGTACTCCTGAGATGACAAAAGCTAGTATCACTCTCCGCTTTACCGGGATGCCCGCAAGCCGCGAAGCCTCTGCGTTCCCTCCGACCGCGTACAACTCACGACCTAAGCGCGTTTGGGACAGAAAGACCCAAATCAACAGTGCTGCGCCAGCAAACACGAAGATCGCAACCGGTACTCCACCAATATCGGTGTCACCGAACCAAAGCAGCACACCGCTGAGAGTCACTACCGGCTGACCATTAGTGACGAGCAACGAAATTCCCTCAATGATAGTCATCATCGAAAGAGTGACAATGATCGACAGGTTTCGCCCTCTAGTCGACAGATAGCCGGCAACCAGTCCGCTGAATATCGCAACCGCGTAACCGGCGCAGATGCCGAAACCGACGGCAGTGTGCCCCGCAATCTCCGCCATCACGACGCCGGCCAGCGAAAGAAGGGCGCCGACCGTGAGGTCAATGTTGGCCGTGATCACCACGACCAGCATTCCGAGCGCGATCAATCCGAGTACTGAAAACTGCTGCCCGACGTTGAGCAAGTTCGTCATCGTCAGAAAGTGACTGTTACTTATTGAGAGTCCGACAGCGAATATCGCCAGGATGCTGTAGATCCCGAACCTGCTCCACAACGTCTGCAGGTCCACCGACGATCGCACCCGCTGTGCTCTCGCTCCAGCCGGCGAGCTCACAACCAGGTGTCCCGGTTCCGACTGCAAGTCACCATCAGCTTGCACTTGCCCCTTAGTAGAGTGGGTTTGCATTTGTCCTCTATAGTTAGCGAACTTCTGTCGCCATCCGACACCTCGTTCAGTGCAGGATGCACGGTGGTTATTTCAGAGCGGTAACGCTAGCCAGCAGGGATACGGCCGTACTGCGTGGAGTCCTTGCGCTCCAGTCAGTACGGCCGTTCCTACTTCGCCTCACTCACTTCGTCGGTTTACTTGACCACTCCCACGTCCGGATCTCCGGAGAATTGAGCGACATTGGCCTTTGTGACGAACGTGAGGGGCACATTGATCTGCGCAGGGGTCGTCTTGCCATCCCAATATTCGAGGACAGCACGGCCTGCGGCCTGGCCCGTCTGCTGCGGTTCCATGTACCACGATGCAGTGATGGTACCTGCGGCAATGGCCTGGGGACCTCCGTCATACATACCCATACCGATGATCGTCACGGAATTTGATTTGTGGATCTTGCTGACAGCCTCTGCTGCGCCCATGGCGACTATATCTGCCTGGGTCCAGATGCAGGCGATGTTGGGATGGGCTTCGAGTAGATCTTGGGTGTCAGCGAAAGCGGTGGCAGTACTCCAGCTCGTGTACTCGTTGTAGACCAGGTGTAGGCCAGGAGACTTCTTGAGTCCCGCTAGCCAACCGGCATTGCGCGTAATCACGTTCTGTGCTCCCGCGAGACCCTGCAGCTCGGCTACGTCGCCCTTACCCCCGTGCTTCTTTGCACAGAATTGGGCGGCCCCGTAGCCGGCCTCGTAGTTGTCCGTGTGAATTGCCGACACGACTTTGCCGCCGTCTGCCATATTGTCGACGGTGAAAACAGGAATGTGCTTTGCGTTGGCCTCCTTAATGACTGGGACGATTGCGGCACCGCCATTTGGGTCGATCACCAAGACGTTGACGCCGTCGGCCATGAGGTCCTGAACATCCTGGTTCTGCTTCTGATCTGAATTCTCAGCGTTAGTTATCGTGCATTTGCCGCCGACTGCTTCCACCGTCTTGCACGTCCACTGCGCCCAAGTCCGCTGTAGCCCGTCGATTAGCCCAGGTGACGAAAATCCGACAAAAAGGCGAGCGTTTGCACCCTGTCTCACCGCTGGCGCCTTCACCGTCGCTGAGGCGGCGACGGCACCCACCGACAACGGAATCACTACGAGCGCTGCGATAGTAATTAGGCTTCGCTTCTTCCAACTGTACATGTTTCACTCCTTGAGTCTGAGCTAGCTAAATGTTCTGAGTAGGTCCGCCTCTCCCGACAACCGGACCGATCTACCAGTGGGTCTCTTCCTGCTGCCTCCCGTCGCGTCCTGTCCGGTAACGTCGTTGTACTACTTCTCAGAGAAGTCGTCAAGCAGTGACACAGTTAGCCGTGCTAGCCTCACCAGCGTGGCAATGCACCAGGACGTTACGGTCGTCAGTCGCGAAACGCTCACCGATCGGGTGGTTGAGGGCATCCTCGCGTTAATCACCGATCAGGACCTCAGGGAGGGCGACTCCCTGCCGCCAACAAGGGAGCTCGCGACGCGCTTCGACGTCAGCGTGGTCGTTGTGCGCGAGGCCGTGGCGGTTCTGGCTGGTCGTGGGTTGCTCGTGCGGCGCCAGGGTCGCGAACCGGTACTCGCACTGCCGGGCCATGAGCTGCTGACGGCAATGCTCTCATTCCGCGAACGACAGGAGGCGCTCTCCCACGACGACATTCTCCAGTGCAGGGCGACCCTTGAGGTTCAAAGTGCCGTCCTCGCATCATCAAAGGCATCTAGAGAGTATCGGCAAGCTTCTCTCGAAAAGTACGTGCACCTCCTTCTCGCCAGTCGCGACATCCAAGCGTTCAACGACAGTGACCTGCTCTTTCACAGCGCAGTTGCGCGGCTATCTGGGAACCGAGCGCTCATCCTGATTCAAGCTTCTCTTTACGCCAGCATTCGCGAAGACCTTTTCGAGCGCTCGACGACCCAGCTTCGCAAGGTGCCGTTCGCGGACTGGCTGAGCGTGATGGTTCTTGACCATCAGACGATCGCGGACGCAATCATCCGAGGCGACCGAGCCGCTGCTGCTGACGCGATGCTCACGCACTTCGAGAAAGCGCGTCCTGGCATCGACTTTGGGCGCGCATGACCGCTGATCACGCATCACCGAACGGGGCCCTTCGTATCGCTGACGAGCATCTGACCGTCGTGGTGTTGCCAGCACATGGCTTCACAGTGCTCTCTATAACGGATGTTTCGACGGGCGCGGACGCCTTATGGCAACGTGAACCGTTCAGCGCCGCGGCTCCGGGCCGTTCGCTAGGTTCTGGCGGGAGCGCTTCGGAGACTACCTTCCTCGACCGGTTCGTCGGAGGCTGGTTCGAAATGTTCCCCGTAGTCGGTTTTCCTGACGGGACCGACCCGGTTCACCTCCTGCACGGCGAAGTTGTGCGCCTTCCGTGGAGTGTTGTCAACGCCACGACAACTTCGGTAACGGCCGAGGTCAGGTGTCTCCGTTCGCCATTCGTCCTGAGACGCTCGCTCGAGCTTGCTGATGGCACACTGCTGATACGGGAATCGGTCGTGAACGTGGGCAACGCCAATGCGACATATCTCTGGGGCCATCATCCGTGTTTCTCCCGGTCGACTTTCGCCGGGGGCCGAATGGAACTGGCCGTCTCGCGAGCGAACATCCCCGCTCCTTATTACGATCCTCGGCGAGCCGTTCTCGCTGCTGGTGAAGACTTCATGTGGCCGAACGCTCCCCGCCGCGACGGCGGGACACTGGACATGTCAGTGATTCCAGAACGGCCTGACTTTCGCCACGATCATGTCTGCGTCAGAGCCTCGGAGGGAATACTGACGCTTTTTGCCCCGAAATACCAACGTGCACTCACCGTGGGCTGGGATTTGGCGATGTTCCCGTATGTGCTCGTGTGGCAAGACTTCCAGGGACAGGACGGCTACCCGATGTTCGGTTGCAGCGACACCTTTGCGGTTGAGTTCTCGAACAATCCCGGCCGAAACATGGCGGATGCACGCCGAGAGGATTCTGCGGGAGTTCTACTACCAGGTGCTAGTGCCGAGACGACGATCCAGTTGAGTTGGCATGATCTAAGGAGCCAATGATGTGCGCCCACCGGACACCGCAACATATGAACGATCCCGTGTTCAGGGGAGTCGGCGTAGCCCTGGTCACGTTGTTCGATGCCAACGGCGAGCTCGACGCGCCGGCGACCGCTGAGCTCGCTGTGCGCCTGGTTGACCTCGGAGTTCGTGCGGTCCTTGTGGCTGGCACGACTGGCGAAGCGGCAGCCCT
>Ga0182014_10007388_pt1 | contig 11526 bp, 12 predicted proteins | sample 612S2DmetaG_FD_120489 | JGI IMG/M metagenome (GOLD analysis project Ga0182014, IMG submission 120489) | Permafrost microbial communities from Stordalen Mire, Sweden - 612S2D metaG | ecosystem: Environmental > Terrestrial > Soil > Wetlands > Permafrost | place: Sweden: Stordalen | collected... | reverse complement strand
GTATCAGATCCCTGAGATGGTTCACCGGAAGGTGATAGCTTTTGAGTCCGACACAGTCGGCGGGACGCCGACTGGAAGCGACCGGGACGGTCGCGCTCCCAATCCTATTGCATAGTTACGGCTTAGTCATTCGGGCTTGGTCATTCTTTCGTCATTGGTGCTAGACATTGGTCATTTTCAGCTTGGGCCCATCGGATTGCCGGGAAAAGAGATGCTCCAGTCCCCCGCCCCGTTGACAGCGGCGGGCATATAACCTAGCCTGCCAGCGATGTCTTTGCGCGGCAAGAAACTGGGACTGTTGCTCTCCACATCGCCCGGGCAGCCCGCCTTTCAACACGGATTGTGCCTGGCGGAGGTTGCCCTCGACGAAGGGGTGGAGGTCTATGTCTATTGCGTGGATGAAGCCGTGCGCGGCGTGGCTGAACCGCGCCTGCAAGCGCTGGCCGCCCGCGGTCTCAAGCTCTTCGCCTGCGCTTACGCCGCCCAGCGCCGCCAGATCAACCTGAACGATCAAGCCACTTTGGCCGGCCTGGCTTCCTTGAGCGATTTGATGGCCGCCACGGACCGCTTTCTCAGTTTCAACTGATTCCACCCGATGAATTCCAGCGCGCTCTTTGTCATCACCACGGACCCCCGGATCAGTGGACGGCCCGCCGAGGCGGTGCGCATCGCCGCCGGCGTGGGTGTGTGGAAGAAGGTTGAGGTGGCCCTCTATCTGCGCGGCGCGGCGGCGCTGCTATTGGGCGAAGACACGGCGGACTTGATTGACGAGGAGAATTACACCCGCTATTTGCCGGTACTGGCGGAATCGGGGCATCCGGTCTATGTGCAAAAAGGCGCCCCGGAACTGGCGCGCCTCGGCCATGCCAGCCTGCCCTTCGCGGAAATTACCGACGCGCAATTGGCCGATCTGGCCGCATCCCGCAACTGCCTCCTCCGCTTCTGAACATGCGCCGCGTCCTGCACATTCTCACCCGGCCGGACGACGCCTTGGCGCGGCAGATCATCGCGCTTCAGGGCAGCCGCGCGGAAAATGAAATCGCGGTGGCCGATTTGACCGGGCCATCGCCGGACTACAACGAGCTCCTGGAAAAGATCTTCGCCGCCGACGCGGTGGAGACTTGGTGAGCGAAGCGTGTAGTGGGCGGTCCGCCGCCTCGTGGCGATGGTTTGATTGGTTCACTGATACGCGCGCTTGACTTTGTGCACATTGTGCACAATATTGTGGCCGATGAGCACGGCATATATCTCCGGGCGCGTGCCGGCGCGATACGCGCGCCTCGTGGTAAAACAGGCGCGCGCAGCCAGGACGTCGAAAAGTGATCTGGTCGCGCGCTACGTGGTGGAAAAATCGCTCGAAAGCGAGTTTCCCGGGATTTCGTTCCGGGATTCGTTGTCAGGGCGGGAAGCATACCTGACGGGTCATCGTGTGGCCGTTTGGGAAGTCTTCGATGCCCACGAAGAATTTCAGTCCCTTGCAAAAACGGCGGAGCATTTCCATTGGCCTGTAGTGCTGGTCAAGCGCGCTCTTGCCTTTGCTTCCGAGTTCCCCGAAGAGATCATTCAATCACGGGAAGGAGAACGGCATGGAGTTCCGGCTGTTAGCTGACGAAAACACATCACATCGGTTGATTACCACATGCCAAGAGCTGACTCCCCCCTTCCCTTTCATTCACATTGCAACTTGGCAGGATGGCAACTGGTTGGGGCTGGACGACAAGGCTCTGTTGATTTGTTGCGCGGAAGCCAATCTCGTATTGGTGGGCTTTGATCGCGCGACACTGGCTTGGCATGCCGGGCAGTTGCTTCGTGCCGGCCACGATCACGCTGGGATCCTACTCTTTCGAGGAATCGTGCGTGCTGGGGATTATGGCTATCAGTCCCGTCTATTGACCGCCTTTTGGCAAAGCGAGGGCGGCCGCTGGGATTGGCAAAACCGCATGGCTTATCTACCGAAGTCCCCGTAAATGATTTTGCCTTCGGCACGCTTTTGAGGCATGTTGGGCGAAGGAAATCACGTTACATGAGCCGGCAATTTGGCGAGTTCACAGCCAGCGAAATTTATTGTCCCAAGTGCAAGCGCTCGCAACCGGTGCGGGAGCGGCTGCTTCTGGTGCTCCCATCGGGCGAGCTTCATGAGTATCTTTGCGCCCAATGTGGAACCTCCGTTGGCACCCGTACAATCACTGCGGGAGAACTCGTGCGAGCCATGCCAGCTTTGCCTTCGGGTGGCGACGGTTTTTCTCCAGTCAACAAGGCTCGGAGGCGCAGGCAGGATGGGTTCAAATAACTGCGTCTCCGTCAAGCCAAAAGGGACCTCCCTGAAGCCCATGAAGACTTCCGACAGGATTTCTTTGGAAAAGGAGCCGTCAGTTGGAAACTCGCCCGTCATTCTCCCGCAAAGAGAAATCCGATCAAAGGCTGGCGCACCAGTTTGTCAAATTGACTGGCCGAAAGAATCTTCGTTTCCCCGGATTCCTGTTTCAGTTTGTCACTTGCCCAACCACCAGTTGCGGCTCCATGTAGAATGTGACGTGCGCGTTGGGAACCACCGCAACTGTCACCTTCGTCGGTTTGAAATCGGTTGTTAGAACGTTTTCCTTCCGGGTCATAAAACTCCCTTTTCGGAAACGATATTGATCCCAACTGCCACTTGGCTCGCCAACATTTTCACGCTCATTATCCGCGGCACTGACAAACCTGAGCGCGCGATTTGGATCATTGGTGGGGATGCTCGCGTCCATCCAATATCCGTCCCAGGAAAGAGTCACTGGCGTGTTCATGACATTGGTTGTGATTGTGGACGATTTCGCCGGCAATCTGATTGTGGCCAGGTTCTCAGTTGGAAAATCAGATACCGGCTCGAAGTCGGTTTCCAGTTTCCAAACGTACCTTGGGTCAAGGCTGCGATGGCTTGCAAACAGGTCCCAATTGCCGCTGGCATCTTCCGCATGCAGATACGCCGCGGACCAGTTGGTCAGCACCACTCCGTTCGACCGCGCCTCCAGTGGCATTGTGACGACGTGATTCCAGATGTCGTTGGTCATGTAGGGAATCGTTTTGAGGATGATTTGCCCCAGCACGAACTCCAGTCCGCTGGACGATTTGGTGTTTGGGGCGGATTCGGCCACCCAGGGTTGGATAACTGGACGGGCGGGATTGCTGATCTTGAGGTCCGCGACCTTTTGCCACGGGCCGCCTTTGTCCTGGGTTTCCCGCCTTTCGACACGGAACCCCAGCCAACGCGAGTCGCGGGGGAAGCGGCTGGTCACGATATAACCGTAGTAACCATCCGGGTAGGACCGGAAGTTGCCATCGGGCCACACTTCCTGGACATATTCGATCCCGCTCTCTCCATAAAGGACGAATCGGAATTGACGAAAAAACGCGGATTTCACCAACAGGTTGCTCGCCGCGTTGGTCCCGGTCAGGCTGAATTCGGCCACCAACCAACTCTTGCCCCAAGAATCAAAGTTCATCACGGTCGGACGGTTCAGCTTGAGATTGAGCAGGTGCAGGCCATTGGAGGGAATGGAGTTGCCGAGAAGCTTCGCCACTTCCGTCCCATGCGCGAACCGGATCCGCGAATCCACCACCACGCGATCAAGCGTCAGAACCGAGCCGTCCTCCAGGACCTGACTCCGGCCGGCTTGCGGCCGCGAAACGATACTATTGACGACAACCGCGGTCGTGCCGGTTGCCACTATGGCAACGGCGGCGATCAGGGCCGTTTTTGCTTTTGTCCAAGCCATAAGTTTCAATGCTCCTTTCGCCAAAGTTAAAGTTGAACCGCCCATCGCCGCTCCCTTCACCGCCGTTGCCGCGACCGTCGCGGCCAAACCGACAGGCGCCGCCTGCACCGCGTTGGCCGAAACGGCCCCTGCAATCAGCGCGGCCGACAGCGTGACGCCCTGCCTGGAAAAGAGCTTTCTCAACTTCTCCAGCGCCCGGCTCACACGCTTCTTGGCGGTGTCTCCGCTGACTCCCATTGCCGCGCCGACTTCCTCCATGCTCTTGCCGTCGAGAAAACGCAAAACCACGGCGTTCCGGTCGCTTTCGTTCAACGAATCCATCGCGGACTCCAGCAGCGGCGCGAGTTGCCGCCAGGCCGCCGGCTCCGGCTCGTTCAAGGTGGATCGCATGCAGGCCTCCTGTTCGCGCGCATGGCGGCGCCGCCGGGTTTTGAGCGCGTCGGCTGCCGCATAGCGCGTGGTGCGGTAAAGCCAGCCGGGCAGAATGGTTTTCGGGCCGAGATCCCCCGCCTTCCGGGCGAGGATGATGAAGACGGCTTGCGTGACGTCCTCCGCCAATTCCGGGTCGCCGACGCGGCGCAAGGCGGCAGAATGGACCATGTTCAGATGCCGCGCCACGAGCTTCTCAAAGGCGGGTTCGGATCGGGCGGTGGCATACTCGCGCACCAACTCCATGTCGTCGGTCATCATCCACCTATTCATGGACGCCAAACCGAAAAGGGGACAGGTTTATTCGAAAAAACAGAAGGCCGGGGGAAACCCGGCCCTTTGTCTGAGAACAAAACTTTTAAATTTTTGCCGCTGTCGTGCGGCGCCGCAGATATACGCCTTTTGACACACACGGAACCCTGCGATTTGCACGTCCAACTGCCCACACCATACCCTCTCCCCCAAAAGCCGCCAGTCACCAGTACTGGGGACACGCGGACACAAGCGTTAACCTAATTTCAAGATCATTTTTCTGACCCCATTTTTCTGACTTCATGTCACTTGTTCAACGACGCCAGTTGCACATGCCTCCGGGCCAGGTTGATCCACTGGATGGTGCGCAGGGGTGTGAGGGCAAGCAAGGCCCGCAACTGATGCTCATAATCCACAACCCCTCCTGTCAACCCCGTGACCCAAATTGATTCATCGGACTCAGGGGGATGGGGCAGGTTATCGGCATAGTTCAAGTCCGAAAAATGAAAAGGAAATCATTTTCCCTCTCCTGCCGATGAAGTCGCCGGATTGCTGGAAAAATCAACCGGAATTCAACATCTGCTCGGCTCTTCTTACAAGTATGGCTCTGGCGTTTGACTGGTTTACCACGTCAGACAGCATGGGCGAGCCGTAAAATGGCTCGCCGTCGAAAATGACCTCCTTCCCGTCGAGCATCGCCGCCATCCGATGCGCTTGACAGAGCCAACCATTTCCTGGCCAGTGGCGCCGCCGATTCCACCCAAACCCTGAAACAAGCGTTCCTTGCGACGACGACTGACGCCGACACACATCCGTGCCTGTCGGATCGTTTGCGTTCCATTGGCGCGCAGGCGGATGCGGGCCAGGAATTTTCCGTCCGCGCCGCAGTCCCGCGGGAAAACAGCGCGGCGGCGTTCTTGCTGGGCGCGTCGCTCGGAGCCGTGCGCGAAGGCACGCAGGCATTCTGGCGCAAACGCGCCGAGGAGCGATGGCGGGCTTTTCACAGCAAGGCCGGGGCGTTGCAGGTTCGGCTGGGCGGAATCGAAGAAGTGACGTCGAAGAAGGCCGCGGACGCCGACGCGCTCTGGGACAAGGCGCAGGTAGTAAGCCAGCTTGAAGGAGACCCGGCGGCGACCGCGCTCCTCCAGCAAATCCTCGCCGTGAATCCCCGGCACGTTCCGGCGAATTTCGCTCTCGGCCGGATTCTGCTCCAGTCGGGTGACGCGAAAGGCGAATCGTTATTGGAAACGGCCATGTCGGAAGACGAGCAATTGCTGCCCAAAGCCGTCCCATTTTTGCACAGTTACTTTCAGCGCCGGGGGAGCGCGGATCGCATCCGGGAGCTGTACGCGCGCCTGGATCAATTCGAGAAGTCCGTCCAAGCCTCGCACACCGAACGCCAGAATGTTTCCGCCGCCGATGAGTTCCTTCCACATGAACTGGAACCGGAACAATTGGCAGCCCTTTGCAGGTTATTGCAATCGTGGGATGACATGGACTCCGCGATGCTGGGGCGCAAGCAATTGACACACTTTGTCAAACAAAGGCTTTTTGTGCTATGCGTCCGTGTTCGCACCGGATGGCATCGGATTCCGAACGCGAAGCTCGAACGGGCCATTGTTGCGAATCTATTCAAGGCGGTCCATCTCCCCGGGCGCGTCCTAATCTTCGCCCCCAGTGGCAGCTACCGAGGCATTGCATACAAGCTGGCAAAGATTCCGGGCGCGAATCTGATTTTGTCGAGGCCTTTAGCCGTAGCGCAGACTTCCAAGTCTGCCGTTTCGCCGATTTCCAAATCGGCGCGCCGTGCAAAGTCATCGCCAGAGCGGGCTTGGAAGCCCGCGGCACAGCAGACTTGGAAGTCTGCGCTACAAAAACAGATTTGCGCCCCGCCCTCACAGCCCCTCTCCTTTTCCCTTTGCTTCTGGCGCCGTTCGGATATAACGGCTTCAGTTAAGCAATCTATGCTGCCAAAGAAGGTCATGCGACGGACTGGTCTTTTCACTTTTTGCCGCGTATTGTCGTTGGGGCTGGCTCTGTTCTCCGCCGCCTTGACCGCCCGCGCGGCGCTGCAATTCGATGTCTTTTTGGGCTACGACGACATCCTCCCTGAACGAAGCTGGTTTCCGGTCGCCTGCGAGTTGCACAATGACGGCGCGTCTTTCAACGCTGTCATTGAAATCACCGCGGAGGGTTTCGGGGACGCGCAGACGCGGCGCTTTGCCCTGGACCTCCCTGCCAATACCCGCAAGCGCGTCTTTATCCCCGTTTTCGGCACCGCGCGCGAGTGGACTGTCCGCTTGTACGATGACAGGGGGAAAATGCGCGGCGAGCAGACTTTGAGGACGGCCAAGGTGATCAAAAGCGGCCTTCCCCTGGTGGCCAGCCTCTCCCGCACGGTGGCAGGTTCGCCCGTCTTCCCCGATCCGGCCGTGCCCGCGATGGGACTTGATTCGCGGTTCGCCGCCGCGCGGCTGCAACCCGCGCTGTTCCCCGATAACCCTCTGGCTTTGGACGGGATCGCGATGCTTTACCTCAGCTCGGAAAGGGCGGCCAATTTGAGCGTGGGCCAGGTCAACGCGTTGCTGGCCTGGCTGCAAGACGGGGGGCACCTGGTGCTCGGCGTCGAACAGTTGACTGACGTCAACGCCACTCCGTGGCTGCGGGAATTGCTCCCTTGCCAATTGACGACGACCGCCTCCGTGAACCAGCACGACGCGCTGCAGGATTGGAGCGCGCAAAGAGTTCCGTCTCCAATCCGCCCGATCAACGTCCCGAGCCGTCGCGGCCCCGGCCCCAATTTCCGCACCAATGCCGTTGGCGCCCCCCGCCCCGTCCCTGCCATCCCTCCCCAAGGCCCCATCCGTGTCGCCCCTCCCCAAGCCCCCGTCTTTGCCGCTTCCGACCCCGAGGACGACGCCCAGTTTGCCACCGCGCCCTTGCAGGCTGCCGCAGGAAGCCTGCGCGACGGGGAAGTCCTGATAGGAACTGAGGCCGCGCCCCTGGCCATCGACGCCAGCCGCGGCCGGGGAAAGATCACGGTCCTGCTGTTCAGTCCCGAGCGGGAGCCGTTTGTCTCCTGGAAAGGGCGGACGTGGTTCTGGGCGCGGCTGGCTGGCGTCCCCGCCGGCACATTCCAACAGGGCCAATCGTCCGTGATGCCCAGCGGCCGGATGAGCAGCGACGGGATATTTGGAGCGATGATTGACAGCAAGCAGGTGCGCAAGCTTCCCCTGGGCTGGCTGCTGGCCCTTTTGGTGGCGTACCTGGCGGTGATCGGACCGCTGGACCAGTACTGGCTCAAGAAAATCAACCGGCAGATGCTCACCTGGATCACGTTCCCCTGTTACGTGCTCATCTTCTCCGGCCTTATCTATTACATCGGGGCCTATTTGCGCGCGGGCGAACTGGAGTGGAATGAGTTGAGCATGGTGGATATTCTGCCTGACAACGACCGCGCCGTTCTCCGCGGCCAGACTTATGTGTCCATTTATTCGCCCATCAATGCCCGCTACAAAATGGCGGGCAGCCAGAGATTCGCATCCTTGCGCGGGGAGTTTGGAGGGAACCTCAATGGCAACCAGGAAACCAGCCGGGCGGTTGTGACGCAGACGGGGGACAGTTTCGAGGCGGAGGCTGTTGTCCCGGTGTGGACCAGCCATCTGTTTGTCAGCGACTGGGTCCAGCCTGCGGCGTTGCCGCTGGAAATGACCGCCAGCCGCCAGGGAACGACCTGGCAGGTGACAGTCCAGAACCACCTGGACCGTGCGCTGGCTCCCGTTCACGCCGTGCTGGGCGGGCGCATCTACGATCTGGGCGCGCTGGGCGCGGGCCAAACCAAAACCCTGTCGTTGGAAGCCGGCCAGGGCACCGCCGTGGGCGACCTGGCCCGGCAATTCAGTGACCCCTTTCGCAACGCGGTCAACAGCCGCAACAGCAGCTTCGGCCACAACGTCAACGTTCTCCCCGATCTGGCCGCCGGTTCGATGGCCGCCTCGTTTATTTCCACAGTCAATGATGTCGGTTCTCCCAACGGCGGTCCCGTGGGCTGGAACAGTTTCGCCATCCCCTCCGGCCTGGACCTGAGCCGCTTTGCCGACAACAGCCACGGCATCCTGCTGGCCTGGGACGCCGACCACGGGCTGGGCGGGGCGCTGAACCGTTTCGATCCCAAGCGCCTCCACCGCAGCAGCCTGTTGCGGCTGGTCATCCCGATGAAATTATAAGTGACTTAACGGAACTTCAAAGCTATGGACGCACCTCCCATCCCGGCGGTTGAAACAATCGGTCTCACCCGCCTTTACGGCTCGATCAGGGCGCTTGACTCGCTGAGCCTCTCCATCAACCCGGGCGATCTCTTCGGGTTCATTGGCTCCAACGGCGCCGGCAAGACCACCACCCTGCGCATCCTCGCCACCTTTCTGGCACCCTCCGCCGGCTCCGCAAAAATCCTCGGCCACGATGTCGTGCGCGAGGCCGACGCCGTGCGGCACGTCATCGGTTACATGCCCGACTTTTTCGGCGTCTATAAGGACATGGAGGTGACCGAATACCTGGATTTCTTCGGGGCCTGCTACAAAATCCCCTCCAGCCAGCGGGAGAAGACTGTCAACGATGTTTTGGAACTGGTGGGCCTGACGGAGAAACGGGGCGCGATCATCGGCGCCCTCAGCCGGGGCATGCAGCAGCGGCTGGGCCTGGCGCGCGTGCTCATTCACGACCCCAAAGTGCTGCTGTTGGACGAGCCGGCCAGCGGGTTGGACCCCCGCGCCCGCATCGAAATGATGGCCATTTTGCAGGAGCTCCAGCGCCTGGGCAAAACCATCCTCATCTCCTCCCACATCCTCAGCGAATTGCAGACCTTGTGCAACCGCGTCGCCATCATCGAAAAGGGCAAATTGATTTACAGCGGCCCAGTCCAGGGTGTGCGCGACCAGATGTCCGCCGCTTTGGTTTACTGGCTCGTCGTTCCCGGCGATTCCGGCCCCGCCCTCACTCTGCTCAAGGCCCGCCCCGAAGTCTCCGATGCCGTTGCCATCGACGGACAAGTCAAGGTCACACTTGCCAATCACGACGTCGATCCCTCCTTTCTGCCGGAGGCCCTGGTGCGCGGCGGCGTCAAATTCACCGGCCTTTGGGAGGATGAACTGGGGTTGGAAGAAGTCTTCCTGCGCGTCACCCGCGGCGAGACGCAATAGAAGCGAGAAGGCCCGATGTTTGGCCGCGGAATATGGCCGGTGGTGCGGCGGGAATTGCAAGCCGGGGCGCGCCACCCCTTCAACCACTGGCTCCGGGTCGCCGGGCTGTGCGCCGCGTTGGTGGTGCTTTTTGGCGCGAACTTCCAGGAGGTTCCCATCTCAGAGGCCGGCAGTCAGATTTTCGAGGGGCTTAACATTGTCCTGCTCGCGTCGATCTTCTGCGTTGTCCCGGCCATCACGGCGGATTGCATCGCCCGCGAGCGCCGGGAGGGGACGCTGGGGTTGCTGTTTCTGACGCCCCTGCATGCGTGGGAAATTGTTCTTGGCAAAGTCCTGGTCCAGGTGCTCCGGGCGCTGACATTATGGCTCGCGGTGCTGCCGGCCCTGACCATCCCATTCCTGACCGGCGGAGTCGGATGGCCGGAAGTCGCCAATTCTCTCTCCATCGAACTTTGCGCGGGAATGCTTTGCCTGGCGGCGGGGATGGTGGCGTCGTCCCTGACGGAAAAGAGGGCCGCGGCATTCGTGCTGGCGTTTGCCTTGGCGGCGGCGCTGGATGCCGGATTGAACCAGGGACAGTCGTTGAACGCGCTGCATTTGAGGGGGACGGTGAATCCTCCGAGCTATGTGATGTTGCGGCAGATGCCGAATATCTCCATGCAGATGAGCCGTAATCCCTACACTGGCTTTTACGGACCGACTGGGTGGGTGACGGCTTGGGCTCCTCCCAAAGTTGTCGCAATTTCGTTCGGGCCGCTGGCGGAAAAATTTCTCATCGCGCTGCTGGTTCTCTGGGTCGCGATGCGCTTTGCCGGGTACTGCGTGGAACGATCCTGGCAAGACAGGATTCCGTCCGAGCGCCGGAAGAACTGGGTCCGGCGTTATTGCACGCCGATTTTTCAACGGTGGTTTGCGCGCCAAATGCGGCGCACGTTGGAGTGGAACCCGGTCGCCTGGCTGCAACAATACTCGTGGAAGGCCCGTCTGACCAAATGGGGGCTTTGCCTGGGCTTCGTCGTGCTGGAATGCATGGCCACCGCGTCCGGGAATTTTCGCGAGATCGCCCAACAGCAATCGATCCTGCTGGCCATTCTGGCCGCCGCGTACACTTACGCCGGAGTCAACGGCTTCCTGCAAGAAAAGAAAAGCGGCGCGCTGGAGTTGATCCTGGTCACTCCGCTAACTGTCAATCAGATTCTATTCGGGCGGGTCTGGGGCCTGTGGAAGCAGTTCCTTCCGGCCGCCCTGCTCCTGGCAGGTTGCTGGGCCTATTGCCGGTACTTTGTGAGCATTTTGAACAATTATAATTGGGGCCCTAACAACACCGAGATTTCCCCGTTGGATTTTGCTTTTTTCCTCGGTTTCTTCGCGCTGCCTGTCTATGCAACGTGGTTCGCGTTGCGTTTCAAGAATATCATCTTGGCGGCGGCTGGCGCCTGGGTGGCGCTGGTGGGCGCGCCTGTGTGCGGTGTCGTCACGTTCGTCCTGGCCGCCCTGCTGCTGGGAATGGGTCCTGGGCCGGTGCTGCTGGGAATGGGACCGGGGCAGAGCTGGATATATTTGGGCATTCTCGCAGGCAACATCGTTTTTGTGTTGATCGCCGTGCGGTCGTTGCGCCGCAGCCTGGCGCGGCGCGTTTACTCGTTCTGATTTGCGTCCTTTCTCTTGAGGTGTGAGACAAAATTCTTCGGGGCTCGCCCTCATCCTGACCTTCTCCCCCAGGGAGAAGGAAAAGCAGGCGCGCGGTTCTGGAATTGCGGGAGCACACCCGACCAATGCAGTCGCTGGAATTTCAAGTGGACGGCCAATGATTCTCCCTCTCCTGGCTTGTCCCGCCATAGCCGTCAGGCGACGGCGGAAGGAGAGGGCCAGCCCGCAAAGCCCACGCGCAAGCG
>Ga0182014_10007387_pt1 | contig 11526 bp, 10 predicted proteins | sample 612S2DmetaG_FD_120489 | JGI IMG/M metagenome (GOLD analysis project Ga0182014, IMG submission 120489) | Permafrost microbial communities from Stordalen Mire, Sweden - 612S2D metaG | ecosystem: Environmental > Terrestrial > Soil > Wetlands > Permafrost | place: Sweden: Stordalen | collected... | reverse complement strand
GATCACGTGGGCGGCAAAGTCGTCGCCGCACACCTTCGCCACTCGCGCCAACCGCTCTGCAGCCGAATGGGCGGCGGGCAGGGTCCACACATCCTTGCCGTTGTGCGCCAGCGTGAAGCCGACGTCGAAGCGCGACAAGGCCAGGCGCTCCAGCATCCGCACCACATGCTGAAATTCGGTGGCCTCGGTGCGCATGAATTTGCGCCGGGCGGGCACGTTGAAAAACAGATCCCGCACTTCGACGCTGGTGCCGGGCGGGTGCGAGGCGGGTGTCGGTGCAGTCAGCGCGCCATCGCGTGCGTCCACGGCCCACGCATGCGCGGCCCCGGCCGATCGCGACGTCAAGGACAGCCGCGACACCGAGGCGATGCTCGGCAGTGCTTCCCCGCGAAATCCCAGCGTCGCAATGTTCTCGAGATCATCGAGGGAGGCGATTTTGCTGGTGGCGTGCCGCGCGAGCGCGGTGCCGATCTCGTGGGGCTGAATGCCCACGCCATCGTCACGGATCCGGATCAGGCCGCAGCCGCCCCGCTCCAGTTCGACATCGATGCGCCGCGCACCGGCGTCCAGGGAGTTCTCGACCAGCTCCTTGACCACGGAGGCCGGACGTTCGATGACCTCGCCGGCAGCGATCTGATTGATGAGCTCATCGGGTAAGACTTGAATGGACACCGGCACCTCTGCTTCGCGTGTCCGCATTTTCGCACAGCGCGGCCGCCGGTGCCGTTATTCGCCCGCGTCGCCCGCCGAGTTCGCCAACGCCGGCCGCGCCACGACCGGCGGCGGGGAGACCGGCCGGGCGGGTTCCGCCATCTGGGCGATACGCGTACCGGCCGGCGGATCGGAATAGAAGTACGCACGCACGCCTTGGTGGATGGCGCTGGCCAGCTTGGCCTGGTGGGCGGCGCCACGCAGACGCTGCTCTTCCTGGGGATTCGAGATGTAGGCGGTCTCCACCAGCATGGAGGGGATGTCCGGCGATTTCAGAACCATGAAGCCCGCCTGCTGCACCAGCGGCTTGCGGATCTCGCCCACCTGGTTCAAATGATGCAGCACCTGCTCGGCGGCGGCTTGACTGGCGGTCAGCGCGGCCGACTGCGACAGATCCAGGAGCACCGACGCCAGCACGTCGCCCTTGTCGTCCAGCGAGACGCCCCCGATCAAATCGGACGCATTCTCACGCTCCGCCAACCAGCGCGACGCCTCGTTGGTGGCACCACGCTGCGAGAGGATGTAAACCGACGAACCATCGACCGTGCGATCGGAAATCGAATCGGCATGGATCGACACGAACAAGTCGGCCTGCTGCGCCCGGGCGCGGCGCATGCGATCGCGCAACGGCACGAAATAATCGCCGTCGCGGGTCAGCATCGCCCGCATCCCGGGCTCCGCGTTGACCTGTTGCGCCAAGGATCGGGCGATCGCCAGCACCACGTCCTTTTCGCGCGTGCCGTTCTTGCCGATCGCGCCCGGATCTTCTCCGCCATGCCCCGCATCGATGGCGATGATGAGATCGCGCGCCTCCGGCCGTGCGTGCTCGACCCTCACCGGCGTTTCCGCGACGATCGCGTTCCCCACCCCGGCACCCTCGCCGCCGCCGCCCAGGTCGATGACCAAGCGATAGCCGTAGTGCTCGTTGGGACGGGTCAAAAAGCTCTTCGCACGAACCGGATGCGCCAAATCGAACACGAAGCGCATCTCGCCGCTCGGCCGCCTGGCCATGCGAACCTGCCGGACGACACCCGCCACAGGAATCGCCCGCGCACCGCTCGACAGCTCGGCGCCCGCGACATCGAGAACGACACGGTCCGGATTCTTGAGGATGGTGAGGCTGTGCTGCGCGCTGCCCGACAAATCGAGCACCACCCGCGTGTTATCCGGACCCGCCCACAGCCGGACGGCGCGGATGTCGACCCCGGACGTGCGGACGGCCACACCGTTGGTCGCCTTGTGGGCTCGAGCCGCCCGCACCGGCACGTTCGCGGCGACGGCGAGCAACGCCAACAGGCACAGGAAATACGCTCGAGTGGTCATTGGCCAACAAGTTAACGCCTGACCTAACCTAAATTCAAGTTAAATTAGAGACATAGGAGGTGAAGCTGCTGTCATGCACTAGGTCGGACAGCCAATTTTTGCCTGCCGTCGACTCCCCGCTCAACCGACACTGCCGGGAATCGTCGGCATAGGTCAGTGTCATGTCGACGTCAGCGCGCGGCAGCGCCGCGCCCCCGCGTTCGGGCCACTCCACCAGCAACAGGCACTTCCCCGCAAAATAATCGCGCAGCCCGAGTTCCTCGACTTCGAGGGGTCCCTGAACGCGGTAGAGGTCCACATGCACACAGGTGATGTCGGGCAGCGGATAGACCTCGACCAGGGTGTAGGTGGGACTGCGGATGGGCCCCTCCACGCCCAACTCGCGCAGCAAGCTGCGCACGCAGGTGGTCTTTCCCGCTCCCAGGTCACCGTGGAGATAGAATACGGCGCTGCCTTCGCCGGCATTGCCCGTGTTCGCGCCCCGAAAAGCCCGCGCAAGCGCAACGCCCAGCGCCTCGGTTGCGCTCGAATCGGCCAGTAGGAGATCAATTTGCGAGTCGGACATGAAGCCGTCACCCTGCGCACCGATGGACGGCGTTACCCGCGAGTATACCGGCGCCATGTTTGAGGACGACGCCCGCGCGGCCGCGTCGCTGCGAACCATCCGGGTCGACGACATCCGCGTCTGGGCCGCTGAACTGGGGTTCGCTCGCATCGGGGTGGCGAACATCGACCTGGCGGGCGACGAAGCGCATTTTCGTGACTGGCTGGTCGCCGGCTTCAACGGCGACATGGAGTACATGGCCCGCCACGGCACCAAGCGGTCACGGCCGGCCGAACTCCTGCCGGGTACCGTCAGTTGCATCAGCGTGAGGATGGACTATTGGCCGCACGCCGCGGCCGACGCGACCAGCGTCCTCGAGGACGGCAACCTGGCCTATGTCTCCCGCTACGCGCTCGGCCGCGATTACCACAAGCTCATGCGCAACCGCCTGCAGACGCTCTGCGACCGGATCGCCGGCGCCGTTGGGGCCTTCGGCTATCGGGCGTTCGCCGACAGCGCCCCCGTGCTCGAGAAGGCGCTCGCGCGCAACGCCGGCCTGGGCTGGATCGGCAAACATACGAATCTGATCGACGCGAAGGCGGGATCTTATTTCTTTCTCGGCGAGATCTACCTGGATATCCCGCTGCCACCGGACGAGGCGAGCACCGCACATTGCGGGACCTGCAGCGCCTGCATTCCCGCCTGCCCCACCGGCGCCATCGTCGCACCGTACCGGCTGGACGCGCGGCGCTGCATCTCCTATCTGACCATCGAATTGAAAGACTCCATCCCCGTCGAGTTCCGGCGCGCCATCGGCAATCGGATCTACGGCTGCGACGACTGTCAGCTGGTCTGTCCGTGGAACAAATTCGCCCGCCCGACCCTCGAGCAGGACTTCGCCGTGCGTCATGGCCTCGATCGCAGCCAACTCGTGACCGTTTTCGCGTGGAGTGAAGCCGAGTTCGCCGACAAAACCCGGGGCAGCGCGATCAGCCGCATCGGCTACGAGCGATGGCTGCGCAACGTGGCGGTGGCGCTCGGCAACGCGCCGACGTCACCGCAGATCGTGGCGGCGCTGCAGGCGCGGGCAGGCGCATCCTCAGAGCTGGTGCGCGAGCATGTCGCATGGGCACTGGCCGAACACCGGCATCGCGCGGCCGCTGCATCGTCGTGAATTGCGTTAGGTGGCCGGCAAAAGACTACTACCCGTCGGATTGAAGAAATGCCGGCCACGTCGCGTCTTGACGATCTCGGAGTACAACAGGTCGTAGTCCCTGTCGTTGTTCACCGGATCGATGGCGGCCGAGTTGACGATGAGCAACGGCGCCGCATCGTAGCCGTGGAAAAACCTTGCATACGCCTGGGTCAGCCTCTCCAGATAACCGCGCTCCATGTGCTGTTCGTAGCGGATGCCGCGTTTGGCGATGCGATCCACCAGCACATCGACCGGCGCCTGCAGGTAGACGACCAGATCGGGCTTCGGCGCGTCGACGACGACGCGCTCATAGACGCGTTCGTACAGTCCGTATTCCGCATCATCGAGCGTGACGCGCGCGAACAGACGATCCTTTTCCAACAGGTAATCCGCGACCCGAACCGGTCCGAACAGATCTTCCTGGCGCACATCCTCCAATTGCCGGGCACGCTGGAACAAGAAGAACAACTGGGTTTGAAATGCCGCCGCGCGGGGATTCTTGTAGAAACGCTCCAGGAACGGATTCTCGTCCGCCTGCTCCAAGACGAGCTGACCACTCAAGGATTGTGCGAGACGCCGCGCGAGGCTGGTCTTGCCCACTCCGATGGGGCCCTCGATGACGATGAATTTGTGCGGAATTGCGCTCACCATGCGGACTCTTCGAATGTCTCCAGAACCGAAATCCCATCCCCGTGCACGCGCGCCCTGAGGTCCACGACCTTGCCGTGTCCCGGGATCATCAGCTGCGGGGCTATATCGCAAAGAGGATACAGGACGAAGTTGCGCTCAGACACGCCGGGATGCGGCAGCGTCAGCCCCGGCTCGTCGATCACCTCACCGACCATCCAAATCAGATCCAGATCGATGATGCGCGGGCCCCACCGCTCCTGGCGATCGCGGCCCATGCTGCGCTCGATGCCGAGCAGCGCCTCGAGCAGCTCCCGCGGGCCCATGCGCGTCAGCAGCCCGACGACGGCATTCACGAAATCCGGCTGATCCTGGGGCCCCATCGGATGCGTGAGGTAGAGCCGCGAGCGCAGCTCGACACGTGTGTCGGGCAACCGGGAAACACGGCCAATGGCCTCGACCACCCGTTCGCGGGGCTGCTCGAGATTGCCGCCCACGCCGACATAGGCCGGGCGCCACAGCGCTCGCACCGGGTTAACCGCGCGCCGCTCCGCCGCGCCGTCGCCGACGGCGCCGCTTTGCCGGCACGGGGGCCGTGCCTTCGTGCATCGGTGCGTCGGGCGGACGTGCCTGGACCAATGCCACGCGCTCCTCCTGCGGCAGGAGCTGCACGTCGGTCCACCACTTCGCGAGTTCAGGATCGGCGACTCCGACTTCCGCTCGCAGCAGCAGAAAATCATAGGCCGCGCGGAACCGCGGATGCTGCAACAGACTCAGCGACTTGACGCCGCTGCGCCGGTTGAAGCGAGGCTGCAGCATCAGAAGCTCGCGCATCGGCACCGCAAAGCGCCGCGGAATGGCGACGCGAGATTGCTGCGCTCGCAGAACCGTGTCGCAGGCCTGCATCAGCTGCGCAAGATCCGGGGCCGGTCCCGCATCCTGTTCGTTCATCTCCCGCAATACCGCCCCCCACAGCAGGATGGCGAATAGGAAGGTGGGTGTGACGGGCTTGTCCGCCGCAATTCGCTCGTCGGTATTCTTGAGGCCCGCCTCGAGCATTTCCTCGGCGTACGCGTACGGCGCCAGCCTGAAGGCGGCCGCCGACATCGGGAACAAATGCTCGAACAGACCGAAATGCCGCAGGAGCCGGAACGACTTGGCGCCCGACCCGGACAGGAACAGTTTCAGGCACTCATCGAACAGACGTGCCGGTGGGACTCCATCCAGCAGATAGGCCAGCTGGCGAATCGGACGCTCGGTGTTCTCTTCGAACGTGAAATCCAGCTTGGCGGCGAACCGTACGGCCCGCAGCATGCGCACCGGATCCTCCCGGTACCGGGTTTCCGGGTCGCCGATCAGCTTCAAGCGCCGCGCCCGGACGTCGCTCACCCCGTCGACGAAATCCCAGATCGAGAAATCCTCGATGTTGTAGTAGAGGCCGTTCGCCGCGAAATCGCGACGCCAAACATCCTCTTCGATGGAGCCGTAGATATTGTCCCGCAGGATGCGTCCGGTGTTGTCGAACGCCCGATGCTCGGATTCGAAGGGTGCCGCGGCCGGCAGGTCCACTGGATCGCCGGGCTCGACGCCCTCGCCCTCCTCGGCATCTTCCGCGTCCTCCCGCTCCGGGGCTGCCGCCGCGCGAAAAGTGGCCACTTCGATGATTTCCTGACCGAAATGGACGTGCGCGAGTCGAAACCGGCGGCCGATGAGCCGGCAGTTGCGAAATATGTGTCGCACCTCGTCGGGCAACGCATTGGTGGCGACGTCGAAGTCCTTCGGCCTGATTCCCAGCATCAGGTCGCGCACCGCGCCGCCCACCAAAAACGCTTGAAAACCAGCTTCTTTCAGCCGGTACAGCACCTTCAGGGCGTTTGGCGATATCTGCGCACGCGAAATCGGATGCTCGGAACGAGGGATCGTTAAATGCGGGAATTGGGTCGGAGGTTGGTTCAAAAAATGGGGTTCCGCTTGAGTCCAAAAAATTGGTCCGTATACTACCAGCCCTCTTGGGTTCAGGCGCCCAAAGATCCGACAATGCTCCCTTCGTCTAGTGGCCCAGGACATCGCCCTCTCACGGCGAGTACACGAGTTCGAATCTCGTAGGGAGCACCATTTAAATCAATGAGTTAGGCCTCTCCGGGCAACCGGGAAACGTCCCGGGCGGACTGCGCAGGCGCACGGGCTTTCGGGCGGGAGCTTTGCCCGATTCGTGGTTCACGCACCGAAATTGCACCTTTCCGCGTCGCGCACCGCGCCTCAACTGACGGATCTGCGCTGTACGCGCCGGGTGGAATGCGCCAGGTACTTGGTTTCGAAGATGTCGACCGGCACGGGCTTGCCGTAGAGGTAGCCCTGCATCTCGTCGCATCGCAACAGCCGCAATTGCCGCAGCTGCTCCTCGGTCTCGACCCCTTCCGCCACGACATTCAGCTTGAGCGCATGCGCCAAATTGATGATGACCGAGACCAACGTGAGACCGCCCGTTCCGGCCACCATGTCGATCACGAACGAGCGGTCGATCTTCAGCGTGTCCACCGGCAGCCTCGACAGATAACTGAGCGATGAGAAGCCGGTGCCGAAGTCATCGATCACCGTGGTCACGCCCAATGCCCGGATCGCGAGCAGGCTGGTGATGCTGTGATTGACGTCCTCCATGATGAGGCTCTCCGTGATCTCCAGCTCGAGCCCCGCGGCCGCGTCCGCGGCGCCACCGATCGCGTTGGCCACCTCGGCAACGAAACTCCGGCTGCGCAGCTGCAGCGGCGACACGTTCACCGCGATTCTCACCGCCGCAAGCCCCTGGTTGCGCCAGCGCTGATGGTCCGCGACCGCCTTGCGCATGGCCCAGCGGCCGACCTCGTGGATCAATCGCGTCTCCTCCAGTATCGTGATGAACTGCACCGGCGGCACCAGGCCGGTCTTCGGATCATTCCAGCGGATCAGCGCCTCGGCACCGGTCAGTCTGCCGGTCGCCAGGTTCACCTTGGGTTGGTAGTGCAGCACGAATTCTTCATTCTCGAGCGCCAGTCGCAGCCGCGTCTCGATGCCGAGACTGCCCGCCGCGGTGTCGCTCATTTTCTTGGCGTAAAACAGGTACCGGTCACCGCCCGCCTTGGCCTTTTTGAGCGCCGCTTCCGCATTCTTGAACAAGGTGTCGGCATCGGCGCCGTCGTCCGGAAAAAGCGCCACGCCCACCTTGGCGGCAATCCGGTACACCTCGCCGTTCAGGCGAAACGGGTGCCGCACGAAGGCCGCCAGGGCCTTCTCCAGATTGCGGACCACATCGGTTTCGTACACGACGTCCGACATCACCACGGCGAAGTGGTCCGCACCGACCCGCGCGAGTCCGTTGACGCTGCCGACATTCTTGACCATCCAATCGGCCACCTGCATCAACAACGCATCCCCGGCCGGCCGGCCCAGCGTGTCGTTGAAGTTCTTGAACCGCTCCAGATCGATCAAGAACACCGCAAGTTTGTAGCCGCTGCTGGTGGCGCCGAGCATCTGCTGCGTGACCCGATCCAGAAACAGGATGCGGTTGGCGAGCCCGGTCACGGCGTCGTAGTAGGCGAAGCGATCGAGCCGCTCCTGCCGCTCCATGTGATCGATCGAGAAGGCGACGTTGCCGGCGAGGTCCGCCAGCAGCTGAAGTCCCGCCGCATTGAAGAATTCGCGTTTCTTGGTATACAAGACGAACACGCCGATGGCGACGTCGGCGACGATGAGCGGCAGCGTCGCCATGGATCTGAGGCCCGAGTCGGCGTGCAGCTTGCCCAACGCCAGGCTCACGTCGTTTTCGACATTCTTCGACACGATCGCGGTCTTCTCCCGGATCGCGCGCGCCGCCATCGAATCAGAATCCAGGTCGCCTCCGTTCGACGCGAAGAAGCTGCGGATGACATCCATGCGCTGCTCTTCGGCGCCGGCCCAGGCCAGGGGGACGATCTTCTTCGCGACGCGATCGATGACGCCAATCCACGCCATCTCGAATTCGCCGTGCTCCACCGCGATTTGACAGGAACTCTTGAACAGCGCGTCGCGATCGTGCACGCGCACCGTCAAGGCGTTGATGCCGCCGACCATGGCATAGAGGCGGTTGAGCGCACGGAGACTCTCCTCGGCCTTCTCCCGCTCGGCGGAGTCGCGCATGACCCGCCAAACGGATGCGACGACGATCAACAGCGCCAGCGCGCTGCCGAGAATCAACGCGATTCTGCTTCGATGGTTGTGCATCGCCATGTCGGCATTGCGCTCGCGCAGCAGCCGATGCTCCTCGTCCTGCATGTCCACCGTGACGGCGCGAAACCTCTGCAGAACGGGGTCATCCTGCACCGAATCGACGGTGACGGGCGCATTGGCGCCGAGCGCCCGGCGCAGCCGCACGCTGGTTTCGCCGCGCTCGATCATCACCTGTTTCAACGCCACTATGTCGGCCAAACGCTTCTGCTCAAGGGGGTTGTCCAGGGTGAGCACCTGCAAGTGGCCCAGTTCCACATCGACCGCCGCCAGGCCATCGGCCGACAGATCCAGGAAGGCGCCGTTGCCGCTCCAGACGAAACCGCGATAGCCACTTTGAAATTTGCCGACGGCGGCGCGCAGGTCGGCCAGATGTTCGAGCACCTCGCTCGAGTGCATCACCCAACGCGCGCTGTCCTCGGCGGCCTCGACGCTGCGGTAGGTGAAGATCCGGACGGCGAGCAGCACGACCACCAACAGGCCGAATGACATCTGGATGGTACGGATGAGTGGTGGCTTTTTCGTCATAGGCTTCGCGGCTGGCGCGTCTCATCCATTGAGGCAGCTCAGGAACCAAGGGCCATACCACGCGAAGTGGGCTCCGGCAACCGATTAGAGCAGATTACCCGCCGACCTGACTGTGAGGCAGGACACAGATGGCGAATGTGGCGGAAAGCGCGCCGGCGCCGGCGCGCGTAAGACGAGTTTTCCCCAAGGGATCCTTCCTGCGGTTTCTGGAGCGTTGCTGGAGATTAGCCGGTCGGCATTTCAGCGGTCATCGCCACGCCGATTCCGTACCGGAATACGTTCTGACCGCCGCGATAGCCCGTGACCGCCAACGCGATCGTGGCGGCCCATAACACCAGGACGAATAGCCAACTCGGTCGCGAGTTGGCGTCGGTCCCCGCGCCGCGCCAAACCGCCACCAAGGTGACCAGCATGGTCATGACGACCGCAGACTTGACGTGCGACGCGATGGCCTGGCGCGCCGCCACGTCGACATGCAGATCGATGACGGCCGCCAGACCGGTGCCCAACGCGAAGTAAACCGCGACGGCACCCAGACATAGATTCCACGTGCCCAGGACCGCCAGCGAGGCCGCGAGGCGCTGTGCGCGCAACACACGGGCCAGGCTCAAGGCGAACGCCGCCGTGATGATCAGCGCCAGGGGAAAATGCACCACGAGCGGATGCCAGCTAGGGAGGATGTGCATCAACGTCTCGCCGCCGATCCGTCGCGTTGGAGTTTCCCGCGCCACCACCCGATGGTATCCGCAAGACCGTCGTCCAGATCGAAGCGCGGCAGAAAACCGACCTCGTCCCGCAAACGCGAGACGTCCGGCACCAGCAGAGCCGGCTCGGATGGCGATGCCGGCCGGGCGCCGAGCCGCACGAGTTCCGGCCGCCCGATCTGCGCTCCGATCCGGCCGAGCACGTCGGCAATGCGGGTTCTGTCGCCCGAGCCCACGTTGACCGGCCCGTCGACGCCGCTGCGCAACAGGGCGGCAAATGCGGCGCCCACGTCGGCCACGTGCAGAAAGCTGCGCACCTGTCTGCCATGGGAGCACGCGGCCTCGCGGCCCTGGAGCAGATTGATGATCACCGACGCGACCAATCGATCCGGATGTTCATCGGGTCCGTACTGAAAGAAAATCCGGCCCCACGCCGTCGACAGATCCCCGCCACGCCCGATGCCTTGCAGTTCCCGGTACAGTGCGAGTTTGGATTGCGCATAGGGGGTGATCGTCGCGCCGGCCTCGTCAGCGAGTGCGCTGACTCCTTCGATGCATACCTCGGCCTGCGACCAGTCGTACTCGGCGCAGGTGCCGGCCATCACCGCGCGCACGCCGCCCTGGGCCTGAAAATGCCGCAACAACTGCGTGCTGGACGCCAGCCAGCGCCTGTTCTCGTCACTCGTCCAGTAGATCCCGGGTGTCGCGATCCAGGCGAAATGCAGCAGATGGGTCGGGCGCACTCGATTCAACAATCGCTCCGTCGCCGCGGCGTCGAGCAGGTCCGTCGCATGCAACTCGGCCCCGCGCAGCTGGGCGGGCACGTCGAGTCCCGCGGCGCGCGTCACCGCGTGGACCTCGTACCCTTCCGCCAACAAGGGCGGCACGCTCCATCGGCCGATGAAGCCCCCCGCGCCGGTCACCAGGACCCGCTTGCCGGTCATCAAGAGCCGCCCGGGATGTCGAGCAACGGATAGCCGGCGTCGCGTTCCGACAGCACCTTAGGCTCGCCCGGCCAGCGAATGCCGATGGCCGGATCGTTCCACCGCAACCCACGGCCGAACCCCGCGGCATAGGGCACCGAGATCATGTAGAGGACTTCGGTGTCGTCCGTCAACGTGATGAAGCCATGCGCAAAGCCTTGCGGAATGTACAGCGCGCGACGATTGCCCGCGGTCAATTCGAGTCCGAACCACCGCAGGTACGTCGCCGATTCGGCGCGGATATCGACGATGACGTCGAAGATCGCACCGGCCGTGCAACGGACCACCTTGTCCTCGCCATGGGGCGCGGCTTGGTAATGCAGCCCGCGCAAGGTCCCGCGCCTTGAATTGAACGAAACGCTGCATTGACTGACCGCCGCATTCAATCCGCGCGTGGCCAACTCCGCCGCGCAGAACGAGCGCGCAAAAAATCCGCGCTCGTCCTCGATTCGCTCCAGGTCGAGGATGAAGGCACCGGCGAGCGCGGTCTCGTTGAAAATCACGGGTCGACGCGCACCAACGGCACCGGCGTCACGAAACGGCCGCCCCAGGTGAGCACGTCCGCGAGCTGGCGCCGGATCTCGTGCTCCAGGTTCCATGGCAGGATCAGGACGTAATCCGGCCTCGCCCGCATCATCTCCTCGGGCGACACGACGGGGATGTGCGTCCCCG
>Ga0182014_10007385_pt1 | contig 11527 bp, 6 predicted proteins | sample 612S2DmetaG_FD_120489 | JGI IMG/M metagenome (GOLD analysis project Ga0182014, IMG submission 120489) | Permafrost microbial communities from Stordalen Mire, Sweden - 612S2D metaG | ecosystem: Environmental > Terrestrial > Soil > Wetlands > Permafrost | place: Sweden: Stordalen | collected... | reverse complement strand
TATCCCGATGTGCCCAGGCAAGGCCAGCCGCTTTCTGAGAGCCGCCTGGTGCGGTGGATCGGCATGGTGAAAGACGAAGATCAGTATGTACCGCCCTCCGTCGCAGCGCGCTTTCTGGTCGGTGAATTCGCAGACGAGAAGGGGCGATCCTACCTGATGATCGTCAACAAGGACTTGACGTACTCCTTCCGCTTTGACATTAAGTTCAAGCGGGAAGTGCACAACGTTCTGCGCATTAATCCTTACTCAGGTCGAGTGGAGCCCTTCGAAGGTGAGCAAAACTGGCTCGCGCCAGGTGGGGGGATCCTATTGCGGGTGGAGTAGCACATACTCGGGGATCTTGCCGGTTTTACTCGCAGTTATGGATGCCCGACCGACTACAATGGCGGCCATGAGGGTGCCCCTCTGGCTCAAGATCGGGTGGACCATCTGGGTGATCGCCTGGGCCCCGTTCTACTGGAAGCAATACGGCCCGCAAAACTTCCTGTTTTTCTGCGATCTGGGAAACATCTTGCTCATGCTCGCCCTGTGGTTGGAGAACCCTCTGATCTTCTCCTGGCAGGCGACCGGACTGCTGCTGTTTCAGACCCTCTACACGATCGACTTAGTCGGGGCTTTCAGCACTGGCGTGCACATCGTCGGCGGCACGGAATACATGTTTGATCCCAACTTACCTTTATTTATTCGCCTGCTCAGCTTGTTTCACGTGGCCACTCCTCCGCTGCTGCTGTGGGCCATCTGGCGCCTGGGTTACGACCGCCGAGGATGGCTCTACCAGACGTTGACCGCGTGGGTGGTGGTTCCCGTCAATTATTTCTGGCATCCGCAGTTCGACGTGAACTGGGCCCGTGGCCCCTTCTTCCGCGAGCAACACGCTATGCCCGGCCTGCTTTACCTGCTGGGATACTTAGTCGTAGTCCCGCTGCTCGTGTACTTTCCCACCCACCTGCTGCTGCAATGGTGGGCCCGGCGTGGAGGCTTCCTGTTGGCCGCAGGTCGCGCGCATCCACGGAATTGAGCGGGTCATCGGCTACCACCTGGGCTTCTTCCCGATGGGAAACGAATCTGGTTCAGTGGCGCCGGATGTTTCACAACCTATTTACGTCCACATTTGCCGCATTAGCGGTCCCGGATGTTTCCATGAATTACGACTACCGACGCTGCCGGCAATTCGTAAGATGTGGTTGCATCCACCGTCTGCTTGATGTGCAGAATCGGCCCATCCGGATCGGCCATGCCGGCGGTTTCTGCCACAACCGATGGCTCAGCGGGATATTCGGCATGCCCCGCAGGACGCGTAAGTGCAGGATGCCAGTGATACTGATCCTTTCCGAAGATGGAGATCTCGACGGGTCCGTCGAATGAAGAACTGCGCTCGCGGCTGCGTTGTTCGAATGCGATCTTCACCCGATAAGGATTGCTCTGGTCGCGATTCACCAGGAGCAGGGACCACTGGCCATCGGGACGTTTCAGACCATAAGCCGTAACCAGCGCGTGCCCGGCGTCATCGTTAATGTCACTCCGGGCTGGAAATACGTCGTGCGGTTGCGCACCGGGGGCGATCCATTCGAGGTTAATGAGCTGAGAGGTGAAGAACTGCGCCAGCGGCTGCTGAATGCTGTAGTGGCGGTCGACCGTCAGCATCCCGAATGTTCCCGGGGAGTCATTGCATCCGTGCTCCATCGGCAGCGGCAGATAGTGGAAGTAGTAGACTCCCTTCCCTCCAGCAGTCAAGAACGAACCGATATAATCGGCGAGCCAGAGCCCGGAAAAGATATCCATGTAGGTTTCGCTGGCACCCGAAGAGAGATTGGACTCGGTAATAAAGAGCGGGATCTCCTGGGGCACTCCATCTTCGCGCCAGACTTGCATGATGTGACTTACGAGCTGAGGCTCTTCATATAGGCTGCCCCAGGGAATTCTGCAGGGGTCGTAGGGATAGTGCTCGAAAGAGAAAAATGCCAGATCCTTCATGCGGTCGTGCCGTTTCAGATATTCGATGAAACGGCTGGTCCAAGATACGTTCCCCTGGACATCCGGCCAGGTTTGGATATCTTGATTCACACCCTGAAATGAGGGCCCGCCGAGCTTAAGAGCGGGGTCGAGCCGGTGCAGCGCCGTGGCCCATTGAACATAGAGTGCGCCATAGTCCTCGGGACTGAGGTATTGTCCGTCGGCCTCTTCTCCCATTTCGATGTAAGAGATTGGATAGTTGCGTTTCTTGAGATATGCGACCTCAGCAACGGCGTTCTCGGGAGTGTCGTAGAGCAAAGCGACTGGCACCATAGCTGGGAGACCTCGAGTTACACCGCTGGTAAAAAATAAATCAAACCCCACCTGAGCTTGCTTGGTTGTGCCGATGTCGGAAGCCGCATGCCATGGGTCTACCGAGGAGCAATACGTCGTAGTCTGTTCCTGGTCGGGTACATGCCGGAGGATATTGTGGAAAAGGCCATCCGGGGAGGAGGTTCCGAGATAGATCTCGCGGATCGCATAGCCGACGCAAGCACGTGGATCGGAAGATGCCTGAGAGCCACAGGTATTGGAAGACTCTGTCATCAGAATGCGCACGAATCGGACGGGAAGGGGGCTGGCACTGAGACGAAGAATGCCCGATCCACCGCGGCCGTGGTCAACGGTGCCAAGCGGATAGGACTGCCACACCCCGTGCGTGGGGTCATGCATGGGATCTTCCCCGATCCAGTGTTGCACCACAAATTGGGTGGCATAGGGTTCGGCCCATACGATGCGGATGCTGTCGACGAGCTGGGTTTGCGCCAGGTCAATCACTACCCATTGCGGATGCAAAGCATCACTTTCTCCGGTGAAGCGCTCGGTAAGATAGGGGTTACTTTTCCAATAGGTGCTCTCATCGCCATCGGTGAGGCGAGAGAAGCCAGCATTGGGAGTGCCATCGTTTCGCGTAAAGCCGCGATGCGGCAACGAATATCCATAGGAGTAACGGATGGGATCGCCTGGTGTTGTCGAGCCCGTGAAGTACCCCTTTTCGCCGGGCTCACTCCAAGTGCCCTGAGGATTCCAATGCCAGGCCTCAATGGTGAGCTCCGTGTTGTTACGGTAAGTAACGGGCTGCCAGCCGGAAGCCAGAGCACGGCCCAAATTAGGCTGGACCAAGTCGTGGTCGATAGCTTCTGCAGGAATGCGATCGACACCGGCGCCGAGAGTCTCGTTTGGGCGAAAGTGATTTGTGGAGTTTTCCGGAGCGATATCGACGTGGATGGTCTGGGCTCCGGAGAGAATGCCGAGAAACAGTAATAATAAAGACCATTTGAAAATTGCGGCTATTTTATTCAACGGGCACCTCCGGTCGAGGGATGGAGTCTGGCGGCGCTACGCCATGACTTTTGAATGTTGTCTTACGAGGCGGAATCATTGCCGTCTGCAATCCTCGCACAAAAGCAGCGAAAATCATTTGGCTCGGCCGCAATGGACTCCAAGAAATGCTTGAAGCATGGGGCGCAGACGAACCTAAATTGAACACCGCTAGAAGCATACTCATGTTGAAACGTTTTAATCAAGGACCTTTCAGAGAATCTGGACGCGCACGGGTGCGCACGACGGGTGCCGCACGGAAGTGACTGGCCGTGAATTGTCGAACGATGGACTTCGGGTCACGCTGGGAACACAGCGGATACCTGGGGCTCCCCTGCAAGGGCACCCCCGCGAAATGAGATTGAGCAGGCAAGGCTACGTTTACGACCATCGCCGCCATTTCTCAGAGTTGTTTTTTCTTGGCGCCTGGCGATAATCGTCCTTGCATTTTCGCGCACGTCTTCTCATAATTACTCCCTGATGAAACGTTTTAATATGGGACAAGACGCTATCGTGGAATCAGTCCGTGGAACGGGCGCTGTTGCGACGATACTCTCAATGTGGGCGATTCTGATTTTGGAACGCTCTACTACATGTCGCCAATCGGGCCGCGGCAGGTACGGCTAGCGTTGAAGATCAGCTTCTAGGGCGGAGCTCGACGTTGAGTGGGCTTTTTCACCGGGCTCGAGCTTCTACGGGCACCGGTTTGGCTGGAGAAATTCGTTGCGGGAAGTGAAAATAGATTGTAGCTGCGCGATGAAAGGACTCGTATGAGAACTCATTCCGGGCAGTCGAAGTTTTGCGTTCGATTGGCAACGGTGTTGTTAGCGGGCCTCGGCGTCTTCTGCGCCAGCGCTCAGAGCCGGGACTTGTCAGCCGTCTCTGCATCCCAGCTGACCAAACGATTAGTAGGCGATTACGGATACTGGAGTAAGTACCAGACTCCGCCCTACGGAGCCCGGCAGATTCCTTATTCGAAATTGACGCATATCAACCATTTCGGCGTGAGTTTCGGTTCGGACGGCACGCTCTACATTCCCGATGGATTTGTCGAACCCGCTCTGATTCGCAAGGCGCACAAAGCGGGCGTCAAAGTGCTGCTCGGCCTCGGTGGCGATTTCAGCGCGCTCGATGGAGATCCGAATTTGACGGCGATTCTCGTTGGCAACTTGCGGACCTTCATCGATGAAAAGGGATACGATGGCGTCGACATCGACTGGGAGTATCCCACCGCAGAAGAATCCAATACCTTTTACGGATTGATGTTGGCCTTACGGACGACGTTTGCCGCCCCGAACTACGTTATTTCTGCCGACGTCCCGCCCTGGGGAAGCGACGGCGACGGGTACGATATTCCGCAAGTGGATCCCTTTCTCGATTACTTCAACATTATGATGTATGACTGCGCTGGCCCCTGGACGCAAGATGGGCAGTTGAATTCCGAGATTTTTTGGGATCCGAATGATCCCGACCCGTGGGAGTGTCAGCCGGGAGGTGCGGCCAACGAGGCGATCGGCATTTTCCTTCAGGAGGGAGTTCCACCCTCGCAGCTCAATCTGGGCACGCCTTTTTATGGATATTTTTACACCAATGTAAGTGAATTATGGGGAGAGTGCGCGAACGCCGGCCGTACGCGAGACGGCAACTGCGATAGCAGCGTTATTTCCGAGAACTATGGAACGTTCATTAAACAGCGGATCAACAAAAAAGGCTGGCAGACTTTCTATGACCCGATTGCGCTTGTGCCCTATATGTTGAGAACGGATGGGAAGCCGGGTTTCATCACTTACGACGACGAGTTCTCGACTTACTATCGCGTCTGGTACGCCGATTGGCAGGAGAATCTTGGCGGTACGTTCATGTGGTCGCTCGATGCGGACTACGATGGGCAATCGCAGGACCTGCTCGATGAGATGTATGCGGCCAGTCTGCCGCCAGCCAACTAATGTACGGTGGTAGGAATGGAGTATAGAACCGCATGCAACGTGAGAGTCAGGCAACGAAATCGTTTCAAGGCAGCGTGGCCGGCAGATCGAAAGGCACGGACTCGGCAGCTGGCAGGGCTATAACTCGAGGGGTTTACGAACTCTGGGATAGGTATCGTTTCTGCGGTCATTGGGTAAGGTCGCAAGCTGTGGTGGCAGTGATTCTGGCTTGCAGCGTTTTTGTGATGTGCTCCCTCGTATTTGCCGTTCCGCCGGGACAATCGCTGGAACTCTCGCGAGCGGTTCGGCCCTGGGAATTTATGCCGGCATTAGGTACTCGCGCTGGCATTTTGGGAAACGAACAAGGAACACTCGAGGCGTGGGTTTATCCCCTCAAAATCCTGGGTGATTTTCATCTGCGATTTCACGTGGAGGGCGCGGTCCTGCCGGCAGAGACGCTGGCGCGGACTTTGATTGTCCGCCCTGAGTCCACGACCATTGTTTACGCCGGCGACGCTTTTTCGGTTCGGGAAACTTTGTTTGTCCCGGTGCATGAACCGGGCGCCATTATCGCTTTGCAAGTCGACACCACCCGGCCTCTGGAAGTCGAAGCGGTCTTTGATCGCGATTTTCAACTGCAGTGGCCGGCCAACATCGGCGGCACAAACCAGGATTGGGATCCCGGCCTGCGCGCCTTCCACTTCGCAGACGATGCCGGAAAGTTCGACGCATTGGTCGGCTCACCATCCGCCGCCAAAACCTCCGAAGAATACTCCAGTAACTATTTTTACTCTCGTCAGAACTCCTTTGTTCTGGGCCCGACCGAGAGTGGAGCAGACACGAAGTTCATTGTAATTGCCGCCTCGTTTACCGGCCGTGCGCCGCTAGAACGCCTTTACGAGCATTTATCGAAGGACTACGCCAGCCTCCTGGTCGACTCCGCCAACTATTACCGCGACTATCTGGCTCGCACCGTAAATGTTCACCTTCCCGACACCCAAATCGAAAGCGCGTATAACTGGGCGAGGGTGAGCATGTTGCAAGGCGTAGTCGAGAACCCATTCCTGGGTGAAGGATTAGTTGCAGGATACGACACGTCGCGCGGCGATTACCGTCCTGGCTTCGCCTGGTTTTTTGGCCGGGACGCCGAGTGGACTTCTTTGGCGCTGGATGCCGCGGGCGATTTCTCGAATGCGCGCAACGCACTGGAATTTCTCAGCAAGTACCAGCGAGCCGACGGGAAGATTACTCATGAAGTTTCTCAAAGTGCGAGCTTCGTGGAATGGTTCAAAACGCCATACGCATACGCATCGGCGGATGCCACACCGCTGTTCATTATTGCCGTAAACGATTATGCGACACGCAGCGGGGACATCGAGTTTGCCCACGAGCGATGGGATAATCTGTGGCGAGCCTATAGTTTTCTCCAATCGACTTACGATGCGCAGGGATTTGCCCAAAATGCCGGCGTGGGCACCGGTTGGATTGAAGGAGGGCCGCTGTACCCGGTGCAGGCCGAACTCTATCAGGCGTCTTTGGGAGTCGAAGCGGTACGTGCGCTTTCGCACCTGGCTCATCTTTTGGGGAAGGAAGAGGTCGCTCGCGAACTGGCGCGGACTTTCGGTCACCAAAATCCGCTCTTGGACAAGACTTTTTGGTCTCCCGACAAACACATCTATGCCTACGCCCGAGATTCGCATGGTGCTCGCGTGGATATGGCCAGCGTTCTTACCGCGGTCCCGATGTGGTTCCGGCAACTCGATCCAGATCACGTGCAGAAAATGATTGACGAACTTGCCCGGCCCGATCATCAGACGGATTGGGGCATGCGGATTCTTTCTTCGCACGACTCAAAATATGATCCGGGCGGATATCACTTCGGAGTGGTGTGGCCGCTGTTCACCGGCTGGGCGTCGGTTGGGGAGTACCGCTATCATCGCCCGCTTCCCGCTTACTCGAACTTGCGGACGAACGCGCTGCTTACATCAGACGGGTCGCTTGGCCATGTCGCTGAAGCTTTATCCGGCAAATACTATCAGACGCTCGCTACAGGCTCGCCGCATCAAATTTGGTCAGCGGCTATGGTGGTGAATCCCCTGCTGAGCGGATTGCTGGGAATTGAGACAGATGCCGCCACCTGTCATTTGGTTTTCGCTCCTCACGTTCCGGCGGATTGGAGTTCGTTTTCCGTCGATAATGTGCGAGTAGGTGGCGAGACGTTCAGTTTGCACTATCAGCGGACGCCTGGCAATATCCGGCTCGAGGTGCAGTCTAGTGGCGCACAACAGTGTTCGGTGGAGTTTTCTCCGGCTGTAAGCCTGCGTGCCACTATCAAGCAAGTCCTACTCAATGGCCGCAAGCTGCCGTTTCATCTGGAAGCAAACTCATCGGATCAGCACGTAACCATGGACCTTCCAATCGCCGTCGACAAGAATGTCGTTGAAATCAAGATGGAGAACAATTTCGAGCTGAGTTGGCCGTCCACTCTTCCGCCGTTGGGGAGCACCAGTCGTGGCCTGCGCGTGGTTTCCGAATCGTGGACGCCGGCACGGGACACTTTGACATTGCTGCTTTCGGGCGTGGCCGGGGAATGCTACGAGCTCTCGGCCTGGAACACGAGTCAGATTTCTTCAGTCGATGGCGCTCAACTGGACAGGACTAACGAACCGGCCGCTAAAGTCCGTGTGCAGCTTCCGGCGAGCGCGCCTGGCGGTGATGCGCAAGCCACGGTCGTCTTTCATTTTGCGACGAACTAAGTCTGCGCCGAAGAACGAGAAGTTTGAGATCTTGAACGTTATGGAGAGCTGTGCAAATGCATCTGAATCTTAAGCAGATCGTCTTATTGTTCGCGGGTATCGGCCTCTTACTTTCTGTCGCTCAGGCGCAGAAACGAGCAGTCGATGCGGAAGGTCACGAGTGGTGGAAGCATGCGGTCTTCTATGAAGTTTATCCGCGCAGCTTTGCCGATAGTAACAATGATGGCATCGGGGATCTCAAGGGCATCGACTTACATCTGGATTATCTGAAGGATCTTGGGGTCGATGCCATTTGGATTACACCGTGTTATCCCTCGCCCCAGGTCGACTTCGGTTATGACGTCTCGGATTACGAAAACATCGATCCGATGTATGGCACGCTGAAGGACTTCAAGCATCTGGCGCGCGATGCCAGGAAACAAGACATCCGCATCATTATGGATTTTGTGCTCAACCACACTTCCCCTCAGCACAATTGGTTTCTCGATTCGGCGTCGTCGCGTACTTCGGCACATCGCGATTGGTACATTTGGCGCGATGGCAAAGGGCCCGGCGTTCCGCCTAATAATTGGATATCCGGCTTTGGCGGGCCGGCCTGGCAATTTGACTCCAAGACCGGCCAGTACTACTACCATTTCTTTGCTGTCGGCCAGCCCGATCTCAACTGGCGCAATCCAGCGGTTGAAAAAGCCATGTTCGATGTCACACGCTTTTGGTACAAACGCGGTGTTTCCGGTTTTCGGCTCGATGCCGTCGACCTCTTGTTTGAGGATCCGAATCTTCACGACAATCCACTGCTCGAGGGCAAGAACGACTTGGGCGACCCCAACATGGAGAACAAGTACAACGACAAATTGCCCGAGGTTCACACTGAGCTGAAGAAATTGCGCCAGGTCGCTGACCAGAACAATGCAGTCTTGATTGGGGAGACCTACACGTCGAATCGAGAAGAACTTAAAGAATATTACGGCGACCACAATGATGAAATCCAATTGCCGATGGATTTCATGTTCTGCGAGGTCAACAAACTTTCACCCAACGACTTCCGCACCCAAATCGCTAATGCGGAGTCTACGGGCGGATGGCCCGTTTACGTGATCGGCAACCACGATATGACACGTTCTTACAATCGCTACGGTGACGGGCAACACAATGACCAAATCGCCAAGGTTATGGCCGGCATGTATCTAACGCTGCGCGGCACGCCGGTCATGTATTACGGCGAAGAACTGGGGATGGAGAACAACGACCCAGTGCGCAAGGAGGATGTGAAGGACCCAATTGGCATCGCCGGATGGCCAAAGGAAAAAGGCCGCGATGGTGAACGCACACCGATGCAGTGGAACGATTCGCCCAATGCCGGGTTCAGCCAGGCCGCTCCCTGGTTGCCCATTCCCGCCAGCTACAAAACCCACAATGTGGCGAGTGAACTGAAAGATCCTGATTCCGTTTTGCAGTTTTATAAACGGCTTCTGAGGTTACGGCATCAGGAGCCAGCGCTGTTAGAAGGAGACTACGTCGCACTCAATCAAGACAATCCCAACGTCCTCTCGTACCTTCGCCGTTACAAGAATGAAGGGGTGTTGGTCGTTCTGAATATGTCCAACGCAAGACAGCATATCAGTTTCGATCTCTCGGCTGAAGGCTTTGCTTCCGCTAAAGCCATGCCCTTACTGACGACGCTCGCCGCTCCGCCTACGGGACGATTGGATCAGGTCGATCTCGACCCGTTTGCGGTTTACATTGCACGAATTTCCCGGTGAGTTAGATTCCTATGGATAGCTTTCACAAAGCGCACCTTTCGTCGCCAGAGTCCCGGATTGATGTGCGCATCCTTGAACGGTTATTGTGCCTGTGCCTCCCCCGTAAATCGCAGATGATGTGTCTTGCAGTCCTGTTGATGTGCGGCTGTGTGTGGGCCCAGTCCGAAAGTGACCGGAGCGCACAGCTTTCTGGCCTCGTTTTGCCTCGTGCTTACGTCCAGAAGCGGGCTTCGAGTTATGACCGCACAGGGGGTAATGATGACTTCGTGAAGATTGCTCCCGGAGAAACGATTAGTTTGCTCGACGCATCGGGTCCGGGACTTATTACACACATCTGGATCACCATTGCATCGCCGGAGAGATATCACTTAAAGAAACTTGTCATGCGCATGTTTTGGGACGACGAAGCATTCCCGAGCGTGGAGGCGCCGGTCGGCGATTTTTTCGGACTTGGCCTCGGAGACTACTTCCAATTTGACTCTGTTCCTTTATCCGTCGCCTCCGATAAGGCACTGAATTGTTTCTTCCCGATGCCTTTCCGGAAGCGAGCGCGAATCACCATCACGAACCAGGGGAGCGAAAACGTCGACGCGTTTTATTTCAATATCGACTACCAGGCATTAAACAAAAACCTGGCCGCCGACACCTTGTATTTCTATGCCCAGTATCGTCAGGCGGCGCCGGCTAAGGGGTGGACCAGTGACTGGGAATCAAACGACGCGCCCGAACAACGCATTCCCCGAATGTATACTGTCGGAGGTCCCGGAAATGTTGCGAAGTAATCGTCCGCGCCAGAATCGAATGCGATTATTTTCAATCTTCTTGACCGTCGGTTTTTGTATTGCCGCGCTGCCCTCTTCTGCGCAGAGGAACGCGGCTGCGGATCGCCCGCTCATAGTCGGATATTTTCGCGGGGATAGCATGCGCCAGCAGTTCTTTCTCAAGGACTTGATCTCGCGCGGTGCGGCTCCTCTACTTGATCAGATCAATTACTCGCAGGCGAACATTGCCAACAATCGATGTATCATAGCGGACCCGCCTGCGGACCTGAGTTACTCGTTCTCTTCCGACAATAGCGTGGACGGAACTGCCGATACGCCTGCCATGCCGCTTCGAGGAAATTTCCATCAACTGCAGGAACTGAAACGCCTTTATCCGCACATCAAGATACTGATTTCTCTGGAAGGCAACGCAGACGTGTTTGTAAAAGCAGCGCAACCCGAAAATCGCAGCGCTTTTGTTGCCTCCTGCATTCAACAATTCATTCAAGGCAAAATTGCCGACGGAGTCGAGGCCCCGGGTCTGTTCGACGGCGTCGATATTGATTGGGAATACCCCGAGGAAGCCGACAAACTCAACTTCATAGCGCTGCTGGGTGAGTTTCGCCGACAGTTGAATACGATCCGGCCGAGTTTTATAGTAAGTGTTGCCATGGGCACTCTGCGCTCGACTTATCAACACCTTGATATGGCAGCCGTTGCCCTTTATACGGACCAGGTCGCGATCATGAACTACGATTACGCCGGACCTTGGAGCAAGAGAACCGGCCTGGTGGCTCCGCTCTATTGCGCGCCGGGGGATCCGGAAATCGGCGGGGACGTGGATTCAACGATCCGGAGCTACAAGGAGGCCGGGGTGCCAGTCTCCCGAATGCTGATGGGCCTGCCCTTCTACGCCTATTCCTGGAATCAAGTTGCGCAGGACAATCATGGACTGTTTCAACTCGGCGAACCGGATCGCAAGGATGTTC
>Ga0182014_10007383_pt1 | contig 11534 bp, 11 predicted proteins | sample 612S2DmetaG_FD_120489 | JGI IMG/M metagenome (GOLD analysis project Ga0182014, IMG submission 120489) | Permafrost microbial communities from Stordalen Mire, Sweden - 612S2D metaG | ecosystem: Environmental > Terrestrial > Soil > Wetlands > Permafrost | place: Sweden: Stordalen | collected... | reverse complement strand
TCGGGAGTGGCCGTATTGCCGAGAATCGCCCGGGCGGCATTCCCGGGCAGCGCCTGGGTGGCCAGGAAGATCAGCACCGAGACGAGGAACAAGGTGCCGATGCCGAGCGCCAGGCGCTGCAAAATGAGGCGGGCCAGGTGCATCTTATCGACGACCGCCCCAGGACTCGGGGTCTAGGCGAGCCACAGCTCGTTCACGTATCCGTCATTGAACGGCACACCGGAGCGGCAGGGCACGAGCCCCTGCACCTTCTGAGTGCTGGCATCTACCTCATTGGCCCAAGACCAGATGTCCCAGGCGCCGATGTTGTAGTCGACCCGGTAGGCCTCCCTTATGATCTCGGTACGCTTGGCGTCATCGATCGTGGCAATTGCCTGAGAGATGAGCGATGTCCACTGGGGATCATTCCAGTGGGCTTCGTTCCACACCTGAAAATAGTTTGCCTGCACCAGGTACGGATGCGCCGAATACCAACCCGGTCCGTTGGACCAGGTGAGGTACTTGCTGCCCCAGTAGATGCTCTCGTCGATTTCCTGGGTGATGACCGTGACGCCGGCCTGCTTGGCCTGCTGAGCGAAGATGGTGCAGGACGGGACAGCACTCTGGGAGACAGGAGAGGTGTGGAGCTTGAGCGTGAGATCGGGGTATCCCGCCTGCTTGAGCAGTGACTTCGCCTGGTCTAAGTCCTGGGTGCGCTGAGGGATATCGGTGGGGTACGCCGGGTCGTAGATGGCAGACATGTCGTTGCCTACCCGCCCGTAGCCGGACAGAGCCAACTCAACCATCTGCGGACGATCCATGATGAGGCGCAGCGCCTGACGCACACGCGTGTCGGAGTAGGGCTTCTCTGAGGTGTTCCAGAAGATGTAGTTGAACATGCCCGACTCGGAGGTCACGGTCTTGAGCCCGCCTTGCTTGATCTGCGACACCAGAGCGGCAGGCACGTCAGAGGCAGCGTCGATCGAACCTCCGAGCAGTGCATTCACCATGGCCGTGGCATCGTTGAAATCCAGCGTCTGCACCTTGTCGACGTACGGACCTGTACCCCAGTAGTTGGGGAACGCAGGGAAGATGCTGTAGTTGCCGGGAACGAACTCACCATAGGAGAAGGGGCCCGTGCCCACCGGCTTCTTCGGGTCGTAGTCGACCGGCTTCATGGTCGCGCCCGGATATGCGAGCCGATTGAGGAAATCGCCGTTCGGCTTCTTCAGCGTGAACTGCACCGTAAGCTTGTCGAGCGCCTTGATCCGGTTCGCATCGACGTCCCCGAACTGAATGGCGACGTTGTTGGCGAACTTCGGATCGAGAATCTTGCGGAACGTCCAGATCACGTCGTCGGCGCCAAACGATTTGCCGTTGTGGAAGGTGACGCCGGGCCTGAGGTGAACGGTCCAGACAACGCCCGTGGCGTCCGGCGTCGCCGCTGTGGCCAGGGCCGGCTGCAGCTTGTACTGGTGGTCGTATTTGAGAAGCGTGTCAAAGACCTGACAGCCTCTGAGGTTGTCGGGGCTCGACAACGCCACTTGGGCGTCGACCACATCGTTTGTGGAGCCGCCGATGACCCCCACGCGGAGGGTGCCGCCCTTGACGGGCGACGCGGCGACACTTGGCGACGACGACGCGCTCGTACTGCTCGTGCCACAAGCAGCAAGCAACGGGCCAAGAGCCAGCCCCGAGCCAACGACACCCACGCCTTTGAGGAGATCTCGACGTGTGAACTCCTTGTTGAGCATCTCGTGGATCAAGGAGCCGTTGCCCCCATCGTCATGATCAGCTTCCATGGACGTGCACCTCCAATCGCGAGTACCGTTGGAACCTATCCCTCTAGCGATCGTAACGCCTGCATGTAGGGCCCCCACTCCTCATCGGTGATGAAGTTGGTTGCGCGGTAGAACTCGCGAGCCTCCTCCAGCACGTCGCTGATGACCCCCTCTTGGCCTGCGCGGAGCGGCATGGGCTTGTGTGTGGCGACGATCTCCTCCGCCTGCTCCCTGGCCCGTGAGACGATGTCAGTTTTGCCTCCTCTCACCCACTCGACGTTGGTGCTCCAATCGGCCGCCGTCGGCTGAAACCGATCCTTCATCCAGAACTTCCTGGTGTGAGCCTGGCTCATGAAGCTGCCGTGGGCCGTGGCCATTTCACAGATAAGATCGGTGGCCATGGTCTCGTCGTCGACCTCCGTGCCATCCAGCAGACGACCGATGGCTCGTGCAATGTCGTCGTCAAGGATTTGGAGGACGTTGCTGAAGCCGAGCTCCTCGCCATGACTACCGTGCAGCACGTGCAGATGGCTGCCGGTGCTCACCGAGAAGAGCACGCCCAAAGCCTTCTCCCAACCGGCCTGGTAATCGAACATCTTCGCCTGTCCGCAAAACCCGACCGGACTCGTGATGGGGATACCATGGCGAACACACAGCTGATTCGTCATTGCGCCGAGATACCAAGACTCTGGAGCGCCGTCGAGCGGATGCCCCCACTTCGGGTGTGGCACCGTGCCGGTCACCTGGCGAGCCACGGGCGCGCCCGGTGAAACGAGCTGGGCGATGACGATGAACGCAAGCGTAGCGGCCCACATCTGGACGACCGAGCCCGCGAGCGACCCTGGGGAGGTGGCACCCGCCGAGCCACCGGGGCACGCCTCGAGCCCCCAACCAAGCTCGGCGAAGTGCATCAGAGCATCAACCGAATCGTGCCCAAAGACGAGCGGAGGAGCCACGTCGAGCTCCACGTTGAGGGTGACGCCCAGCCCCTGGGCCATCTTGATCGCGAACCTGTGCGAGTCCTTCAGGTAGCCGTAGTGCTGGGCCTTGCCCGAGCAACGAAAGCCGTTCGCCAGGCACTCGAGCTGCTGCATGATCGGCGGCACGCCCTCGATGTCCGTATAGCTGAAGCAGGCGTCCATAACGTGCACACTGGCCAGGGCGTCGCCGACGATCTGTGCTTCGGCGTGTTCGCGGAGCGTGGCCGGCCTGAGCTCCCAGGTCTCGGGGTCGACGTACCGCATGCCCATGCCCTGCATGAAGTGGACCCGCGTTCCGCCGATGCGCACGTCGCTGTCAGGGTCGCGGCCCCGGATCGAGTAACTCGACGGGCACGACTGCAGGCACTGCTCGACCACCCCCGTCGGCATGCGAGCCGTCCGGGTCTCGCGATCGACGATGCAGCCATTTTCGGCAAGCAGGGTGAGCGCTCCGTCGTGATGAACGTTCGCCCCGGCCTTCTCGAGTATCTCGAGAGCCGCCTGGTGCATCGCCTCAAGCTGCGCCGCGCTCAACACCTCAATCGCGCGGAATCGCCGCTGATAGCCATTGAGCATCTTGGCCCTCCCTCTCGTGAGCCGTTGAAACGGTCGCCTGCTAAGCCACCCGGCAAGCCTGCGCGGCCTCGCGCAGTCTGGCCCGCGCTGCCTGACTCTGGTCGAAGACTACCTGCGAATGACGGATGTTCAAGACACGATGCCAGGCAGCGAGCCGCGACGAGGAGAAGCGACTTCAAGAAAGTGCCGAATGGCCCTCACGGAGGCGGATGGCAGCTCGGTCGCGCGCACTCTGAGGTCGCCGCTCATGGACGGCTCCCGATCGGCCCGCCAGACGACGTCTGCCCTGCGTCCTGCTGCTGGCCAGCGAAGTGGTGGGCCAGCGCCACAGCACCCACCGCCGACGGTTCGTAGCCATCTGCCCCAATGCGTGTCGCGAAGTCCTCGGTAATGGCGCCGCCACCGACCATCACCTTGACGGACTCTCTCATGCCTTGCGCCTTGAGCAGCTCTATGACTTTCTCCTGCTCCCTGGCGGACACTGTCAGCAACGCCGACATGGCGAGGATATTCGCCTCGTGTTCGCGCACCGCGGCCACGAAGTCCTCGGGTGCGACGCTGATGCCCAGGTTGTACACGGTGAACCCCGCGCCGACGAGAAGGGTGCACACCATCTGGATGCCGATGGTGTGGATGTCCCCCTGTACCGTCCCGGCGACCACGGTCCCCAGGGATTGTCTTGCCACGCCCTTGCGCTTGATCTCGTCGTCCAGGATCGGGGTAGCCGCCTGCATGGCATCGGCCGCCCCAACCAGATCGGGCAACCAGCACTCGCCGACCTCGAACCGTCGACCGACCTCCGTCATGGCAGCGGTCATGGCTTCGAAGACCCGCAGTGGATCCAAACCCGTGTCAACTGCCTTTCGGGCCAGCTCCGCAGCCTCACGACTGTTGCACCCGGCGATGGCCGAACCAATAGCGTCGAGGACCTCAGTTTCCAAGGCCAGCACCCCCCATTCGTTGTGCGGTCATGTGAATCGTGCAGTCAGCGGAGCTCCCATCTCAAGCATCGCGCGTCTCCGCGATGGTCCTGTAGCACAGGACCGTCTCATCGACTGGCCTCCGATACGCGACCTGGGATTCGATCCGGGTGCCGGACGGAGATGTACAGAGCAATGGGATTGCGTCCGTCGACGAGCTAGCGTGGGCGCTGGTCCTTAGGCCACGACGCGGTCTGCCCGTACCTTCTGGACGATGTCCTCCACCAGACGCACGGCGGTGACGGCGTCAGGAGAATAGCCGTCCGCGCCATACTCCTTGGCCAGCCACTCCTTCACCGGAGCGCCGCCGACGATGACTGCCGCTGGCAGGTTCTCCGCCCTGACCAGTTCGACCAAGTCCTTCAGCAGCGGCATGGTGCTCGACAACAACGCCGAGGCGGCGACTATCTCCGCGCCAGTCTCTCGCTGCTTGTCGATGAACGCCTGGAGGGGCACGTCGATGCCCAAGTCGTGGACCGTGAACCCGGCCACCTCAAGCATCAGCTTCACCACGTTCTTGCCGATTTCATGGATGTCACCCTTGACCGTGCCGATAACGACCGCGCCCTTGTCCTCGCTTGCGACCTTGCTCAGGTGCGGCTTGACGATCTCGATGGCAGAAGTGAAGACGTCCGCCGCCACGAGGAGTTCCGGCAGGAAGTACTCACCGGCCTCGAATCGCACACCCACCGCGGTGATCCCGGGCGCGAGTCCCAGCTGAATCACGTCCCGCGGTGATGCGCCGTCAGCGAGCGCCTGTTTGGTCAGATCGAGCACGCGCTGTTCTTCCAGCTCGAGCAGGGCGTCGCTGATCTGACTGAGAAGTTCAGTGTCTGCTGGCATGCCTGGTTCTCCCTCACTCAACGACATTTCGAGATTCTAGATGACAGTGGCTGCAGACTGCGACGAGAGCGGTCGCGGGTCGACCCTGAGGCCCGCAGCTTCTTTGGACGCGTCGACCATGGCCTTGGCGTTGATGATCGCCCCGTTCTGGGGAAACTCGCAACCCGGACCGAGGATGAAGCCGGTCGGCCCGAGGTCGGCGATCATCTGCTTGCTCTCGGCTTTGACCTGGTCGTAGGTGCGCTGCGTGCCGAGCGGCGTCGGTTCCCACACGCCGTTCAGGCAAACGCTGCCGTACTTGGCCTTGAATTCGCGCCAGTCGGACATTCCCTTGGGCAGGCTCCACAGACAGAAGGCGTCGAAATCGCCGAGCTCAAAGGCGGCATCTACGTAGGGGTTGGGATCGCAGTCGTGCACGAGCAGGTAGCAGTCCTTTTCGCGAATAGCGCGGTGCAGCCGGCGCAGGCAATCACCTTCGAGGTCCATCCACATCTTCTGGCTCATGAGCGAGGCGTTGCCGTAGTCGTGGCAGAGCATGATCCAGCGCACCCCGTGGTCGATGAGCAGCTGGCAGTACTCGATCTCCATGTCGGTAACACGTTCGAGTCCCACCCTGACGTCGTCGGGATAGCGGCGGCAGTCCATCAAGAGTTGCTGCATGCCCCGCATCCCGCCGAGCGTTACGAACGGCTCGATCGAAAGGGTCCGCGGCAGCACTTCGTCCCCCGCTCGATCTGCGATGATCTCAGTTCCTTTGAGCATCTCGCGAAAGCGCGGGGCCGCAGTGAGATCGAAGCGCTCGATCTTGTGATAGTCATCGGGCGACTTGAGTATGTACTTCTCCGGGTCGGGATAAGGCGGTTCTTCCTTGAGATAGAGCAGTGGTTGTCCGAACGCCTCCGCCAACACACCCGTATCGAAATAGACACCTACACCATCGTCGCCGATCAAGTCGTGCCATGCGAGATCGGTCATGGCATTCTTCTCGCCGTCTGTGACCATCTCGTGATAGGTGATGCCGAGTGCTCGCCGGTTGATGCCGCCCTGTTCGCAGAAGACCGGCACCCTGTCAACCTCTTTGCACCGGAAAGCGGCCTCCATGCGCTCCTTTGACGTCATCATGGACGTGCTCCTTTCTTTGCTGACCGCAACGAGAGTCGGTTCGGGGGTTCCGCTCCCCCCAGGCAACCGATTGACGAACCCGAACACGTGACAGAAAATGTATGAAATCGGATATCCGATTGTCAAATCGTCTTACAATAATGGCGGACCGCCCGCAGAAAGCCGGCAGCCACGATGGTCGAGGTATCTTGCGAAACTCGTGACGGCTCGCCGAAAGGCTTCGCACCGGAGTGGCGTCCTCTATGGAACGCTCAACCAGGACCGGGCTGCCGGAAACGCCACTGGATGCCTGAGGCAACGGTGCGGCACCGCGCGGCGCTGGGCTCGCCGCCGATCTGCGGAGCTACGTGCTCGAAGAAGGAGCAGTCATCGTGAAAGAAGTGACCGCGAACGTGGAGGCGAACGTGGCGACGACCACGCCGCTCTTGCGGCCGCTCGCGCCGCGGTCATCCTTGGTGGACGAGGTAGCTGAGCGTATCAGAGAAGCCGTCCTCGGCGGCGTGCTGCCGCCCGGCATGAAACTCTCAGACAGCGGCTTGGCAAGGGAGATCGGCGTTGGTCGGGGTAGTGTTCGCGAGGCGTTCAGCCTCTTGCTCGCGGACGGCCTGCTTGAGCGGATGGAAGCAGGAAGAGGCTTTCGTGTCGCGAGACTCGCCGTCGAAGACTTCGACGACACCTACGAGTTGCGGCTCGCCATCGAATGTCGGGCGGCACGCATTTTGGCCGTGCGCCACGATGCCTCGGACATCGCCGTGCTCAGTGGAGTCGTGCAGGATTTCCTGGAGGCAGCTCATGCCGGTGACGATGCTAGCGCAGTCACTCTCGACTTGCGTTTTCACGAGACCTTGTGCCGCCTGAGCCGCAGTGCCCGACTCCATGATGTATTCACCCGAGACGTGGTGAAAATGCTCACCTTGCTGCACTGCGACAATGACATCTACAAGCCGCTCGCCGATTGGGCCGAAGAGCTCCCCCGTGTCCTGGGCGCGATCAGGCAGGGAGATGCCGATGGCGCAAGTGCAGCCGTCGAGAACCATATCGAGCGCTCGCGACGGCTCGCTCTGGCTTGTGTGCAAGCGCAGCCCTGAGGCGGCTGGACGACGGGCCCCGCGTGACGACACCGGCGTCCCTCTCTTGCGGAAGCGATTCCCCCGTTGACCCTGGCGACGGTTCGCGAGGTTCTCGGTGGCCACCGAGCGACTCCGCCGCCATGCGGTGAGTTATGGGTCGCACCGGCGGTGCTGGCAAGCCAAGGGCTGTCCAATACGGCGGACGGAGTAGCCACACTGACGGTACGCTTGGGCGCCGACCTGAGCTTTCTCAGCTGCTCCGGTCCTCAGGCGGTCGCCGACGAGGCGGGCGCGTTGCGTGCATCGGTCGACGCAGTTCACGCCAGGGGCCTGGCGTGTGGCGCGGTGGTCAACGGCCCATGGCAGAGATTGACGGAAGCGAACGGTCTCGAGACGGCCCTGCGACAACTTGCCACCGACAGCGATACGGAACAGCAGATCGCCGCGCTGGCGACGCGGGTGCAGCTCGAAGCCGGTGCGTGGGAAGACGCCGGCGCCGACCTCATCATGCTCGCCGACGATCTGGCCTACAACGGGGGACCGTACTTTTCCCCCACCCTCTTTCGCCGTCTGCTTGTCCCCCACTACCGACGGTTGCTTCTTGCCGCCAGACGCCTCCCGATCGGCTTCCACTCCGATGGCGACCTCAGTCGTCTGCTGCCCGCCTTGGTAAGTGCCGGGTTCGCCTGCTTCTCCCTCGAACCTGAAGCCACAAGCCCAAGCGCCGTCTGGCAACGATTCGGTCACCATGTGACTCTCCTCTCGGGCATCCCCGCTGCCTGGCTGACCACGCCTGTCGCAGCCGCGAATGTGCAGGCTGAGCTGCAAGATCTGGTCCGCGGTGGCAGCCTGATCCTGACCTCGGCGTGCGGTCTGTTCGAACCGTCTTCCGTCGACCGCCTGAAGACGATCTACCACTTGGCGAGGCGCAGCCAGTCGGCCGTCTCTGACCAGGCATCGTCCGGATGATCGAACCGAGCGACGTAGCTGCTGCACCTCGGCGACGGTGACCAGAGGCCGTTCCTAGACACGCGCCCCGCCGGCGACGAAACCGTGCCCTGGGGTAGCCAACCCCCGCATTTCAGACTGACCGATCTTCGTCTCTGTGTGCGGCGTCTTGCCGGCGGGCATCAGCCGCCGGCCCGCGGGCCGGCGGTCTCAGCGTGCCTGCTTGACAGTCAGAGCGCCATATCAGATCGACAGCGGGCGGGTGTTCACCGCTGGGGACAGCGCGCAACCTGCACCCTGAGCGCATCAATGCCTTGTTCCGCCGCCTCGTGGCGGCTGCGGCGCTGCTGCCGATCCCCTTGCACGGGCTGCGGCACACGTACGCCAGATTGGCCTTGACCAAGGGCGTCAATGCAGGGATCGTCTCGCGACGGCTGGGACATGCCACCGTGGCCTTCACCCTGGACATCCACTCGCACGTGCTGCCCCAGGTCGATGCCGAGGCAGTCGAGCTCTTCGCAGCCTTCGCTGGCTGCGGAGACTAACCCGTCATGCGGCACCACATGGGAGCCCGCGTGCGCGCCTGGTTCAGGGCGAAGCTGATGTTGTAGTGCCGGGCCGCCCTACTGCGCTTCTGCCGTGGTGGCCCGGCGCAGCTCCTGCCGCAGGCGCACGGTCTCGACGGCAAGCGAGACGATGGCGCCCAGCGTGCGACCGAAGTCGATCTCCGCGTCGCTGAAGACACGCACGGCGCGGCCGTAGAAGAGCAGACAGCCGCTCACCGCCTCGCCGCTGAGTAGAGGCACGGCGAGCACCGAGCGCAGCCCGTGTGCGCTCGCCAGCCCCCCGTCGCTGGCGGCGGCCTGCAGGTCAGCGGTGGCCAAGGGCTCGCGGTAAGAGGCGGCGCGCGTGGCGTTGGGGGCTTGATTGCGGCTCAGGTGGCGACCGAGCTCGGCGGCCCCCAGACCGCACTGGTACCGCACCACCCAGTCCGGCTCCTCGCGCAGCTCGATCGCGCCGGCAGCGGCCGCCAGCGCGCGCACGCCTTGCTCGAGCATGCCCTGCATGAGCGCCTCGCCGTCCGGGGTCGAACGCAGCCCGCGGTTGAGCGCGTTGAGGGCCTCGGCAAGGGCGACGCGCTCGGCGAGCTCCTGGGCCGCCGGCTCGACGGCCTGCGCCGGCGGCGGCGTGCACTGCTTGAGCTGCGCGCCTTGGATGCGCAGCTTCTCGGCGAGGGCCTCGGTCTCCTCAGTCAGACGCTGGCGTTCTTCTGCGGCGCGTCGCAGCGCGGTGACGTCCTCGATGATGGTGGCGAACCTGCCGGGCTCAGGTGAGACGGCGGTGATGCGCAGGTGGCGCTGGGTCGGTGCGAAGTAGGCCCCCAGGACGCGCGGCTCTCCGCCGGTAGCTACCTGCGCGTAGTGCTCGAGAAACGGCGCCGCCATGCCGTAGAGCTCGCTGGCCAGCCGTCCGCGGGCCTGGTCTGCCGCCAGACCCGTGAGTCGCTCGAAGGAAGGGTTGACGTCGAGGATGCGGTAGTCGACCGGCCGACCGTCGCGCTCGACGAGCTCGTGCAGGGCGACCCCTTCGGCCAGGCCGGCAAAGAGGGTGCGAACACAACGGTCGCTTTCGCTCGGCGCGTTGCGCCGCTCGTCGCGCGCGGCCACGGCCCGCCAGCGCCACGTGATCGTAGCGCCCGAAGCCGCGGCGAAGGCGCCGTCGAGCTCGTCGGCTGGTGACGGCGCGGCGAGAACCGCACGCTTGAGCAGGCGCACTTGAAGGCCGCAGTCGCGGTGCAGCGCCATCTCGTCGGCCAGTTGGGACATGAGAAACAGGCCGCGGCCGTCTTCGCTGAGAAGATCGGGCACAATCTCAGGGTCGAAGGCAGCGGTCTCGAAGCCCCGACCCTTGTCTTTAACCAGGATCTCGAGATCGTCACCCCGAAAGCCGAGAAAGACTTCGATCTCCGCGCTGGAGCCGCCGTGGCGGATGGCGTTGGTACAGGCCTCCCCGACGCACACCACCATGTCGTCGACGGTTCGCCGCTCGCGGCAGTAGAGATTCAGGTAGTCGCGCACACGACGACGGGCGCGGGACAGGCCAACGGCCTCGGGCAGCAGCGTGAAGCGTTGGCGCACGGTCGTCGGGCGCCGCGCAGCGCCGGCCTCGGGGAACGCGGTCGGCGGCGCGCCAGGCGGCGGTGGGTTGTCTATCGGTTCCATCCTTTCACTGTCCGCTGAGGCGGCCCAAGGTCCACATCATAGCGCTCACAGGTCGTCTCGTCGGCTAAGTAGCTGCCGCTACGCAGGCGGGGCAGCGCCAGCTCGATCGTGCCGGCGCGCGTGTCCCAGGGACGGCTGCGATAGCCGTTGCGGCAGTTGGCGCGCAGAGGGTGGCGCTCGCCGCGCGCGGCGCCACAGAGGGCGTCGGCTTCGGCTCCGTGAGCGCCTCGGCCATCTGCTTGACCATCGTGCGCGGCACGTCGACGTTGCCCTCTTCGAGGAGCTTGCGCACCTCCTCAAGACCGTTCATCGTGACCTCGACGATCGGGTGTCTTGCTTCAATCGTCTCGCGAAGACTTGAAAAGGATGACCCCGATGGTCGCTTGCCTTCGAGAGTCGGCGGCGGCCTCCTGCGATTTTCTTCGTACACCACGTGCTGGGACACTTCTGAAGAGGAACAGCCCAAGGGGATCTAAAGGAAGACCCAGCAACTTCATGGAAAGGCGACCGCTGACATATTTCAAGGGGCGACTGAAATGCGAAGGAATACCTACGTGGTGCCTTACCTTCTAGTATTGATAGCCGTTATAGTCAGCGTGGATATACTGTTCTTTAGACATCGCTTCTTAGAACGGCTGATAGTGAATATCGGCATTGTTCTGGTATTTGCAGTCTTCTATTTGAGGTTCCTGAAGAAGCCGTGAGCTAAGCGCCCCGGCGGCAGTTGGTTGCCAAACGGAGCTCCGCGCGGTGCCCGTCGCTGGGCATGCGAAAACCAGGGTTATTTGTTCTGAGCATCTCCATCTCCTTGTGGATCGTGCGGACCTGCCTCACCGCCGCGATCAGTCACAGCGGCAGGCGCACGCCAGTCCCACGCTCCAGAGCGCGCTCGTAGAGCACTTTGGCCGTGACCATGTCGTCCACGGCGATGCCCATGTTCATCGAGAAGATCCGTTCATCTTCGCTCTCGCGCCCGGGCTTGAGGCCGGCGGCCAGCTCGCCGAGGTCGGCATGGATGACTCCGGGGATGGCC
>Ga0182014_10007382_pt1 | contig 11537 bp, 10 predicted proteins | sample 612S2DmetaG_FD_120489 | JGI IMG/M metagenome (GOLD analysis project Ga0182014, IMG submission 120489) | Permafrost microbial communities from Stordalen Mire, Sweden - 612S2D metaG | ecosystem: Environmental > Terrestrial > Soil > Wetlands > Permafrost | place: Sweden: Stordalen | collected... | reverse complement strand
GGCTTCCAGCTCCGCCCACCGGGCGTACAACTCCGCCACGCGGGCCTCCGCCGCTTGCACCTTCTGGTAGCAGGCGTGCAGCCGCAAGCCGTCTGAGACCACCTCGGGCGACTGCATCTCCGCGTGCAAAGCTTCCAGTTCGCCTTCCGCCGCCAGAATCCGCGTTTCCATCTGCTCCCATTCGCGCGCTTCCAAATAGGAGAGCTTCTTCTTCACCGCCAGAGCCGGTGAGCGCGCCGGCGCTGCGGCCGCTTCCTTCGCGGGCTTCGGCGCCGCGCGGCTCTGCGCGGCTTCCCATTGCCAGTAGTCGGCAAAGATCTCCGCTCCGCCCTCGCCGTCGAGCCCCACGACCACGGTCGAGACGCGGTCCAGCAGATACCGGTCGTGGGTCACCAGCACCAGCGCTCCGGGGAACTCGCCGAGGCTCTCTTCGAGCACTTCGAGGGTGGGGATGTCGAGATCGTTGGTGGGCTCGTCGAGCAGCAATAAATCGGCCGGCTGCAGCATCAGCCGGGCGATCAGCACGCGCGCCTGCTCGCCGCCCGAAAGGCTCGCAATCGGCCGGTCGAGCTGCCCCGCATCGAAGAGAAACCGTTTGGCCCACCCGGCCACGTGGATGGGGCGATCCTGGTAGATCACGTGGTCGCCGTGCGCGCCCAGCCCCTGGCGCAGCGTTTGCGAAACGTCGAGCTGTTCGCGCGCCTGGTCGAAGTAGACCGTGCGCAAGCCGGGCGCGCGCTCGATGCGGCCGGAATCGGGCTGCTGTTCGCCCGCCAGCAGGCGCAGCAGCGTGGTCTTGCCGGTGCCGTTGCGGCCCAGCAGTCCCAGCCGCGTGCCCGGCGACAGAACGAAACTGAGATCGCGAAACAGGGTGCGGCCGCCCAGTTCGCGCGCCACCCTTTCCACCGCCAGCAACCGCTTGGTGCGCCGGTCGGTGGCCGTGAAATCGATCTGGGTGACGGCTTTGGCGCTGCGCGTTTCCAGGTCGGACAGATCCTTCATCAGGCGGCCGGCTTCGTCGATGCGGGCCTTGGATTTCCCGGTCCGCGCCTTGGGGCCGCGCCGCAGCCACTCCACCTCGCGCCGCACGATGTTGGCCAGCGATTCCTGGCGGCTCGCCTGCGCCTGCAGGAACTCCCCTTTCTTTTCGAGGAAATCGCTGTAGCTGCCGGTGACGCGAAACAGGCCCTCGGGATAGATTTTGTCGATCTCCGCCATGGCGTTGACCACGTTGTCGAGGAAATAGCGGTCGTGGCTCACCACCACGCTGGCGAAGGGCGCGGCGGCAAGCTGCTTTTCGAGCCACAGGATGCCCTCCAGATCGAGGTGATTGGTGGGCTCGTCAAGGAACAGCACCTCGGGCGCGAGCGCCAGTTCGCGCGCGATCGCCAGCCGCCGCCGCCATCCGCCGGAAAGCGAGTCGGCGGCTGCGGAACCGTCGACGAAGCCCGCGCGCCCCAGCGTGAGGTTGATGCGGGCGGCCCGTTCGAGGTCGTCCAGACGCTCTCCGGCGATGGCTTGCGCGATCACGCCGGCCACGGTCTGGCCCGCGGGGAATTCGCTCTCCTGGGGCACATAACCGATGCGCGTGTTGCGCCGCAGCGAGACCGTGCCGGAGTCCGGTTCCAGACGGCCGCTGAGGATTCGGAGCAGGGTGGATTTGCCGGAGCCGTTCGGCCCGATGAGCCCCAGTCGCTCGCCCTCCGAGATCCCCAACGAGAGGTTCTCGAACAGCATCCGCGAGCCGAAAGACTTGGAAAGGGAACTGCAACTGGCGAGTAGGGCCATTATGCGCGAAGGCCCGGGCAGGCCGAAGCAAGCCACTCCAAGCCGGCGGCCCGAAGGGCGGCGGGCTCGGACCTGAAGATGGAAACTAAATCGTAAGCCATGGTGACGAAGAACGATCATGAAGGAGGGCCGATTCGCCTCCCATACTCGTTCATTTTACGATCTTGAGGACGTCCGGTGCAGGAGTGCCGGACAAGGCGGGTGCCCGGGAAGGCAACCAACCGGAAAAACGCTCTGCAATCGGCTTTCACGTTGCTACTTATAGCCTCACCTTACGGACTCTCTCGCCGCCCCGCGCCTCACCACCGTGACCTCCGAGGCCATCGTCAAATCGCCTCCGGCGGGCCTCACCTTTGTTTTCGGCGCCGAGGTGGCGCAGACTCTCAGTCTGCCGTGCCGGCACTCATGCCGGCACATTTTCGCGGTGCGACTTTGGTAGCCCAACCTGTCGGCTTTAGCCGGCAGTTGTTGAACTCGATAGCGCTAAAGAAATAGCACAACAGGCCTGCGCCATTCGGTCAACCGGCTCGTGGTAAACTGGTCTCAGTCGCGGAGAGGTGGCAGAGTGGTCGATTGCGGCGGTCTCGAAAACCGTTGACCCTTTACGGGGTCCGGAGGTTCGAATCCTCTCCTCTCCGCCACAACTTTCGCCGCCTTCAGATCCCTCCCGGCAGGCACTGTCTTCGATACGCTACCATTGTCTTGCAAAAGTGATATCGCGACCCGCCACCGCCATCCTCGCCCTGCTCGCGCTCCTGGGCGCGGCCTGTAGCCATTCCGCCGCGCCCCACAAGCTCTCCATTGCCGCCGCGTCCGACCTGCAATTTGCCCTTGCCGACGGCGCCCGCCAGTTCCACCAGCGGCATCCCCAGACCACCCTCGCCATCGACTACGGATCCTCCGGCAATTTCTACGCCCAGATCCGCAACGGCGCGCCCTTCGACCTGTTCCTCTCCGCCGACCTCCAGTATCCCCGCGCTCTGGTGCAAGATGGCGTCGTCCGGGCCGGCTCCGTGTTCGTCTACGCCAACGGCAGGCTCGCGGTGTGGGTGCCGGCATCTTCGCCGTTCGACCCTGCCACCGCCTTGCGCGACCCTGCTGTCCGCCGCATCGCTATCGCCAACCCGCAGCACGCGCCCTACGGCCGCGCCGCCGAGGCTGCTCTCCGCCACATGGGAATCTACGACAGCGTCGCCCCGAAACTCGTGCTGGGCGAAGACATCTCGCAGACGCTGCAGTTCGTGCAAAGCGGCGCGGCCGACGCCGGAATCGTGGCGCTTTCCCTGGCGCTGGCGCCCACGGTGCGCCCCCAGGGGCGATACTGGGAAGTTCCACTGGAATCGTATCCGAAAATGGAGCAGGGCGGCGTTATTCTGAAAGAGTCCACGGCGGCGCGCGAATTTCGCGACTGGCTGCTCGGCCCCGCGGGCCGGTGCCTGCTCCAGCAGTACGGCTTCTCTTTGCCCGGCGATTGACATGGATTGGCAAGCGATTTGGCTCAGCCTGCGGCTTTCGGTTTCCACCACCGCCATCCTGCTCGCGGTGGGCACGCCCCTGGCTGCCTGGCTGGCCTTCTCGCGGCGGCGCTGGAAGTTCCTGGTGGAAGCGGTGGTGGCGCTGCCCCTCGTCTTGCCGCCCACCGTCCTCGGCTTCTATATTCTGCTGGCCATCGGCCCGCGCAGTCCGCTGGGCGCGCTTTACGGCAAGCTCACCGGCGGCATGCTGCCCTTCTCTTTTCAAGGCTTGCTGCTGGCCTCGTGCCTGTACAGTCTGCCCTTTACGGTGCAGCCGGTGGCCGCCTCTTTCGCCGCCGTCGATCGCGGACTGGTGGAGACTTCCTGGTGCCTGGGCGTTTCCCGCTTCGCCACCTTCCGCCGCGTGGTGGCGCCGCTCTCGCTGCGCGGCATCGCCACCGGCGCCATCCTCAGCTTCGCTCACACCATGGGCGAATTCGGCGTGGTCCTCATGGTGGGCGGCAATATCGCCGGGGTCACGCGCACCGTCTCCATCTCCATCTACGACCAGGTGCAGGCGCTCGACTACGCCGCCGCCACCGAAACCTCGCTCTTTCTGCTGGCGCTCTCGTTCACCGTGCTGGCGCTCACCTACGGCTTCCAGCGCCGCGCCTGGAGTGTATGGCCGCTGAGCTGAGCTGCGTCTGCCGCACGCGCCTGACCTCCGGCTTCGAGTTGGACGCCAGCCTCGTGCTGCCGCTCGACGGCGCGCCCATCACCGTGCTCTTCGGCCCATCGGGCGCAGGCAAGACCACGCTGCTGCGGATGCTCGCGGGCCTCGACCGCCCCACCGAGGGCGCCATCGCCTTCCGCGGCGACCCCTGGTTCGACGCCGCACGCGGCATCTGTCTTCGGCCGCAGCAGCGCCGCGCCGGCTTCGTGGCGCAGGACTACGCGCTGTTCCCGCACCTCACCGTGGCCGCTAATATCGCTTACGCGGCGCGCCCCGGCCGCGGCCGCGAATTCCTGGAGGCGTTCGGACTTTCCGCCCTCGCCGCGCGCCATCCGCGCGCCATTTCGAGCGGCCAGCGGCAGCGCGTCGCCCTGGCTCGCGCCCTGGCGGCAGAGCCGGCGTTATTGCTGCTTGATGAGCCGCTCTCCGCGTTGGACGCCGCCGCGCGCATCCGCACGCGCGAACAATTGCGCCAACTGCTGCTCTCGAGCGGCGTGCCCAGCATCATCGTCACCCACGACCGCATGGAGGCCGTCGCGCTGGGCGATTGGATCGCCGTAATGGCGGACGGACGAATCCGCCAGTGCGGACCCGTCGAGGACGTCTTCCAGCGCCCCGCCGACGCCCAGGTGGCCGAATCCGTGGGGGTCGAAAACGTGCTGCCGGCGCACATCGTGGACCGCTCCGCCGGCCTGCTGACGCTCGCCACCGGCGGGGCGCACTTGCAGTCCGTCGATTCCGGCGAAACCGGTCCGGTGGTGGCCTGCATTCGCGCCGAAGATGTCGCGCTCACGCGCGAGTTGTCGCCGGCATCGAGCATCCGCAACCGGCTGGCCGGCCGCGTTCGCTCGCTGACCTTCGAGGGCCCGCTGGCGCGCGTGGCGCTCGATTGCGGCTTTCCGCTGATGGCGGTGATCACCGCGCAATCGGCGCGGGAGATGGATTTGCAGCCCGACGACCACGTGTGCGCCATCGTGAAGACCACCGCGGTCCACGTAGCAGCCCGTCCGGAGGGGCGAAAATGACCAAGACCAACGCCGCCCGCATGCTGGACCGCGCGGGCATCCATTACGAGCTGCGGGAATACCAGGTTGACGAAAACGATCTGAGCGCGCCGCACGTAGCGGCGGCCATCGGCATGCCGCCGGAGCAGGTTTTCAAGACGCTGGTGGCGCGCGGCGACCGCACCGGGGTGCTGCTCGCCTGCATCCCCGCCAACGCCGAGCTCGATCTGAAAGCGCTGGCCGCCGCCAGCGGGAACAAGAAAGTGGAGTTGGTGGCCCTGAAGGAAGTGCTCGCTCTCACCGGATACATTCGCGGCGGCGTGTCGCCGGTGGGCGCCCGCAAACCGTACCCCGTGTATCTGGACGAAACCGCCGATCTGTGGGACGCCGTCTCGGTGAGCGCCGGACTGCGCGGTCTGCAGATGCTGCTCGCTCCCGCCGACCTGGCGCGCGCCGCAGATGCCCAGCGCTGCCCCATCGCCAACTTCTGATCGGGAGAAGCCAGCCAGCCCACGCCCTCGCAAATGCAGTCGGGTCGATTTCGCCAGGCTTACCGAGCCGCGAGCGTAAGCGAGCGGACTGCATTCCCTGGCGCACTACGTCGTGGCCGGCGGCTCCTTCCCGAAGCTAAACGCAAACGGCCCCGCCGAAGAGACCCCTTCTACCTTGAAGTACTCGCTCGCAAGACCAAGCAGAAGCTGGGCGGCGGCCGCCAGGCGTTCCTCCGGCACTCGGGCCAGAAGCTGTTGGGCCACGGTTCGCACGGGACGCTGCCAATGCGGTTGAGCCAACCCTTCGGCCAACTGGCCCGGAGCTTCGCCCGTGGACCCGCGAAAAACCTCCCGGGCCGCGTCCAGCCCGATTCCGAAACTGCCCAGCGCCTGCGCTTCCGGCCCGTTCTCTCGCAGCACGCCCAAGAGCAGGTGCTCCGGCCCGATGTGACCGTGCCCCATCCTTTCCGCTTCTTCGGCTGCAAAGCTCAGCACCCGCTTGCAGGGATGGCTCAGCGGCAAGTCCACACTGGTGGCGATCCGCTCACCCGACTTGGTGCAGAGGGCCTCTATCGACTGCCGAAGCGCTTCCTGACTTGCGCCCGAGACCATCTCGATTGTCGGGAAGCTCTCCCGCACCAGGCCCAGCAGGAGATGCGGCGCCTCGATATACCGGCTGCCGCACTGGGATGCTTCATATCGGGCAAAAGAGATGGCCCGTCTGGCCTTCTCGGTGTACCTTTCGAACATGGCGCCTCCTGCCAGCAGTCTACAATACGTAGCCGCTTCTTTGCGCCAGTCCGCTGAGGTCTTCCTAAGCGACCACGCAGAAGTAACTTCACATTTGGCAGCGTGGGCCATGTGGCGCGGGCACCCGTTTCTGACGCCAGAGACGCTCCCGTCCGGGCGTTCAGCCCGCTTTCGGGCGGGATCGTCTTTCGCTCATCGGGACGCCTGCCGGGCGTGCTCGAAAACGCGCGTCCCGAGGAGTCAGGACGCGGCAGACTGAGAGTCTGCGCCACATCGGTGACTGAGAAGTTGTTCTTGTGTGGTCCTTGAATTAAGAGGGCGCGGCGCCGGCGGATATCGCCGTCGCCAGCTCGCTGGCAGTTGTCTCCGCCGGAGCCGAAGGTTGTGGCGCCGCGCTCGAAGAACCGGGCGCCGGTCCGGCATTAATCGCTCCGCTGGCGGCCGCTTGCGCCAGCACTTCCGGCGGAGCTTCTGGAGACGCGGACGGCGCGGTGGGCGCGACTGCCGCGGCGGACGTTACGCCGTCGATATCGATGGTAATTCGCATAAAGCGGTCACTCCTCTTCAACCAAGAATCGCATAGCGGCCTTCGAAAGTTACCGTCGCGGCAGTAAGATTCGTGACGGTAATCCAATACGTGCACTGCGTGGCGCTGGTTCTTTGCACCGCCACGGTCCACTGAACCTCCGGCACGGTGGCGTTCACCGATGTCGGAACGCAGTACCACACGATATCGTTCGCCGCGTTCCACCCGAATGTGTAGTATTTCGACGTCTGATTCGCCGTCAGCGTTCCCGTAAATTGTGTTCCGGTTGTCATCCCGATCTCCTTTTGCGCTCTAATACCGGCTAAGAATGCAGTAACGGCCTTCGAACGCCACCGTCGCCGCAGTCAGGTTTTGCACCGTAATCCAATAAGTCAGGAACTCGGCGCTGGCTCTCTGCACCTGCACAGTCCATGTCAACTGCGCGTTGGCCGTATTCACGGTTGTGGGCATAACCGTCCAGATCATATGCCATGTGGCCGGCCAGTTGAACGTGTAATAACGCTGCGTCTGGTTCGCCGTCAGGGTGCCCGTGAACTGCACGCCGCACACCGGCGCCGTCATCCATCCATCCACTGGAATCTGCCAGGCGCCGCGATTGCGCGTGCCGGCTCGCAGCACCCAGGCATCGGGATGAAACAGCAGATCGCCGATCAGCACGTTCGGCAGGCCGTTGGAGAAATTGGTCCACGTAGCCCCCAAATCGAGACTTTGGTAGACCCCGCTATCGGTTCCCAGCCACACCCGGTTGGCATTGCGGGAGTCCACCTCGATGGCGTTGAACGGAATGTTCGGCAGGCCCGCCGTGCGGTCCGTCCACGACGATCCGCCGTTGCTCGAAACGTATACTTTGCCCGTGCCGCCGGTGTTGGCGGTCACCCAGATCCGCTGGAGGTTGCCGGAATCCACGAAAATCCTGGTCACGCCGGCGCTGGTGTTCGGGGTGGTCAGCGCCGTGAGGCTGGTCCACGCGGAACCGTTCCAGCTTGTGTGGAACAGGAGGCCGTTGCCGGTCCCGACGTAAACGTCGTTCGTATCCGGCACATAGATCGCGCTGGCGGTAGCAGCACTCGGAAAAGCGAGGCGCGACCAGGTCGTTCCGTTGTCGCGCGACACGTAAACCGCGGCAGTGCCCAGAGCGATCGTGTTGCCGCCGTTCGAACTGCAGGTAAAGGGGCAATAAAACTGGCTGCCTTCGCCTTTCGGCACGGGCGGGGAAAGGCTGCCGAACGTGGTCCAGTCGCCGCTGCTCTTCGAAATCTGCGGGCTGATGCCGTAATACTCGGCAAATACGATCGTCGGATCGGTTCGGTTCACGGCACAGTCGCCGCCGTCGCCATCCATCACGTGGGTCCAGGCGGAATTTCCGGTCCATCGTTCCGTGCCGTTATCCTGAGTGCCGCCGATCAGCCATTGCGACTCCCCGACATTCTGCGCGATGTATTCGAATTCCGTGATCACCATCCCGTTGTTGCAGGAAACCCACGTCACGCCGCGATCGGGACTGCGAAACAGGCCGCCGTCGCATCCGATGTAGATCGTGTTGGGCTGGCCCGGCTGGAACGCGATGGCATGCTGGTCCGGGTGAATCGAGTCGCCGCTCGACCCCTTGTCGCTGAGCCGCGTCCACGTCCAGGTAGTGCCGCTCAGGTCTCCCCGGTAGGAATCGATGGCGCCCAGGTAGACCTGTGTGTCCAGATCGGGCGCGGCTGCTACAAACCAGTCGTACCATGCCTGATTGGTGCCGATCGGCGCGTTTGCAGTCAGCAGGCCAGCGAGAGAAACCGCCGACCACGCTCCGCCCGCAAGCCGCCAGAGGTAAGGCGTAGCCATCTTATTCGTTGGGTCGGTAGAGCCCGGCGTTTGTATCTCCGGCAAGCCGGCTCCGAATGCGTAGGCCACTCCGTTGGAGGGCGCGTAAGCTACGGCCAGCCGGTTGAAACTGGCAGGAGCCCCCGGTAAAGTCACGGCGGTCCAGGTCGTGCCGCCGTCGCCCGATTGGTGAACGCCGTCGCTCGATGCCGCTAAGATCTCGGCGTTGGCGCCGCCGGTGGGCGCGATCGAGAGGCTCCAGGTGATCACGTTACGGCGCTGTGTCCAGGCGACGCCGCCATTGGTCGAGACATGCAAACCGGCGGTGGATGCGGAAAGCAGATGCTGGTTGTTTGCCGGATGAACCTTGAGGTCGAAAAACCCCTGGCCGACGAAAGGACTGGTGCAGAGCGTGCTCCATGTAGTGCCGCCGTCGCTCGACCGCAGTATACCCGCGCCCAGCGTCGAGTAAAAGTTCCCCTCGCCGGTTCCGCAGTATACCGTCGCCGGCTTGGTTGGGTCGAAGACGATGGCGCCGACGGCGAGGCTGGCCGCGAAATCGGTGCGCGGCGCCCAAGTCGCCCCGCTGTCTGCGCTTTCCCAGACACCTCCGCCCGCTGCTCCGCAGAGCACATGCGCGGGTTTCGATGGATCGATGGCGATAGCGGCGACACGGCCCGATACGTTCACACGGCTCGATCCGTACGTCTGCCCGTTGGGTATGGTGGTCGGTCCCAGCGAACTCCATTGGGGGCCCGTTCCCGTCGGCGGGCCGGTCGGCGGGCCTGGCACGGCCGCGGAAGTTCCTGCGTCACCGCTCGCGCCAGTGGCGAACTGTGCCAATTGGTGTCGCAGAGCGGCCTGGTGCTCCTCGGCGACAGCGGTCGCAATGGTCTGCTCCGCCGTGGCCGTGAATCCCCGGCGGCCAAGAAAATAGAGCAGCCGCCGGAGGGCTTTACCACCCTGAACCCGCCTCGCAACGGGGGCGGCCAACTCCTCGCGGCCCGTAGGGACCGCCGGCTCACCGGCTGCTTCCGCCTGATTGACGGCATCGTCTAGAGGACCGCGCATGGCTATTTCTCCTTGCCGGGCGACTCGCCGCCGGCATCTTCCGGTGGGACCGGTTTCTTCTCTTTTCCGGGGTCTTCTTCCTGAGTTTCGTCAGGCTGAGTTTCTTCCGGCGGTACGGCGGAGGGATCGCGCTCCCTCAGAAACTCGCGCAGGCGTTCCTGCGCCCGCCCGCCGGGCGGATCCGGTTCAGTCGAACCAGGCCTTCGCATACTGCTTCACCTATTTTCGTTTGTTAGCCACGATAACGGAAACCCAGGGCCGTGGCGCCATTGGAGTCAAACAGAACCGCCCAAAACCGACGTGAACCGAGAACCTACTAGCGAGTATAGTAGAGAATTCCCCGAATGCAAGACTCATAAATTGGGAATTCCATTACCCACGGAACTTGCCGTGCGATTTCGTACCGTCCATAGTTCGAGCGCATGCGCGCAGTGCTCCGGGACGGGGAACGCGCCTCCTGCCGGATGGCTCCCCCAGCCCGCAACTATCTTTCGGCGAAACCGGCCCCGGCCGACGCGCGCCGCATGAGATAATTTGAAGCAGAAGTGCAGACAGGGATCATCCGCGCGTTGTCCCTGCTCGCGGTGGCGGGCGGGGCGGTCTCGTTCGCCCAACCGGCGCCGGCAGAGCGGTTCGTCGAAGACGATCTGCGCCCCTACTACGCCCATACCGGCTTTTCCTGGAAGATCGACCGCGTGTCTCATTTCGAGTTGAATTACGAGGCGAACACCGAAGCCGACCGCCGCCTCAGCCAACTGGAAGACGTCGCCGAACGCTCGCGCACGTCCATCCTGCAACTGCTGGGCGAGAGTAGCTACCAGCCCACGATCCATGTCTTTTTCGTGGAATCGATCGAGCGCATGCGAGAGCTCATCGGTTCGGAAGTGATCGGCCGCTCGCGGCCTACGCAACACGCCGTGTTCTGCGTGGTGGCGCCGTTCTCCGAGTTGAGCCTGAAACACGAGCTGACCCACGAAATCGCCACCAATCTTTGGGGACCGGCGGAGCACTGGCTGGAAGAAGGACTGGCCAACTTCGCGGTGGATAACCGGTCGTCCCTGATGAAGCGGCAGTGTCTCGGCATGATGCAGAGCAAGCAATGGATCAAGCTCACGAAACTGGTCAGCCCCGAATGGGAGTCATCGAGTTATTCTCCCGACGACACGTATCCCGAGCTGGGAGGCTTCGTGGAATACCTGTACGAGACCTACGGAGTCGCCCGCTTTGAGAAGGTCTGGAAGAACGGCACTAAGAGCATCCGGAAAGTCTACGGCAAGAAGCTTTCCAGGTTGGAATCGGAGTATCGCTCCGACCTGCTCAAGCACCGCCCGGCGATTCACGACGCCATCAGCCTGCCCGGCCGCGGCGAGGACTTACTTCCCGAGGAAGAAATTCCCCACCAGCATCGCATCGATCCCCGATGAATAAAAGCTGCGCACCGCGTCGCGCGGCGTACAGACCAGCGGCTCGCCGAACAGATTGAACGACGTATTGTAGAGCACCGGCAGCCCGGTGGCTTTCCCGGCGGCGTGCAGCAGGTTCCAATACAGCGGATTCTCGTCGCGGTCCACGGCGTGCACCCGCACCATGTCGCCCGCCACGATGGCCGCCGCGAACTGCTCGCGGCATTCCGGCCGCACGCGGCCCACCGTCGAGAGGTAGCGCGCGTTGGCGCCCACTTCGAAATACCGCCCGCACAGCTCCGCCGGCACGCTGGCGGCGAACTTGCGGATGGGCTCGCGATGCTTGATAAAAATATTCAGGTTCTCGGTGGAATACGGGTCCAGAGGCGACGCCAGAATGCTGCGGTTGCCCAGCGCGCGCGGTCCGAATTCCATGCGCCCGTGCATCCACGCGACAATCTTGTTGTCGGTCAACTGCTCCACCGCG
>Ga0182014_10007380_pt1 | contig 11543 bp, 10 predicted proteins | sample 612S2DmetaG_FD_120489 | JGI IMG/M metagenome (GOLD analysis project Ga0182014, IMG submission 120489) | Permafrost microbial communities from Stordalen Mire, Sweden - 612S2D metaG | ecosystem: Environmental > Terrestrial > Soil > Wetlands > Permafrost | place: Sweden: Stordalen | collected... | reverse complement strand
GGACACCGTCGCCAGCGTTCCTACACCTACGCCACACGCCGAGAAGCCGAGCGCGAGCTGGCGCGCCTGGTGCGCGAGATCGACACCGGTCAGTTCGCCGACCCGCAGCGCCTCACAGTCGGTGAGTACCTCGAGCGCTGGCTACACGACGCGGCCAAACCCAACCTCGGCCGCCGCAGCTACGCCCGCTACGAGGGCATCGTGCGCCTCCACCTGGCGCCCACGATCGGCGGCATCGCCCTCGCCAAGCTGCGCGGCCTGCACCTGCAGGGGCTCTACCGCCGCCTCCAGGACGGCGGCATGACGGCGGCGGGCATCCACAAGGTGCAGGCCTGCGCCCACTCGGCATTCGGCCAAGCGGTACGCTGGCAGATGCTCGCCTTCAACCCCGCCGACGCGGTGGCGCTGCCGAAGATCTCACGGACGCCGGTGCGCGTCCTCAGTGAAGCGGAGACCGCACGTCTCCTGCGCGCCGCACAGGTTCCCGACCCGCAGCAGCGGACACGCCTGTTCACACCGCTGGTGGTCGACGTGGCGACCGGACTGCGCCGTGGCGAGCTGCTCGGCCTGCGCTGGTGCGATATCGACCTTGTGGGCGACGCGCTGTCGGTCGTACAGACCGTTGCCCAGGACGGTCACGGCGTCTATGTCGGCACGCCCAAGACGGCATCCTCGCGCCGTCGGGTGACGCTGCCACCGTTTGCCGTCGCGGCCCTGCGCGCCCATCGCGCAAGCCAGGACAAGGAACGCCTGGCGGCAGGCGAGCGCTGGCGCGGCGGCGACTTCGTCTTTGCCGCCGTTGGCGGGGGGCCTTGGGCGCCGTCCAACTTCGCGCGCTCGTTTCGCGCCCTGCTTGCCAAGACGGCGGGCGAGACCGACGACGGCACGGAGATCCCGGCGCTTGCCTGCCGCTTCCACGACCTGCGACACACGCACGCCTCGCAGCTTTTGCGCCTCGGCGTGCACGCCAAGGTGGTCTCCGAGCGGCTCGGCCACGCCAACATCGGCATCACCATGAACCTCTACGCGCACGTCATGGAGGGCTTGCAGGAGGACGCCGCGCAGCGCTGGGACGACGCCATGAGCAGCGCCTGGTCGGCCACCGAGAGTGGCGTGTGATAGCGCCGGTGACGAAATGGTGACCACGGGCCCGAGTCTGGCGCGACGAGGGCCCGACCAGCTCGCAAGAATCCCTGCAAATAACTGGTGGACCGCAGCGGGTTCGAACCGCTGACCTCCGCCGTGCAAAGGCGGCGCTCTCCCAACTGAGCTAGCGGCCCACGGGGGGACAGTATACAGCGGCCTCGAACGCGCCTCTCGGCGGCGCGGGCGGCCGCGCAGCGGCCGCCCGCGCCGCCACCCTCAGCCGGTCGCCACGTGCCCCAGGCTCTCGGGATGCGCCGCGACGTACTCGCTCAGTGTCGTCGGCTCGTGGCCGGTCAGGCGGCGCACCTCGCCATTGACCAGCTCCAGCTCGCCGGCCGCGATCGCCTCGTACGAGGTCACCCACCCTTCGACCTCCCAGTCGGGCGCGCCGTAGCCGGCGCGCGAGGCGTATGCCTCTTCGCGCGTCTCGTTGCGAAAGGTGATGGATTTGGTAGTGAGGCGCGACATCACGGCCGCCGCCTCGGTCAGGGTGAAGGCCTCGCGGCCGGTCAGGTCGTAGGTCGCGCCGTCGTGGCCGGCGCTCGTGAGCACGGCGACGGCCGCGGCGGCGACGTCGCTGCGCAGCAGCGCACCGACGCGGCCGTCGCCCGCCGGGCCAACGATCGCACCGTCGGCCGTGACCATCGACGGGATGAAATCCAGGTACATGCTCATCCGCAGAAAGGTAAACGACGCGACGCCGCTGTCGCGGATGTGCTGCTCGGTGGTCCAGTGCTGGCGGGCCAGCGTGAAGGTGGCCGTCGGCGACGCTCCCAGGAACGAAAGGTAGACGATGCGCCGCACGCCTACCGCCACCGCGGCGTCGACGGCGGTGGCATGCTGACGTTCCCGGTCCGGCGCCTCGCGAGCCGGCACCAGAAAGAGTGTCTCGACTCCGTCGAGGGCGCGGCGCATCTCGTCGAGAGCGCCGTAGTCGGCGGCCACGCGTACTCCGGCGCCGGCAAGTCGCGGTGCGCGGGCCGCGTCACGCACGACCAGGCGCTGCGGGTAGCCGCGCTCGGCCAGGAGCGCGGCTACCCGCCCGCCCACGATCCCCGTTGCCCCGGTGACGCCGATCAGTCCGTCCATGGTCGTCCTTCCGTGTCGGTCGAAGTGCGCTACGACAAACCTTCCCCGATCCGCGCCCGCGAGTCGTCATCGTCGTCGAAACGTCATCCTCGACTGCAGCGGCCGCACCGCCCACACTGCAGGTTGCCACCTGAGTGGGCCCGGGCATGCTTGTTGTGGTCACGAACCGGCACAAAAGGGTGGTCACATGACGACCGTCGGCATCAAGGAGCTCAAGACGCACCTTAGCCATTATGTTCGTCTCGCCCGCGAAGGCGAGCGCGTGATCGTCACCGACCGCGGCCGGCAGGTCGCCGAGCTGCAGCACATCGCGCCCACTCACCCCGGACTTCAGGAACTGATCGACACGGGTGCCGTGCGCTGGTCGGGGGCTCGGCTGGAGCACGCTCCGCTGCCGGTCGAGGTCCGCGGCGATCCTCTGTCAACGACCGTCCTCGAGCACCGCCGGTGAGACTCGAGGCCCGGTCGACCGGCGAGCGCCGCCGGTGAGCGCCAGGCGCCGACCGACCGGCGAGCGCCGCCGCTGATCCTCTACGCCGACACGAGCAGCCTGGTGAAGCGCTACGTCGTGAGCCGCACCGAGACCAAGTCCTCTCATGGCTGTCGGCTGCCGACGCCGTGGCCACCTCGCGACTCGCCTATCCCGAGATCGCCTCTGCCCTCGCCGCCCGGCAGCGTCGCGGCGACATCGCGGCGACCGCCGTGGCGAGCCTCGTCGACACCCTGTCCCAGACCTGGAACGACTATTTCGTCGTCGATCTCGACGAACGCAGGGCCACCCAGCTCGCGTCGCGCCACGTGCTGCGCGGCTTCGATGCGATTCACCTGGCGGCGGCGCTCACACTGCGCGACGCCCTCGGCAGCGCGGGCGTCGCCTTCACGTCGTTCAATGCCAGGCTCAACCGCGCCGCCGTCGCCGAGGGCCTTGTGGTGCTCGAGCCCGCCCCGCACTGACCGCACGCCGCCCGGCTTCGCGGGTCAGAAAAAGGATTAAAACTATCCGCCTTTGGGGCACGAACCCTTGACCGGCCGTTGACGAAGAGGGAGCTCCATGGCAGTTGCAGCAATCCGGGTCGAGGGACTTACCAAAAGGTTCGGAGACGTGGCCGCGCTCGACGGCATCGACTTCGAGGTGCCGGCCGGCAGCGTATTCGGCCTGCTCGGGCCCAACGGCGCCGGCAAGACGACCGCCGTGCGCGTGCTGGCCACCATCTTGCGGCCCGACGGCGGCCGCGCCGAGGTCATGGGCTACGATGTCGTGCGCCAGGCGACCGCCGTGCGCTTTCAGATCGGGCTCGCCGGCCAGAGCGCGGCGGTCGACGCCAACCTCACCGGCGCCGAGAACCTGCGCCTCATCGGTAGCCTGGCGCAGATGCGGCGCAGCGAGATCGCGCCGCGGGCCAAGGAGCTGCTCGCTCGCTTCGACCTGACCCACGCCGCCGACCGGCCGGTGCGCACCTACTCGGGCGGCATGCGGCGGCGACTCGACGTCGCCGCTGCCCTCGTGGCGCGCCCGCCCGTCCTCTTTCTCGACGAACCCACCACGGGCCTCGACATTCAGAGCCGCACCGAGCTCTGGGCCGTCATCCGCGAGCTGGTCGCCGAGGGGGCGACGGTGCTGCTCACGACCCAGTATTTGGAAGAGGCCGATCGTCTGGCCGACCGCATCGCCGTGGTCGACCACGGCCGCATCGTGGCCAACGACACCTCGACGGCACTCAAGGCCCAGCTCGCCGGCACCGTCATAGAGATCGGCATGGAGACCGAGGAGCGGGCCGGTCGCGCCCACGAGCTGCTCGTGCGCGCCGTGGCCGACCATCCCCAGCATGACGGTGTGATGGTCCGCCTCACCTCCAACGAGGGGCCGAGCGCCTTGATCGAGACGCTGCGCCTCCTCGACGCCAACTCGCTGACGCCCGCCACGCTCACCGTGCGCGAGCCGAGCCTCGACGACGCCTTCCTGGCGCTGACCGGCCGGCGCGCCGAAGGCGGCGACGGCGAGACCGGCGGCGACCCGTCCGACGACGGCGAGGCCGGCGAAGCCGCCGCCGAGCCGCCGGTTGAATCGCGAAGCGCAAGGAGGGCGGCATGAGCGCCACCGTGACCACGCCACGCGAATGTGTCGCACCACCGCGGCGCTCGCCGTTTGCCGCGGCCCGCGACGCATGGGCGATCACCGGGCGCAACCTCATCGTCTACCGCCGCATCCCCACGTTGCTCGTCTTCACCCTGGTCCAGCCGATCGTGTTCGTGCTGCTGTTTCGCTACGTGTTCGGCGGAGCGATCAAGGTCCCCGGCGGCATCCCCTATGTCGACTACCTCATGCCGGGCATCTTCGTGCAGACCGTGGCCTTTGGGGCGACCAACACGGCCATCGGCCTGGCGACAGACGTCAAGAGCGGGCTGCTCGAGCGCTTCCACTCCCTGCCCATGGCGCGCTCGGCCGTGCTGACCGGGCGCACCTTCGCCGACCTCACCCGCAACGTGCTGGTCGTGGCCCTCATGGCCGCCGTCGGCGTGCTCGTCGGCTTCAGGGTGCAGACCAACGCCCTCGGCTTCTTGGCCGGCATCCTGGTCGTTCTCATGTTCGCCTACGCGTTTTCGTGGATCTTCGCCACAGTCGGTCTGTGGATCGGCGACCCCGAAAGCGCCCAAGCCGCGACCTTCCCCGTGCTTGCGCCGCTCGTCTTTGCCTCGTCGGTCTTCGTGCCGGTGAGCAGCATGCCAAGCTGGCTGCAGGGCTTTGCCACCTACCAGCCGGTCTCGGTGACCGCCAACGCCGTCCGCGCCCTGATGCTCGGCGGACCCACCCTCTCGTGGGTTCTGCAGTCGGTCGCCTGGTGTGCCGGCATCGTGCTCATCTGCGCGCCACTCGCCGTGCGGCTGTACCGGCGCGCGAGCTGAGCGCGGCGTAGGCGTCGGAGGCCGGCCTGCATCCGGCTCGGTCCCGAATCCGTCGCGCGCGCAAAGAGGCCTCTCGGCCGGCGCGACGCTCTGCTATGGTTGACCGATGCAGACGTCTGCAAGTGACGCACTCGCCACAGGCGCCGACGGCCGCCATCGCTGCTTTTGGGCCGTGAGCGCACCCGAGTTCCTGGCCTACCACGACCAAGAGTGGGGCCGCCCGGTCGTAACCGACGATGCCTTCTTCGAGCGGCTCTGCCTCGAGGCGTTCCAGTCGGGACTCTCGTGGCTCACGATCCTGCGCAAGCGGCCCGCCTTTCGTGCCGCGTTCGCCGGATTCCGCGTAGCGGAGGTCGCCGCCTTCGGGCCGGGCGACGTCGAGCGGCTCATGAACGACGCCGCCATCGTGCGCAACCGCCGCAAGATCGAAGCCGCGGCGCACAACGCCAAGCGCTGCCTCGAGGTAATCGACGAGTGCGGCTCGCTGGCGGCGCTCCTGTGGCGGTTCCGCCCGAGCGAGCCGGCGGCGCCCATCCGCTCGCGCGCCGACTGGCCGGCCGTCACCCCCGCTTCGACCGCCCTCGCCGCCGAGCTGCGCCGGCGCGGCTTTCGCTTCGTCGGTCCGACCACCGCCTACGCCACGATGCAGGCGGCCGGGCTGGTCAACGACCACGCCGAGGGCTGCTGGGTGCGCAACGAAATCGAGGCCCAGCAGGCGAGGCGGCCGACCGGCCTGCCGGACGGTAACCGCCAAGGACGGGCGGCGGGGCTGGGTGTGACAGCCTGCGCGACGACGGCGCGCGGGCATGGGACCCGGCGCTTGACGAACAAGCGTCGGGATAGGCGGTAGACGACCCGACTCTCGTCAACCCTTCGTGCCCAACGATGCCGATCCCACGAGGCGGGTTGAGTTGCCGCTACCTTGAACAATTGGCCCAGATCTGGGCCAATTGGCCCACTGGCTGGGAGGGACACAGACCTGCGCGCGGGCCGCGCTATCGCAACAAGCAGCGGCCCCGCCTCCTTTCGAGCCGGGCTGCTACACTGACCCGACATGGAGTCGTCGTCCCCGCACCCCACGCCATCGCAGCCGCAACCGGAGCCCCAGCCGCAACCGGAGCCCCAGCCGCAACCGGGCCCGCAGCCTCGTCCAGGGGCCAGTCCCATATCCAGTCCGCGAGCCGAGCCCAGCGCCGGAGACGGCGGTGACCGCCGCGCGGGCCACCGCGCGGGTGGCGTCCGCCGCCCGCCCGCCCGTAGACGCCCTTTGCTCATCCTCGTGCTCGTTGCCGCGCTGCTTCTGGCGGCCCTGGCGGCGGCGGCTCTGATCACCCGCCACCACGCCGGCGGGCCCGCGTTCACCGGCCACGTGAACGCCCCCCAGGGCGGCCGCCACCAGCGCGTGACGGCCTGGCTCACCAGCACTTCACGCTCGCTCGACACCGCTCTGGCGGCGCACGCGCTCGACGAGGTCGACTGCGACTGGTACACGATCGACGCGCGGGGCGCCGTGAGCGCCGGTCCCGAGAACCTCGCGCTGGTCAAGGCGGCGCGCGCCCACGGCGTGCAGGCCTTTGCCACCGTCACCAACCGGCCCGGCGGCAAGGGCTCGTTTACGAGCTCGATCGCGCGCTCGATCCTGTCGTCGCCCGACACCCAGAAGCAGGCCATCGACTCACTTGTGGCGCTGGCCGTCGGCAAGGGCTACGACGGCATCGACATCGACTGGGAGCTCGTGCCGGCCGCGCAGCGCGACGCCTTCAGCCGGTTCATGGCGGGCCTCGCGACGGCGCTGCATGCCCGCCATCGGCTGCTCTCGGTGGCCGTCTTTGCCAAGACCTCCGAGCCCGGCAAATGGGACTCGCAAAAGGCGTCCGACTACCGGGCGCTCGGCGCGGTCGTCGACGAGCTCAAGATCATGACCTACAGCTACAGCGGGCCCTGGAGCTCGCCCGGACCGCAGGCGCCGCTCGCCTGGACGCGGGCGGTGATCGACTTCGCCCGGACCATCGTGCCGGCGCGCAAGATCTACATGGGCCTGCCGTTCTACGGCTTCGACTGGCACAAAGGCGGCACGACCGCCGTGCAGGCAGCCGACGCCGTCGCGCTCGTCGCCGCCCACCACTTCAAGGTCGCCCACGACGCGGCCTCGGGCGAGGCCGACTTGAGCTACACCGACTCAGCCGGTGTGACGCACGTGCTCTGGTTCATGGACCGTCAGGCACTCGCCACCAAGCTCGGCCTGCTGGAGTCGGCGTTCCCCGGCATCGGCGGCGTAGCCATCTGGCAGGCGTACCGCGAAGATCCCGGCTTCTGGACCGTGATCGCGCAGACCATGAGCCGCTGAGCGCGGCCGGGACGGGCACCCCGCCGGCGTCTCACGCCCCGTCGGCGTCTCACGCCGCGCCGGCGTCTCAGGCCGCGCCGGCGCCCCACGGCAGACGCCCTTACTTGTCTCCCAGGCAATAGAACCAGCCGTCGCGGCTGCCGATATACACGCGCCCGTCCCACAGCACGGGCGTCGACTCGAACGAGCTGCCGCCCGTGAAGGTCGCCGTCCGGCGGACCGTCACCGTCCACCAGTGGCCGTCGCGGCTGCGCAGGGCGCCGGCGGCGCCGGCGCTCGCCGGCACGTAGTCGATGTGGTACATGTGCACGACGTCGTCGTAGGCGGCGTCTACGATCGTGTCGTCGACGATGATCGGCGTCGAGATAGACGAGTTCACCCACGTCTTCCAGACCATGACCGGCGTGCGCAGGCCGCGTTCGCGGTTGGGGCCGCGCACCGTGCCGGGCGCCAGGGTGTCCTGCGAGACGAGGTAGAGGTTGCCGTCGATAGCGTTGAAGGCGGCCAGCGCCGGGTAGCGCCCGGCGCCGCCGTATTCGTCGTTGACCGCCACCGAGCCGATCACTCCGCCGCTCCACTCGGCGACCGGCCGGTCGCCGGTCGGAAAGAACCACACCGGCGACTGCGCCGCGGGTTTGGCCGGGTCGAGCATCAGCACGCCGCCGTGGCCCTTGATGTACTGCTTCTCGATCGGCACGAGCAGTTTGCCGGTGCGTGTCGGCACCGTGGTGCCGTCGAGGTCGGAGCCGATCCGGTAGTCGAACACGACGGCCAGGTCGCTGCGCCGCAGCCCATATACGTGGCCGTCACCGGAGGCAATGTAGATCGTATCGCCGAGCAGGGCCGGCGAGGCCTCGATGGCGAGGTTCGCTCCGTCAGGGTGCTGGTCGCGCGCGGCGTCGGCCGCCGTGCCGATCAGCAGCGTGCCGTGGACGGCCTCCGGGCGGCGATAGGTGCGCCCCCCGACCTGCCACGGCTGCGTATGAAAGGGGTCGAGCGCGTAGACCCAGCCGGGCTCGACCCCGATGTAGTCGAGGCCGTCCAGAAAGAGCCCGCTGCCGTCGCAGTCCTGCGTGTAGTTGAGGGTGCGCGGCACCGGCAGGCGCCACTCCTCTTTGCCGGTGCCAAAGGCGACCGCCCGATACGAGGCGATGCGCGGGTCGCCCAGCGCCAGGCCAAACCCGCGCCGCGAGCCGGCCAGCACGAGGAACCTGTCGTCGGCGCTCGTGGGATGCGGGTTGGCGATCACGCTGGGGCTGCTCTTGATGACGTCGCCAAAATCGTAGGTCCAGAGGATCTTGCCGGTCGCGGCGTCGATCTTGTGCAGCTTGTGGTCGTAGCCGCCGATCAGCAGGTACAGCTTGCCGCCGTCCCGCACGAGAGCCGGCGCGCCGGTCCAGCCGGTGCCCGCCCAGTACATGTTCGGGTCGTTCGAGAACCTGCCCGACGTCCAACCGCCGCCGATGCGCGCCTTCCAGATGACGTCGAGACGCCGGGGTGCCGGGCCGAGGCCGTAGAAACGCCGCGACGCGGTGCCCAGGAAGGTCGCCATCTTGATGCCGTCGCCGCCCTTTGCCACGGTCACCGCGGGGGAGCCGACGCTGCCCGCGCCGCGCCCGGCGCCAGGCGACGACGAACTTCCCGGCGCCAGAGCGACCACCAGGAAGATGACGATGACGGCGAGGGCGGCGAGGGCGGCTGCACGCCGGCGCGCGATCTGCTGGCGACGCGTTGAGGAGCGCCGCCGCGCGGGCGCCGCGCGGGAACGTGGCGAGGGCGGCCGGGTGCCCCCAGCGGCCGGCGGACGTGTCGTTCTCTCCCCCACGACGGCCTTACAGTACCACTCCTGCCCGGGCGGGCGCTCCTCCGCCGGGCGGGCGCTCCTGCGCCGCGTGCGCCCCTACGCCGGGCCGCGCCCTTCTCGCGCCCGGGCGAGCGCCGCGGCAAAGCGCTCGTAGGGGCCGCTGGGCACGCAGACCTCGCAGTGGTTGGTCGTCTTGACACGGCCCTCCGCCTCGGCAAGCCAGATGCCGAGCTGCTCGCGGGCGGCGCCGGCCGCCGGCGTGGCGACACCTTCCAGATCGTCACGGACGCGCGCGACCACGGCGGTGAAGTTCCCGCACGTGCCGCAGCGCGGCATCGTCTCGCGGATATCGGTCAGGTCGCGCAGAAGGGAGGCGACGGCATCGTCGGGCACCGTCGGTCCGGAATCGTCGAGCGTCATGATCGCGCCTACAGGTTGGTGAGACTGGCCTCGCCGGCGCCGTCGGTCAGCGCCCGCCGGGCCGCTTCGCCCAGCTCACGGTCGTGCTCGTGAGTGGTCGCAAATACGCGGTACAGGTGGGCCTTGGCCGGCACGAACTCGAGGATGCCGGTCAGCAGCTCCTCTTCGACGCGGCCGCTCGCCGGGTCGTAGATCAGGATGCGCTTGGGCCCGACCATGGGGTTGAGCGGTCGCGGGTCCTGGGAGGCGACGTCGCATACGAACTCGATGCCGGCCAGCGCTGCCGGCAGCCGCTCGACGATGCGCTCGTGGAACTGCTCGCGGCTCCACTCGCTGGCCCCGGGCGGCAGCGAGACGCGCTCGATCGCCTGTTCATAGACCATGCGGTACTTCACGTCACGGTGGATGATGCGCTGCCACTCGTCGGCCAGGCGTCGGCGGCGCGGCGACGAGCCGGGGTCGTCGAGCCAGCGTTCGACCTCGGTGAACAGCGACCACTCGGTGAGGTGCCGGTAGGCGCGCAGATCGTCGAGCGGGCTTCTGGGCAGCGCGACGGCCATGGTGTCGGAGAAGATCTCGCGCATGTGCAGGTCGATGGCATGGCCGATGCGGTGAAAGTAGACATTCTCGTACATGTAGAAGCGCGCGTTCAGGAACGCCCGGAGGGCGTTCAGCGCGCGCTTGTGAAACGTGAGCCCGTCGCGCGAGCAGAAGCTGTAGTAGATGAGGCGCGGCACGTCGACCGCCGACAGCGAGACGCCGCACATGTAGGCGTCGCGGCGCACGTAGTCCATGTTGTCGGCGGTCACCGCGCCGGACAGCACGGCGTGCAGCAGCGAAACCCAGCGCGGCACCTCACCGAGGCCCGTGCTGTGGGCGCGGATCAGCCAGGCGACGTGGACCGGATCGACGCGCTCGCCGGGGGCGAAGCCCCCGTGCGGCGAGCGCGAAAGGCCGCGCAGCAGGTCACCGAGCTCGTTGACGATGAGATGTTGCGAGATGCGTTCGTGATCGAGCCCGAACTTCGGGTGCAGGTACTGATCGTCGAAGAAGTGGCTGAACGGGCCGTGGCCGACGTCGTGCAGCAGACCGGCCATGCGCAGCGTCTCTTCGACCAGCGGCCGCGAGGGCGTGTCGGGCGCCTCGTCGGCCAGCGTGTCGTACAGGTTCTGGGCGAACTCACCGGCAAGATGCATCGTTCCGAGGCTGTGGGCGAAGCGGCTGTGCTCGGCGGTGGGGAACACCCACCACGAGCTCTGCAGCTGGTGGATGCGCTTGAGACGCTGCACCCACGGGTCGTCGATGACCGTCGCCTCGGCGACCTCGCCGGCGCTGCGCGGCACGGTGATGCGCAGGTAGCCGTAGAGGGGGTCGGCGATCAAGTGGATGTCGTCGTAGGGCAGGCCCATGACGCACACCCTACCACCTGGGCGTGACGGTCTCGTTGCGGCGTTCGGCGACCGCGCAGGGTGGCGGCGCCGGAACGCTCAGACGACGAGCGGCCCGGGCAGGCTCCCCGTGACCCAGCTCGGGCCTTCGTCGAGCAACGTGCGATAGGCCCTCTCGTGAGCGGTGATGAAACGCTCCACGCCGAAGCGTTCCTTGGCCGCCCGGCGGCACTCGCCCGGATCGATGTTGTCGATCTGGCCCACCGCCTCGACCATCTCGTCGACGGTGTCTACGATGAACCCCGTGCGCCCGTGCTCTATGACCTCGGGCACCGAGCCCCTGCGAAAGGCGATCACCGGCGTGCCGGCGGCCAGCGACTCGATCATCACCAGGCCGAACGGCTCCGGCCACTGGATGGGAAACAGTGTGCAGCGGGCCCGCCGG
>Ga0182014_10007377_pt1 | contig 11543 bp, 4 predicted proteins | sample 612S2DmetaG_FD_120489 | JGI IMG/M metagenome (GOLD analysis project Ga0182014, IMG submission 120489) | Permafrost microbial communities from Stordalen Mire, Sweden - 612S2D metaG | ecosystem: Environmental > Terrestrial > Soil > Wetlands > Permafrost | place: Sweden: Stordalen | collected... | reverse complement strand
TCGATCGGCATCACCTTGACGAACTTGCCCGACATCTCCTGCCAGTTGTCCAGGATGCGCCGCGCCTGGGCGCTGGCGGTCCAATCGTAATGGCGTCGGATCAGGTCGCGGAGCACGGTCTGGTCCTCCTCGTGATAGATCGATTCGAGGTCGACCATGTCGAGGTTGCAGAGCGTGTCGAACAGTTGGTGTTCGTCGAGCACGTAGGCGACGCCGCCGCTCATGCCGGCGGCGAAATTGCGGCCGGTCTGCCCCAGGACCACCACGGTTCCGGCGGTCATGTACTCGCAGGCGTGATCACCCACGCCCTCGACCACGGCCACCGCGCCGCTGTTGCGGACGGCGAAGCGTTCGCCGGCCAGGCCGTTGACGAACACCTCGCCGGAGGTGGCCCCATAGAGCAGGGTGTTGCCGACGATGACGTTTCGCTTGGGATCGAAGGGCGAATTGGGGGGCGTCTGCACCACGATCCGTCCGCCGGAGAGCCCCTTGCCCAGGTAATCGTTGGCGTCGCCGATCAGTTGCAGCGTGACGCCCTTGATCAAAAAGGCCCCAAAGCTTTGCCCCGCCGAGCCGGTAAAGGTGATCTCGATGGTTCCGTCGGGCAACCCGGGGCCGCCCCACCGCTTTACGATGCGGTTGCTGAGGGTCGCCCCCACGGCGCGATGGATGTTGCGGATGGGCATGGCCAACCGCGTGAGTTTCCTGCTCTCGATGCTGGGCTCGACCTTCTCCAGGATCTTCCAGTCGAGGTGGTCTTTGTGGACGTCGTTCTGCGGCCGCACGCAACGCAGCGCACAACCGTTCGAGCGGTCGGGCGGCATGAAGACGGCCGAAAAATCCAACCCCTTGGCCTTCCAGTGGTCGATGGCCTTGCGGCAACTCAGCCGCTCGACGTGGCCCACCATGTCGTCGAACTTGCGGAAGCCCAATCGGGCCATCCATTGCCGCACTTCCTCGGCCACGAAGGTGAGAAAACGCACGACGAATTCCGGCTTGCCGGCGAAGCGCTTCCGCAGTTGCGGCTCCTGGGTGGCGATGCCGACGGGGCAGGTGCCCAAGTGGCATTTGCGCATCAGCAGGCAGCCGAGGGAGACCAGGGCCGAGGTGCCGAATCCGAATCGCTCGGCGCCGAGCAAGGCCCCGATCACCACGTCGCGGCCGGTCTTCATCTGGCCGTCGGCTTGCACGATGATCCGATCGCGCAGTCCATTGAGCACCAGGGTTTGCTGGGTTTCGGCCAGGCCGAGTTCCCAGGGCGTGCCAGCGTGCTTGATCGAGCTCAAGGGGCTGGCGCCGGTGCCGCCGTCGTGGCCGCTGATGAGCACCTCATCGGCGTTGCCCTTGGCCACGCCCGCCGCCACCGTGCCCACGCCTACCTCGGAGACCAGTTTCACCGACACCATCACACCCGGATTGGCGCACTTCAGGTCGTAGATCAACTGGGCGAGGTCTTCGATGGAATAGATGTCGTGGTGGGGCGGCGGCGAGATCAGCGACACGCCGGGGGTGGAATGGCGGAGGTGGGCAATCTCGTCGGTCACTTTGTGGGCCGGCAACTGCCCGCCCTCGCCCGGCTTGGCCCCCTGGGCCATCTTGATTTGCAGAATCCGCGCGTTGGCCAGATATTCGATGGTGACGCCGAACCGCGCACTGGCCACCTGCTTGATGCCGCAGTTGAGCGAGTCGCCGTTGGGCAAGGGCTGGTAGCGGCGCGGGTCTTCGCCGCCCTCGCCGGTGTTCGAGTTGGCCCCCAAGCGGTTCATGGCGATGGCCAGCGCTTCGTGGGCTTCCTTGCTGATCGAGCCGTGCGACATGGCGCCCGTGTAGAACCGCCGCACGATGGCGGCGGCAGGCTCGACCTCCTCCAACGGCACCACCTCGCCATTTTGCAGCTCGAACAGCCCCCGCAGCGTCATCAGCTCGCGGCTCTGCTGGTTGATCGCCGCGGCGTATTCGGCGTAGAGCTTCGGATCGTTCTCCATGACCGCGTGCTGGAGCTTGACGATCGTCTCCGGGTTCCACAGGTGCTTTTCCCCGTCGAGCCGGAACTGGTACTCGCCGCCGAAATCGAGTTCCAACGCGCCGGGCGCCGGCGGCTCGAATCCCGCGCGATGCCGCTCCATGGCCTCTCGGGCGATCACCCGCAGGTCGCAGCCGCTGATGCGCGACGGCGTGCCGGTGAAATACTGGTCGATCAACTCGCGGCTTAAGCCCACGGCCTCGAACTGCTGCGCGCCATGATAGCTGCGGAGCGTCGAGATGCCCATCTTGGAGATCGTCTTGAGGATGCCTTTCTTCACGGCGGTGATGTATTGATCGGCCAACTGCTCGATGGGCACGTCGGCGGGCAGATCGCCGTCGGAGTGAAGCTTGTGGATAGTCTCGAAGGCGAGATACGGGTTGATGGCGTTGGCGCCGTAGCCGCAGAGCAGGCAGAAGTGCATGACTTCGCGCGGCTCGCCGCTTTCGACTACGATGGCGGCCTGGCCGCGGAGCCGCCGCCGCAGCAGACCGTGGTGTAGCGCCGCCGTGGCTAGCAAGCTGGGGATCGGCGCCCGCTTCGGCGAGACGTCGCGGTCGCTGAGGATCAAGAGCGATGCCCCTTCGGCGATCGCCCGCTCCGCCGCATCGATCAACTTGTCCAGCGCCTTGGCCAAGGCCCGGGCCGGATCGGCCTCGACCGCGGAAAACACCGCCGGCAGCGTGGCCACGCGGAAATCCTCCCGGCCGGCCGAGCGGAGCCGCTCCAGGTCCTCGTTGGTGAGGATCGGGTGCGGCAGCTTCAACTGTCGGCAGTGCTCCGGCGTCTCGTCCAGCAGGTTTCGCTGCTTGCCGGCATACGCCATCAGCGACATCACCAGGCCTTCCCGCAGCGGGTCGATGGGCGGATTGGTGACCTGGGCAAATAGCTGCTTGAAATAGTTGAACAGCAGCTTCGGCCGATCGGAGAGCACGGCCAGCGGGGTGTCGGTGCCCATCGAGCCGACCGGCTCCTGACTGTTGGCGGCCATCGGGCCCACGACCATCTGCAAATCCTCGCGGGTGTATCCAAAACAGCGGAGCCGCTGGGCGAGCGTTCTGGGATCGATGGGGGTCGGTTTCGAGGGCTGAAACAACCCCCGCAACTCGATGCGGTTTTCCTCCAGCCAGCGGCGGTAGGGCTTCTGCCGCGAGATCTTGCCCTTGATCTCGTTGTCGACCACGATGCGGCCCTCCTCCGTGTCGACCAGGAACATGCGTCCCGGCTGAAGGCGGCCTTTCTGTTGGACCCGCTCGGGCGGGAACTCGATCACGCCCACTTCGCTCGCCAGAACGACCAGCCCATCGGTCGTGACGACGTAGCGGCAGGGCCGCAAACCGTTGCGGTCCAGCGTGCCGCCCACCAGGCGGCCGTCGGTAAACACCATGGCGGCCGGGCCGTCCCAGGGCTCCATGATGGCCGAATGGTACTCGTAGAACGCCCGCTTGTCGGTAGAAATATAGTACCGCGGCCCAAAAGCCTCGGGAATCATCATCATCAGGGCGTGCGGCGCCGAACGGCCGGCTCGGACCAACAGCTCCATGGCGTTGTCGAAACAGGCCGAATCGCTGCCGCCCGGCTGGAGGATCGGAAACAGTTCCGACATGTCGTCGGTCAACGCCGGCGCAGACATGCTCTTCTCCCGGCTTTGCAGCCGGTTGGCGTTGCCGCGCAGCGTGTTGATCTCGCCGTTGTGGGCGATCATGCGGAAGGGCTGCGCCAGCCGCCAACTGGGAAACGTGTTCGTGCTGTAGCGCTGGTGGACGATAGCCAAGGCGGTGCGCACCCGCGGATCGGCCAGATCGGGATAATAGGCGAACAACTGCGGCGCGAGAAACATGCCCTTGTAGATGATCGTGCGGCAGGACATCGAAGGCACGTAGAAATCGGCGGCCGCCGGGCCCAGCGTCTCGGCCACGCGGCGTTCGATCCGCTTGCGTGCCACGTAGAGCCGCCGCTCCAACTGTTCGTCTTCCTGCCCCTCGCCCCCGATAAACGCTTGCCGGATCACCGGCTCGGCCATTCGCGCCAACTCGCCCAAACAACCATTCTCGGTGGGCACGTCCCGCCAGCCGAGCATCTTCAAGCCCGACTGCTCGACCGATTCGGCAAAAATCTGCTCGCAGCGGCGGCGTGGGGCCTCTTCCCGTGGCAGGAACAACATCGCCACGCCGTACTGCTTGGGGTCGAGAAGCTGGAAACCCAGCCCCGCCGCCACGGCACGAAAGAATCCGTGGGGGAGTTGCAAAAGGATTCCGGCGCCGTCGCCGGTGGCTTCGTCGGCCCCCGCCGCCCCGCGGTGCATGAGATTCATCAGCACCTGGCGGCCATATTCGACGATGGCGTGATCGCGGCGTCCGGAGATATTGACCACGGCCCCGATTCCACACGCGTCGTGTTCCCACTGGGGATCGTACAGTCCTTGTGCCTCGGGCGGGGTAGATTTCATGGATTCGGAACTCACGATGTTTCCTGTAGCAGGGTCAAAGACTCGCTCTGCCCGGGACGGACAGAACGCCACCGCCCACTCCCATCATCGTATCATTAGGTTGACTAATGTCAACGTATGGCTACAATTAGATTTACTTTACTTCCAATGGGTGGCCTCATTGGCCGAGCATGTTATCGGGGCGGCTTGTGGCGGCCCGTCATGAATACATAATTGATGGCTGAAAAACAACTCCTGTCACTACGCCAAAGGGGCTTGGCAAGGCCATTGTGCGGGCTGTTGACGGCCAAGAGGCCAATTTCCCGCCTCGAAAGACCATCGGGCGCGAAGCGAGAAAACTATAATTGTGGTGCAGGCAACCTGCTTGTACATCGCTTAGCCAGTTCCGCTGGCCGAAACAGAGGGATGTTGGAACACAACGTTCCGGCCGACCCGCGACGACCCAACTTGCAGCGGACACTTTGGCGATTGCACACCGCCCGAGGAGATCATGCGGGTTGCGTTGCCGACAGCCGGATGAATATGATCTAAGGGGATGGAGTAACTCGTGGCCACGCGGGAGGGCCGTTTCATGCGGACGAAGAAGCTAATTTTCACGGCGCTGGCAGTTTTTGTCGTCGTCGGTGTAGTGGTCGCGTCCCTGCGACTGTGGCCGGCGCCGCCACGGGCGGGCAACGGCGAGCCGTTGCCCGACGCACTGATTGTCTACTGTTTTCACGCCAACGAGCGTTGTCCGACTTGCGAGAAGATTGAAAGCTATACCCACGAGGTGCTGGCGCGATCCTTCGCCGTCCCCTTGAAGGAAGGACGGTTGGTGTGGCGCGTGCGGAACTTCGAAGCGCCGGAAAACGCCCATTTTGCGGACGACTACAAGATCCTCACCTCTTGCATCGTGTTGGTGGATGCGCGGTCGGGCCACGCGGGGGCGTGGAAGAACTTGCAGCAGAAGACGTGGGAGTTGGTCGGCGACAAGGAGGCGTTTCTGAACTTCGTCCGCGGCGAGATCCAAGAGGCATTGACACAACCGCGCTAGGGTAGCGTCGTCAATCGATGTTCCCGCGGCCTGTGCCGCTCCGATGGCCCTGAAACGTGGAGACTATGCTGCCGGTGAGTAATCTGGACCGACCGACGTTCGAACAATGTGCCCTGGCCAGCGGTCTGCTGACGCAACAGCAGCTCGACGAGGCCCGGGCGGCAGTTCGCTGGTCGGAAGGGGATGAGCCGGAGCTGAACGCGCCGCCGAGCGATCGGCAACTGGCCGATCAGGTCGTCGAGCGGGGGTTGCTGAACACCTGGCAAGTGAAGCAGTTGCTCGACGGCCGCACCAAGTTCAACCTGGGCCCCTACCTGATCACCGACTCGATCGGTCGAGGGGGAATGGGGCAGGTCTTCAAGGCGCAGCATCAGGCGATCGGTCGCACCGTGGCGGTGAAGGTGTTGCCTCGCGACAAGTCCACGCCCGAGGCCATCGACAGCTTCCGCCGCGAAATCCGCGCGCTATCGAGCCTCGATCACCCGAGACTTGTCAGCGCCTTGGACGCCGGCGAAGAGGGTGGCGTCCACTATCTGGTGACGGAGTACGTGCCGGGCACGGACCTGCGGAAGCTGGTTCGCCGCGACGGGCCGTTGGAAATGTCGGCCGCCGCTTCGATCATTTGCCAAACGGCCGAAGGACTGGCGTACGCCCACGCGCAGGGAATCGTCCACCGCGACGTGAAACCGGGGAACGTGCTGGTCGCGCCCGACGGGGAGGCGAAGCTTTCCGACCTGGGCCTTGCCGGCTCGTTGGCCGGCCCATTGGCGGGCGAGGCCGAGAAGGATCCGCGCTACGGAAAGATTGTGGGAACGGCCGACTACCTTTCGCCCGACCAGGTCAGCAACCCGTGGATCCCCACGCCGGCCTGGGACATTTACTCGCTGGGCTGCACGCTTTACTATGCGGTGACCGGCAAGGTTCCCTTTCCCGGCGGCACCACGGCGGACAAGACCCGGGCACACAGCGAGCTGCGGCCGTTGGACCCGCGCCGGCTGAACCCGCGGCTGAGCGCGGGGTTCGTCGAGGTGATGGCCGACATGATGGCCAAGGATCCGGCCGAACGGATTGTTTCGGCACAGGAAGTCGTCGTGCGATTGACGCCGTTTTTGTCCGCGCCGCAGCCATCGGCCTTGCCGGCGGTGGCGGCGACGGTTTCGTCACCGCCGCTGGGCGCCGCGGCGCGGCGAGCGACTCCGCCGCCCATCGTCACACCGCCGCCGGTGGCGCTGCCGCCGCTGAGGATGGCGCGGCAAGCCGGGGCGGTCGCCGGCCTGGCGGATACAAGAACGGATTTTCCCGGCATGCCCACCGCAACGAACGGCCCGGACAGTTCCTCCAATCAAGCGGAGAGGAGTTTCGATCCGGCCAGGGCAGCCGACGAGGACGATTCGCGGTCCATGGAGATCCCGCTCTCCGTGCATCGTGACGTGATGGTGGTGCTCTGGCCGCTAACGGTGTTTGTCGTAGCGCCGTTGACGTTGGCGGGCGCGTTGTGGCTGTTGTGGCTATTGGTCCGGACGGCCATTTGAGCGGCGCCGCGGCAGCCCTTGACATTCGGTCGTCGCGGCACGAACATTGACGTATGTCGATTGCAGTCATACGGTTCGGACAACCCTCCCGCGTCGTTCAGCAAAGATAACCTCAGTCGTTCAGCAAAGGTATCCTCATGCACTTGCCTTCCTGCTTCACGCTAGCCTGCGTGGTTGGTCTATCGCTCACCTCCCTGGCGACGGCTGCGGAGCAAGAGTCCACGTTGATTCATGTCGCTCCGCCCGGGCCGCCTTACGCACTGCTGCCGGCCAAAGAAGTGAAAATGTCCGGCATCTTTGGCGAGGCCCTGAACCGCGGTGTGGCACGCCTGACGCAGCCGCCTTATAGCGAAGCATGGCTGCGGGCCGACGTTTCCTTCGAGGTGAACCGGATTTTCACCAACTATAGCGGCGACGTTTCGGGCCGGTTTCTCGAACTGGCGTCGTTGACCAGCCCGGCGGGCCAACCGTCGCCGGCGCCGCTGCTCCCGTTGATGAAGTCGATTTCGCGGTTCCAGAAAGCGGATGGGCATTTCGGCGTCGACGTTGATCTGGCAAAACCGCTGCCGGCCGGCTCGGCGCCCATTCCCATGTTATGGGGAAACGCCCGGCTGCTGGTCGGACTCATCACGGCCTGGCAGGAATTCCACGACCCGGCGATGCTGGCGGCGGCCAAGCGGCTGGGCGATTTCTACGTCGCCTCGGCCGCGCAGCTTTGCTCGCCGGAGCGAGAGGCCGACTATCACAAGAGCGGCACCGACGGCGGCAGTTACACCTGCTGCTACTTTCCGGCCATCGAAGGCCTGGTCCTGCTCCACACCGTGACCAAAGACCAGCGGTACTTGCAGCAAGCCGAACGGATGGCCGAGTTCTTCCAGAAGTTCGACAGGCTGCCCATCGACCACAGTCATGGGAACCTCTGCGCGTGGCGTGGCATTCTCATGCTTTACGGCACGACTGGCGATCGCAAGTATCTCCGCCGCGCCGAGGCCAAGTGGGAAGCCGCCATGCAGGGCGGATACGTTTGGCCGCTGGGCGGCGTCGGCGAGCACTGGTACGTCTCGTTCATGGGCGACGAGGGGTGCAGCGAGTCTGACTGGCTGCGGTTCAACCTGGATCTCGGGCGATTCACCGGCAAGGTCCGCTACCTGGAAACGGTCGATCGGCTGTTGCACAACCAATATCTTACGAACCAGTGCCACAACGGCGGGTTTGGCATGTGCCACGTCGACGGCGATGCGGCGGGACCCATCGGCACCGACGGCATGCTGGACGAATGGCCCTTCTGCTGTAGTTTCCACGGCCCCTTGGGACTCCATTTCCTGAAAGGCTATCTGGCGGCCGGCTCGGAGCACGGCGTGGTGATGCAGTTTCCACTCGACTTCACGGCGCCGGTTCACGCCGACGGCCACGACTGGCTGCTGAAGGTTCGGACCAAGTCGGAACTGGCCAAAGGCAAGTACACGGTGAAGATCGAGCTTGCCCCGCAAGGGAAGGTTGCTTCCGCCCCCACGATGCTCTGGGTGCGGATACCGAACTGGGCGAGCGGCTGTGAGGTAGCGCCGGGACCTGCTTCGACGGCAAAGTTTGATTTTGGGTATTGTGCTGGGTATTGCGGCATCCGCCGCGTCTTCCGGGCCGGCGAAACGATTGTTCTTACGTTCCAGACCGGATTGACCGCCGAGGCGCGACGTTTTCAGAAGATGACGCCCGCCGCGGGCCAAATTTCGCGTCTGCACGACGTGGCATTGCTCGTGGGACCGGAGTTGCTGTTCGCCGCGCCCGTGGCCGCCTCCGGCCGGCCGGTTTTGCTGGCAACGATCGACGCCGAGGGACGCCTGAGCTTGCCAACACGGACCGACGGCGGATATGCCACGGTGGCGCTGCCCAGCATGGATGCCAACGAAGCGGCGGTCGCCGCGGCCATTCAAAAGGGAAGCCCCGTCGTGGTGCGGCCGTGGTCCGGCATGTTCTCCGCACGACGTGCGACTCTGATGTTCCGCCAGATCATGTCGCTGGGCGACTTGGGCAACAAGCCGTGGAGCATTGCCCCGCGCCGCACGGCCTTCCAGTGCGACCTGGTGGTCGTGCCGGCCACGTCGATCGCCGAAAGTATCGCGCCGTTCACCCGCCGGGTGAAGGAGTGGGAGAATCGCCTGGCCGGCCCCTTCTTCGGCGAGAATCTCGACCGGCGACCGGAAGTGTGGCTGGGCAGGCCGGGCTGGGAGTTCACGCCCCAGGGCCTGCGGGTCGGCGGCGGCGACGTCGGACTCCTCGACGGCGACGGCTACGCCGATTATCGCTTCGAGTTTGACCTGGTCATTCCCAAGGAAGGCAACGGCATCGCCGGCTGGGTTGTCCGGGCGAAAGATACGGACAACTGCCTGATGTTCCAGATCCAGGCGGCCGACAGCTCGATCGACCTGCCGCAGTTCAAGACGCGGCCGAACACCTTGCGGCCCCACGTGCGCAGCAATGGCGTGTGGCAAGTCGCCAATCCGGTGCCGCTCGGGCAGCCCGTGCGCCGCGGCGAAACGCATCACGTGGCCGTCGAATGCCGGCAGGGCACGGTCGAGGTGTTCTTGGATGGCCGGAGCATCCACAAGCAGACGAACCCGGACCAGCTTCGCGGCAGCATCGGATTCCGCGCCGGTGGACCGGACGAGCAGGGCTTGTATCGTCAGATCACGCTGAAGAAGCTGTAGAGACTCGAAGCTTGGGTGAATCATTGTCTCCGCCGCCAGCGCGACGAATCTTTACCTATGAGCATCCTGGTTCTCAACGCCGGATCGAGCAGCCTGAAGTTCGGCCTCTTTGCCGCCGAAGGGTGTACCGCCCTGGCATCGGGCGGCATCGACTGGGCCGATGGAGATCGACGCCACGCGGAACTCGTAATTTGCGGTGGACGCGCCGGAGAGCTGCGCTGCCGGGTGGACGTGCCGGACGACCATGCGGCCGCGTTTTGCGCCATTCGGCGGCTGGCGGAAATGGCGATGGCCGACCCCGAGCAATTCCCGGCCATCGAGGTGGTGGGGCATCGGGTGGTTCACGGTGGCAGCGAGTTTCCCGATAGCGTTCTGATCGACACCGGGGTGAAGGAAAACATGGCGCGCCTGGCCGAGTTGGCGCCGCTGCACAATCCGCCGGCACTGGCGGCGATCCGCGCGGCCGAGGCGGCGTTGCCCGAGGCCGCCCAGGTGGCCGTGTTCGACACGGCCTTTTATGCGCACCTGCCGCCGAAAGCGTACGTCTATCCGTTGCCCTACCAGTGGCACGTGGACTGGGGAGTGCGGCGTTTCGGCTTCCACGGCATCAGCCATCAGTACTGTGCGTGCCGCGCCGCCGAGATGCTGGGACGCGACCTTGCCCAGCTTCGCATCGTGAGCTGTCACCTGGGCGGTGGTTGTTCGGCCACGGCGGTCCGCGGCGGCGTTGCCATCGCCACCACCATGGGCTTCACGCCGATGGAGGGGCTGATGATGGGCACCCGGGCGGGCTCGGTTGATCCCGGGATCCTAATCTACCTGCTCCGCTCGCAGGGTCTGACGGCAGATGAGATCGACGAGGCGCTCAATTGCCGCTCGGGCCTGTTGGGGGTCTCCGGCGTGTCGGCCGACCTGGCGAAAATTGCCGAGGCGGCCGAACAGGGGAACCACCGGGCACGGCTGGCTTTCGACATGTTTACCGACCGGGTGCGGGCGGCCATCGGGTCGCTCGCGGTCGCCATGGGCGGAGTGGACGCCCTGATCTTCACCGACCGCGTGGGTGAGAACTCGGCGATTCTGCGGGCGGCGGCCTGCGAAGGATTGGAGTGCCTGGGGTTGCAACTCGATCGACAACGCAACGTCACTTGCCCGTCGGATGCCGACGTTGCCACGACGGAATCGTCGGCGCGGATTCTGTTGATCCACTGCCGGGAAGAATTGATGATCGCCCGCGAAGCCTGGCGAGTGTCGCACACGGCTTTCACAAAATCGCCGCCGGCGTGAGAATCCTCTCCATTGCGATGGAGGGGCGTTTCACCATGACGCATGCTACGGAGGGGCGTTTCGCGATGGCAGAAACTCTCTGGAAGATGGGCGCTGTAATTTATTGTGGACAGGATAGGAAACTTCGGTCCGTTTAGCCGCCGCCGGTACGGCGGCGTTCGTCGGGCCGACGTTCCGTCGGCCGCCAAACGGTTCAACCGCCACAGTCCATTACTGCGCCCCTGGAAGATGCACCGGTTGCCTCCGGTTCGTTCTTAAGGCAGAATGAAACGAAAAGGGTGGTAGTTGACGCATGAAGGATCAGAATACTCGGCAAACCTCACTCCCCGGTTTTGAGGCGGAAGGCGACGTGCCGCCGAGGGCCGAAAAAACGCAAGCGGACCCTGGCGAATCCACCCTCACCCCGACCCTCTCCCAAGGGGAGCGGGAGACGGAACTTGCCCTCACTCCGACCCTTTCCCAAAGGGAGAAGGAGTCAGAAACCGCCCTCCGCCCTCCGCCCTCCGCCCTCCCCGCT
>Ga0182014_10007376_pt1 | contig 11544 bp, 7 predicted proteins | sample 612S2DmetaG_FD_120489 | JGI IMG/M metagenome (GOLD analysis project Ga0182014, IMG submission 120489) | Permafrost microbial communities from Stordalen Mire, Sweden - 612S2D metaG | ecosystem: Environmental > Terrestrial > Soil > Wetlands > Permafrost | place: Sweden: Stordalen | collected... | reverse complement strand
GTTCATGGTTGTCAAAAAAGCAGGGCTAGCGGAGTTAGCGGTGTTAGAACAATGGCGAATACTGCTCGGGCTAACTCCGCCAGCTCCGCTAACTACGCTAACTCCGCTATTCTTTCAGCGTCACCGTGATCTTGCGCGCGTCGCCGCCCTCGGAGGCGATCACGATCTCGCCGGTGGCGCGCTTGCGGATGCTCTTGAACTTGTCGCCCCACTCCACCAACACCAGCGCATCCGGCGTAAGCAGATCGTCGAGGCCGAGCGTCTCCAACTGGCGCTCGCTTTCCAGGCGATAGACGTCGAGGTGATAGAGCTTGACCGGCTTGCCGTTGCGCGTGCCGTCGTACTCGTGAATCAGCGTGAAGGTGGGGCTGGTCACTTCGTCGGTCTCGGCGGCGTCCAGAGCCTGGGCGATTCCTTTGACCAGCGTGGTCTTGCCGGCGCCGAGTTCGCCGCGCAAGAGCAGCAACTGCGGCGGCTGGAGCAATGCGGCCAGCTTGCGGCCCACGGCAACCGTGTCCGCGCCGCTTTGCGTGGTGAATTCGTACATCCTGCCTTCCGCGGCCACTGCGGCGTTGCTCATTGCTGATCCTCGTCAGAGACTTTCATAAGGGAATCTGGGCTATTGGACGCACCTTTCATACGCTTTGCGCCCTTACGTCGGCTGCATGCGCGCTTCGACCGCTGCATGCAATGCCCCCCTGCAACCAAACATACCCGTTTTTGCCGCCCACTTCAAAACCATGCAGGCGCGATTGGTAGGCTCGCGACAGTTGCGCCAGGCAATCGGTAGCCAGCAAGGTGTGCTCATCGCTATCGCGCACCGCCAGATCCGCGGCCAGCCCGTGCAAATAGACCGCGGCCTCAACGGCGTGCGCGGGATCGGAAGGGTATTGTGCAAGCAGGCCAGCGATGAGGCCGGTGAGCAGGTCGCCGCTGCCGCCTTTAGCCATGCCGGGATTGCCGCTGGTGTTGACGGCCACGCGGCCATCGGGGTGCGCAATGAGGGTACGCGCGCCTTTCAACACCAAAATAACACCCATGCGCTCGGCGAAGCTGCGCGCCACATTGAGCCGGTCAGCCTGAACTTCGGTGACGGTGCATCCGGCGAGGCGGGCCATTTCGCCGGGATGGGGAGTGAGCACCAGTGTGCGTCCTTTGGCGAGTTTAGCGAGCAACACCGGCTTGGCGGCAAGGATGTTGAGAGCATCGGCGTCGATCACGGCGGGCATTTGGGTCGCGGAGAGCAATCCGGTGGTGAATTTCACCGTTTCTGCACTCTGGCCCAAGCCGGGGCCGATGGCGAGCACGGTTTTTCCCGCGGTGAACTGAGAAAGTTCATCCGCCTCGAGATTTTTCGTGGCGATTTGGCCGGCGTCTGTTGATTTGAGCGGCCAGGTCATCAATTCCGCGGCGAAAGACGACACCACGGGCAGCGCGGGCTTGGGGACTGCCGCAGTGACGAGGCCTGCACCTGCGCGCAAAGCAGCCAAGGCAGTCATCGACGGCGCTCCCGCCTTGCCTCCGGCTGAACCAAATGTGCCGCCCACCACGAGCACGTGGCCGAAATTGCCCTTGTTGGCCGCGGCGGCGCGGGGCGTTTGCGCCAGAGCCAGCGACGAGCCTGCCCAGTCGATGCCGAGCCTGGAGACGATTGCGGCCTCGGGCGAGCCGATGGGCGCGACAACAATGGGCTGATCCCAGCGGCGGGTGAGGCTCCCGAAAACGTGCGCTGGCTTGGGCGCGGTAAAGGTGATGACGGCGTCGGCGGGAAAGACCGCGCCTGAGGCCATAGCGCCGGTTTCATCGGCGGGCCAGCCAGAGGGCAGATCGACTGCAAGCACCGGCGCGTGGCTCTTCCGCAACCACTCGATCGCGACGAGCGCCATGCCTTTCATCGGCGGCTTGAATCCCGTGCCCAGCACGGCATCCACGATGAGGTCCGCCGTGAGCGCATCGCGATGCGAAGCCAGTTCCTGCGCGCTGGTTACCACGTAAACCTTGCCGCGCATAGGCTGGGTGAGTTCGCTCCACGCGATGGCGGCGTCGCCCGCGAGCTTCTCCGGAGCGCCCAGCAGGAGGGTGGTCACGTCGAGTCCCGCCTCGGCCAGCAGCCACGCCGCCATCATACCGTCGCCGCCGTTGTTGCCGGTTCCTGCGAGCACGGCGATGCGCTGCGCGTGCGGAAACTGCTTACGGGCAAAGGCCGCTACGGCCGAGGAGGCCGCACGCATCAGATCGATCGAGGCGATGCCAAAGCGCTGCGTAGTGCTGCGGTCGCAGGCCTGCATCTCGGCTGCGGAAAGAACGTGCATCGCATTTATGGTATCGCAGTGGTCGGCGGCTAGTGTGAGTGTGAGTACGGTTGAGTCGGTCCGGCACACTCACACTTCACACTCACGCTGTTCTCTGTCACTTCAGCAGCCGGGCCTGCAACGAAACGTGCGAGTTGGGGCGGGTGAGGACGCAGGAGCCATTTTTGTCGCAGCGGAAGTGAATGGGGGCGGGAAAGACCGACCAATCGGCGGCGCGGTTGTGCATACCAGTTACGCCCAGAAAGAACACCCGTCCGCCGCTGGTTTCGACCGTGCCGTGCGAGGGATTGTCGCCAACGATCTCGTCATCACCCTCAATCGCGGTCGGCAGGTGCTGAATCTGCGGCAAAAGTCCGGCATTACCTCCGTGGCCTTTGGCGTTCAGCTCTCTCTCGTGCTCGAGCCAATTGTCCTGCTCGGCAAGGGTGGGAAAATCGGTGAAGAAATCCCAGTTCTTGAACGATGCGTAGGCTTTCGCCGGGCAGGGCAACGGGCCCGTCAGATCGATCTCAGCAATCTGGCCGCCCTCGCCGGTCATGTTCTGCACGGTGTCACCGGTCGGGGTCTGCTGCTGCTCGACCGACGGGTCGGATTTCGTGCCCGGCTCGTGGAGCGCTGGCGGGGGCAGGAGAATCTGCTTCTGGCAGGCCACGCGGCCGGCAGCATCCCGAAAACGAAGCGTTACCGAAAGCTGGCGCGGCGGATCTTCAGCCACGGCGGCAAAGCTGTGCGCCTGCGCCGGGTCAATGGGATCGAGGAAGAGCTGGTAGGAGCCGCTCTGCTCCCAGCGCGCGATGAGGCGGCCGCTGAGCCCTGCCGGATCGAATCTCTGGCTTCCCATATCGATGTAGAGTGCGGGCGGCTTGGGCTGGAGCCACGAGGGAACGGCAAGAACAATAAGCACGGCGCCAGCCAGCAACGCCAACGACAGGAGAATCTTGGCGACGGGAATCGGAAGGTTCTTCTTCTTTGCAGCCGGAACCGCCGGCGGTGGCGCCATGGCTTCGCGGAAGGAGTACAGCTCTGGCAGGTTGGTCGGCCGGGTGGGCACGACTTCAAATTTGGAGATCGGAGGTTCTTCGCCGGAGCCTGACTGGCCACCGGCGGCTGATTGCTGATTGGGCTCGTATTGGTCCGCATCACTCATAGGACTAGGCACACGTCGTTCTCATTCGGTTGGGGGATCGTGCGCGGAGATCACAGCCATTGGAACACGACAGCGGCAGCGCCGCAACAAAAGTTGTGCATGGTGAACCGGAAAAGGTGCAACTTCAGTTAGCTTCCCGAGCCGGTATTAGCTGCGCCCGAGAGCGGTCTCGACCGTCAGAATTCGATTCTCCCTTGAAAGGCGATCATGCGCGGCGAGCTGTCACCGCCCAGGCCGACGCCGAGCAGTCCGGTGGGCGGCATGGTCAGGCTTTGCAGCGTCCCGAATCTTGCCGGAACCGAGCCGGGCACGCCGGCCTCGACCGTGCTGGGCAGCGCAAAATTGGGATGATTGAATGCATTGAACAACTGGCCATCGATGCGCAGCTTGATTCCCTCCCGGATCGGAAAAGCCTTCGTGATGTACATATCCGAATACGTGAAGTGCGGACCGCGCACCGCGTTGCGGCCGGAGTTGCCGAACTGGCAGATCGCCGGGTTATCGTTCTCTACGCCCAGAGCGCCGGTATAACATGCGCCGGTCGTGGGATCGACCACCGAGACGAACGCATCGGGGTTGAGCCACTGCCTGGTTCCGTTGATGGTGACGCCGGGATAGGGAGTCTTGAGATAGAGCGGCACGCCGGGAACACGGTTGGCATAATTCGGTACGGCGAACTGGATGGTCTCGGCGGGGTTCGACGCCTGAAGGACGCCATTGCCGTTCGCGCTGTATTGCTGGCTCAGCACGCTGAAGGGCAGCCCGGAGTGAAGGAATCCCGTCTCCGAAAAGGACCAACCTCCAAAGACCTGACGCAGGATCCGATTGCCGGAGTGGAACGGCACTTGATACACGCCGTACGCGGAGATGTTCTGCCGCACATCGTAGTCGCAACTGGCATGTTGCCGGCTTAACTCTCCCGGTAGCGGCGATTCCAGCCCCTGCGTGGAGAAGGCGAGCAGGCCGCCATTCGACACTTCGTCGTGGCAGTGACTGAAGGTGTAGTTGCCGCGCAGGGTCAGGCCGCCCCATTGTTGCGTGTAGACGGTTTGCAATCCGCTGTAGGTGCTGTTCGCCCCGGTCTGGAACTCGGTGACATTTGCAAATCGCCGATCGAGCGGCTGCGCGTAAGGGAATGGCGCAAAGCATCCATTGCAGACGTTCTGGTAGCCGTTGAGCTGCACCTGGTAGGGTTCGTGCAGTCCGCGCGTGCCCACGAAGTCGACGCTCAGGTTGCCGCGCGCGCCCAACTGCTGCTCGACGCCGAGATTGTACTGGTAGTAATGCGGGGTCTTGAGCGTTCCCGTGGGGAAGGTGTTCAAGCTGACGGCCAGCGGACAGGTTGGAGCGCCGGGCTGGATTCCCGCGCAGGGCGCGCCGCCGGAGCTAAAGATTGTTTGAAACGATTTATTGGCGCTGGCTGCGGCGTCGACTGCGCTCAAAGGAACGCCGGGAGCGATCCCCAGGCCACCCACCTGTCCCCCGATACCGCCAGTGAAGGAGGGATCGTTGGGAGCGTTCATCAAGCCGCTATCCGCAATCTGCTGCGGGACGATGTCGCTGAAGACGCCGAATCCGGCATGAACCGCCGTGCGCGGACGAAGCTGATAAGCAATCGAGGCGCGTGGCTGCGAGACAAACAGCGGCGTTGCTGGAAACAGGTTATGGACATTGCCGAGAACAACCTGATTCAGCGGCTGATTGATTGCATGCGAAGCATCCAGGAAGGAGCCGGCCATGCGGGACAATAGCGCCCGCGGACTGGTGACGTTGGTGTTCCAGGTCATGCGCAAGCCGTAGGTGAGGGTCGCCCTCGCCGAAGGCTTCCAGGTGTCCATCCCGTAGTATTCGAGATTGCCGACGGCCACCCTTTCCTTCAAAGAGACAGGGAAGTTCTGCTGGGCGGTAAATGCGGCTCCAAACGTGAACTCCGCCAGGTCGTTGTAGGCGACTGTCGGCACAGTGCCCTCTCCGAGGTCGTAGTCGCTGGTGTCGACGCGGCGCGTATTGACGCCGAAGTGCAACGTGTGCCGTCCGCGAGTCCAGGTCAGGCTGTCGTTGATCTGCCATTGCGTAACCTTGCGCCCCTGCGGAAACGTATCGTTCAGGCCGCCAATGGTCGTGAAGGGCACGCTGTCGCTGCCCGAGGCAAGCACGATGGGAAAGGCCTCGAGCGCCTGGGAGTAATTGTTCGGCTCAAAGATGCTCGAGTACCAGCTTGCGCCGGGGTTGAACTGGTTCACCAACCGGACGCTGAAGATGTGCGTGTAGCCCGCAACCAGTGTGCGCTGCGGCTGCGGCGAATAGGAGTTGAAGATGGAGTTGATGGGGTCTGTCCATTCCGCCTGTAGGCCCGTGTCCTGCTGAAAGCGGTACCAGACGGTGTTATTCGCGTCGATGGTGTGGTCGATCTTGACCACGATCAGATTTTCGCTGTCGCTGTTGTTCAGAGAGCGCTGCTGCTGGGATGCACAGCCACTGCCGTTGAGCAGCGCGCCGGCTGGAGGAGCGGCCAACACGGTACCGGATGCATCCAGCGGGCAGGATGTAATTGCCACCGGCGACCCGCCGGGAGGAGGCAGCAGCGAGAACATGTTTTTATAAAAAGGAATCTCCGCGGGTTGCGCCGGAAGATTGGTTCCCGTGACTGCATCGTATCCGCCCGTGGCGAGCTGCCCCAGCACATATTGCTGATAGGCGGGTGTGGGTAAGGTCGTAGATGAAACGATGGGCAGAGCAATGCGGATGCCCTCATAGTGCGCGAAGAAAAAGAGCTTGTCTCTGCGCATCGGGCCGCCCACGCTGACCCCGAATTCATTCACCACGGAACGCGGCTTTTTTGCGATGCTGCCCGGCGTGTCATTGCCGTGAAGAAAATAATCCTGCGCGTTGAACAGCGAGCCGTTCCAGACTTCGTAGAGGTCACCGTGAAACGAGTTGGCGCCGGACTTGGTGAAGTAGTTCACCTGCGCCACGGCATAACGACCCTGATCTACGGAAAATGAGTTGGTGTTCACCGTCGATTCCTGGACGGCGTCGAGCCCGATGACGAGGTTGGTGGAGAGGCCAATGTTCAGGCCCAGCCAGGGATCGTTCGAGTCGAAGCCATCGAGGATGTAGCCGTTCGAGGTCGCCGGCAGGCCGTTGAACTCCACATTGCCATAGCCGCCGGGGGCCTTGGCATCGCTCGACGACCCAGCCGTATTCATCAGAGCGCCTTGCGCGAATTGCGTGACATAGGTCAAATCCTGACCGGGATTGGGAAGACTCTTGAGGGTCTTGGCTTCAATGGTGGAGGAGGTGTTGGGATTATCGAGAGTCAGCAGGCCCTGCTGCGCGGTCACCTCGACGGTTTGCGATGTGGAATTCACCTGGAGTGTGAGATTCAGCGCCACGTTGCGTCCCACGCCCACCGGCGTCGGCTCCGAGACCGCGTCGGCAAAGCCCGCAAGCCACACCGTGACCCGGTAAGTGCCGGGATTCACTTGAGAAAAAAGAAAGTGTCCGCTGGCGTCGGTCTGCCCGGCGCGCGTGGCTTTGGTGTCGACTTCCGTCGCCGTTACCGAAGCATTGGCAATGACCGCACCGCTGGCATCGGTCACCGTGCCCGAGATTGCGCCGGATGTGCCGCTCTGCGCGCCAAGCCCGCGCGCATTAACCATGATTAATAGCAGGAAAAGGAGGGACGAAGACGAATTTGCCTTGCGTTGCCGCATTGCCCCCTCCGGAAAAGTTGAGGAAAAGGAAGAAGAATCAGCGCCCCAGCGCCGTCTCCACCAGCAGCCACACGTTGAGGCCGGCGATCACCACGGCCGTCGTCCAGGCCAGCGCCTGCAACCAGCGGGCGTTTACGAATTCGCCCATGCGCTTGCGGTCGCCGGTGAAAAGCACCAGGGGCACGACGGCGAAGCTCAGTTGGAAGGAGAGAATCACCTGGCTCAGGATGAGCAGCTTCTCGGTTCCACGCTCGCCCATGAAAGCCACGACGATGATGGTGGGAATGATGGCCAGCGAACGGGTGATCATGCGGCGCAGCCACGGCGACAGGCGGATGTGAATGAATCCCTCCATCACCACCTGGCCGGCCAGGGTTCCGGTGATCGAGGAGTTCTGGCCGCTGGCCAGCAGCGCGATGGCGAAGAGAGTGCTGGCCGCGCCCGCGCCAAGCAGCGGGCTCAGCATTTTGTACGCGTCCTGGATGGCCGCAACCTCGAAGTGCCCGCTGCGATGAAACACCGCCGCGGCGACGATGAGAATGGCCGCATTCACAAACAAAGCAATCATCAGCGCCAGCGCCGAATCGATGTTGGCCATGTGGATGGCCTCGCGCTTTCCCGCGGGCGTGCGCTCGTAGCGGCGGCTCTGCACGATCGATGAGTGCAGATAGAGGTTGTGCGGCATCACCGTCGCGCCCAGGATGCCGATGCCGATGTAGAGCATGGCAGGGTTGGTCACGATGGACGGCGACGGAATCACAAGATCGTGCAAGGCCAGCCAGTACTCCGGCCGGGACAGAAACATCTGCACGCCGAAGAGCCCAATGATGGTGCCGATGAGCGCGATCACCAGCGCTTCTACGTAACGGAATCCCCAGCGCTGCAAGAGCAGAATCAGCAGCACGTCGAAGCCGGTGATGAGCACGCCGTAGAAAAGTGGAATGTGGAAGAGCAGCTCGAGCGCGATGGCCGAACCGATGACTTCAGCGAGATCGCATGCGGCGATGGCGATCTCGGCCATCACCCAAAGCGCGAAACTCGTCCTCGGGCCGTAGCTCTCGCGGCAAAGCTGGGCCAAGTCCCGCTCCGTGGCCACGCCCAGCTTGAGCGAAAGGCTCTGTAGCAGGATCGCCATCAGGTTCGACAGCATGATGACGAAGAGAAGGGTGTAACCGAACTGCGAGCCGCCGGCAATGTCGGTGGCCCAGTTGCCCGGATCCATGTAGCCCACGGAGATGAGGAAGCCGGGGCCGACAAAGCCCATCAGCCGCCGCCAAAAAATGGGCGAGCGGGAGATGTGCACGCTGGAATGGACCTCAGGCAGCGAAGGCTCGGTGAGCACGGTTCGAGTTACGACTTCAGTGGACATGCAGCAGGGGCGTGAGGCCGAATCGGCCTCTCAACAACAGTATGCCATAGGATGTTAATCATAGTTAATCATATTTTTTATTTTTACTTACTATTAAACTTTATCTTCGTTTTATCTGTGCTTCTTGCCCTTTTGATTCCCTGGGGTCTGTTGCCTGTCTTTCCGCCTTGAGCCAGACGGCTTCGGCGGCTGGCCGGCCGAGGATTGAATTTTCAGTAGGTAGCTCAATCAAAACGGTTTGATCGTAGTTCTGCCGAAGAACTTTGAGGGTTTTCCCGGGGCCGATGCCAGCGGCGTGGAGGAATTCGAGCAGTTTGGGATCGCGCTCCTGGAGGCTGATGACGGCATAACGCTTGCCCTCGGCGGCCTGCGAAAGCTGGATCTCACCCTTGCGCTTGCGCTCGGCAGGATTCACGGGCAGCACGGCGTTCCCGTGCGGGCACGCCCCGCCCTCGCCCAGTTTTTCCTTCAGCTTGGCTTCGAAGGCCGGCGACACCGCGTGCTCGAGGCGCTCTGCCTCTTCGTGAATCTCGTGCCAACCCATGCCGAAGATTTCGCTGAGCATGCGTTCGATGAGGTGATGACGCAGGGCCGTGCGATAGGCCGTTTCGCGCCCCACCGCAGTGAGCCGAACGATGCCGTCAGCACCCACCTCCACGAAGCCATCGCGCTTCAGCCGCTTGAGCGCCATGGTCACGGCCGGCGCCGAAACCTCAAGCCAGTGCGCGAGCGTGGCGGGAATTACCTGCCGGCCCTCGGCCTCCGCCTCTAGGATGGCCTTCAGGTAGTTTTCCTTTGAAACGTGGATGGAGTCTTTCATGGCGGTTCTCAAATCCACTCTACATTGTGGGCGCGGTTCGTGTTGCTGGCTTTTTCTTGGCGTTTGGCGGCCGCAGCAGTATTTCTCGCAAATACGTGAACCACCATGAATCGAGATCTGGCGAGGTCTCTGAGGGCCGGGAGGCCCTCAGTACAGCCGGTCTGGAGACCGGCGCTACTTCACCGTCACCTTGGGCTCGACGGAAAGGCCGGGTCGCAACTGATGGTTGGGGTCCTCGTTTTGGAGATCGGTGAAATCGATGCGCACCGGGAGCCGCTGCACCACCTTGACGTAGTTACCGGTGGCGTTCTCCGGCGGGAACAACGACAGCACCGAACCAGTCGCGCCTCCAATCTGCGTCACGCGGCCTTTATAGTTCCTGCCCGTCGCATCGACATGAACTTCCACGGTCTGCTGGGGCTGCATGTGCTTAAGCTGGGTCTCCTTGAAGTTGGCCGTCACCCAAATATCCTGGAGCGAAACCAGGGTGAGCAGATTCTGCCCCGCGGAGACGTTCTGGTCGAGCTCGACGCTCTTGCGCGTGATGATGCCGTCGGCCGGCGCCACAATTTTGCAGTAGCTCAGGTTGAGCTTGGCCTGATCGAGCTGGGCCTGCGCCTGCTGGACCTGCGCTTCTGCTTGCTTGGCGCGGGCACTCTGCGCTTTCACCTGTTGCGGACCGGTCTCGGCGTAGGTCTGCGTCGCCTGCGCCTGGCGCTCCTTGTCGAGAGCCACGCTCACTGCGTCAGTGGCTGCCTGCTCGTTGGCGATGGCGTCGGCCAGCGCGGCTTTGTTGGCGTCGGCCGCGGCCACCGCTGCGTCAAACTGTTGCTTGCTGATCACGTCTTTCTCGACCAACGGCCTGTAGCGCTCTAGGTCGGCCTGCGCTTTGGTGTAGTTGGCACGGGCCTCGGCAACGCGGGCGTGCGCAGCATCCAACTGCTTTTCCGCCTGTGCCACACTGGCCTGGGAGCCGCTTACGTCGGCTTTTGCAGAGCTCAGGTTACTGCCGGTGTTGATGGTGACAATCGGCACGTTCACATTGGCCGCCGCGGCATTGGCCTGGGCGCTGGCCAGCGCGGCTTCAGCATTCTCTACCGCGACTTTGTAATCGCTCGGGTCCAGCTCGGCGATCAGGTCGCCCGCATGCACAAACTGGTTCTCGTCCACATCCACCTTGAGCACCTGACCGTTGATGCGCGCACTCACCTGGATCAAATGTCCTGTGACCTGCGCGTCGTCGGTGTCTTCGCTGTAAGTGGAGCGCCACCAGACGACAAGAGCGACGATCACCACCACCACGACGGCGGCGATGAGTATGCCCCTGCGACGGGACGGCGGCGCTTCAATCTCTGTCTCTGCGGCCGATTCTGTTGGTTCGGGTTTTGGGGTTGGGTCCGCCACTTCACTTCCCTCCTACGTATTTCCTGTAGTCCGCGCCTGCGCCCAGCGCACGTGCCAGGCTCAGCTTGGCCACGTTGTGCCGGTAAAGGCTGGCCACATATTGATTGTCGGCCTGGGCCACGGACTGTTGTGCCTGACTCACGGCCAGGTTGTCGCTTACGCCGTTGGCGTAACGTTCCTGCGCTTCTTTGAGAGCTTCGTTAGCCAGGTCCATGCTCGACTGCGCTACCTGAACTTGTTTCTGCGCCGCGGCGATATCGAGCAGGGCGTCGCGCACGTCGGCTTCAACCTGCGCCTGCTTGTCGCTCAACTGCGCCCGCGCGGTATCAAGCTCGGCCTGCGCCAACTCGGCCTGGCCGCGCAGCGCAAACTCCGCAAAGACCGGAACGCTCAAGGTCGCCGTCGCATCGACTGTGCCATGCGAGTGGCCCAGCGTGGCGCCAATGTCGCCGTAGTCGGCGTCCGCCTCCACCGTGGGAAAACGCGCCGCCGTAGCCGCTTTGCGTTTATCGGCGGCGGACGCTGCGACTTCCACCAGCGCGGCAAGGTCCTTGCGATTTTCTTTGGCCTGTTTGATCAGCGCATTTGCGTCCAGCGCGTCGTAGGGCGCGTAGGGTGCTTTGTCTGTCAAATTGAAGCTCTGGTCAAGCGGCAGACCGATGGTGCGCTTGAGCGCCAGCTTATCCTTTTCGAGAGCGTTCTGGGCCGCGATCAACTGCTGCTCAAGCGATTGGTAATCCACGCGGGCGCGCAGCTCATCGAGCAGCGGAGCGGTG
>Ga0182014_10007375_pt1 | contig 11547 bp, 6 predicted proteins | sample 612S2DmetaG_FD_120489 | JGI IMG/M metagenome (GOLD analysis project Ga0182014, IMG submission 120489) | Permafrost microbial communities from Stordalen Mire, Sweden - 612S2D metaG | ecosystem: Environmental > Terrestrial > Soil > Wetlands > Permafrost | place: Sweden: Stordalen | collected... | reverse complement strand
CATTCAATAGGATAATTTCCCCTTCATAATGCTTCCATTTAAAGGAATTAAAAAGCATATTACTATCTTTGATTTTCTTTTTATTCTATTGTATCATTAGAAAGGATTTTTTGCAACGGAACCCGAAAAGCAACTATTCCTGAAACAAGTTACCCTTTAAAAACAACAAGCTAAATATATTATAGAGTTAAAATCATCGAAGAAGAATATATTGACACAAAATATAAGGAGCTAAAAATGCCAGAATCTTCCCGTAAACCCGTACTTGTCACCTGTGGTCTACCCTACGCTAACGGCACTGCACATATCGGACATCTGCGAACCTATATACCTGCGGATATATTTGTCCGTTCCCTGCGAAAGAAAGGAATAGAAGTCACCTTTGTTTGTGGTTCGGATACCCACGGTACCCCAATTGTCGTGAACGCCGAGGAACTTGGGATCACTCCTAAAGAGCTTGTGGAGATGTATCACAAACATTTCGACGAGACTTTTAAGCAACTAGGAATTTACTTTGATGCTTTTGGGACAACGGATGATCCTGAAAATCACAATAGGACTCTCGATATCGTCAACAAGATGATTGAAAAAGGCTATGTATACCCAAAAACTATTGAAATTGCCTACTGCCCTAAATGCAATCGTTTTCTTCCTGATCGCTATGTTGAAGGGTCATGTCCCTACTGCGGGGAAACTGCACGAGGAGACGAATGCGATCAGGGATGCGGAAAGCACCTGGAGCCAGGAGAACTTCAGAACCCAATATGCGCTATCTGCAGCGGGCCTGCAGAATATCGCCAGCAGGAGCACTTTTTTTTCAAGCTTTCAGAGTTCAGCGATTACCTTATGGACTATCTCTCAAATGACCTTGGAGGAACCACCAATGCCAGGAACTATGCACTGGGCTGGGTAAAGCAGGGGCTTACAGACTGGTGCATTACAAGAAATTTGGAATGGGGGATCAAATTTCCAGGACATGAAGATCTCGTTGTCTATGTTTGGGTGGATGCTCCAATAGGGTACATTGCCTTTACAGAAGAGTGGGCTGCAAAGGTGGGGGATTCCTGGGAAAAATACTGGAAAAATGACGGAGAAATTGTCCACTTCATAGGCGGAGACATCACTTACCACCACTGCATCTTCTGGCCAGCCATGCTTAAAGGAGCAGGATACTCAGTACCGACTGCTGTTGTAGCTTCAGGTATGGTTAAAATCGAAGATAAAAAATTTTCCAAAACCAGGGGTTATGTGGTGTGGGTTGGGGAAGATTACCTTGACCAAGGTTTCCATCCAGATCTCCTGAGGTACTACCTAGCGAGCTATACATCCCATACTAAGGAACTGAATTTTTCATGGCACGTGCTTCAGGAAAAAATAAACACTGAACTCGTGGCAGTGCTCGGAAACTTCCTTTATAGAACAATTCTTTTTGCTTCCAAGAACTACGGAAAAGTCCCTGAGGGGGAGCTTGAACCCGAAGTCAAGGAAGAAATAGAGAAGGCCATAAATGGAGTAAAAGTAGCAATTGCTGATTATGAATTCAAAAAAGCCGTTGATGCTGCAATGGCTCTTGCATCTTTAGGGAATAGCTACTTCCAGGCTCAGGCTCCATGGAAACTGGTTAAAGAGGATAAGGCAGCTTGCGGGAATGTACTTTACAACTGTCTTCACATTTCAAAAGCCCTCGGCATTATCTTCGAACCCGTGATCCCACAAACTATGGAACGCGCCTGGAAACAGCTCGGGCAGGAAGAAGATCTGCATACAGTCCAGTACAGTGAAGCTCTAGTGCCTATAAAAGCAGGTACAAAACTCGCAAAACCTGAAATTCTCTTTACAAAGCTCGAAGATGATTTGATAGGAAAGATGGAAGAGATCGCAAACCAAAGGATTAAAGCCGCCAATGCAAAAAAATATATAGGGAAGGGGAGTGAAAAAGAACCCTCTAAATCCGAGGGAATGTTATCTGCAGAAGAAGCCACTAAATTGGAGAAAAAAAACAGTTGAAGAAGCCTAACAAAAAAAATCCTTCACATTATCGAGAACAAGGACTTTGCAGAACTAGATATTAGGGGGGGAAATATTTTACTTTTAGAACCCTTAAAGAGTCCAACAAACTCGTTTGGGTCGAAGTGAACTTGGAGAGGAAGATCTAAAAAAAGGTTTTTAATGGCATCAATCCTTATATAAACTCCGGAGAGATTATATAGGAATATGCAATCGTATTGGCCAACCTTAAACTTACTAAACTTTGCGGAATGGAATCCAAAGTCAGATGCTTGCAACAAATGATTGTGAAGGAACTGTAGCTAGCCTAATACCCTCAAAAAAATAACTGTTCAACCTGAGCAAAACAATATTTATAACCATTTTTACAAAGATTCAAGGAGCAAATTTCGTTGTGCTGGCTTTATTTAACTGTTGGCTATTGAATATCTACCAACTAAAGTTTGGTATGCTGAATATTTACCAAAAACGAATATATACATAAATGAAGCTCACTTTATTCTCACATCTGAAATATTTAATATAAATGATGCGCTGATATACATTTTTGGTAAGAGTGGTAGTGAAATTCTATCAGGACTCTCTTCAAGGTTAGTGTAAGCCAAATAAGAAAACTAATCAGCATATAAATCACCTAGCTTAGTCATGTCAGAAGAAAGTAATTTGCAGTATCGGATTAAGGAATATAAGGCTCTTCGCTGTTTTGTGCATGTTGGAGATAATTCTCCGGTTACTATAATTAACTGGATTCAAGATAGGTAAAAATATTTTGTTAAGATAACAGGTATGAAAAAAATTGATTTTTTAGACTATTTGATTCATATAAAGACCATAAGTTTCAAAACGAGAATAATCGAAACCTGTAAACCGAAAAATCAAACACTCCATTTTCTGAGCAAGCAAAGCGCGAAGACGACATTAAATTTCAAGCTTTCGATATTAAATACTTAGACACGAAATTAAGATGGTTACAACCTAATCAATCATTTTTAGAATGTTAGCTCCCCTTTCTACAGTGGATGTATGAAGCAAAGAAAGTCATACTTCTGGCTTTAAAAAAATAGTTACAGATATAATTATTGCATAATATAGATAAACTAAATGAGATTTGACTATGAAACTTGGTTATGAAAGCATAAAGGTTAATGGAAATTGAGATATTGGTTTCGATATTTTGGAACTGGGTAAAACGACTCTAATCGCTGAAATAGGCAATTTGAAGGATTTTTCTTCAGGAGATAATCTTGCTTCATGGCTTGGAGTTGCCTCGGATACATACCAATCTGCGGATAAATTCTACTCAGCAGAATCACAAAGCGATTATCAGAAGTAGCAAGGTGGAATCTAATATAGATAGTTCAGTCAGCAGCAAGAAAGAAAAATAGATACAAATTAAAATAGTTTTTTAGCCGAAAGAAGAAATCAATTGAAATGCAAAATAAATCATTCCCATGGCATAGCCTGTCTGACCTATATTTGTAAGAGCTGGTTATACTAGTTTATAGATAAGTTTTAATATTACTCGACCTATTATCACTGAAATAAGCACCTCTATTGCTATTTTTCCGAACTCGAATGCTATTGACATTACTTTTACCATGATTAAATACACAAAGAAGCTAATTAGTATCCATATTATTAAATCTGTATATTGATTTGATTTCATAGTTTTTAATTCACCTTATTAAATTTATTTATACCTATTTCACAATGATGGTGTTCATTAACTTTAGTATTATCTTTTGTTATATCTTCTATTATATCTTCTATTGTTGTCTAACTTACCAAAGATTCATATTCTAAGATCAGAACTAACCGATAAATATATGGCTCAATTTCTGACGATCTCTTGTATTAGAGAGGATTTTGATAAACCTCTAATTTTCACTAAAAAATTATATACAACCTGTAAGTATAGGGAGAATTTTAGGGATTTATTGAAATCCTCTGCAATCAAAAACAATATTTGATTTAGTAATGCCTTTTCCCGGTCTTCAGATTGTGTCTATTTATTTTAAAATTTGTTTGGTTATATTTTAAGTGCATAATTCTTTAGAAATACTATTGCCAATGTCAGTTGAAATGGGTTCCAAAAAAGTTAGAATCGGAAGTAGAATGTAGTGCTGTCTTCATTCAAAGTTTAAAAGTCAGAAAGAGAACATAGCGATTTTAACTAAAAACTAGTGAATAAGGTTGTATAAGTATTCAGTTGCTACTGCTTCAATCTACTATGGTTTTGATCATTTTTTTGGTTACTTTTCGCTGTTTGGCAAGGTTCTCGTATTAATTAAGTACCACGAAACTATTCAAATTTTGATATTTGATTTTCCAAAGCAATTGAAGTATCTCTTTTTAGTTCCTCGAAATCGATGGATTATAGATGTGATCATGAGCATGGGACAAGAACAAACAATATATGATTCTATGGTCTCCTGGGATAATATTAAACGATAACTCCTGGATAGCTTGATAGAAGAGACCTCCTTAAAAAATATCAGAAAAGGGGATTCAAAAAAAGTGAAAAATGACTGAACTTTCAGACATTACATTTTACTTTTTACCACTTCTTTTGCTGCGTCCTTGAAGAGCACCCGAAGGTCCCAGAGAAGCTTTTTGTTAGCTTTAAAGAGAGCATGTAGTAGGTCAAGAAGGCTCATTCTCTCAAATTGTACATCTTTTAGAGAAAAGGCAAGAGCATTCAGATCCGCATCATTCAAATTGATAAAACAGTTTTTAACAATTAAGCTCAGATCTATAGCATGCCCAATGGTTGATCTCCAACGCTTCTCATAAACTTCCTCGAGTTTCTCGTTAGATGCATCTCCTGCGGATATGGCTGCAAAAGCAGCCTCTCCTGCTATCTTCCCTACATCCATAGCATTAAGGATCCCACCGCCTGTGATTGGATCTGACTGGCGTGCAGCATCTCCTACGAGTATCAGCCCGTTAGTGGAAGTCTTCTCAATACTGCCTGAAACAGGTACTCCTCCAAAAACCATCTCGACTACTTTGGCATGCGGAAACTTTTTCTCAAGAAAACTATTGAGGTAATCTACTGGCCTTGGCTTGAATTTACCCATCTTGCTCCCGAGAATACCTATCCCGATATTCGCTTTTCCTTCACCTTTCGGAAAAATCCATATATATCCACCAGGTGCAAGATCATTTCCGATGTAAAACTCACAGTATTCCTGGTTTATATCCACACCAGCTACCAAGTATTGAACACAGGTTTCGATGTCAATGGGATTCAGAGAAGTGTCAATGCCTGCCCACCGTCCTACTTTTGATTCGATCCCATCAGCACCTATAACTATTCGGGCATGTACATCATACTCTTTTCCAAGTTGCATGAGTCTAGCTCCTTTGACGAAATCTTCTTCAATTATCAAGCCAATGGCTCTGGTTTTTACCCTAACCTCTGCTCCGGCTTTTGAAGCCTTTTCCGCAAGAGCACGATCGAAAATTTTTCTCTCAAGGACATAGCCAACCTCTCCCCCAGCAATTTCTTCTGCCATTTCTATCTTTGTACCATCCGGAGCGTAAATACGAGCGCCTTTGAGGTCAGCACAAATCCACTTCTTGTCAATTTCCACATGTTTTTTGAGATGCTCTTTGCTCACGCCTTCGGCACAGCGCACCGGATCTCCTATTTCTTGGCGTTTTTCGATTAAAAGCACAGTTAGTCCTTTATCAGCCGCTGTTTTTGCAGCAATTGAACCCGCAGGACCGGCTCCGATCACTAAAACATCATACCTGTCCTTCATTTAGTTACCTCAATTGCTCCAACAGGGCAAATGCGATCGCATATTCCACATGTCATGCACGTATTTTCATCCACTTCAACCCAGGTTTCTACAAGTTCGAGTGATCCCTTAGGGCAGACTCCCACGCAGGCACCACAATATCCGCATTTGTATCTATTTATGTTGATGCTCACTAACACTCACCTGAAATCCTTAAAGGCAAATAAGGCAATTATGAAACAATGATGAAGTTTGGCAAATTATGGTAATTTTAAGGCGATAATAACAATTCTCTAACATATAGTTTTTGTTAATTACAGTATTTCCGAATCTAGTTAATTCCAAAATATTTCTACGAATGAGAAAAATATCAAATAAATTATTTGAGGTAATAAAGTCGTTGATTATTGCAAAGAAAAATACTTCCAATTCTGGCATAAATGCAACAAGTTTAATGTATGTATCTTCTAAATTGTGTAGTATTGTTGATATAATAACTTTACTTGATGAAGAAAAATATGGCTCTTAATAGTTTTTTAATATTTTATTTCAGGCTGCAACATCCTCTAAAAATCTCTTGAATCTGCAAATAAAGATCTAAAGTCACGATACCAAAAATAACAATTATTCCAGTTTATAATATTTTTGATTATATAAAATCAAGTTATGTTGAAAAAATTCGTTTTTATTGAAGAAAATAAACGATGAAATTTTTAAGACGATGGATATTAAAACTAAAGTTCAAGACATTATTAAACTAGTAACATCTGGAATATAGGAATTATACAATATTCCAGAAAAATCATTCCTGAAGTGGTTAATGAAATTTAATCGATAAAGAAATTTAGCACTTAGAATTAGATTTAATAGATATATAAATTAAAAAGATCATCAACAAAAAAAATCACAAAATAGTTTAGTCCGATGTCTAGCACGGGTACAGATATGTATAGAGAATTTCGAAAAACCTCTTTTGATATCTGAAAAAGTTACACCAAATTCATATACTCCAAGTTATAGATGCAGTTAGCATGAAACTGGCCGTAATCGAAGGTGATGGGATTGGCAGAGAAGTGATTCCAGAAGCTGTTAAGGTTTTGGATGCTTTCGGGCTTGATATTGAGAAAGTGCCTTTGGAACTAGGTTATGCAAGGTGGGAGAAAGTAGGTACTGCAATGTCAAATAAAGATCTTGAAACTATAAAGGGATGCGATGCAGTTCTTTTTGGAGCAGTTACCACCGTGCCAGAGCCAAATTACAAAAGTTTGCTCCTAACTATCCGAAAGGAACTGGACCTTTATGCCAATATAAGACCTATAAAACCCCTTCCTGGAGTAGTGGGCATTACCGGAAAAAGCGATTTTGATTTAATTATTGTCAGGGAAAACACTGAAGGACTGTACTCTGGAATTGAGGGAATCGGCCCTGAGATATCCTGGACAAAAAGAATTGTCACACGAAGAGGCTCTGAGAGGATTGCAGAATATGCCTGCAAACTTGCAAAACAAAGAAAGAACAAACTGACTATTGTCCACAAATCCAATGTCCTGAAATCAGATCATCTTTTCCTTGATGTTTGCAGACGGACCGCCAGCGATCATGGCGTGGAGTATGGAGATATGTTGGTTGATTCAATGGCTTATAGTCTTATGATTCATCCAGAGAAATACGATGTTGTGGTTACAACGAACCTTTTCGGTGATATTTTGAGTGATATGTGTGCAGCTCTTGTCAGAAGCCTTGGCCTTGTCCCCAGCGCCAACATAGGGGAAAAATATGCTTTTTTTGAACCCGTACATGGTAGTGCACCTGATATTGCAGGAAAAGGTATTGCAAATCCATTTGCTGCAATCCTTTGTATAAAGATGTTGCTAGAATGGATGGGTGAACCGCACTACCTGATTATTGATGAGGCAATAGCGGATGTGCTTCAAAAAAAGATTGTCACTCCTGACCTGAAAGGTACAGCAAGAACGATCGATGTAGGGAATGCAGTTGCAGAATATGTAATTAAGAATATATAAACGAAAACTGTGAAGGGGTAAGGGGCTCATGAACTCTATCAAAAATATCACTTTTTTAATAGCCTCGACTTTTCCGTTATTCTAGAAGAAAATGTATGTCTTAGCTCCTACTCTCCACATAGAAATCGCTGAGCTCTAGAAAGAGTTCTAAAGTTTGAGACTAAACTACGTTAGATATGATGAACATCCTGTTATCAAAAAAATTTAATCATTGGTCTCCCAAATGAACTATGAATCCCTTGCAATGATAAGAAGCTATCCAGTCATTATGCTCGATAATCAAATTTTCATGAGACCAGAATTATGAGAATCTCTTCAGTTTCGAAACCACTTCTACAAAATCCACTTAAATTTACCTGGAAGAGTTTAGAGAAAATATTTGGAAAGGATTCATTGAAACAGTTACATGACTATGAAAATTTGTAAGAGGTAAACATACAAAGCTAGCTAAATAAAAATCATTTGCTCAGAATTGAGTATAAATATTTGATGAACAAATAATAAAATATAAGTAATTGCTAAGTTAACTATAATTGACTAAATTTTGCCATCAGATGACGATTTTTTTGCCGGGCAAGATTCTCGCTGAGAAGAAATTTTTGATAAGAGCATCCTAGTATTCCTTCAAGATATTTTGAACTCGATGAGCTGAGATTCCTGGATCTTTATACATAGTGAAGTTATGTTCAACCCATTATTCTCTCGAGCAAGGATCCATCTGATCTTTCTAGCGCTAAACTCCGCACTGAAAGTGTATTCAAATTAACATGATTAAGCGAAATCTTTCAAGCATAAAATATTTAGAACATGATATGAAAACTTTCAGTAGATAAACCCCATTACATCGGCTTTTGTACAACCTAGTCTCATCAGAATTTCGAAAAACCTCTTATTTCAATGAATTATTCATAGGCTGCTTTATAGACAATCGGCTAAATTGTGAGATTTTTCGATGCATAAGATATGCTTATTCTTAGCCAACAGGTGTTTTTCTTCATTAATCGTTTGGAATCCTCATAGTGTAGAACGAACGCCATACAAAGACTAATGCAACCAAAAGGAATAAGCTGCCAACATAGGGGGCTACGCTTCTGAATGACTCGGAGATGGCTATTTCCATAGCTAATAAACCAAACAATGTGGTGAACTTGATGATTGGATTCAAAGCCACTGAGGAGGTATCCTTAAAAGGATCCCCTACGGTATCTCCTACAATTGTTGCCTCATGTAAAGAAGTGCCTTTTTCCTGCAAGTCTACTTCCACGACTTTTTTGGCATTATCCCAGCATCCACCAGCGTTGGCCATGAATACGGCCTGGAACAATCCGAATACAGCAATGGAGATCAAGTATGAAACGAAAAGCGCCACTGATTGATTCCCGCTTACAGGAGCTGATAGGCAAGAAAATGCTATTGTAAAGGAAAATATGGCGATAAATATGTTGAACATCCCTTGCTGAGCATACTGTGTGCAGATCTTTACTACTTCTTTTGAATTTTCCATGGCAGCTTTCTGGCTGGCATTTTCATCCAGTCGGATATGCGTCTTGATATATTCAACTGCTCGGTGGGCTCCGGCGGTTACGGCTTGGATTGATGCCCCAGTAAACCAATAGATTACTGAACCACCTGCTATAAATCCTAAAATTGTATAAGGATTAAGCAAAGTTAGAATTTCTTCCGGTTGTACCCCCAAAACATTCTTAATAACCAGAATTAGAGAGAATATCATAGTTGTAGCGCCAACAACTGCTGTACCTATTAAGACTGGTTTGGCTGTGGCCTTAAAGGTATTTCCTGCTCCATCATTAGCTTCCAGATACTTTTTGGCTCTATCGAAATTCGGTTTGAAGCCATACTCTGTTTGAATCTGTGCATCTATTTTGGGAATGGATTCTATTAATGACAACTCGAAAATAGACTGGGCATTATCTGTTACAGGCCCATAGCTATCGACTGCTATTGTAACCGGGCCCATACCCAGCATTCCAAATGCTACCAAACCGAAAGCGAATATAGAGGGATAGATCATTATCCCACTCAAACCATAACCGCTAGCATAATAGGCACAGAACATCAGTGCCATAAATACCATGCCAATCCAGAACGCACTGAAGTTTCCTGCAACCAGTCCAGAAAGGATGTTAAGTGAGGAGCCGCCTTCTCGTGAAGTTTTGACAACTTCGGCTACATGCAAACAATTTTGGCTTGTAAATTTTTTGGTAAATTCTGGAATCAAAGCTGCCCCCAGGGTACCACAGCTTATGATTACTGAGAGCACTAGCCAGAGTTTCTCCAGCTGCCCAGGTACTCCGGAACCAGGCCCTAACATGTAATAGCTTATGACGAAGGTTACAGCTATAGAGAGGAGGGAGGTAATCCATACCAAGCTGGTCAGGGGCTGTTCAAAATCGAATTCTTCTTTGCTGCCGAATCTTACTTGGCTTAAGGCTTTATTTATATAGAACGAACCTATGGAAGTAAGTATCATAAGCACGCGCATTGCAAAGATCCAGGTAAGCAAGATGCCTGCCAGGGTAGGTTGCACAGCTAAGACGATGAAGGATACTAAGGCTACACCAGTTACTCCATAAGTTTCGAATCCATCTGCAGTTGGTCCTATACTGTCACCAGCATTATCCCCCGTGCAATCGGCAATAACACCTGGATTACGTGGGTCGTCTTCTTTTATCCCAAAGACTATTTTCATCAGGTCAGCGCTTATATCAGCAATTTTGGTGAATATGCCTCCGGCAATACGCAAGGCACTGGCTCCCAGAGATTCGCCGACTGCAAAGCCTATGAAGCTTGCTCCGGCCAACTCCCTCGGAACAAACAGCAATATGATTAACATCATTATCAGCTCAACGCAGACTAGAAGCACTCCTATGCTCATTCCTGCATCAAGAGCAATGTTTAACATTTTCAAGGGTTTTGTTTCCAGGGCAGTGAATGCGACTCTGCTATTAGCAAGAGTGTTCATGCGAATACCGTACCAAGCAACACTGTAGGAACCCAATATTCCTATTACAGTCCAGGTCAGGATGAGCAATACTCCACTTAAAGATGTTTTCTGCAGGAAACCAAAGTAAAAGGCTATACAGAAACCGATAAAGGCAAATAATATGCACAGTAATTTACCCTGCTGGATAAGATAGGTCTTGCAGGTCTCGTAAATGATGTTGGCTACATCCAGCATGCACAGATGTGCCTGAATTCTATTCACCTTTATAAATTGATAAAGACCGAATAACATACCTAATACACATACAACGATACCATAGAGCAGTAAATTATTTTGCTCCTGGCTCAAATTTGGAATCTTAAGATTTGCCTCACTGGCAGCAGCCATTGCCGATGTTAGCGACAGAATGGCTAAGCTAAAAAAGCCTTTAAAAATCACCTTAACAACTCTATTTTCGGTTATAATCTCCATTTAGCCGATCACTTCTCTCATAATATCTTTAAAAAATAAATCGAGATTCTTAATCGTTTATGCCTCATTTTCGACGAAAACGTAAACAGTTATTTTTTATATAAACTTTTTGTACTCTTTTGCCTGAGGGATGATTTTTTTCCCCAGTTCCCAGTTATTAGTATGAGGAATCCTTTATCTCTATAAATATATGTTTTTCAATCTGAGGATTGGGTTCCGTTGCAAAAACTTCAGAATAAGCATGTAAATCTATGAGTATAAAAAAAAGTCGAAAGATCTGAGGGAAATATACCAACATTATAAAACTATACCAAACAAATGATTAATGTATTTG
>Ga0182014_10007374_pt1 | contig 11547 bp, 14 predicted proteins | sample 612S2DmetaG_FD_120489 | JGI IMG/M metagenome (GOLD analysis project Ga0182014, IMG submission 120489) | Permafrost microbial communities from Stordalen Mire, Sweden - 612S2D metaG | ecosystem: Environmental > Terrestrial > Soil > Wetlands > Permafrost | place: Sweden: Stordalen | collected... | reverse complement strand
TGGGTCACCATGGTGACGGTACCCGCCTGTGAGAGCGAGGTGTTGTCGTAGTAGAAGGGCAGCTGGGTCGCCCCGCCGGCGAGGCGTTGCTGCAAGCCGGCCGGCAGCACCAGAACGGCGGCGTAGTCGCCGTTGCGCAGCGACTTGAGCGCCTGCGACTCGCCGGCGGCGGTCGAGACCTTGAGCGCGTCGACCTTCTGGAAGGCCGACACCAGGGCGGCGCCCACCGGGCCCCGGTCCTGATCGACGATGGCGAGCTTGGTCGTGGAGCTGCCCGACTGGCCGAATGCTACGCCGAGCAGGAACATGAGCAGTACCGGAAAGAAGAACGTCCAGAACAGTGCCTGGCGGTTGCGCACCGTGATCTGGATGTCGGCCTTGACGAAGTCCCAGAAGGTGCGCATCTAGCGTCCCCCTCCAAAACCGAAGCGGCGGCGCTTTTTGAGAGCGGAGGCGTTCGCCTCGTCTTCGTCGTCGCTCAGCTTGCGGCCCGTCATGCTGAGAAAGACATCCTCGAGGTCGGCGCCCTTTATGTCGAGGTGGGCGACACGCAGGCCGCGCGTCCGGGCGAGCTCGAGCAGCGAGACCACGGTGCGCTGGGCGTCGTCGGCCACGACCTCGTAGCCGTTCTCGACGGCCCGGCAGTCTGTGGCACCGTCGAGCAGGCAGAGATCGGCGGCCGGCACGCGGTCGCTGAGGTCGAACCGCACCGTGGCCTCGGCCCCGAGCCTGGTGATGAGCGCCCGCGGCACGTCGAGCGCCATGATGCGGCCGCGGTCCATGACGGCCACCCGGTCGCAGAGCCGCTCGGCTTCTTCCATGTAGTGGGTGGTCAGCACCACGGTGGTACCGTCGCGGTTGATCTCGCCGATCACGTCCCAGAGCGCCCGCCGGGCGCGCGGGTCGAGGCCCGTGGTCGGCTCGTCCAGGAAGGTCACGACCGGATCGTTGACCAGCGCCAGGGCGATCGACAGGCGCTGTGCCTGCCCTCCCGAGAGCTCGTCGACGAAGGCTTCGGCCTTATCGGCCAGACCGACCCGCTCCAGCAGCGCCACACAGGCGTCGCGGCCACGGTGGATGCCGTAGCAGGAGCCGAAGATATAGATGATCTCATGCAGCCTCTGGTAGTCGAACAGGGCCGTCGCCTGGAGCTGCACGCCGATGCGCCGCTTGACGTCGTTGGGATCGGGCCAGACCGGCAGCCCGTCAACGACGACCCCACCCCCGTCGGGCCGCCGCAAGCCTTCGATCATCTCCAGGGTCGTCGTCTTGCCGGCCCCGTTGGGCCCGAGGATGCCGAAGATCTCGCCGCGCTCCACAGCCAGTGAGATGCCGTCGACGGCTACGAGATCGCCGTAGCGCTTGGTCAGAGCCTCGACCCGGATGACCGCCTCGGTCGCGCGCGGCGCGGACACTGCTGGGGTCAGCACGAAGCGACGCCCGCGCCGGGCGCCGCACACGAGATCGACACCGCGACTACGGACGGCACCGTCGCGAGCACGTCGACGGATTTCGGGGCTATCGGGGACCACAGAGAAGCGCGCGCCATGCCTGCTCCTTGAGACTGTCGCAGTAGCCGGGAGTATAGCCCACCGGGCACCGCGGAGCGAGGTCGAGCCGAGGTTCGCGGCGCGAGCCGTCCAGGTGACCGGCGGGCCGCCCTGCCCGCTGGCCCCAAGCGCGACCCGGCCGGTTCAGACCGGCGGCTGCGGAGGCGCCGGAGGCATGGGCGGCGACGCGTCGGGCGCGGGCGGCTGCGCCTCGGGCGGCGCCGGCGGCGCGGCCTCGGGCACGGTCGGCGACGCGGCCTCGTCACCAACAGGCGTCTGAGCCCACGGCGGCAGCGTGGTCGGCCACGGCGGCGGCGTGGTCGGCCACGGCGGCGTCTGGGGAGTCGGCGATCCGTACTGAGCGGGCGGCGCGTAGCCGGGCGGCGGCGCGTAGCCGGGCGGCGGCGCGTAGCCGGGCGGCGGCGCGTAGCCGGGCGGCGGACCGTAGTCTTGCCGCGGCGCGTAGCCGGGCGGCTGGTACGGTCCGCCCGGCCCGGCAAAGGCGACGCCGCCGCCCTGCCAGGCCGACGACGGCCCCGCGAAGGCCGAAGGCAGCAGTCCGCTCTCGCCTTCGGCCTGGAAGTACATCGCCGTGAAGGCCGCGAACTGCCACGGCATGAACAGGAACGCCAGGAAGCCGCCGATACCCAAGGTGAACATGCTGAGCGCACCGTTAGCCATGCCCACGATCGCCGAGACGATGATGATGACCAGGAACGTCATCCAGAAGCCGCTTCTCATGACGATCGTTCGGCTCTCCTTGAGCGCCTCGATCACCGCCCGCCGCCGGTCGACCATGAGGATCGTCCAGTAGACCCAGATCGTCTCCAGATAGACGCCCACGACGATCGCCGCGACCAACGCGAGAGCGAACAGAAAGCCGCCGAACGCGCGGGCGCCCGTGTTGTGGATCACCAGCAGCACGAGCGGCAGTCCGACGATCACGGCAAAGACGAGGCCGATGCCCAGAAAGAGCACATAGGCGACGAGGTAGGCGCCGAGACGGTCGAAACAGCCGAACACGTCGCCGACCTCGGCCTTGCGGCCCTCACGTACGCGCCGCAGGATCATGAGGTACAGGCCGGCGCTCAGGGGAACGAACAGGATGCCGAGCGTGACGACGCCCAGAAGGACCATGATGAGGGCCGCCACGATCAGAGCACCCCAGTCCTTTACGAATATCGCCCACGAATCCTTGAGAACCCGGCCGATGTCCATGCTGACCCCTCGCTTGCGTGTCGCGGCTCGCGGCGGCCGCTCGCGCGTAGCCTACACCAGCCCCTCCCCGCACTCCCACGCCGACGTTGCCGGCCTCGCCGGCAGGCCTGCCGTCAGCGCGCCCCGAGCAGCGCCCGCAGGTTGCGCGCCAGAGTGACGCCAAGGAACTCGTCGTCGTAGCCCAGCAACCCCAGATCGCCGAGCTTGTCGCGCAGGCGCGGTTCACGCTCGAGCAGACCATGGTCGACGCCCGCGGCCAGAAGGGCGGTCTCGCGCTCGTCGAAGGCTGCCGTCTCGGCGATCTCGTCGCGGCCGTCGTGGTCCTCGGGGCAGACGCGCTGGCAGACCAGACAGCCCACCAGGCAGTTGTGCCACGCCGGGTCGATCCACCGCGGGAACGGCCGTGGGCTTTCGTTCAGCAGTGTCAGGCAGCGCTCGCCGTGCAGCAGAAAGCGATCCTCGCCGATGGCCCCGGTCGGGCAGGCCCGCCGGCAGGCTTGGCACGTAGAGCAGCGCGGCAGCTCTCGCGGGCCGGTCCAGGAGTCGACGCCGGGCGCGAGGTCGGAGACGCAGACCGCCAGCTCCACGAAGCTGCCGTAGCCGTCGACGTAGGCGATGTTGTTGCGTCCGTAGCGGGCCATGCCGGCGCAGACGGCCAGCAGCTTCTTGGGCAGCCGCATCGGGGCCACCGACAGGCCGGCCGGCGCGAGATTCGCCGTAAGGGCGGCGGCCACCGCCGCCTGCATGTCGTCGTGGTGGCAGTACGCCGTGGGGATGGGCACGGCCAGCTCTTCGCCGTCGGCCACCACGGTCACGCGGGCGCAAGCATGAGGTACGGCGACGACGATCAGCGACCGCGGCGTGCGCACAGCCGCGGGCGGGGTGAAGTCGAGGTTGCGCTCGACGACCTTCATGACCGCCGGCGTCACCTGGGCCCGCCGGCTGTCGATCTCGGCGCGCAGGTCGGACAGCCGCCCTACGGGCACCACCGCCGCGCGCCAGCCTCTGTCCTGGAGGCTGCCGACTATCTCCCGGCTCGTCAACGTCCTCTCCTTCGTCGCGTCGGGCGGCGGCGTTCCGCCGCCGCGCTGTAAACCCCCGGGTCCCTTCAGCCGATAGGTGACCACAGCGACAACCGACCGGCGGACCCGCCGCCGGCAGCGCCGGTGACCCTGGGGGTACCCTCATGCACAAGATACTCCGCGAGCTGGCCTTGACCTGTCTGCTCGGCGCGGCCGGTCTGGCCGTGGCGGGCTGCAGTCTTACGAGCGTGTCGGTCGGACAGGGCAGCAAGAACGTCGACGTCACGATGGGCGGCCACGTCACGACCGATAGTACGCTCGACTTCAAGGCGGTCGGTTACAGCAACGGCCAGCTCCAGATCGAGAACACAGCGAGCACGAACAGCCTCGCCATCGGCCCCGGCACCCCCATCACCAGTGGCGACGGTACGGTCGCGGCCAAGGTCGTGGGCTCGGCGATCGCCATCGCCCCCGGCAAGATCGGGATCCTCGGCCTCGACAGGAGTCTGGCTCCGGGACAGGAGTATTACCTCGGCGCGAACTCGAGCGGCAAGCCCACCATCCGCCAGATGTTCATGTGCCCCGGCGACGCGGGGCCCGCGTCGGTCAATCCGAACGTCCCGGCCGTCCCCAGCGCCACCGAGTCACTGCCCAGCGAGTGACACCGGGCCGCCCGACCCGCGAGCGCTAGCCGGGCTCACCCTCCAGCCGGCGCCCGCGGGCACCGCGGGCGCCAGCGCCGGCGGGCACCGCCTCTTCTGTATACTGGTCGCCCGTGACCATCGTTTCCTTCGACAACGTCTCCAAATCGTTCGGCGGCCAGGAGCTGTTCGACGGTGTCTCGCTGGCCCTCGACGAGCGCGACCACGCGGTGCTCGTCGGACGCAACGGCAGCGGCAAGACGACCATCCTGCGACTCATGGCCGGCAGCGAGCACGCCAGCCTCGGCCGTGTCTCGCGGGCTCGCGGCCGGCGCATCTGGCTGCACGAGCAGACGCCCGAGCTCACGCGCGATCGGCCGGTGCGCGAGTACCTGATGGAAGCCTTCGCCGAGCTGCTCGACCTCGAAGCCGCGCTGCGCGCCGCTGAGCAGACCCTCGCCCCCCTCGACGAGCACAGCCCCGGCCTGGCCGCGGCGATGAAGGACTACCAGCGGCTGCAGCGCCGCTTCGAACTGGCGGGCGGTTACCACTACCGGACCGACCTCGAGGGCGTGCTGGCCGGCCTGGGGTTGCCCGCCGAGCTCCTCGACCGCCCCCTGCTGTCGGTCTCGGGCGGCGAACTGACCCGCGTGACGCTGGCCCGCGCCCTGCTGGCCGACGCCGACCTGCTGCTTCTGGACGAGCCGACCAACCATCTCGACATCGACTCCGTCGAGTGGCTCGAGCAGTTCCTCCTCGACTACCCCAAAGCCTACGTGCTGGTCACCCACGACCGCCGGCTGCTGGAGCGCGTGGGCTCGCGAGTGCTGGCCCTCGAGCACGGCGCGGTGGCCACCGTCGGAGGCGACTTTGCCACCTACATGCGCGAACGCGCCGCCGGCAACGAGCTCACCGCTCGCCGTTACGAACAGGACAAAGACAAGATCGAGCAGCTCCAGCGCTTCTACGATCGCTTTCACGCCAAGAAGCTGAAGGCCAAGCAGGCCAAGGCCAAGCTCACTCAGATCGAACGAATCAAGCGTGACATGAAGGAGCCGGCGCGCGATGCGCGCCGGCTCCACCTGGGCCTGCCGCAACCGACGCCTTCGGCGCGCGTCGTGCTCGAGCTGAAGACCCCCGCGGTGATCGTCGGCTCCGGCGTGAGCAAGCGGGCGCTCGTGCGCGCCGTCGATGTGGTCATCGAACGCGGCGAGAAGGTCGCCCTGCTCGGGCCCAACGGCTCGGGCAAGACGACCCTCGCCGAGACCATCGTCGGCCTGCGCACGCTGGCCGAGGGAGTCGCTTATCTCGGCCACAACGTGCGCCTCGCCTACTTCTCGCAACAGGGCCGCGAGCTCGACGAGACCGCCACGGCGCTGGAATCTGTCCTGCCCCTGACCGGCCACGACGAACAGGTCGCCCGCGGCCTGCTGGGCCGCTTTCTGTTCAGCGCCGACGAGGTCCACAAGACCGTCGCCCAGCTCTCGGGCGGCGAGCGCAGCCGCTTGCGCCTGCTCACCCTGCTCACCGGCGACGCCAACTTCCTCGTGCTCGACGAGCCCACCAACCACCTCGATGTCGACTCCGTCGAGGCCCTGGCGGCGGCCCTCGTCGACTACACCGGCACCGTGCTGCTCATCACCCACGACCGCCACCTGATCGATAGCGTCGCCACGCGCGTGCTCGAGATCCACGACAGTCGGCTCGTGAACCACCTCTCGGCCGAGCGTTACTGGGAGGCGCGTGCGGCGCGCCGCGAGCCCGCTGGCGAGACCGCCGCGGCGAACGCCGGCGGCGGGCAGGCCGGCGCCCCGGCGCCGGGCTCAACGACGGCCTGCGGCGCACCGGCGGCAGCCTCTGCGACACGCTCCAAGGAGGCCGCCGAAGACGCCCGCCGCCGCCGCGCCCGCCAGCGCGCCCTCGAAGGCGACATCCTGCGCACCGAAAAGCAGCTCGGCGAGATCGACGCCCGCCTCGGCGACCCGCACACCTACGACGACCGCAGCGCCGCCGCCGCGCTCGCCGGCGAGCGCCGGCGCGCCGAGGCCAGGCTCGAAGAGCTCTACGGCACGTGGGACGAGACCGCCGAGTGAGCGGCGAACGACCTGGCCGGAGCCGCCGCGCCGCGGCCCGACCCGCGCCGCAGCGCAACCCCGCTGCCCCGTCCGCGCCCACGTGCCGCGCCTCGCCGCGACTCTCGCCGGCCCGCCTGGCCGCGCTGCACGAGAAGCTGCTCGGGTGGTATGCGACAAACGGACGCGACCTGCCCTGGCGCCACACCGTCGATCCCTACGCCATCCTGCTCAGCGAAGTCATGCTGCAGCAGACCCAGGTGCCGCGCGTGGTCGGCCGCTATGCCGCCTTCCTCGAGCGCTTTCCGACCCTCGAGAGCCTCGCCGCAGCCCCGCTGGCCGACGTGCTGTCGGCCTGGCTGGGGCTCGGCTACAACAACCGCGCGCTGCGCCTCAAGCGCTGCGCCCAGGCCGCGCCCGGCCACCGCCTGCCGGGCGACCTCGAAAGCCTGCGCGCCCTGCCTGGGGTCGGTCCGTACACCGCCCGCGCCGTGCTGATCTTCGCCCACAATGCCGATTTCGCGGCGGTCGACGCCAACGTGCGCCGCGTGCTCACCCACCAGCTCGACCTGCCGCGCGATCTGAGCCCTGCCGCACTGCAGGCAGTCGCAGAGGCGGCTCTGCCCCGAGGCCGCTCGCGCGACTGGCACAACGCTCTCATGGACTACGGCTCCCTCGTGCTCACCGCACGCGCCACCGGCCTCGCGCCGCGCACCCGCCAGACGCCCTTCGCTGGCTCGCACCGCCAGCGCCGCGCCCGGCTGTTGCGCAGCGTCCTCGAGCGCGGTGCGCTGTCGGTCTCAGACGCCGCCGCAGCGCTCGACCTGACGCCCGCCGACTGCCGCGCGGTGGTCGACAGCCTCGCCGCCGACGGCCTCGTGACCCTCCGCGGCGACCAGGTAACGGTGCGCCGGCGCTGACCGTCGCGATACGATGCGCCGGCGATGGACTACGAGATCGAGCTGAAACGGATCCCCGAGCAGGTCGTCGCCTGTCTGGGCGGGCGCGGCCCCGTGGCCGAGGTCGGCCAGCGCGCGAGCCGTCTGGCCGTTACCCTCGAGCGGGCCGGCGTGGCCGTCGAGGGCCCGCTCATGGCGCGCTTCTTCGACGCCGCCGACTACGACCCGGCCGACTCCGACTACGAGGTCTGCCTCGCGCTCGTGCCCGACGACGAGGGCCGCGTGCCCGACCGCATCGACGACCTGCGCAGCGCCCTGATCCCGGCCCACCACGCCATGGTCGTGCGCCACCGCGGGCCCTACGGTACGCTCGGCGAGGCCCACGCCACCCTCGCGGCCGAGCTCGACTCGGTGGGCTACCAATTGGCAGGACCGATCACCGAGGTCTTCCTCGAAGGGCCCGCCGAGGGCCGCCGCTCGGCCGACTACCTGACCGAGGTGCGCTACCCCTTCGCCCGGTAGCGGCGTCGCCGACGGGTCGTCGGCCTCGCTTCAGGGGGCGAACGTCAGGGGGATCGTGACGGTGTGCAAGGGCGACCCGTCCTGCGCCGACGGATCCCAGACCACGAGACTGCCGCTGCGCGCCGCGCTCTGGACGTTTGCGTTAAACGAGAACGTGCCCCGCGTGCCGCTGCCCGAGGTCGCCGTCACCGTCGTCGTGTCCTGCGCGGCGCCACGCACGAGCCGGGCCCGGAAGGTCGCTTCGAAGACGTCGGCCGTGCCCGACGCGCGGAGCGTGCCTTGCAACGACATCGAACGCCGCCGGACTGTCGACGAAGATCGGCGACGTCAGCGACTCGAAGTCGGAACGCTGCTGCGCATGGCCCAGCGCCGTGCCATGGCTGCCGAACACGGCCACAGCGCTCTTGCCGTCGACCTTGCAGACCACGCCTTTGCTCACCGAAGGGAACTGCGTGAGCGTGTAGACGACCTCGGCGAGCCGGCCCATCGTCGACAGCTCACCGCCCGGCGCCGCGAACGTGCCCGAGAGGTCGACCGTGGCGACGCCGCCCGCGATGGTCAGACCGCGCAGCGTCGTGCCGGTGGGGATCATCGTGGTCATGCCGATCGCCCGCTCGCGAGCCACCGGACCGGCCAGGAGCGCTCGGATGGCCGCCGCGGCCGGCGCCGGCGTCGCCGGCATGTTCCGGGCGGCGGCCGCGATGAACGGTCCCCTGGCCGGCTGCGAGCCGCCGATCGGCCGCAAGAAGTAGACCCTGAGCGACATGGCGGCGACGACCGACGGCGGAGGCGACGTCGCCGGCGTCGAGGCGGGCACGGCCGACGGCGAGCCCCCCGCCGTGACCGTCGCCGTCGGCGCCGACGCGGCGTTGCCTCCACAGGCAACGATCCCGACGACAACCAGAAGCGCGGCGACCACGGCGGCCGATACGAAGGCCGACGACTGCGCCGCCCGACTCGCGGCTCGTGCCTGGCCTCTGCTCTTCCTGATCCTCATCTCAGACCCCTTGTCGCCGCCGTTGCGCGCACGACTGAACGCCTGCGCCGCCGCCGGGTGGCACCGTCACTTCTGTCAGGTGCGGAACATGGTGAGCAGAAAGACCAGGTCGTCCCGCGCCCGCACCGCGTGCCTGAGCTCGGCCGGCAGGTAGTACAGCATTCCGGGTCGCGCCTCGTGCGCCTGCCCCGCCAGCTCGACCGTACCCGCGCCGCTCACCACGTAGATCGTGGCCGGCACGCTGGCGGTGTGCTCTGAGAGCTCCTGCCCGGCAGCGAGCGTGAACAGGATGATCTTGTGATGGTCGTTCTCGACGATGCTCTTGCTGATAATGCCGTCTTGCGCGAACTCGCTCATGGTCGCGAGGTCGGCCGCCACCGGCCGGGGTTCGCTCATGCTCATCCTTTCGCTGGCTGCCCCCAGAGCGGTGGGCGTGTCCACCGCTACCGCTCCCAGTGGAGCATACGTCACACCAGCCGACCCTGGCGCCGCCCGCGGCGCACACCGTCCGGTCGGCGCGTCGGCGCCGCCCCTCTTGCCCGCCTCTTGGCAACCGGTAAAGTCCGCCCCCCCTGTCGCCCGATAGAGAGGCCATGACATCCCTCTCTTCGCAAACCGGGCGGGCCGGCGACGACGCCCTCGGCGCGGCCCTTTCGTTTCTGGGCGCGCCCCTCAGACGCTGCTGGCTGTACGCGGTCTGGTATGTCCTGATCTGTCTGGGGCTGGCCTGTCTGTGGGCGCTGCGCACCGCCCGGCCCATCGACGTCGCCCCGACCGCCGTGGCCTACCTGCTCTGCTGCGGCGTGGCGCTGTTCGTGCCGGGCATCCTGATCGGCGCAATCTCCGCGGCGGCGCGGCTCTCGCCGAGCCGCCACAGAGGGCTTCTCGACGGCTACTTCATCGCCGCGGCCGCGCTTTCGGTTGCCACCATCCTCTCCGGCCACCTCACGGCGACGCCGGTCTTCATTCTGCTGGTCGGCAATGCCATTCTGGCACTCGATGCTCAGGAGCGCGCGTCACGCCGGTCGCACGCGGCGGCGCCGGAGTCGAGCGGCAGCGCCACCTGACGGGCGCTGCCAAGGGTGAGCCCCGGGCCCGAACGGCTCCGGGGAGCGCCACTGCCGGCGTCAGACGGCGCCGGCGACCGCGAAGGCGGCCGGGAATCGGCGCACCGGCTTTTTGCGGCGCTGATACGTGCGGGCAAGCTCGAGGAAGATGCCGATGTCGCGTTCCATGTCGCTCTGCGTGCCGTCGAAATAGAAGGTGCGGATGGGCATGCCGTCGAGATCGCGGCTCACTGCCGGGTAGATGGCCTCGGTGACGATGCCGTTCATGCAGGTAAAGGGACTTACGTCGATGATCCCGTCGGCGCCCTTACCGTGCAGGTAGATCGCTGTGCCGGTGCTCAGCACCATCTCGCCGAGCGCCCCGTCGTAGGGCAGGTACGGGAAGCTCAGGTCGAGCAGTTCACGCACCGAGGGCGCCTCTTCGTAGCCCACGAACTCGTCGTGGAACGGCCCGAGCAGAGCGTGCTCGTCGCGTCGCTGCACCTTTGACTTGATGACGCGGATCAGGTTCTCGCGAGAAGCCTTGCGGCCCTCTTCGGCCAGGCGCCGCCCGTGCTCGTCGTCGACATACCAGACCCACTCGGCGATATCGGCCAGCCAGCACTCGCCGCCCTGCTCCTCGACCAGCCGGATGAGGTCGGCGTTGGCGAACTGGTTCAGGCGGCAGAAGATCTCGCCTACCACGCCGATCAGGGGGCGCGACCGCTCGAAGCGCGTCGGCACGGCGCGAAACCGGTCGCGAGCCGCCGTCATCGCCCTCACCGTCGCGGCGAGCCGCTCCTTGTGCGACACGTCGCGCAGCGACAGCGCCTTGCCGGTGTCGCGCAGGGCGTCGAGGTAGGCCTGATCGGCGGCGCCCGGCTCGAGCTCATAGGGCCGCGTACGCAGCAGCATCTTCATGAGCGCGTCGTGGGCCACGACGGCTCGCCAGGCCGTGCGGATGAGGTCCTGAGAGTACTGGCCGATCGACGAATATCCGTCGTTGGAGGTGATGGTGAGGACCGGCACATCGGTGTAGCCGAGGTCGTCGAGCGTGCGGCGGATCAGGTGACGGTACTGGCCAAAGCGGCAGGGTCCGTTGGCCTCGGGCATGAGAAAGGCGACATTGTCGCGTCCGACGTCGTCGAGCATGCGCAAAAAGTCGCCCACCGTGATCTTCTGCGGATAGCACTCCTCACCCGAGGTGACCTTGCCGCCCAGCTCGAGAGTGCGCTCGTCGGAGTGCGTCGTCGGCCAGCAGTCGAAGCCGATCGAGCGGATGGCGGCCGCCAGGAGGTACGTGCCGCCGTAGGGCATGTGCGGCAGGTACAGCGTACGCCCCTCGAGGCCGAAATCGCGGATCGCCTGGACGACCCGGGGGTCGGTCGGCGGGGCCGGCGCCGCGCCGCGGCCATCGCCCGTCACCACGAGTGAGCCATACTCGACCATGCCGCCGCCTAGACCGGAACCGACGCGCCCGACAGCTCGCCGGCCGAGGAGTCGCGCTCGCCCGCGAGGGGGTTGTCGTCGCCCTGGGACCACCAGCGAAGGAAGCCCTTGCTGTCGAGGTAGGCTTCGCA